>WNFD01000353.1_pt1 | contig 59660 bp, 67 predicted proteins | sample 5400491 | NCBI WGS metagenome assembly WNFD01 (sample SAMN13153343, study PRJNA577476) | soil metagenome | isolation source: 120 cm saprolite under Douglas fir tree site 2 hole 2 replicate 2 | place: USA:California | collected 2015-04-18 | reverse complement strand
TGACTGAGATTCAGTCGGGCAACGGCCCGGCCGAAGCCGCCGGCGTCGACGATGGTCACGAAGGCGCGCAAGTGTCGCAAGTCCATCCTTGATGCACCTGGTGCATCGATTATATGAGAGAAAACGCATTGGACACATCAGAACCCGCATCCCTAGACTGCGGCTAGAAGCGACCCTGGACGTGCAGAAACCAGGCGGCTACTCGCCGACGAGGGTCGAGACGCGACCGGGTCCCCAGCACCCTTCATCAATGGAGGCGCAACGATGAAGCGTACAGCCCCTCTCGCCGTGAGCGCGCTGATCGTCGGGACGCTGATCGGAAGTTTCGGCACCCAGGCTCTCCACGCGCAACAGCAAGGCGTGAAGCGCACGCCCCTGATGCAGAAGGGCCTGGCCGGGATCGAGGGGAAAGAAGCACTGATGGTCCTTGCCGAGATTGCCCCCGGGGCTCAGGGTGGCCGACACTACCATCCGGGAACCGAGATCGCGTACGTCCTGTCCGGGACAGGCGCCTTGGAGGTCGACGGCCAAGGCCCCTCGGATCTGAAAGAAGGTACTCACGCCATGCTCGTCCCGAAAACAATCCACAATGCGAAGAACCCCGGCTCAACCCCACTCAAGATCCTCGTGGTTGTGATCCACCCCAAGGGCGAGCCTGGCATCGTCCCGGTTCAGTAGCCGCGAAGCATGAAATCCATGGGCGCTGCGAGGAACGAGGAGGCAATATGAGAATCGCGTCGGTTGTGTTCGCGCTCCTTTGCGCCGTTGCCCTGCCGCTGCCCGGGTTCTCTCAGCAAGAGAAGCTCGGCAAAGTCTCGTTCCCGACGTCCTGCGATTCCAAGGTGCAGGGCCAGTTCGAGCGCGGCGTGGCGATGCTGCATTCGTACTGGTTCACGGAAGCGCGCAAGGTCTTTGACGCGGTCATCCAGCAGGATCCGAGCTGCGCGATCGCGTACTGGGGGCTGGCCGTCAATTACCTCGGGAATTCGCTGGCGGCGGCGCCGTCGTCGAAAGACATCGCTGCCGCGTCGGAGGGGCTCGACAAGGCACGGGTGATCGGGGCCAAGACCCAGCGCGAGCGCGACTGGATCGAGGGGATCGGCGTCTACTATCGCGACCCCGACACGGTGCCGCTGAACGCCCGGCTCGTCGCTTACACGAAGGCGATGGAGCAGATGGCGCAACGCTATCCCGATGACTTCGAGGCCTGGACGTATTACGCGCTGACCCTACAGGCCTCCGCGCCGAAGAACGACAAGACCTACGGGAACCAGCTGAAATCGGCGGAGATTCTGGAGCGCTTGTTCAAGCAGAACCCCGAGCATCCCGGGGTGGCGCACTACCTGGTCCACGCCTACGATTACCCGCCGCTCGCCGACAAGGGCATCAGAATCGCGGGGCAATACGCGCGCATCGCGCCGGCTGCGCCGCATGCCCGGCACATGCCGTCACACATCTATTCGATGGTGGGGATGTGGGAGGAGGCCATCGCCTCGAACCGATCGGCGCTCGAGGTCCAGCCCGACTATCACCACGCGACGGACTTCATGGTCTACGCCCATCTCCAGCTTGCGCAGGACGCCAAGGCCAAAGCTCTGGTGGATCTCATCGTGGCGCTTCCCCAAAGGGAGTATCCCATCCTCGCGAACTTCACGGCGGTCGCCGCGATCCCGGCGCGCTACGCGCTCGAGCGCGCCGACTGGGCCGGTGCGGCTGCGCTGCCGGTCTCCTCGACCGGACGCGTCATGGCCGACTCCTTGACTCGTTTCGCCCGCGGGCTCGGCATGGCGCGCAGCGGCGATCTGGCCGGAGCGAAACGCGAGGTCCACGCGCTGCTGGAGCTGCGCAGCGCACTCGAGCAGTCGAGCCAGTCCTATTGGGCCGATCGCACCCAGGAGCAGATCCTTGCCGTCGCAGCCTGGGTGGCATACGCGGAGGGCGCTCGCGACCAGGCGACAAAGCTCATGCGCGCTGCCGCCGACGGCGAAGATGGCAGTGTCAAGCACGTGGCGATGGAGAACCGGCTCTATCCAATGCGCGAGCTGCTCGGTGAGCTGCTGCTCCAGATCGGGCAGCCCGCGGCCGCACTGGGGGAGTTCGAGGCCTCGCTCAAGGAGAACCGGAACCGCTATCGGAGCCTCTCCGGTGCCGCGCGCGCCGCTGAAGCCGCCGGCGACCGGCAGAAGGCCGTGGGATACTTTGAGAAGCTCGTCGCGCTGTCCAGCAAGGCCGACACCGTGCGTCCGGAACTGGCACACGCGAAGACTTTTCTCGGGCGGCGTTGAATCGCGACACCGCCGAGCCCTACGCTCCGACAGGGGGCAACACCGCGCGCTGGCAGCATGCTCGCGTCAGGATGGCGGGGTTGATTGCACCGGCTGGCAAACCCACGCTCCTGCGTAGCGCCGACTGCGTAGCGCCGACGGTGAAGCGCGCCAATGTCCAGAACGTCTTGCCGCACGGAGCGGTCCCGGTGACCTCTCAGGCGGTCGAAGCTGCCGTGGTGCCGGGGGCCTCCACCCGGAGCACGCGAACCGCCACGCGCAGGCTCTCGGTTCCACCGCCCCGGCGGAGCCCTTTGACCGGCGCCACGTCGTCGTAGTCGCGGCCGTGTCCGACCTTGACGTACGTCTGCCCCACCAGGGTGCCGTTGGTCGGATCGAAGCCGACCCAGCCGCTCCCCGGCAGATAGGCCTCGATCCAGGCGTGCGAGGCATCCGACCCGAGGGTGAGGCTCGCGCCCGTCTCGAGGTATCCGCTGACATAGCGCGCGGGAATGCCGATCCTCCGGCACAGGGCGAGCATGGCGTGTGTGTAGTCCTGGCAGACGCCGGCGCGCGCGCGGACGAACTCCGCCATGGGCGTGTCGATCTCGGTGGCACTGGGCCGGTAGGCGAAGAAATCGTGGAGGTGGCGCGTGAGCCTCGTGAGGTACTCGACGAGGTCGCCATCGGGGGCGAGGATGGGCGCTCGCATCGCGGCGGCCCAGTCCTCCTCCAGCGGCACGCGCCGGGTCGGAGCCAGGAACTCGAAGAAGCGGGGCTTCAGCTCGGCCAGGCTGTCCGCCGCCACCTGCACGGGCGCGGGGCGCGGATAGGTGACCACGCTCGAGCGGGCCTCGATGGCGAGCCGACGATGCGCCTCCGCGATGTGGAACTGGTGCGCGCGGTTTCCGTAGTAGTCGAGATGGCTCCGCACCGTCGCCTCCGGCGACAGCTCGAGCTCGAAAGAGAGCAGGCTCTGGGCGTGATCGTCCGTTGGGGAGAGCCGGACCTCGTTGAAGGAATCCCAGGCCGGCTCGGGATAGCGATACTCTGTGACGTGGACCACGGCCAGGTGAATGGGTGATCCCGCCGTCGTCATCACGCGGCAGACTCGCCCCGCGGCTCGGGCGGCTGATCTACTCCCGTCACGCCGAAGTAGGTCGAGCTGATGGCGTCGGAGATGGCCGATACCTCCTGGAGCAGGGTCTCGAGCCCCGGCTCCTTGGCGTCGAGGATGGGCTCGACCCCTTGCATGTACTCGAGCCGCGCCGCGAGCCACCCCGCCTGCCGCGTGGCCGTGCCCGGCGCGCCCGGATTGAGCCGCTCGATGTTCTCCAGCGTGCCCTGCAGGGCGGCCAGGTTGTGGCGCACGCTCCGCGGGAAATCGGGATCGAGGAGGAGAAAGGCGGCGATCCGACGCGCCTCGAGCGCGACGTGGTGGCGCTTGCGAAAAGCCTCGTAGGCCGAGACCGACTTGAGCAGGGCCATGCCGCGATGGTTTTCCAGACCGCGCGCGACGGGCTCGAGTCCGACGCCTTGCCGCTCGCGCACCTGCAAGAGCCGGAGAACGTTGTCCGCGCGCTCGAGCTGCTGGCCCGCGAGCAGGAAGTACCAGCCGAGGTCGCGTGGCAACGTCGCGTAGGCGATGCCGGAGAAGAGGTGGCTCGCCTCGCGCGCGGCCACGCAGTACTCGTGCAGCCCGTCCTGCTCGAGCACGCGGTCCGTGGAGAAGCACAGTTCCAGGTAGGCTCGGTTGAGGGTCTCCCACATCTCGAGGCTGATGCGATCGCGCAGCCCCCGCGCGTCCTCGCGCGCGCGGGCCAGGCTCGCGCGGATGCTCGAGGAGTTCTGCGGGTGGAAAGCCAGCCACTCCGGCACCGTCCGCCCGTCTGCCCGGTCGAAGTGCTCGCGAAAGGCCGCCTCGTCGTCCGTGAGGGTGAGCAGGGGCGCCCACTGCTCGGTGACGATGCCCTTGGCGCCCGGTATCACGGGCGCCTCCACGTTGGCGTGGTAGTTGACGTCGAGGAGGCTCGCGGTGTTCTCGGCGCGCTCGATGTAGCGGCCGATCCAGTAGAGGTTCTCCGCGATGCGACTGAGCATCTAAGCCTGGCCGCCTTCCGACAGCACCCACGTGTCCTTGGACCCGCCGCCCTGCGAGGAGTTGACCACGAGCGAGCCCCGCCGGAGCGCCACGCGCGTCAGGCCGCCCGGCACCACGGTGATGTCCTCGCCCACGAGGACGTACGGGCGCAGGTCGATGTGGCAGGGCTCGAACACGCCAGACTCCGCGAAGAACGAGGGATGGCGGGAGAGGGCGATCACGGGCTGCGCCACGTAGTTCCCGGGATTGCCGCGCACGGTCTCCAGGAACTTGTCTCGCTGCGTCGCCGTCGACTCGGGCCCGATGAGCATCCCGTAGCCGCCCGACTCGCCCACCGCCTTGATGACGAGCGTCTCTGCGTTGTCGAGCATGTAGGCGAGCCCGTCCGGGTCGGCCCCGAGGTAGGTGGGGACGTTGGGCAGCGTCGGCTCCTCGTTGAGGTAGTAGCGGACCATGTCGGGCACGTAGGTGTACATGGCCTTGTCGTCGGCCACCCCGGTGCCCACGGCATTGGCCAGGGCCACCCGTCCCTGCCGGTAGACCTGGAGCAGCCCCGGCACGCCCAGCATGGAGTCGGCGCGGAAGACGGCGGGGTCCAGGAAGTCGTCGTCGACCCGCCGGTAGATCACGTCGACCTGCTGCCGTCCCTGGGTCGTCCGCATCCACACGCGGCGGTCCTCGACGTAGAGATCGCGTCCCTCCACGAGCTCGATCCCCATCTGCTGGGCGAGGAAAGCGTGCTCGAAGTACGCGCTGTTGTACTGGCCGGGGGTGAGCACGACGATGGTCGGCTCCTTCAGATCGCGCGGCGAGAGGCTGCGCAGCATCTCGAGGAGGGCCGTGGTGTAGTGCTGGACCGGCCGCACGCCGCGCCCCTCGAAGAGGCCGGGGAAGGTGCGCGTCATGACCATGCGGTTGGCCAGCATGTAGCTGACCCCGCTCGGCGTGCGCAGGTTGTCCTCCAGCACCATGTACCGGCCGTCCTCGCCGCGGATGACGTCGATGCCGCTCACGTGCGTGTAGACGTCGTGGGGCAGCTTGATGCCGTGGACCTGGCGGCGAAAGTTCGGGTTCGCGAGCACGAGCCGCCGCGGGATCACGCCATCGTCGAGGATCCGCGCCTCATGGTAGATGTCGCGCAGGAAGAGGTTGAGGGCGCGCACGCGCTGGATCAATCCCGCCTCGAGCCGGGCCCACTCGTCGGCGGGGATCACCCGCGGGCAGAGATCGAAGGGAAAGGTGCGCTCCGTGCCCGACTCGTCACCGTAGACGGTGAAGGTGATGCCCTGATTGCGAAAGGTCAGGTCGGCGAGGGCGCGGCGGCGGCCGAACTCGACGGGCGAGAGCGACCCGATGCGCTGGACGATGTCGGCATAGTGCTGGCGGGGCGAGCCATCGGGCTCGAAGACCTCGTCGAAGAAGCTCTTGGCGTCGTAGTCGCCGAACACCGCCCGTCCTCCGCAGGGCTGGCCCCTCTCCGCCGCCATCGACGTCAGCGGGAGCGCGCCAGCCGCCTGAGCGGCGCGCCCGTGAGCCGCGTGTGGATCCATTCCTTGTGGAGCCGCGCGCCGATCCGCCGGTAGAAGCGGATGGCCGGGGCATTCCAGTCGAGCACCGTCCACTCCATCCTGCCACAACCGCGGGCCATGGCGACCTTGCCGAGGGCCCGCAGAAGAGCCCGTCCCGCCCCCCGCCCCCGCTCGTCGGGCAGGACGAAGAGGTCTTCCAGGTACAGGCTGGGGCGCCCGAGAAACGTCGAGTACGTGAAGAAATAGAGGGCAAAGCCCACGGGCCGCCGCCCGCGTCTGCAGATGAGCGTCTCGAAGTACGGGCGCCGGCCGAAGCCGTGCCGGCGCGCCTGGGCGGGGGTGATCTCGACCTCGTGCACCAGCCGCTCGTACTCCGCGAGGCCCCGGATGAGCGCGACGATGGTCGGAACGTCTCGCCGCGTGCCGCGCCGGATGGAGAGCGCGGCCCGGGCCATCAGGCCGCGGCCATCTGCAGCAGCAGCTCGGTATAGCAGCGCACCCCCGCCGTCAGGTTCTCGACGGAGATGCGCTCGTCGTTACCGTGGATGCGCCGCCATTCGCCCTCGTCGAGGACGAAGGGCCCGAAGCCATAGCCGTGCAGCCCCATGCCGCGGAACACCCAGTTGTCCGTGAAGCCGACCATGATCTCGGGGGCCACGATCACCCCGGGGGCACGCCGGCTGAGGGCCTCGGAGAGAGCCTTGTAGAGCTCGGTGTCGGGGGGCGACAGATTGGGCACCTTGGGAGGCGAGGTCACGCTCACCTCCACGTTCGGATCGGCGACGATCGCGCGCACCCAGCTCACGATCTCGTCTGGATCGTCGCCCGCGAGCATGCGGCAGTCGATGTCTGCCGTCGCCTCGGGCGGGATGACGTTGCGCTTCTCGCTGCCCTTGAGCATGTTGACGGCGAAGGTGGTCCGGACGAGGGCGGCGTGGTGGCGGTTGGCGAGGAAGCGCGCGCGGAAACCGGGATCGCCGAGGGAGCGCTCGAGCCGGTCGAAGCCCTCCCCCTGTCCCGCGGGCAGGACGGCGGCCATGCGCGCGAAGAACTCCTGGATCTCCGGGAGCACGCGCGGCGGGCGCTCCGCCTCGAGGAGCCTGGTGAGGGCGCGGATGAGACGGTGGGGGGCGGTGTCGGGCCAGGGCATGGACCCGTGGCCCGGCTCGCTGCGGGCGGTGAGGCGCAGGGACAGGCCCGTCTTCTCGGAGATGACGATGGTGCCGAAGGGCGCGCGCTGGCCCGCCTCCGCCGCGATGACCCCGAGCTCGGACAGGGCGTATTCCGCCCCCGCCAGCCACTGGCGCCGCTCCGTGGCGATCCACTGCGCGCCGAATCGGCTGCCCACCTCCTCGTCGGCGGTGGCGAGGAGGATCAGGTCGCGCTTGAGGGGGATCTTCGCCCGCTTGATAGCGAGCATGGCCACGAGCTGGAGAATGCCCGTGGACTTCATGTCGAGAGCCCCGCGCCCGTAGACGAAGCCGTCCCGCAGGAGACCGCCGAAGGGGTCCACCGTCCAGTAGCGCTCGTCGGCATAGACCACGTCGATGTGGTGGTGGAGGACGAGACCGCCGAGGGACCCGTCGCCGCGCTGCCGGGCCACGAGATTACCGCGCTCCGGCGCCGGCTCGGCCGTCTCGCTCGCGATCCCGTCCCCGTCGAGCACCTGGGCGAGGAAGCGGGTCCCCGCCGTCTCATTGCCCGGCGGATTGGTCGTGTCGACCTTGAGGTAGGCGCGCATCAGCTCGACGGTCTCGGTCCCCAGCGCCCCCCAGTCCATCACGGCCGTCTCTCCATCCCCCGCCTCTCCACCCAATACCGCCCGGGATTCGGCCGCTTGGCCAGGCGCCGCTCGAGGAGCGCGGTGGCGCGCTCGGGCTCACCCGCCCGCAGCGCGGCCTCGAGCAGGGTGTCGTGAAAGACTTCGCGCTGGGCGTGGCTCCCCCCCACCTCGACGATGCGGTCCTCGATGGGCGCGAGCCTGGCCGCGGCGCCCGCGTACTCGCCTCGCGCAAAGGCATGGATCCCCTCCATCATCGGCACCACGACCTCGGGCAAGGTCCGGTGGCGCGATTTCTTTCCCCGCTCGCGCAGGCGCTCGAGCTGGGTCTCGGCCGCGCCCCAGTCGCCCGCGGCGCTGAGCGCCATGCCCACGTGGAGGTCGTGGAAGAGGAGCAGCGGCATCTCGAGCCAGCCCCGCGCCGCCGCCCCGAGGTGCTTCCAGCGGGCGGGGTCGGGCCGGCCATAGAGGTCGAGCCGCCACGCGAGGGCAACCGAGTCCTGCAGGTCGGAGCCCACGGTGATGGGCACGCTGCCGAAGACGCTGTCGAAGAGCTTGCCCACGCGGTCATAGCGCCCTTCCGCCAGGTGCATGAGGGCGAGGTGCCAGAGGAGATGATTCCGGAAATAGCCGAGATGGTCGCAGGGATGGATGCGCGGCGGGAGCGCTTCCACGCCGCGCTCGTTCTCGCCGCGCTCGTAGAGCACGTGGGCCACCGCGTGGACGGCCCACGCGTCTTTGGGATTGAGGGCGAGGGCCCGCTCGGCGAGGGGCAGGGCCTCGGCGTAGAGCCGGTTCTCCTCCAGGGCGAAGGCGTGGTACCCGAGGAGGTAGCCGTCGGCGGGCAGGGCCGGGAGGAGCGACTTCGTGAGCGCGAGCATCTCGGGGGATCGCCCTTGCCAGAAGTAGATGAAGTAGAGCCGCTGCATGAGGAGAGCGTCGCCCGGGTGCTCGGCCAGGTGCTCCAGCATCACGGGGATCGCGTCGTTGCCGCGCCCGGCGACCCAGAGGGCGAGCGCCTCGACGTGGCGCTTCTCCCGCGGGGAGAGCGTGGCGACGGCCGTCGCCGCCCTCTCCATCTCCGCGCGCCCTTCCGGGATCTTCTCCGCCAGATAGAGCGAGATGCCGAGGGCCGCCCGCGCGAGTGAAAAGTCGGGATCCGCCTCGAGGGCGTCCTGGAAATTCTCCAAAATGTCCGCGCCGAAGCCCAGGAGGGAGCGGACGCCGCGATCATATGCGTCGACGGCGGCGCGGGAGGTGGTGGAGACGGGCAGGCCGTACGCGTCTTGCAACACAGCGGTCATCCTAGCAGATGGCGCTCGAGAAAAGCGAGGGCGCGGCCCTCCGCCCACGAACGCCGGCCGGAGGCGCCCTCGAGGAAACCGGCGTGGCCGCCCTCGCGGACAAAGTTGGCGTGGATGAAGCGCGACTTCGAGGCGGCGTCGCGCGGGAGGGCGGCCGCGGGCATGAACGGATCGTTGATGGCGTTGATGAGCAAGGTCGGCCGGCGGATCCGGGCCAGATAGGGACCCGAGCTCGAGCGTGTCCAGTAGTCCCGCTCGTCGGCGAAGCCGTGAAGGGGCGCGGTCACGAGCCGGTCGTACTCGGCGAAGGTCCGCGCGCGAAGGGCCGCGGGCAGGTCGAGGAGCCGGTCATAGAGGCGCTGCTTCTTCCTGAGCTTGGCCTTGAGCGTCCGCAGAAAGCTCGCCGTGTACATGGAGCGGTTCAGCCCGCGGTCGAGCACGCGGGCGCACGCCGCGAGGTTGAAGGGCGTCGAGATGGCCGCCGCGGCCAGCACCTGGGGCGGGGCGCCCTCGCCCTTCTCGCCCAGCCATTTCAGGAGCACGTTGCCGCCGAGCGAGACGCCGACGGCTCCGATCCTGAGGGTGGGCTCGCGGACGGTCAGGGTGCGCATGATCCAGTCGAGATCCTCGGTTTCGCCCGAGTGGTACATGCGTGGGGTCAGGTTGACCTCGCCGCTGCACGAGCGGAAGTTGACGACCACGGCGCGCCAGCTCCGCTCTTCCGCCTCGCGCATGAGGCCACGCACGTAGTGCGACTTGCCCGAGCCCTCGAGGCCGTGGAGGATGACGACGATGGGCGCGCCCCGCTCGCGCGCGGGCAGCCAGTCGAGGTCGAGGAAGTCGCCGTCCGGCGTGCCCATGCGCTCCCGCCGGAGCTCGGGCAGCTTGGGCCGGCGGAAGAGCGGGCCCCAGAGGGTCTGAAGGTGCGGCCCCCGGAACCACCACGGGGGATGGTAGTCGGGGGCCGCGGGCTTCGTCTTGGCCGTCCGGGTCTTGGCGCTCTTCGTCGTGGCTATTCCTGACCCTGGAGGAGCAGCTTCACGATCTCCGGCGCGATCTCTCTCGCCCGCTGCTCCAGCTGTGCGTCAGTCAGGTTCGCGATGGGGTGCGGCAGGGCGAGGAACTTGTAGTTCGGCACGCCCCAGGCCACGGCCATGGCCCGTCCCGTTCCCTCGAACACGTCCGTCACGATCGACGCCGCGGGGATCCCGACCTTCTCGAACACGATTCCGTCGAGCACACTGCCCGACGAGCAGGACCCTCAGTCGCCGATGCCGGCGACCACGACGTCGACGCCGCGCTTGGCCTCGTCGATGATCTCCTGGTGGGCGGGCACGCTCGAGTTGTGCTTGCGCCACATCGTGCACTCCGCGGCTCCGTACTCCTTCTTGAGGATCTCGCCGATCTTGGCGAGGATCTTGTCCGAGTTGTACTTCGTGTTCTCCACGAGCCCGATGCGCTTGCCCGTGAGGGAATCGGGACGCGGCACGAACGTCAGCGGCTGCTTCCGCGGCTCCACCGTCGGATCGAGGATCTCCATGGCCATCACACCCTCCTGTCTTGAATGAGCTTCGTGATGCTCTGGGACGATTTCTTGCCCCCCGCCCACCCCGGGATGTAGCAGGAGAAGGCCCCCGCCCGGCCTCCCGCCGCGACCACCAGCACATCCTGCGGGCTGGGGACGAGCGGCCGCATGGTCGTCTCGTCGGCGGCGGTCAGCGCTCCCGCCAGCCGCTCCGTGCGCTTGAGGTGGGCCACCGAGTTGTGCGTGTTCTCGTACACGAACTGCTGGATCTCCTTCTTGGACCAGCCATCGTTGGCGATGGTGCGCATGTGCTCGCCCGCCAGCACCACGCAGTACTGTGGCTGGCCGTTGGTGCTGCCGTGATGCTTCATGTCCTCGCAGAGAGAGGTGAGGACGCCCTTGGCCGTGCTCGAGAGCTGGTTGTAGAACTGGTGGGGGCCCTCCGCCGACATGACGGTGACCGTGCTCTGCTCGGGCGTGAAGCCGCGCTCGACGTGCAGAGGCGCCCACGGGCTCTCCACCTCGTTCTCCGCGATGACGTAGCTGTACTTGCCGGGATGGCCCACCGTCCCGCGATCGAGGGCGCCGGGCAGGGTGCCGATCACGTTTCGCATCACGAGTCGCACGGCGCGACCGACGGTGGCATTCGATCGCCAGCCGGGCCCGAAGAGATTGTCGCCGGAATTGAATTTCAAGCGGGCGGCCATGGGGCCGTTGACGATCATGAGCACGGCGGCGCCGCCCGTCGAGGTGGCGGGCCCGTGGTAGCCCCACTTGGGGTCGGCGATGCCCTCGATGGCGGCCACCACCACCGGCATGTACTCCGGCAGGCACCCGGCCATGACGGCATTGATGGCGATCTTCTCGGCCGTCACGGCCACCTGCCGATTGGTGATGAAGGCGACCTGTTGCCGCGGCTCGAGCCCGGCCGCCTCCAGCATGGCCTGGACGGCCCGCTCGGTCGGCGGCACCACCGGCAGCCCGTCCGTCCACCCCTGCTGGTAGCAGAACTCGATGGCGTGGCTCAGGTCCTCGACCGGATAGCGCTTGGACTCGATCTGGGTTGTCATGGCCGGGATTATACTCCAGCCCGCGGGTGCTCGCGGAGCCGCGGATCTTGCCGTATGCTCACTTGGAATGATCGCCCTCGCTCCGCCGCTCGTCGCCTACTTCTCGATGGAGTTCGGGCTTCACGAGGAGTTCCCGTCCTATGCCGGGGGCCTGGGCGTGCTGGCCGGCGACTTCATGAAGTCCGCGGGCGACCTCGGCGTCCCCGTGGTGGGCATCGGGCTGCGCTGGGCGCAGGGCTACACGGTGCAGCGCATCGGCCCCGACGGCTACCCGTACGATCTCTGGCGCGACTACCCGACGGACACGCTCGCCGACACGGGCGCGCGCGTGCGGGTGCGGGTGGCCGCGCGCGAGGTCGAGTGCCGCGTGTGGCGCGTGGCCCGTTACGCCACCGCGCCCCTCTTCCTTCTCGAGCCCATCGACGAGCGCGACCGCTGGATCACCCGCCGCCTCTACGACCCCGCGCCCGACTGCCGGATCGCCCAGGAGATGCTCCTGGGCATCGGCGGCGTGCGCGCCCTGCGCTCTCTCCACCTGCCCGTCGACCTCTACCACTTCAACGAGGGGCACGCGGTCTTCGCCGGCGTCGAGCTGATCGCCGACCGCATGGAGGCCGAGGTCGACTTCCCCACGGCCTGGCGGGAGGTGCGCGAGAAGGTCGTCTTCACCACGCACACGCCCGTGCCCGCGGGCAACGAGGTGCACGCCATCGAGGACCTGCGCCGACTGGGCGCGGGCTGCGAGCTCGTGGCCGCCGAGCTGCGCGAGATCGGCGGCGATCCGTTCAACATGACGGTGGCGGGACTGCGGCTCGCCTGCCGGGCCAATGCCGTGGCCCAGCTTCACGGTGAGACGGCGCGGGCCATGTGGGCCCACGTCGACGACGCCGCGCCGATTCTCGCCATCACCAATGGCGTCCACCGTGGGACGTGGCAGGACGCGCGGATCGCCGCCGCCGTGGAGCAAGGGGACGAGGCGCTTCGCGAGGCGCGGCGCGCCGTGAAGGGTGAGCTCCTCGCCGAGATCGAGGCGCGCACCGGCGTGAAGTTCGAGCGCGAGGCGCTCACCATCGGCTTTGCGCGGCGCGCGGCGACGTACAAGCGCCCCGATCTCCTGCTCCGCGACCCCGCCCGGCTCGCTCCCCTGCTCAAGAGCCGCCGCCTGCAGCTCGTCTTCTCCGGCAAGGCGCACCCCGCGGACCAGGCGGGCAAGTCCGTCATCGCGCTCCTCGTCCAGACGATCCGCCAGTGGCCCGAGTCCATCGTCTACCTCGAGAACTACGACATGGCCCTGGGGCGCCTGCTCACGCGCGGCTGTGACGTGTGGCTGAACACGCCCCGCCGGCCCATGGAGGCGAGCGGAACTTCGGGCATGAAGGCGGCCATGAACGGCTCCCTCAACCTCTCCATCCTCGACGGCTGGTGGCCGGAGGGCTGCGAGCACGGCGTCACGGGCTGGGCCATCGGGGATACGAGGGAGGGGGCGGGTCAGGACGCGCGCGACCTGCGCGCGCTCTACGACACGCTCGAGGGCGAGGTGCTGCCCGCCTGGGCCGATCCGTCCCGCTGGACCCGGATGATGCGCGCGTCCATCGCCATGGGCGTCGAGCGCTTTTCCTCCGACCGCATGGTGCGCGAGTACTTCGACCGGCTCTATGCCGCGCCCTAATACTCGGAGGGGGGCTCTGCCCCCCTTCCGAAGCCTCCCCCCGAAACAAGTTGCGCCGGCAAAGCCGGCGCTCGGAGCGGAACACGAATCGCGCGTAGTAATTTCAACGGTCTGCTGTACGTTACTCTGACAGGCCCCTGGGCCGCGGCGTCACTCCACAAGGAGACAGGCATGAACATGAACGTCAAGGAATTGACCCTCGACCTTCTCGTCCGCTACGGCTTTCAGGTGCTGGGGGCGCTGGCCATTCTCGCGGTGGGATTCATCGCCGCGAAGTGGCTCGGAGGGCTCGCCGACCAGCGCTTTCAGAAGCAACAGATGGAGCCGCCCATGCGGCACCTCTTCGTGCGCGTCATCAAGATCCTCATCGTGATCATGGCCGGCGTGGTCGCCCTCGACAAGTTCGGCTTCTCCATCGCTCCCCTGGTGGCGGGCATCGGGGTGGCCGGGGTCGGCGTGGGCTTCGCCATGCAGGGCGTGCTCGGCAACCTCATGGCCGGACTGACCATCATCTTCACGAAGCCCTTCCGCGTGGGCGAGTACATCGAGATCGGCCAGGAGAAGGGCGACGTGTCCATTATCACGCTGTCCTCGACCATCCTCGTCCACCCGGACCACTCGCGCGTCATCATTCCCAACCGGAAGATCGTGGGCGAGATCCTGCACAACTTCGGGACGATGCGGCAGCTGCATCTCGCCGTCCACGTCCCCCATCACGCCGATCTCAACCAGGCCCTCGAGGCCTGCCGGCAAATCGTCGACGCCAACATCCGCGTCCTCAAGGACCCCACTCCCAGCCTCGGCATCAGCGCGGTGGAGGCGGGTGGGATCAAGCTCGCCGTGGAGCCCTGGGTGCGCGTGGTGGACGTGGTGCCGGCGGAGGCCGAGATCTATCAGGGCCTCGTCGAATCCTTCCGGACGCGGCGCATCGGCGTTCCCGTCACCGCCCACGAGGTCCGCATGCTCGAAGCTGCCGCACGCGGCTGAAAAAGGCCCATCTGCTTCGTTCTCGCCCTCGGCTGCATGCTCAACGTACGTGGCAGTTCGAGCTGAGGGGCGAAGCTACGAGGCGAGGGCTGAGGGAGAACTACGCCTCGCATGCAGCCTTCGGGCGACGCCTCGCATCTGGACTTTTTTGAGCCGCGTGCTCATACTCTATGTGGCGCTCCCCGCTCTCACTCGATGATCTTTCGCGTCACCGAGCGGGTGGCGCCGAAGGTCGGGATGAAGGCCGAGTGCTTGCCCGCGCCGCCCGTCACGATGACCATGATGTCCCGCCAGTCGCGGGCGATCCGCAACACCGCCGCGGAAGACCTGTCCTGGAAGCCCTCGGGATAGATCGCCTCGAAGCGGGCGAGGTTCTCGGAGGTGAAACGGCCCCGCGGCACGCCGACGGCGTCCCACACCGCCCGCCGGAAGTCGTCCTTCTTCCAGCCCGTCGAGGCCACCGTCGCCGCGTGCTCGGGCCCGAGGGCGATGAGCGGCTCGCCGCCCAGGTAGATATTGTTCGATCCCGTCGTGGCCGCGGTGCCCACCACCGTCGCCACCAGGCCTTCCGGCGTCGCCGTCCCGTGATCGTTGATATTGTGAGGCGCCTCCGATGCGCAGACCGTCACCGTGCTGTCCGCGGGGGAGAAGCCGCGCTCGACGGAGAGCGGCTCCCAGGGCGAGGCCGCCTCGTTCTCGGCGACGCAATAGCTGTACTTGCCCGGGTGGCCATGGGTTGCCCGGTCCTCCTTGCCGGGGCGCGCGCCGCCGATGTTCTGGAGCGTCAGCCGCACCGCGCGGCCGATCACGGCATTGGCCCGCGCGCCCTGTCCGAGCGCGTTGCCCGCGGCATTGATCCCGAGCCGCCGCGCGATGGGACCATTGACGATGAGAAGCGGCGAGCAGGGATGGGTCGTCGTCTGCACGGCCTGGAGGTTGAAGGACGGATCGGCCAGGGCCTCGACGGCCGCGAGGATCACCGGCATGTACTCGGGCAGCGCTCCCGCCATGACGGCATTGGCCGCCACGGCCTCGATGGTTGCCCTCCCCAGCCTCGGCACGAGCACGGCCACGATCTCCTCGGGCCCGCGCCGCGTCCCCGCGAGCATCCGCTTCACGCGCTCCGCCGTGGGCGGGATCGCGGGCAGTCCATCGCCCCAGCCCTGTTCCATGAGCCAGCCCTGGAACTCGTCGAGGTCGGAAGGCGCCCCCCGCATGCCGCCCGTGGCTGCGCCCGCGACCGAAGGGGCCGACGGCGCGGAGGTCAGCGCGCGCAACACGCTCGTGGCGACCGGCTCCGCCTTGGCCGCGGCCGCGCCGGGCGCGATGCCGCCGATGGGATGCGGCACCGTGATCACGGGAAGCTCCGGCAGCCCGCGGGCCGCCGACTGGGCGCGGGCCAGAGGAAGGAATTCATCGGTGCCGACCACGACACAGGCCACTCCCCTCGCCTCCAGCTCCGCTGCGTCGTGGACACTCCACGACGTGCACGACCCTCAGTCGGCCGATGCGGTGAGCGCGACGCGCGCGCTCCTCGCGATCTCCTCGAGGACAGTGGCGGTGGCGCTCACGGACGAGCCGGGCTTGCTCCACACGCGGACCGCGCGCGCCCCCGCCTGAGCCGCGAGCAGCGCGCCCAGGCGCTCCAGCAATTCCTTCGCGTTGGGCTTTGAATTGTCGAGGAGCGCGATGGTCACGCCCTCGAGCGAGGCGGGACGCGCGGCCAGACTCCGCGAGGTGGCGGCGGAGGAGCCGACGGGATCGACAATGTCCATGTCAGGTCACCATGACGGGACGGTCAGGCCCCGTCTCACGGGTGGAGGCAGCCGGGCAGGCGCGGGTCATGTCCAGCATCTTGCCGATGATCACGAGATTGGGCAAGGTCCTCCCCACGCGTGCTCCCCCGCGGGCGGCTCAGGCCTCGAGCCCGGCGGGGCGCGCGGCGCGCTCGCGGACGGGCAGGAGGGCGAGGAGCGCCGCCGCGGCGCACACGACGGCCGCGGTGTCGAACATGAAGCGGAAGGCCGGCAAGAACCCGAGGGCCGCAGCGCGTGCCCCGAAGAGCCACGCGGCGCTCTGCACGCCGATCACGACACCGAGGGTGCGGGAGAGAAAGGCAAAGCCGCCGGCCGTGCCCTGCTGGCGCGCGGGGAACGCGGCCATGGTCTGCGCGATGTTCGGCACCTGGAAGACGCCCAGGCCGAGGCCGACGAGAGCGAGCGCGGCGCCCACCAGGGGCAGCGGCGTGGCGGCGCCGCAGCGCGCGACCATCGCGAGACCCGCCGCCTCGACGACCAGACCCAGGATCACAGGTGCGCGGCGCCCCCAGCGATCGGTGGCGCGTCCGCTCACGGGCGCCGCCGCGGCGGTGGCGAGCGGCGTCAGCATGAAGAGCAGCCCTCCCACCGCCGGCGAGAGGCCGCGCTCGGTCACGAGATAGAACGGGGCGAGCAGCCAGACGGAGAACTGGGCGAAGTTCGCGAGAAAGGCCAGGGCCCCCGCGTGGATGACGGGCCAGCGCAAGATGTCCGCGGGGACGACCATCCGCCACGGCGAGGCTGAAGCGCGGCCAGGCTCGCGCATCCACACGGCGAGCGCGATGATGGCCGCCGCCACGGGCACTCGATAGAGAAACACGCCCTTCCAGCCGAAGGCCTCGACGAGAAATCCTCCGACGAGCGGGCTCAGGCCCAGGCCCACGCCCAGACCGAAGCTCGCCCAGCCCAGGCCCCAGCCGTGGCGTGAGGGCGGCAGGGCCAGCGTCACCAGGGCAGGCGCGGCGCCGTAGATGAGGCCCCCGCTCACGCCCTGGAGGACGCGGACGACGAGCAGCGCCCCGAAGGAGGGCACGATGGCGAAGGCGAGAAAGCAGAGGAGCGAGAGGAACAAGCCGGCGCGCACGACACGCCCGGCCCCGAGGCGGTCGGCGAGCACGCCGGCGGCGAAGGCCGTGAGCGAATACGTCCCGACGTAGCAGATGATGACCCAGCGGATGGTGGTGGGCCCGACGTCGAAGGCGGCGGCCATGGAGGGAAACGCGATATTGAGGGAGCCGTCTAGCCCGACGAGCAGAAAGCCGGCGGCGGCGAGGAGGACGGGCATGCGCCCGAGTATACGTCGCGCGGCGCCGGGCACTGAATCAGTTTGGGCGCTGGCACTGGGACAAGTTGCGAGCCAGACGAGGCGCGAGCGGGTCGGCAGCCCGAGGCGTACGTGGGTGTACGTGGCCGTTCGAGCCGAGAGGCGCAGCCACGAGGCGAGGGCTGAGTTGATTGGCTTGCCGGCCCGCTCGCAACGTGGCCTTTCGAGCTGAGCAGCGCAGCTGCGAGGCGAGGGCTGAGTCAGTATGGCGAAGCAAATTGCGCCAGTGCCGATGCGCGGAGAGTTCGGACGATCCGGCGCTCGGAGATGCTACGATGGGGCGATTTGCGTTCCACACATCGCCTCACCGCTGGCACGTCGACTATCCGAAAGGGGATCGGCCAATGCGTCAACTCTGGGTGCTCGTGTCACTCGCGGGTCTTTTTTTCGCCGTCGGTACTCCGGTCGCTGCCCAAGTGGTTCCCCTGGGAACGCTTAGGGCCATCGACCCCAAAGACGCCGCCGCCGTCACCGTCGAGTGCGAAAAAAGCGCCGACGGTAGCCAGATGACGTGCGGATTCATCCACGTCAAGGTGTCTCGGGTGAAGACTCCGGAAGCCGCCCGGGCCGAGCTCGAGAACAATCTCAAGCAGCAGCCGTTCGAGGCGACCACCAAGGCGGTGTGCGGCAACGAGAAGGAATTCGCCGCCCAGTACCGAGACCTTGCCGCCTCCCCCCGCGTGGGCGAGAATCAGAAGGCCTTCGTGACCCAGACCATGCAGCGGATGCGGGCCTTCTGCGCCAAGCCGTCGCCTCAGACCCTGCGCGAGTTCAGCTGGTTCATGCTGAGCAAGGAGACGCGGACCTGTAAGATCCGGACCAGCTCGTGGCGCGAGACGTTCATCCAGAACGCATCCCGCGTCTGGGTGAGCAACCGCGGGCCGGCCGGCCCCTGCGGGGTGATCAGCGTCTCGACGCTGGAAGAGCGGCCGATGGATCCGAACGCCAAGACCAAGGGGCCCTCCTGGATCTTCGAGGCCCAGAAGATCCTGACCACGAAGGCCGGCGCCTGCGGCCAGGCCGACGAGGAAGGCAAGGTTCGATACGCGATCGCGGGCGTCAATCCGACCTTCGGGTGCGAGTTCATGGAGTTCTGATCTCTCGCGCTCGCCCGAGACCAGGGCTCGATGCCCGATCCGACCGGATGGGTGACGAAGGCCTGCTCATCTTCTTCTGCCTCCGCCTTTTCCTCTGGCCGAGCGATTGACGGGAGCGCGCGAGTCGGGTAGAAGGAAGGCGCCATGCCCCTCGCGCCCGGCCTCACCGGCGAGTTCGAGCAGCTCGTCACCCCCGAGCTGACCGCGGACGCCCTCGGCAACAAGGGCGTGCAGGTCTTCGCCACACCCTTCGTGATCAATCTCATGGAGCTGACCTGCAACGCGGTGATGAAGCCCGAGCTTCCCGCGGGATTCGCCACCGTCGGCACCATGGTGGAGATGAAGCACCTGGCCGCCACCCCGGTCGGCATGAAGGTGCGGGCCAAGGCGACCGTCCTCGAGACCGACGGCAAGCGCTGCCTCTTCGAGATCACTGTGTGGGACGAGACGGAGAAGATCGCGGAAGGCCGGCACGAGCGATTCGTGGTCCCGAACCTGAAGAAGTTCCTGTCGCGAGCCATGAGCAAGCGAGGCGGATGATGCCGATCCAGATCGATCACGGCGTCAAGGGCAAGGAGTATCCGCCCTACGCCGTCACCGTCGAGCGGGGCAAGATCAAGGAGTTCGCCCGCGCCATCGGCGACGAGTCGCCCTTCTACCTCGACGACGAGGTCGGCCGCGCGTCGCCGTGGGGCGACATCATCGCGCCGCCCACCTTTCCCGTGACCTTCCGAAGCGACAGGGCGGGCACGGAGACGCTGCTCCATGATCTGGGCGTCGACATCGGGCGCATTCTTCACGGCGAGCAGGAGTTCGAGCACTTCAAGCCCATCCTGCCCGGGCGCACCTATCTCTGCCGGGGCCGCATCACCGACGTCTACGAGAAGACAGGCAAGTCGGGGACCATGGCCTTCGTGGTGCGCGAGACCACCATCACCGACGGCGACGACGACATCGTGTGCGTGACACGGCAGATCACCGTGGTGAGGCTCTAAGTGGTTCGAGCTGAGACATGGCCGACAAGCCCCAGGCGTGGCAATTCGAGATGAGCGGCGAAGCCGCGAGACGAGGGCTGAGTGAATTCACGGCGAGGCGAGGGCTGAATTGATGAAGTACGCGAAGGTCTACGCCGAAGATGTCCAGATCGGTACGGAGATGCCGCCGCTCGTCAAGCCGCCCGTGCAGCAGATCCAGCTCACCCGCTATGCCGGCGCCTCGGGTGACTTCAACCCCATCCACCAGGACGCGGCCTTCGCCAGGGCCGCCGGCATGGGTGATGTCTTCGCCCACGGCATGCTGTCCATGGGCTTCGTGGCGCAGTCGGTCACCGACTGGCTCGGCGTGGGCACGGTACGAAAGGTCGGCGTCCGCTTCGCCGCCCTGGTCCGCCTGGGCGACGTCATCACCTGCCGCGGCCGCGTGGTCGCCAAGCGTCCCCCGAAGGAAGGCGACGGCCCCCAACTCGTCGATCTGGAGCTCTGGGCCGAGAATCAGAGGGGCGAGAAGGTCATCACCGGCAAAGCCACCGCCGCCCTCCCGTCACGCGCATAGCAAAGCAATGCCTCAAGATCTTTCGGGTGGGTCGATCAGCGAGCGCTACGTCTTGAGGGTCAAGCGCGCCAGATAATCGGGACCAGCGCCGCCGCGGACCAACAGTTCGGTATCGTAACCCGCCGCCGCCGCACATACACTGAGCACGCCGAAATCAACCTGGAGCCACGGAAACCGCCTACCACGTACAGAACGGTAACGGAGCTGAAATTCGTGCTCGCCCGCGTATTGCATAGATCCATACGACGCTCCGGGGCAGCTGGAGTCGAGCAGTATCTGGCCGCCGTGATTCAGCCGCTGCTTCAAACGAATAAGAAGCTCCGGCAAGCGCTTCAAAGCGCCCGCCAGGCCAATGGTTTCCTCAAGGAAAAGGATGGTATCGAATTCGCCCCGATCGAAGACAAAGACATCTGCTTGATAGACGTGGTCCAGGCCGCGGCGCTTCATCAGGTCGACCAGGGTTGGTTCGATGTCAATCGAGACCACTTCCAAGCCAGCTTCCCGAAGCAGGAGACTATGTCGTCCGGCACCTGCTCCGACGTTCAGAACCCTGCCTTTGCATAAGGCAAGAGCGATACGTTCAAGCCGTCGGCGCCGGCGACGCGGCTCGAAGCCTTGAGTGGATTTCTGTCGGTGGAAACCGCCGTAGGTTCCGCGGAGGTAGAGGATACAGGTCGCCGCCGAACCCAGTGATCATTGAGGGCGCGAGCGTAGGGCTCGAACGGCTCGCTCAACGGGGCGCCGTGCAGCCAACGCCACAGAGCCAGAATCAGTTTCACGTGCCGCGGCCGGGATTGCTCCACAGCTATTTTGTCTCACGGAGAGCCCTGAAACCTGAAGCATCCTAGACGGTCGGTCTCACCGCCGGCTTGCCACGAGCCCCGGGGCAACATGCGGTCGAGCGCGTCGTCAGCGGGCGATGTCTCTCAACTGTCGCAGCTCGGCCGCTCTGTCGGAGACGAGGCCGGAACCAAGACAGCGGCTGGCCGTGATCGTGTCGGGCGCTCCCGCGCGGGTTCCGAAAATGACGAACCGCTGCCCGATCCGTGGCTCCGCCGGGGGCACGAAGTAGTCACAATCGCTGCCGGATATCGTCACGCGGATCTCTGCGTTCGGCTCGCCCTTGAAGGACTCAACGACCCGAAAGCGCGCCTCGGAGAACCGGATGAATGTCAGCGTTTCCCCGACGAGCACGACATCGCTCAGCCGGACCCGGCTCGGCAGGTCGAGCCGCATGCACTCACAGGCGATCGCAGTATTCACCGCGGTGACGAGCAGGAAGCCGGCGAGCGAAAACGCGAGCAACTCATGCCGCGCCACCATGCGCAACGCTAGGGCCGCGGGTCCTTGCCGTTCAGAAAGGCGCGGAGGGCCTCGGTGGTGGAAGGGAAAGCCAGCTGCTCCCACGGGATGTCGTCGGGCGCCACCCACTCCACGCAATCGTTTTCCCAGCAGGTGCGCACCTCGCCGCCGATCACGCGCGCTCGATAGACGACGATGACGATGGGCATGCCCGGATAGGAATAGACGCCGAGAAGGCCGTCCAGGTCCACTTCGAGACCCGTCTCCTCCCGTGTCTCGCGCACGGCGGCGGCCTCGACGGCTTCGCCCCAGTCGACGAAGCCTCCCGGATAGGTCCACTTGCCTCGAGCGGGCTCGATGCTTCGCCGCGTCAGGAGTACCCGGCCGTCCAGCTCCGGAATGGTCCCGGCTACGACCTTGTGGTTGAGATAGAAGATGAACGCGCAGCCTCCGCAGACCATCTCCTGCTTGCCCTCGGGCGGAACCGGCTGCCGCGCGAGCGCGCCGCCGCAGAGCGGGCAGAAGCGTATGCTCGAGGGAGACAGGCCGTGGTGGTGATGGTGCGTGTCGCTCATGGCTGCGCTCAGTCTATCACCACCGCGGATACTGGCTCTTGCCCATCGGGCCTGCGTGCTGGAAAATGGCCGTCTAGAAGGCTGCCCAAAAAGGTCCAGATGCGAGGCGGCGCCCGGCTGTTCGAGTTGAGCGGCGGCGGCTTCTGGCCGTCGCGAGACGAGAGCTGGGTCGATTCGCAGGTGAGGCGTACTCTCTGTACGTTGAACCTGCGGCCGAGGGCGCCAACGAAGCAGATGGGCCTTTTTCGGCAGCCTGCCAGGAGGTCTCAATGCAGCTGCAGATCAACCGTACGCGGCTCGAAGAGAGCATGGCGGCGCTGGGGCGCATCGGGGAGACGCCCGCGGGCGGGCTCTCCCGGCTCGCCCTGACCGATGAAGACCGGCGCGGCCGCGATCTCCTCGTCGAGTGGATGCGCGCGGCGGGGCTCACGATCACCATCGACCGCATGGGCAACATCTTCGGCGAGCGCCCGGGCCGCGAGGGTCTGCCGCCCGTCATGATGGGCTCGCACGCCGACTCGGTGCCGACGGGCGGGAAGTACGACGGCCAGCTCGGCGTCCTCTGCGCCCTCGAGGCCATCCGCACCCTCAACGACAACAAGACGGCCACGCGCCACCCGGTGGCCATGGCCATCTTCACCAACGAGGAGGGGGCGCGCTTCCAGCCCGCCATGATCGGCTCCGGCGTCATGGCCGGCCAGATCGCCCTCGAAGACGCCTACAACGCGCGCGATCGCGATGGGCTCCGGCTGGGCGACGAGCTCGAGCGCATCGGCTACCTCGGCCCCGAGCCCTGCATCCCCCGCCCCCTCCGCGCCTACCTCGAGCTCCACATCGAGCAAGGGCCCATCCTGGAGGAGCAGCGTCTCTCGGTGGGTGTGGTCGAGGGCATCGTGGCCATCTCCTGGTCGAAGCTCGTGCTCACGGGCGTGCAAGACCACGCGGGCCCGACCCCCATGCGCATCCGCAAGGACGCCCTCGTGGCCGCGGCGGACATCGTGCGTGGCGTGCGCGAGATCCCGCGGAAGATCGGCGGCGACATGGTCGCGACGGTGGGCCGGCTGGACGTCGCCCCTAATATCCCGAACGCCATCCCCGGCAAGGTGACGATGTCCGTCGATCTGCGCGCGCCCGACGAGCACCATGTCACGCGAGCGGTGGGGCTTCTCGATCGGCTCGTCAAGGACACCGCCCGCGCCGAGGGCGTGCGGTACGAGCTCGACCACTACTGGCGCGTGCCCCGCACGCACTTCGACCTCGAGGTCGTGGACGTGATCGAGCAGGCGGCCAAGGACACGGGCGCCCGCCATCGCCGTCTGCTCTCGGGGGCGGGCCACGACGCCCAGTACATGTCGGCCATCTGTCCCACCGGTATGATCTTCGTCCCCTCCAAGGGGGGGCGCAGCCACTGCGAGGAGGAGTTCACGCCGATGAACGACATCGAGGAGGGCGCCAACACGCTCCTCCTCGCCGCCTCCCGGCTGGCCGGCGCCGACTGAGGACCATGCCGACGCGGACTCGCGAGGCCCTGCTTGCCTCGGTGCGCGAGTTCGTGGCCAAGGAGGTCATCCCGACCGCGCCCGCCCTCGAGCACGCCGATGCCTATCCGCACCAGCTCGTCGCGCGCATGCGCGAGCAGGGGCTCTTCGGCGCCCTCGTTCCCCTGGAGTACGGCGGTCTCGGGCTCGACGTCACGACCTATGCCCGCGTCATCGAGGAAATCTGCCGTGGCTTCATGTCGCTGGCGGGAGTCCTCAACAGCCACACCATGGCTGCGCTCATCGTGCTTCATCACGGCACCGATGAGCAGCGCCGGCGCCTCTTGCCGCGATTCGCGAGCGGGGAGGCCCGCGGCGGCCTCTGCCTGACCGAGCCCCACGCCGGCTCCGATGTCCAGGCCATCCGCACGGTGGCCCGGCGCGACGGCGACCGCTATCGCATCTCCGGCTCCAAGATGTTCGTCACCAACGGCCGCGAGGGCAATGCCTTCGCCCTCCTGGCCCTGACCGATCCCACCGCCAGGCCACCCCACAAGGGCATGTCCTGCTTCATCGTCGAGAAGGGCGAGCCCGGCCTTCACGTCGTCAAGTCGATCGCCAAGCTGGGCTACAAGGGCGTGGACACCGCCGAGCTTCTCTTCGAGGATTTCCGCGTCCCCGCCTCCAATCTCGTCGGCGGCGTGTCCGGCCGGGGCTTCCAGCACGTCATGTCGGGGCTCGAGACCGGGCGGATCAACATCGCCGCGCGCGCGGTGGGCGTGGCCCAGGCCGCGCTGGACGAAGCCGCGCGCCACGAAGCCGCGGCGCGGGAAGCGCAGCCCGCCCTGGCCGACATCGCCACGCGAGTCGAAGCGGCCCGCCTGCTCACCTACTGGGCGGCGGGCATGAAGGACAGGGGCGAGCGGTGCGATCTCGAAGCCGGCATGGCCAAGCTCTATGCCTCCGAGACCGCCCAGGACGTCGCCGTCGAGACCATGAGGCTTCTCGGGCCGGCCGCGCAGGTCACCAGTGGCATCGTGGAGCGGCTCTATCGCGACACGCCGCTCATGATCATCGGCGAGGGCACCAACGAGATCCAGCGGACCATCATCTGCAAGAACCTGCTCCAGCGCCATGGCGATCGACCGGGCGCCCTCGTCTCTCGAGACGGCCTCGCCACCGAGCAGAAGCAGATGGTTCTCCTCGTCCGCCAGGCCGTGGAGAAGGACGTCATCCCCGCGGTGGAAGAATACGAGGGGGCGGGGACGTATCCCGCGGCCGTCGTCGCGAAGCTCGGCGAGCTCGGCATCCTGGGCATGCTCGTGCCCGGCGAGTACGGAGGCCTCGGCCTCGACATCGTGACCTACGCCATGATCATCGAGGAGCTGGCCCGCGGCTGGACGACGGTGGCCGGACTCGTGGCCCGCCATGCCGTGGCCGCTCACGCCATCGCCGGCATGGAGCCGCGGGAGCTGAGAGAGCGGTGGCTTTCTCCTTTGACCCGTGGCGAGCGATCGGCCTGCCTCGTGCACGCCGCAGGCACGAGCGAAGCGCGGCAAGACGGGCCCGGCTGGACTCTCAGCGGCTCGGCCCCGCTCGCGGATTGTGACGAGCGCGCGGACGCGATCGTGGTCCTGGCCCCCGGGGAAGAAAGCGGCCTGGCCGCCTTCCTCGTCGAAGGAGGCGCCCGCGGTCTGTCCTTCGGCGAAGCCCGCGAGACACTGGGCGCGCGTGGCCTGCCCCTCCGAGACCTGAGATTCGACGGGGTCCGCGCGCACGGCGGGTCGAGCCCCGGTCTCGCGACGCTCGCCCTCGCCCGGACCGCCGACGCGGCCACCGCGCTGGGGCTGGCTCAGGCCGCCTTCGAGGCCGCCCTGCGTTACTCGCAGCAGCGCTCGGCCTTCGGCGTGCCCATCTGCCAGCACCAGGCCATCCAGCTCAAGCTGGCCGACATGGCCACGCGGATCACCGCGGGCCGTCTCCTGACCTACAGAGCCGCGGAGCGTCTTGATGCGGATGTCGCCGACGATGCCGGGAGTATCATGGCTAGACTGGACACTGCGGACACCGCGTATGCGGTGACGCTCGAGGCCATGCGCATTCACGGCGGCTACGGCTATACGAGGGAGTTTCAGGTCGAGCGCTACTACCGGGACGCCTCGCGTTTTGTCACGGCGAGGGCGGACATGGAACTCGATCGGCGCCGGCTCGCCTCGCGGCTCGGCGGAAGATCGGCATGAGCTACGGACGCTACTTCGAGGACTTCGCGGTCGGGCAGGAATTCAAGCACTGGCCGGGGCGCACCATCACCGAGGCGGACTGCACGTGGTTCGCGCTCCTGACCATGAACCAGCATCCCCTGCACTCCGATGCGCACTACGCCGAGACCTACACGCAGCACAAGCAGCGCGTGGTGATGGGCCCCCTCGTCTTCAGCATGGTCATCGGGATGAGCGTGGCCGACATCTCGGGGCGCGCCATTGCCAATCTGGAAGTGAATGCGCTCAGGCACGAAAAGCCCACCTTCATCGGCGACACCCTCTATGCCCAGAGCCGCGTGCTCGAGCTTCACGAGTCCCGCCAGGGCGATCGGGGCGTGGTGACCGTGGAGACCGCGGGGCTCAACCAGCGCGGCGAGCAGGTGTGCTCGTACACGCGCAAGGTGCTCGTGCCGAAACGGAATCACCCCACGCTGGGCCAAGGAAAGCTTCCCTACTGACATGAGTACGGATCCTCACCCGCTCGGTTCGAGCCCCTCACCCCGGCCCTCTCCCCTGAGGGGAGAGGGAGACTTTCTGGAACCCTCGCCCCCGTCGAGGGGGAGAGGGCCGCAGTTCGAGCTGAGCCGCGAGAGCGGCGAGGCGAGTGCTGAGATAGATCAGGGGACGTCTAGGACCCGGAGGCCACCCCTCGAGGGCGTACGCATCCTGGCCGTCTCGCAATTCGGAGCCGGACCTTTCGGCACCCAGGTGCTCGCGGACCTGGGCGCCGAGATAATCAAGATCGAGGACCCGGGAGTGGGCGGCGACATCTCCCGCTACGTTCCTCCGTTCCAGCATGAGCGGGACTCCCTGTACTTCCAGTCCTTCAACCGCGGCAAGAAATCGCTGACCCTCAACCTCCGGCATCCGGCGGGCCAGGCGGTGCTCCAGGACCTCGCCAAGGTCTCCGACGCGGTCTTCAACAACCTGCGCGGCGATCTGCCGGGCAAGCTCGGCCTGACCTACGAGACTCTCAAGGCCGTCAATCCACGCCTCGTCTGCTGCGCCCTGACGGGCTTCGGGACCACGGGGCCCCGCGCGGCCGAGCCCGCCTACGACTACCTCGTCCAGGGCTATGCCGGGTACATGGCGGTGACGGGCGAGCCGGACGGTCCCCCCGGCAAGTGCGGGGTCTCCGTCATCGATTTCGCGGGAGGCTATGCCGCCATGGTCGGGCTCATGGTCGGTCTCTTCGACGCCCAGCGCACGGGGATCGGCCGTGATGTCGACGTCTCGCTCCTCGACACCGCCGTGAGCATGCTCTCCTATTTCGCCATCTGGACCCTCAACCGCGACTGGCACCCCGAGCGCGTGGCCGACTCCGGCCACCAGACGCTCGTGCCCGCGCAGAACTTCCCCACGCAAGACGGCTGGATCGTCATCTTCTGCAACAAGGACAAGTTCTGGCAGAGCCTCGTCCAGAAGATGGAGCTGGAGGAGCTCGCGCGGGATCCCCGCTTCACCAGCTTCGCCGATCGGCTGGAGCACAAGGCCCCCCTCGTCGAGATCCTCGCCAATCGGTTCCGGGAGAGGACGACGGCAGCCTGGCTCGACCTCCTGCGCGGCCATGTCCCCTGCGCGCCCGTCAATACGGTGGCCCAGGCCCTCGAGGACGAGCAGGTGCGGGCGCGGCAGATGATCCTCGAGGTGGAGCACCCGGAGTGGGGCACCATCCGCGAGGTGGCGAGCCCCGTCAAGACCGAGGGGGCCATCCGTAGCCCGGCGCCGGCGCCCGATCTCGGTGAGCACACGGAGGCGATCCTCGCGGAGATCCTGGGCTATGGCAGCCAGACCATCGCCCGGCTTCGGGCGGAAGGGGTCATAGGCAAATGAGCAACGGCTGCCCAGGTTCGGGGCACCGGAGGACGGCCTCGCGGCTCGCCGCCGCGCGCGAGGTGTCCGGGGCGACCACGAGGTGAGCGAGCGACAGGCTCCCTACGGCCCTTCAGGCGTGGAGACGACCCCCGAGGTCGAGGAGGTCGAGGGCACCGATGTCGCGCTCGCCCCGCCCTGGGTCACCATCCTGCACAACTGCGACTGTCATACCTTCGACGACGTGGTCCGGCAGCTCATCAAGGCCATCAGCTGCTCGGAGGACCGGGCCTGGGAGATCGCCTGGGAGGTCCACAACGCGGGAAAGTCCGTGGTCAAGGTCGGCCCCGAGACCGAGTGCGTCCGCGTCGGCAATATTCTGGGCGCCATCGGCCTCATCGTCACCGTCGCGCAGTCCTGATTCGCCCCTTCAGCCACGCTTTGCGTCGCCCGTCCTTCCGCATTTCGTCGCCTTTTGTAGTGTCAGCCCTGAAACACGTTGCCGAGAATAGCGAATCTCAAACGCTTCAGCTTCCCTCCCTCGATGGCACTGGGCTTGCTCTCTCTTAGTGCGAGTCGCGATACGGGGCGACAAAAGCCGGGCTGGATGAACCGGCATCACCGATAGCACTGAGGAGAGCATGCAATGATCCGGCAACCGTGGTACCTGCGGCAGGACTTCTGGATGTGGATGGGCGTCATCTTCGTGCCGTTCTTCTGGGTCCTGCCGCTCAGTCGCCTGGCTCTCGCTCGCGTGACGGTGCGACGCAGCCGCCGGTTTTAATCCCGCCAACTCATCCCATGAGCCCTGGCGGACACCTGGTCACCACAGTCCTGGCCTGTGGCGCCGTCTACGGTGTAACGGGCTCATCCCCACTGACCGCTGGCCTGGCAGCGGGCGGTTTCTTCATCGACGTCGACCACGTCCTGGACTACGTTCTCTTCGAGCGCCGCTTCCGGTTCTCCCCTCGCGCGTTCCTGCGTCACTACCTCGAGGGCCGGGCCGGCCGGCTCGTGCTCATCCTGCACTCCTGGGAGCTCATGGGCCTGCTCGCCCTCACCGCGTTGCTGACGGGCTCGGTGTGGCTCTGGGGATATGTGCTGGGGATGGCCCTGCATCTGCCCCTGGACGTGAAGTTCAACGGGCGCCTGGCCAATCAGAGCCTCGTCCCGTTCTATAGCTTCGTCTATCGCTGGCGGCGAGGCTTCCTCAGCTCACGCCTGATAGAGCAGAAGCCGCTGGCGCGGCTTCATGAGGGCTTCTGGATGATCTTCTTCCGCGGGTCCCGCTTGAGGAACCCGCAGGTCCGCGCGGTGCACCAGCCGAAGCTGGCCGAGCGCGTGCTGCGGAGCCCCGCGCCGCCTACCCCTGCGCGGGCGGCGGTCCGCTCACCAGCGTCCAGTCATCCACGCCCGCGACGTCTGGAGGCACGGCCGAAGTCGTCGTGAGGGTCCGCCCCTTGCTGGGCGAGAACCAGACCCACTCGAGGGACCCGTCACCGGCCACGGCTTCTCCCATCTCGGGGCCGGAGGTTCCCGTCTCCTTCCGCTCGGCCCGGCGCGCCTTCTTCGCCTCCTGCTTGGCCTTGCGCGCGTCTTCCTTGCGGCGTCGATCTCCCCGGTACATCCCTGGGCGTCCTGCCATTAGGCTCCTCTCATGCTCTGCCTGGCGCTCATGATAACCGCACTACCTTGCACTTTCGCTGTGACGACTTTTAACTTTCGCTCGCCTCGCCTTCGGCTCTCTCTGCGCTTTCGCTGTAACGACTTTTAACTTTCGCCTCGCCTCGCCTTCGGCTCTCTCTGCGCTTTCGCTGTAACGACTTTTAACTTTCGCTCGCCTCCGCCTTCGGCTGCGGCTCGCACTACATTACCGGCCCTATGATCCAAGGCGCGAACTCTTCCTCGCCGACGCCGGAGAGCTCGCTCTTCGAGCGCTTGCCGGAGGCGACGGCCACGATCTCCTCGAAGATCTGCCGGCCGACTTCCGGCAAGGGCGTCCCCTCGAGAATCACGCCGCAGTTGATGTCCATGTCCTCCTGCATGTGCCGGTACATGAGCGAGTTGGTGGCGAGCTTGATGGAGGGCACGGGCTTGCAGCCGAAGACCGAGCCCCGCCCGGTGGTGAAGCAGATCAGATTGCACCCCCCGGCCACGAGCCCCGTGATGGAGACCGGATCGTGCCCCGGTGTGTCCATGAAGACGAACCCCCGCGTGGTGATGGGCTCGCCGTAGAGGAACACGTCCATCATGGGTGTAGTCCCGCCCTTGGTGACGCCACCCAGGCTCTTCTCGAACACCGTGGTGATGCCGCCCGCCTTGTTGCCGGGCGCGGGGTTGTTGTCCATGCGCTCGATGCCGCGACAGTACCATTCCCACCACTTGTAGCGGTCGATGAGCTTCTTGGCCACCGCCTCGCTGGCGGCCCGGCGAATCAACAGATGCTCGGCCCCGTAGATCTCGGGCGTCTCGGCGAGCACCCCCGTGCCGCCGTAGCGCACGAGCTCGTCCACGGCCCACCCCAGCGCGGGGTTGGCCGTGATGCCGCTGCTGCTGTCCGAGCCGCCGCAGTTGGTCGCGAGCATGATCTCGGAGACCGGCTGCTTCGACCGCGTGGCCGCGTTGGCCATGGGCAGGAGCTTGGCGACCTCGGCCGCCGCCTTGTCGACCGTCTTCCTGATGCCCCCGGCCTCCTGGATGTTGATGACCATGGGCTTGCGCTCGGGATGCCCGGGCGCGGCCATGCGCTGTTTGTCGACCATGACGGCGGCCTGATTGACCTCGCAGCCGAGGCCGACCAGGATGTAGGCCGCCACGTTCGGGTGCTTGGCATAGCCGGCGAGGACGCGCTGGAGGGCCATGTGGTCCTCGCCGAAGAGCTCGGTGCCGCAGCCGGACTTGTGGGTGACGGCGAGCACGCCGTCGATGTTCGGATAGTCCCGGGACACGTCGCGGAACTTGTCCTTGACGAACTGGCTCACGCTGGCCGAACAGTTGACCCCGGAGATGATGGCGACGTAGTTGCGCGTGCCCACGCGCCCGTCGTCTCGGAGATAGCCGTCGAAGTGGCGCATGCTCGCGGGCGGGTAGAAGTCGACCGGCCGCACGTCGGTGCCGATTTCGTACTCGCGCTGCAGATCGCCCACGGCCAGGTTCTGGGTGTGGACGTGATCGCCCACGGCGATGTCGGCGGTGGCGAAGCCGATGACCTGCCCGTAGCGTCGCACCTCTTCGCCGCGGCCGCGCGCATGGCGGGCCACCTTGTGCCCGGGCCGGATGTCCTGACGGACCTCGATGCGCCCGCCCGCGTCCTCGAGGACGGTGCCGGCCAGAATCTCCTTCTTGGCGATGGCCACGTCATCGGCGGGGTTGAGCACGATGGCGACTTCGGTGATGGCGCGCGCTACCATGTACACCTCCCTGGAGCTTCCGGTATGCCGCAGAATCTACAGGCCGCACCATGGAATTGCAAGGTTGGCGCTCCGGGGCCAGCTCGCTCTTCCATCTCGCGGCTAAATCAGCCTGGCCTATGATAGGGGCCATATTCGCGTACCCCTGGGTCACACGACGAAACTCAAGAGAGGAGAATCCATGAAGAAGAAGATCTCGAGCCCACATGTGCCCGACCCGCCTCCCCAGACGTGGTCCAACTGCCTCGTCGTCGGCAATCAGGTCTTCGTGGCCGGCATGGTCGCCCGCGACGGCGGCGGCGTGATCGGCGGCGACAGCATGTACGGCCAGGCCAAGGCCATCTTCGGCAAGATCAAACACCTGATGGAGGCCGCGGGCGGAGCCATGGACGATATCGTCAAGGTCGACATCTTCGTGACGGACATCAAGCGGCGGGAGGAGGTGTGGAAGGCACGGCGCGAGGTCTTCAGCGGAGATTTTCCGGTGTCGACGCTGGTGGAGGTGCGCGCGCTCGCCGCGCCGGAACTGCTGGTGGAGGTGGAGGCGATCGGGATACTCGGAGCCGGAAAGCCTTAGACCACCCCTCACCCTGCCCTCTTCCCTGAGGGGAGAGGGATGCCAAGAGCCTCGCGCCGTGGGGGAAACCGCGAGAGGCTATTTCGCGCGGAGCTTGCGGGCGGCCTCGGCGCGCATCTGCTGCATGGCGCGCGTCTCCTGGTCGGAGTAGCGCTCGTCCTTCCAGGGGTCGGCATACATGTGGTAGCCGTTGACTTCCCAGAAGCCGGGCGGGTTGACGTCGAGGAACTCGAAGCCACGCAGCCACTTGGCGCTCTTCCAGAAGTAGAGCTTGGGCACGACCAGGCGGAGGGGCCCGCCGTGATCGGGCGAGAGGTCCTGGCCGTCGTGCTTGAGGGCCAGCACCACGTCGTCGTCCACGAGATCGCCGAGCGGCAAGTTGGTCGTGTAGTCGGGATCGGCGTGGATCATGACGAACTTCGCCTCGGGCTTGAGGCGCACACGCTTCATGATCTCGCGGATGTGCACCCCCTCGAACCGATTGTCCAGGCGCGACCAGCGGGTCACGCAGTGAATGTCGCAAGCGACTTCCGTGCGCGGGAGCTTGAGGAGCTCCTCCCAGGTCCAGGACACTTCCTCCTCGACCAGGCCGAAGCAGCGGAACGTCCAGGTCTTGGGATTGAACTTCGGCGTGAGCCCGTAGGTCAGCACGGGCCACTTGGTGGTCAGCACCTGGCCCGGGGGCGTGCGCTTGGCAAGCTCGTCCGTGGTCTCGCTCATGTCAGCTCCTTGGCCCTCAGCATCCCACATCGTCCGGCGCGCCGAGCGCGCTATTTCTCCGAGAGGAGCGTCTTGATGAGCGCCTCCGTCTCCGTGTAGGCGCCCTCCCCCACGTGAACGAATCGGACTGTTCCACGCTTGTCGATCATGGCCAGGGCCGGCCAGTACCGGTTCTTGAACCGCTTCCAGATGACGAAGTCATTGTCCTGGACCACGGGGTAGGCGACCTTGAGGTCCCGCGTGGCCTGGACGACCTTGTCGAAGGGACGCTCCCAGGTGAACTCGGGGCAGTGCACGCCCACGATGGTCAGCCCCTGCTTCTCGTACTTCGCGTGCCAGTCCCGCAACTGCGGGATCACGTTCTTGCAGTTGTATCAGCCGAAGGTCCAGAACTCGACGATGACCACGCGGCCCCGAAGCTTCTCGAGGCTGAGGGGCTCGCTGTTGATCCAGGGGCCGCCCGTGATCTCCGGGGCCCGCTCACCGTCTCGAAGCCCGATCGCCCCCGCCGCCCCCGGCACCAGCGCTCCGGCCAGAAGCCCGACCACCACCAGCACCCACGCGCCCGTTGCCCTCATGGACCCTCCTTACGGGGCTCGACGCCCCCGCCGTGCCCATCTTACAGGCGAACGCCTTCCGGGTTGGACGTCTCCGGGCAGGCCGGGGTTCGCGGGGCCCGGGCGAAGAGGTTGGTTCCCCCCCGCCGACCCCCTATAATAATGGTGGCGAAAGGGTGGGCATGGGCCCGCCCCGATTCACTGACGCCATTGGGCATTACCCGAACAGGAAAGGCAATGGATGAGCGATGACAGGAAGCTGGCGATGTTCATGGATTTCGAGAACATCGTCCGGGGAGTGAAGGAAGCGCAGTACAAGCAGTTCGAGATCAAGCTGGTCCTGGAGAGACTCGTCGAGAAGGGCAAGATCATGGTCAAGCGCGCGTACGCGGACTGGAACCGCTACGCGGAGTACAAGCGCCCCTTCCACGAGCACGCCATCGAGCTGATCGACGTCCCCCAGAGCAGGTACAGCGGTAAGAATTCGGCAGACATCCGCATGGTCGTGGACGCCATGGACCTCGCGTACGCCAAGCAGCACGTGGACTGCTTCGCCCTCGTCTCGGGCGACTCGGACTTCTCGCCGCTCGTGTCCAAGCTGCGCGAGAACGACCGCTACGTGATCGGGCTCGGGGTCAAGTCCTCCTCCTCGGAGCTGCTCGTGGGCAACTGCGACGAGTTCATCTTCTACGAGGATCTGATCCGCGAGTCGAAGAAGACCACGGCCCTGCGCGGGCTGCCCGAGAAGAAGATGGAGGCCATGGCCCAGCTCATCGAGGCCATCCAAGCCCTGCAGCGCGAGAACAAGGACACGCTCTGGGGCTCCATGGTCAAGCAGACCATGCAGCGGAAGAATCCCGCCTTCAACGAGTCCTACTACGGGTACTCGACTTTCTCGAAGCTGCTCGAGGAGGCGGCGAAGCAGAAGATCGTGACGCTGGAGCGGGACGCGCGGAGCGGGACGTACATCATTACCTCCGTCGAGGAAGGCCGCGCCGCGTAGCTCATTTTAGCTTGGGGTCCAGAAAATCCCGTAACGCGTCCCCGAACAGGTTCACGGCCAGGATCGTGACCGTGATGGCGACCCCGGGGAACACGACCATCCACCACGGGGGCTTGAAGGCCTCGGCGAGGACGCCGCCCAGCATGTTGCCCCAGCTCGGAGTCGGTGGAGGCACCCCGACCCCCACGAAGCTCAACGCGGCCTCGATGAAGATGGCCGCGCCCAGGTGACCGGTGGTGATGATCAGGAAGGGGGCCAGGCACTGGGGCGCGACGTGCCGAGCCATCACGCGCGCCTCGGAGGCTCCCAGCACCCTGGCCGCTTCCACGTAGGCGAGCTCCTTGACCGACAGGACCATCGACCTGACGACGCGGCTGCTCAGGGGCACCCGCGTGACCGCGATGGCCACGATGACCGTGGTCAGCCCGGCCCCCAGACCGGCCATGAGCAGCAAGGCCAGGATGAGGGACGGCAGCGACATCAGGACGTCGAGGACGCGCTGACTGATCAGGTCCACCCGCCCGCCGAGGTAGCCACTCGCCACGCCCCAGATGAACCCGATGGTGTCGCCGAGCAGCACCGAGCTGATCGCCACGAGCAGGGTCACGCGCGCGCCGAAGATGATCCGGCTCAGCACGTCGCGCCCCAGATGGTCGGTGCCCAAGACGTGCCGGGCCAGCGGCGGATCGCGCGTGACGGCGTAGTTCGCGGTCAGCGGGTTGTAGGGCGCCAGCCGGTCGGCCAGCACGGCCACCGACGCCAGAAGCAGCAACAGCAGGGCGCAGACGCCGCCGAGCGGTGAAGAGCGGAAGAAGCGGGCCACGGCCATCGGCGCGCGTCTACTGATAGCGGATGCGGGGGTCGAACCAGCCGTAGCTGATGTCGACCGCCAGGTTGATCAGGACGAAGATGACGCCGTAGAGCAAGATCAGGTTCTGGATGAGCATCCAGTCCCGCTCGGCGATCGCGAACACCAGTGCCAAGCCCAGCCCGGGGACCCCGAAGGCGCGCTCCACCGCCACCGAGCCGCCCAGGAGGGCGCCGAAGGCGGTGCCCGACACGGTGAGGATGGGCAACATCGCGTTGACCAGCGCGTGACGCCACACCACGATCCGCTCGCGCAGGCCCTTGGCGCGTGCGGTGCGCACGTAGTCCTCGCCCAGCACCTCCAGCACCGAGGAGCGGGTAATGCGCGCCATCATGGCGGCCAGTGCGATCCCCAGCACCAGGGCTGGTCCCGCGGTCATCTGTAAATTTCGAATAGGGTCGTCCCACAGGTACACGATGGTCAGGGGCGGTCGCCATGTGAAGGCCAGGATCAGCGAGAGGACGATCATCAGCCCCACCCAGAAGCTCGGGATGGCCATGAAGAGCACGACGACGAACCGGAAGACGTAGTCGGTCCATGAGTTTCGCCACACCGCCCCGATGAGGCCCACCGGCAAGCCGATTATCCAGGAGAGGATCACCGCCATCACCGCGATCTGGCCGGTGATGGGGCCCCGCCGAAAGATGAGCTCCCGGATGGGCTCGCCGCGCCAGAACGACTTTCCGAGATCTCCGCGCAGGACGTCCTTCAGCCAGTCCAGATACTGAACGACGTACGGCCGATCCAGGCCCAGGCTGGCTCGCGCGGCCTGGAGCTGCTCCTGGCTGAGGACGTAGCTTCCCCCGCCCTCCCCGGAGATCGCAGCCAGGGGATCGCCAGGCAGCACGCGCATCGCGATGAAGATGAGCAGGGTGACGCCCAGAAGCGTCGGGACGGCGATGAGCAGCCGCTGGGCCAGGTACTTGCGCATGGTCTGCCCCTCGCGCGGTCAGGTTGCTGAAAAAGGCCCATCTGCTTCGTTGGCGCCCTCGGCAGCAGGTTCAACGTACAGGGAGTACGCCTCACCTGCTGATCAACTCAGCTCTCGTCTCGCGTCGGTCAGGGGCCCGCCGCTCAACTCGAAAAGCGGGGCGCCGCCTCGCATCTGGACCTTTTTGAGCAACCTGCGAATTTTTCAACAGTCGCTCGGGCCTTCCGGTTTGCCGTCCGGAGTGAAGGCTACCGGTCAAGCCAGAACGTGTCGACGCGTCCGAGCTCCGAGAAGACGCGGACGTCGCTGGCGTGGCCCTTGACGGAGTTCCTCCACATGGGCAGATGGTCCGTGAACCCGATGAGGTAGAGCGGCACCGTCTGATCGAGGAGCGCCATTCCCTGCGCGAAGAGCCGCTTGCGTTTGGAGCGGTCCGTCTCGCTGTTGATCTGCTTCAGGAGCCGGTCGAACTCGGGGTTGCCGTAGCGGGAGAAGTTCAAGGACCCGCCCGTCTTCAGGCACATCTCCCAGCCTGGTCCCGGATCCGAGATCGGCGAGCGATACTCCGTGTGCACCATCATGTCGAAGGTGCCCTTCTTCAGCTCCTCGATGAGGAGCGCGCGCTCCATCACCCGGATCTTGGTCTCGATGCCCAGCGTGCGCCGGAGCTCTTCCTGGAAGGCCGGGGCCAGGATCTCGGCATGGGGCGCCACGGACGCCGATACGAGGTCGACCCCCTTGACACCGTCGGGCATGCCGGCGGCGGCCATCAGCTTCTTGGCCTCGGCGATGTCGGCCGCCTTGTCCGCGCGGTACCCGGGAAGACCCTCCAGCTCCTTCAGCGGACTGGCGAACTCGCTAGCATGGGTCATCCACCTGGTGAGCACGATCGGCTCCTGGGTGCCGAACGCCTTGATGAGGTTCTGACGGCTGACGGCCAGGTTGATGGCGCGCCGCACGCGGGGATCGTTGAAGGGCTTGCGCTCGTTGTTGATGTGCACCTGGTAGGAGTTGAACTCGCCCGGATACCGGACCGTCCCCACGATGTCCTTGCGCTTGAGCCCCTCCTGGTGCGTTTCGAGCGAGACGTTCGGGGAGTAGTCCGCCTGCCCGGTGAGCACCGCGGTGCCCCGGTCCGTCCACGCCGGGATGTGCAGCAGCTCCAGCCCGTCCAGATAGGGAAGCTCGGGATCCCAGTAGTTGGGATTCCGCACCATCACCCACTTCTCGGCCACCCTCCGCTCCTTGAACATGAAGGCGCCCGTGCCGGGGGCGATGACCTTGCGGAGATCCTGGTTGTTCTCGTCCAGAGCCTTCTTGGGATAGATGATCATTGACGATGGGGTGAACAGCTCGAGGAAGTACGGCCGGGGCTCCTTGAGGGTGAACTTCACCGTGAGGCGGTCGACGGCTTCCACCTTCTCGACCGTCGCGAACTGATCCTTGTAGAGGCTGGCCATTCCGGCCGGCGGGAAGATGATGCGGGAGAACGTGGCCACCACGTCGGCCGAGCTGAACGGCGTTCCGTCATGGAACTTCACTCCGTCCCGCACGCGGAAGGTGTACGTCTTGCCGTCCGGCGAAATCCTCCAGCTCTCGGCGAGGTCGGGGATGATGGTCTTGAGCCCGTCGGCCGGGTTGAACCGCACCAGGTTGTTGTACATCTGGCCCAGCACGAACCGGAACGTCCCCTGATGCACGTCGAAGTGCGCCACCTCGGCGGGACCGGCCCACTTGAGCACGCCCCCCCGCTTCGGGTTGGGCTCGGCGGCGCGGGCCCGGTCAGAGCGGACCGCCGACCCCGCGGGCGCTGGATGCTTGAGCGACCACGCGGCCAGCGCGGCGCCGGCAGTCGCGCCGCCAGCCGTCTTGAGGAAACGCCTGCGGTTCACTTTCCCGCCGAGACGGGGCTGTTCCATGTCGCGATCCTCCTTGTGGCTGGCGCGCGGTACCGTACGCGCGCGACCGCACGGTCGTCAACAACGGCCTCGTGCTGCCGGACGACGTCGTTGGCCACCTACTTCAGCGGGGGCTCCACGCCCGCGGGCAGCGGAACGCGCGCGACGTTCAGCACCATCGACACCAGGCTGTAGTAGCCTACCGCGCCCACCAGGTCGACCACGCCTCGCTCGCCGAAGGCGGCGTTCACCCGTTGGAAGGCCGCGTCCGAGACCTGGCCTGTCGCGAGCAGCTCGGAGACGAAGTCGTAGACGATCGTCTCGTCCTCCGCCATGCCGGGGGGACGCGTGCCGGCGGCGATGGCGTCGGCGATGGCGGGCTTCAGCCCGGCTTCGAGGGCGAGGCGCCGATGCGCGTAGAACTCGTACTGTGCCGTCCACTTGCGGCCAGCCATGATGATCGCCAGCTCGTTGAGCCGCGGCGGGATCGAGGTGCCGAACCGCACGAACGCGCCGACCCGCTGGACGAGGTCGCACAGCTCCGGGCTCCACAGGAGCGCATTGAACGGCCCGCGAAGGCCGGCGCCGCGCGGGCCCGACTGGATGGCCTCCGCCACGCGCTTCTGCTCCGCCGTCATCGTCTCGGCGGTCAACGTCGTGAATCGTCGATCGCTCATCGCCATACCTCCGCTGCGCGGGCGAACCCCGCCGCCCGCGCGGGTGGATCGCTCAGACCGGCTTAAACGCCACCGGCAATCGCTTGATGCCGCGGATGAAGTTCGAGCGGAGCTTCTCCGGCTCCGCCGTGGCCTCGATGTCCGGCAACCGGCGGAACAGCTCGACGAACATCGCGGTGACCTCTCGACGCGCCAGGTGCGAGCCCAGGCAGAAGTGGGCGCCGCCCGTCCCGAATGCGCCTTGCTCGTTCGGCGTGCGCGCGATGTCGAAGCGGTAGGGGTCGGGGAAGTACTTCTCGTCGCGGTTGGCGGAGATGTACCACATGGCGATCTTCTGGTTCCTCTGCATCGCGACGCCGGCGAACGTCGTGTCGCACGTGACGGTCCGCCGCATGTGCATCACCGGGCTCGCCCACCGGATGATCTCCTCGACCGCCGACGCGCTCAGCCCGTCGAGGTCGGCCAGCCACTTGCGCTTCTCGTGTGGGAACTGCGTGAAGGCCCACATGCCCTGACTGATGGCCGTGCGCGTGGTCTCGTTGCCGGCGGCGATGAGCAGGAGGAAGAACGGCCCGAGGTCCTCTGGGGGCATCGCCTCGCCGTCGACCTCGGCGTGCACGAGCACGGTCGTCAGGTCGTTCTCCGGATGCTCGAGGCGCTTCTTGCCGAGCCAGAGGCCGTACTCGCGCAGCTCGCCCGCCGCTTGCAGAAGCGACTCGCGCGTGCCCCCGAACGCCTTGTCGCCGCCGGCCAGGAGACGGTTGGTCAGGTCCAGCAGCTTCGCCCGATCGCCCTCCGGCACCCCCATCATGTCGCAGATGATGGCGACGGGCAGCGCGTCGGCGACCTCGCTGACGAACTCCGCCTCGCCCTTCGGGGCGATGGCGTCGACGATCCGCCGGGCGCGCTCGCGGACCGCGTCTTCCGCCTTCGCGATCATCTTCGGGGTGAAGCCGCGGTTCACCACGCCCCGGAGCTTGGTGTGCTTCGGGGGATCGGTGGAGATCATCGAGCGGATGGCGCCCATGTACTGCATGTCCCCGGGATCGATCATCACCTGGATCCCGTACGCGGAGCTGAACGTCTCCCAGTCACGGGTGGCGGCGGCGACGTCGTCGTAGCGGGTGATCGACCAGAAGCCCTGGCCGGAGTCCGGGTGCTCGTGCCAGGCGACCGGCCGCTCGTGCCGGAGCTTGGCCAGCGCGCCTTCCACGTCGTCGCGCAGCCAGAAGTCGAAACTGGCCGGGTTGATCTCGTCGAGCGTCAGGGCGCTCGTGGGCGTGGCAACGGTGCTCATGCGGGCCTCCTTGTCGCCGTGGATGTCGAGGCCAGTGTGGTCTATCGCATCGGCTACACTCTGTCAAGGCACACCGAGAGGAGGACGGCATGCGAGTGGTCGTGAACCGAACGCTCTGCGAGAGCAACGCCGTGTGCGCGCGGCTGGTGCCGGAAGTCTTCGTGGTGGACGACGACGACCAGCTTCAGATCAAGCAGGAGGCGCCGCCCGAGGCGTTGCGGGAGCGCGTGGAGCACGCCGTGCGGCGCTGCCCGAAGCTGGCGTTGTCGATCGTGGAGGACTGAGGCGCGACAGCAGCAAGAGCTACGAGCGTTTGGTGATGACGACGACCTTGCCGCTGTCGCTGATGAGGGCGGTGAGGATCCAGCTGACCACGGTGACCACGATGGAGCCGAGGAGGGCCGAGCCGAAGCTGGCCACGTGAAAGCCCTTGACCACGCTCGCCACCAGCCAGAAGCAGAAGGCGTTCAAGATGAGCAGGAAGAGACCGAGGGTGAGAAGCGTGATGGGGAGGGTGAGGATGAGCAGGACCGGGCGCACGAAGGCATTGATCAGCCCCAGCACCAGCCCCGCTCCCAGCGCGGAGACGAAGCTGTCCACCTGGATGCCCGGGAGGATGGACGCGGCGAAGATGATGGCGAGCGCGTTGACGAGGACGCGGATCAGGAATCCCATGTGTGCCTCCGTGCGGGAGGAGCCAGTCGCCCGTGACGCGGCCTAGGTATACTGGCCGCGTCATGCCCCGTCATTATAGGCGACTCTGGCCGGTGGCCCCGGCCTCACCCGCGCCTTTCCTCGTGCCCGCGCTGCTCATGGTGCCGTTGCTCTTCGTTCTGGCCGTCGCCTGCCTCGCCGAGCCCGCCCGCGTCACCATCGATCCCGCACTCACCCGCGGCCCCGCGGGAGCGCCCGTCACCATCGTCGAGTTCGGCGACTTCCAGTGCCCGCTCTGCACGCGCACGCAGCCCGTGCTCGATCAGCTCCTGAAGGAATACCGTGGCAAGGTGCGGCTCGTCTTCAAGAACTTCCCGCTCGCCTCTCACCCCGGCGCCCGGCCCGCCGCCGAGGCGGCGCGCTGCGCGGCGGCCCGCGGCGTGTTCTGGGAATACCACGATCTCCTGTACCTCCCCGGCACCGACTTCTCACGCGAGGCGCTCATCGGGTACGCGGGACGCCTCGCCCTCGACCGCGAGGCCTTCGCCGCCTGTCTGGACGCGCGGCAGTTTCGCGACGAGATCGACGCGGATGTGCGGGAAGGCCGCGCCCTCGGCATTCCCGGCACACCGACCTTTCTGATCAATGGCAAGCCGCTGGTGGGCGCGCAGCCCATCGAGGCCTTTCGCGAGGCCATCACCGAGGCCTTGCAGAGCGGAGGCAAGTGATGGCCACGCCCCCCGTCAGCATCTTCGTCGAGGCCGAGACGGTCCCGTGGGTGGAGCGACGCCCGGGCGTCTTCTGGAAGACGCTCTGGGAGGACGCGGACGGGCGCCACAAGGCCGTGCTCATGCGCTACGACAAGGGCGCCGTCATCCCGCGTCACCGGCATGTCGGGGACGAGCAGATCTGGGTCCTCGAGGGCGCGGTGACCGATGACACGGGCGTCTGCACGGCGGGGAACTACGCGCGCCGGCCTCCCGGCTGCGTCCACACCGTCACGAGCCCCTCGGGCGCCCTCGTCCTCGCCGTCATCTCCGGTCCCACCGAGCCTGTGTAGCCTGGACTATTCCCGAGACAACGCCACCCTCACCCAGCCCTCTCCCTCTCCGAGGGAGAGGGATTCATTTTGATCCCTCGCCCCCGAAGGGGGAGAGGGCCGCAGTTCGAGCCGAGCAGCGTAGCCGCGAGGCGAGGGCTGAGTAGATCAGGGGAAGGGCTCGGATGCGGTACACGCGCTCGGAAATAGTTCGGGCGAGTCAGTTCTCCACATGACCGAGGTCTAGAGCGTCCGTCAGCGTCTTGAGCAGGCAGTAGAGGCTGGCCCGCACCGTCTCGTCATACTCCCCCGGCACCGCGCCGCCCGCGTAGAAGACCTCGAGCAGGTAGGTGGCCAGGCTGGCGTGCTCAGCCTGGCCGAGCGCCTGCAGCACCTCGACGGGCGGAGCGCCCTCCCACTGCTGGAGCCAGGCCTGCGTCTCGGCGTAGGCCTCGAGCAGGCGCGGCTCGGCGAGCTCGGGAAACGGCCGGCCCAGGCTCGCCTCGAGGATCTTGAAGAGGAGAAAGGCCAGGCCGAGGGCCGCCTTCTGCACGGTGGGATCGAACTGGCGCGTCAGCGACTGCGAGAAGGCCGCGGCGTGGGGCTGCAGATCGAGAAAGGCCTGCGCCTCGCTCGCCACGCGCGCGGGCGCATACGCCGTAAGTTCGCGCCAGACTTCATCTACGAGGGTCTTGTCGATGGCTCGCATCGTGAAATTCTCTTGCGACCCTATGGGCTCTCCGGTAAGGTGAACAGCCGGGATTCTAGCACGCGTGAGCGCGCTCTCCTGCCACGCACATGCTGTTGATTCATGGAGAGAAACTGAAGGGACAGACATGATGACCACTGAGCACCTCTGGCTGTCCGTGGGATTTCTCGGCCAGGCGTTCTTCTCGAGCCGCTTCCTCGTGCAGTGGATCGCCTCGGAGCGCAAGAAGGAGAGCGTGGTCCCCGTCTCGTTCTGGTTTTTCTCGATCGGCGGCGGGACGACCCTGCTCATCTATGCCATTTATCGCCAGGACCCAGTGTTCATCCTGGGTCAGGGCGCCGGGCTCGTCATTTATTTACGCAATCTTTACCTTATCCGGCGCAAGCAGCGCCGCCTCGCCGGGGCGGGCGCCTGAGCGCGCCCGGCGAGAGGAGACCTTTCATGAACTCGACCAAGACCGAACCGATCAAGTGGTCGGCAGCCCAGGCCTCACGGGAGATCCTGATGATCCCGGGGCCGACCGAGCTGCCCTTTCCCGTCATCCAGGCCATGAATCAGCCGCCCATGATCCAGTACGACCAGAACTTCGACCTCAACGTGCTGGAGCCGATCAACCTCGCTCTCAAGAAGGTGTTCCAGACCGAGCGCGGAGAGGTCATCACCATGCCCGGCTCGGGCAAGACCGCCCTCGAGTCGAGCGCCCTGTCGCTCGTCGAGCCCGGTGATCGCGTCATCGTGATCGTCACCGGGCGCTTCGGCATGCTCATGCAGGAAGTCATGGCGAGGATCGGCGCCGACGTGACGGAGTTCAGCGTGGAGTGGGGCCAGCCCATCGACCTCGTCAAGCTGACCAAGGAGATCGAGCGCGTCAAGCCCAAGATGGTGACGCTCGTCCACAACGAGACCTCCACGGGCACCACGTACCCGGCGGCGGAGATCGGCAAGATCGTCAAGGGCCACGGCGCGCTCTTCCTGCTCGACACCGTGTCCTCGCTCGCCGGCATCGACGTGCGCACGGACGAATGGGGGGCCGATCTCAACATGACGGGCTCTCAGAAGTGCCTGGCCGCTCCCATCGGCATGGCCATCGTGGCCGTCACCCCGCCCGCCTGGGAGGCCATGGAGCGCCGCAAGCACAAGGCCTCGTCCTGGGTGTACGACCTGCTGCGGTGGCGGGACGCGTGGATCCCCGTCTCGCGGGGCGGCCGAGTCGCCGACGGCGCCCCGCGCAGCCAGCCGATCTCGATGCCGACCCACCTGACGCAGGCGCTGGGGGTGGCCGTACGGCTCGTGCTCCAGGAGGGTCTGGAGCAGCGCTTCCGCCGCCACGCCATGGCCGCCCGCGCCTTCCGCGCCGGCATCGACGCCATGCGGCTGCAGATGTTCCCCGACGCGTCGATCCTGTCCGACACCGTCTCCTGCGTGAAGACGCCGCCCGGCATCGAGCCCGCGGCCGTGGTGAAGCACATGCGCCAGACCTTCGGCATCCTCATCGGCACCGGGCTCGATCAGACGCGCGCGACCACGCTCCGGATCGGACACATGGGCATTACCGCAAGCCCGCTCTACATCCTGCCCACGCTCTCCGCGCTCGAGATGACGCTGCGCGAGCTCGGCTACAAGTGCGAGGCGGGCGCGGGCGTCTCCGCCGCCCAGGCGATCTTCGCGGGCGCCACCGCGTGATCGTCGTCCCGGACGATTTCCCCTCCGTCTTCGACGGCAGCGCCGCCCACGAGCGCCTGAAGAAAGCGGGGGACGTCGCCGTGTTCACGGAGCGCGGCGCCGAAAACGAGCAGGAGCTGATCCGCCGCATCGGGCGGGCGAAGATCGCCATCAACATCCGCGCCCATGCCCGCTTCTCGGACGGCGTCTTCTCTGCCTGCCCCGGCCTCAAGCTCGTCTCCGTGTGGGGCACGGGCACGGACAACATCGACCTCAACGTCGCGGGCATGCGCGGGGTCACCGTCTGCAATACGCCGGGCGTGAACGCCTTCGCGGTGGCGGAGCACGCCTTAACCTTGATGCTCGCGGTGGGGCGCAAGATCACCACGCTGGACGCCGAGATGCGCAAGAACAAGTGGCCGCGCGAGCTGCTGACCCAGCTGCACGGCAAGACCCTCGGGGTCTTCGGCATGGGCACCATCGGCGCCCGCGTGGCCGCCCTCGGCAAGGCCATCGGCATGGACGTTCTCGCCTGGTCGGCCCAGGGCGATCAGGCGCGGATCCGCTCGGCCGGCGCGACCCCGGCCACCAAAGAGGACATTCTTGCCAGGGCGGACGTGATCAGCCTCCACATCCGGCTGAGCCCGGAGACCCGCGGCTTCCTCGGGCGAAAGGAGCTCGCCATGATGAAGCCCACGGCCATCCTGGTCAACACGGGCCGCGGCGCCCTCGTCGACCGCGAGGCGCTCCTCGGCGCGCTCAAGGAGCGGAAGATCATGGGCGCGGGGCTCGACGTCTTCCACCAGGAGCCGCTCGCCACGGACGATCCCATCCTGTCGCTGCCCAACGTCATCGTCTCGCCGCACAATGCCGGGCAGACCCCCGAGGTCATCCGGGACGGCCTCCTGCGCGCCGTCGAGAACGTGGAGCACTTTCTCGCCGGGAAGCCCAAGGACCTGGTCGTCGCCCCGGCGAAATAGGGGGCGCGTGGTGCCCGCCACGCGCCCCCCGCTCCCCGAAGGCTATTTCGCCTTTTTCATGTGGCCCTCGTCCGGTTGCAGCATGCTGACACGATTGCCTTCGCTATCGAAGAAAGAGACGTAGAGACCCACGCCCGGTATCTCCATCGGCTCGCCGAGCACCTTGCCCCCGGTCTCTTCAACCTTCTTCATGGATCCTCTGATGTCGTCGACAGCGATGACGACAGACGGGTATTGGGCCGGCCAGTCGTTCCTCTTTGGATAGAAGCCGCCATTGATCATGCCCGGCGTCTTGGGGCGGCGGCTCGCGTCAGTCTCGGTTGTGGTAACGAGAACGTAATCTCCCATCTCCGGTCCAAGCTGCTCCGTCTTCCAGCCGAAGGTGTTCTCGTAAAACTTTCTCATCCGGTTTCTGTCTTCGGCGGGCATTTCAAAATGAACGACAAGACGGCGCATGGCATGACGAGCATTCCGCCGGACGTCGCGGCCAACGTGCAGGCCGCTATCAACGAAGTGGCTGAAGCGAAGTCGTGGCGGACGCCGGTTCATCGTTGCCTGCCCATTGAGTTCTCCTGGTTGCGCCAATGCTCCGGAAGGATCGCCTGAACATCCTTGATGCCACACTGCGCCGCCATCCACTGCTCGGCGTAGAGGCCGTCCTTGTACGTCGATTCCTCGGATTCGTGGACCGTCACTTGGCCTCGAAGCGCGGTGACCAGCGGCGTCAGGGCGAAGCGTTCGAGCAGCGTGCCCGGGGCGCCCGCCATCAAGAGCGTGGTAGCCGTGACGCTGGGGGCGAACGCGCGCAGGTCGTAGTGCGCGAGGGTCTCGCGCACGGCCTCGGCGCGCGTCGGGAACGCCCTTATATAGTCGTTCATCTCCTCCAGAGGATAGGCGTGAGTCTTCGGCGCGAGCTCCGCCGTGCTGTAGAACAGCGCCGGCGCGGTCACCACGTGCGTGGCTCCTTTCGTCAGCGCCGCCGTGATGAGAGCCAGGTCGTTGCCCACCACGACTACTCGCGCGGTGTCCAGCTCGCTTCGTGTGAGCAGAAACTGTAAACCCCTGACGCAGTCGGCAATGATGTCCCGGAAGACATACGACGTGAAGCTATCGATGCGCTCGGTGAGCAGACCAGGAAACATCGCCGCATAGGGCGTGTCGCTATTGCGTTGCCCGCGTCCAGCGAGCGAAAAGGTGATGTACCGGCTCCGCTGCAGATTCGCCGTCCCCTGCGGAATGATCTCGAGGACGCTCTGATACTTGGGCGAATAGTAGATCGCCGGGAACGGCCCCCCGCCGGTCGGGATGCTCAGGTAACCGAACAGACGATAGGGGCCGACGCTCGTGAGCCGTACGCCATACAGCGTGGCAAACGGAGTGCTCCGGAGAGGAAGCACGTCGATCTCGGGGCCCGCAGGAACGCGCGCCAGAGCCTCGAGCGTCTCCTGCCAGTAGTCGTCAAATCCCGCTCGTGTCTGATCCATCACCCGCTCACCTCTCGGCCCAGAAGATGGTGCGCGAAGAACCGGTCGACGACGGCGCTGTGCCTCGCGCGCCCCGCATCGTGGCCATGGCCGTCGTAGGGATACAGGTGCTTGTCCTTGGCGCCGATCCGGTCGAACAGCACATGACCGGTCTCCGGCGGACAGACATTGTCTTGCAGCCCGATGTTCACGATGATCGGGCAGGAGATCTTGTCGGCGAAGTTGATTCCGTCGAAGTAGGCGACGGTGTCCTCCACCTTGGCGCGGCTCTCGGGATGAAGGCGCAGGTAGTCGTTGATCTCCTCGTAGGGATACGTGTGCGTCAGCTCGATCGCGTCGACGAAACCACAGAGGTACGGAGCGCCGGCGGCCGCGGCGCGCACCTCCGACCGCATCGCGGCGGTCGTGATCGTCAGGCCGCCGCCCTGACTGCTGCCCGTCACCCCGAGGCGTGTCGAACCTCCGGGCGCGTCAGCAAGAAGTCGATGCCGCGCCAGGTGTCGACGTAGAAGCCACGGTACGCGTAGGTATTCCGGTCGACGATGTTGTGCGTCAGCAGATTCGGATACCCGGGATTGAACTGGCTGTCGCTGCGGAGCTTGCCGCGTGGCGCGACCGACAGTGCGATGTAGCCTTTCCGCGCCCATTCCTTGGGAATCGGCGGGTCCATCTGATAGCCCGGCAAGAGCATGATCGCGGGCGTCCGCTCCGCCCGCCGCACCGGACGGCAATACCAGGCGGCCACGCGAACGTGCTCGATGCTCGTGTAGAAGACCTGAAACACTTCGACGTCCTCCGAAGTCCGGAGCGGGTCGGGCACGACCTCGGCCTCAAGTGGAATCCCCGACGCCTGCCGCAGCACATCGTCCCAGAACGCGTCGAAGTCATCCGGCTTGCGCACCTTGGACGGGTAATCAGCGGATACGCGTTTCGGCATGGCTTCTCCTCCCCCCAATGCCATCTCGGACGAGGCTTGCCTACGACAGCAGATCAGGCGCGACCGTGGCGATTACTCGAGCACCGTCGTGGCCCGGATCAGGATCGACCTCGGGATCGCACCCCAGCTACCCGAGCATTCCGCCGGATGTCGCGGCGAAGGTGCAGGCCGCCATCAAGGACAAATAAGATCCCACCCCTCACCAACTCAGCCCTCACCTCGCGGCTTTGCCGCTCAGCTCGAACTGCGGCCCTCTCCGCTCCGATGGAGGGGAGAGGGATAGGATTCCCGTCATTCGCTCGCAACCATCGACAGGCGGAAGACGCGCGAGCTACAGTACGGAGCGGATGGCGGCCGCGATGTCGTCTCGCGAGGGAATGGTCGCCAGCTCGAGCTTGTCGTTGTAGGGCATGGGCACGTTGCGCGCTCCCAGGCGCGCGATGGGGGCGTCGAGGAGGTCGAGCCCCTTCTCGCTGACCAGGGCCGCGATCTCCGCCCCGAACCCTCCCCGCTTCACCGCCTCGTGCACGATGACGAGACGGCTCGTCTTGGCCACCGAGTTGAGAATGGCCTCCTCGTCGAGCGGCACCAGCGTCCGCGGATCCACCACCTCCACCGAGATGCCCTCCTGCTCGAGATCGCCCGCGACCTGCAGCGCGCGCTGGACCATCATCTGGGTCGCCACCACCGTCACGTCGGTGCCCACGCGCTTGATGTCGGCCTTGCCGATGGGAATGACGTAGTCGCCTTCCGGCACCTCGCCCTTGGTCGGGTAGAGCATCTTGTGCTCGAGGAAGATGACGGGGTTGTCGTCGCGGATGGCCGCGGCCAGGAGCCCCTTGGCGTCGTAGGGCGTCGAGGGCGCCATGACCACGAGGCCGGGCACGTGAGCGAACCAGGCCTCGAGGCTCTGGGAGTGCTGGGCGGCCAGGCGAATGCCGCCGCCCTGAGGCCCGCGGATCACGAGCGGCACCGTGGGCCGCCCGCCCAGCATGTAACGGATCTTCGCCGCCTGGTTCACGATCTGGTCCATGGTCATGGCCACGAAGTCCCAGATCTGCAGCTCCACGATGGGCCGCATGCCCGCCACCGCCGACCCCACCCCCATGCCGACGAAGGAAGGCTCCGAGATCGGCGTGTCGCGCACGCGATCCTCGCCGAACTTGTCGCGCAGCCCCTTGGACACCTGGAAGATGCCCCCGATCAGGCCGACGTCCTCGCCCATGAGAAAGACGCGCTCGTCGCGGCCCATCTCCTGGTGGAGGGCCGTGTTGAGGGCTTCGGCGAAAGTCATCTCGCGGCCGGCGCGATTCTCGGGCTCCGTCACGCGCGCGTGCGGCGCGTAGACCGCGGCCTCCATGATCTCCACCGTCGGCTCGGGACTCTCGATCCCGTAGGCCACCGCCGCGTCGAGCTCGCCTTCCACTCGCTGCCTGAGCTCCTTGAGCCGGAGCTCCCCCACCCCCATGTCGGTCAGCCGTCGCTCGACGCGGGCCACGGGATCCTTCTCCATCCACTCGAGCTCTTCCTGCTTGGTGCGGTAGTCGGGGAGATTGGCCCGCATGCTGTGGCCGCCCCAGCGATAGGTCACCGCCTCCACGCAGCTCGGCCCCTCACCGCGCCGCGCCCGCGCCACCGCCTCCCCCACGGCCTCGTACACGGCGAGCAGATCGTTGCCGTCCACGCGAGCGGCCGGGATGCCGTAGGCGCGGGCGCGCGCGGACACGCCTTCCCCCGCCGTGGTCCGAGACTGATCGGTGGAGAGCGCGTACTTGTTGTTCTCGCACACGAAGACGAAGGGCAGCTTCCAGACCGCGGCCAGGTTCATGGTCTCGTGGACCACCCCTTGATTGGCGCCGCCGTCGCCGAAGAAGGAGATGACGACGCGGTCTGATTTCCGCAGCTTGTTGGCGAGGGCGGCCCCGGCGCCGATGGGCACGCCCGCGGCCACGATGCCGTTGGCGCCGAGGATGTTGAGATCGAGGGCGGCGATGTGCATGGAGCCGCCGAGACCGCGACAGTAGCCCGCCTCCCGCCCCATGAGCTCGGCCATCATCAGATCGAGCTTCGCCCCCTTGGCGATGCAGTGGCCGTGCCCCCGGTGATTGCTGATGACGGAGTCGGCGTCGGTCAGGTTGGCGCAGGCGCCCGCGGCCACCGCCTCCTGCCCGACATAGCTATGGGCGGTGCCCTTGACGAGGCCGGCATTGAAGAGCTCCACCGTCTTCTCGTCGAAGCGGCGGATGCGGACCATGACCTGATACAGGCTCTCGAGCGACTCGACGTTGAGGGGCATGATCGATCTCCCGCGACGGCTTTAGAGCTGGAGCGAGTCTCGTAGCGCCTCGGCGGGGTGCTTGGCCCGGCGGCCGGCCAGATGCTCGATCTGCTGGCGGCAGGACATCCCGGGGGCGATGACCTCGGTGCCGGCGGGCGCGGAGGACACGGCGGGCGCGAGGCGCCGGCCGCCGAGGGCGACCGAGATGTCGTAGTGCTCCTTCTCGAAGCCGAAGGAGCCCGCCATGCCACAGCAGCCGGAATCCACCTCGCTGACCTCGTACCCCGCCCACTTGAGCGCGGCCACGGTGGGCGCCGTGCCCACCATTGCCTTCTGGTGGCAATGGCCGTGGAGGAGCGCGGATCGCGCCCCGCCCTTGAAGGGAAGCGTCAGACCCCGCGCGCGCTCGCGCAAGAGAAACTCCTCGAGGAGGAAGCTCGATCGCGCCACCTGCCGCGCCTGTTCGGTGCGCACCAGCTCCACCCATTCATCGCGCAGGGTGAGGAGGCAGGAAGGCTCGAGGCCCACGATGGCCACCCCGCGGGCGACCCAGGGGGCGAGGCGCTCGATGTTGAAGCGCGCGTGCTCGCGGGCCTCCTCGAGCATTCCCTTGGAGATGAGGGGCCGGCCGCAGCATTTCCGATCGACCAGCTCGACCCGATAGCCGCCCGCCTCGAGCAGCTCCACGGCGGCGCGGCCGATGCCGGGCGTGTTGTAGGTGACGAAGGTGTCGTGGAAGAGCACGACGGAGCCGCGCGGAGCGGCAGCGGGCGGCCGGCGGCGGTCGAACCAGTCCGTGAAGGTCTCGCGCGCGAAGGCGGGCAGCGGACGGCGGGGGTCGATCCCCGCCAGCTTCTCCATGAGCCAGCGATTCGGCGGGGAGGCGGCGATCCAGTTCGAGAGCGGAGCGAGCCGCGAGCCCCACCACGAGAGCCGGCCGATGTGGCCGAAGAGCCGGTTGCGGAGGGGCAGCCCGTTGGCCTTGTAGTAGTGGTGGAGGAACTCGTACTTCATCTTGGCCATGTCCACGTTGGACGGGCACTCGGCCTTGCAGCCCTTGCACTCGAGACAGAGATCCATCACCTCGTAGAGGCGCCGGCCCGTGAAGTCGGCGGCGGGCACCTGGCCCGAGAGCACCGCGCGCAGGGCGTTGGCCCGCCCGCGCGTCGAGTGCTCCTCGTCCCTGGTCGCCATGTAGGAGGGGCACATGGTGCCCTCGAGCTTTTTGCGGCACACGCCCACGCCGTTGCACATCTCCACCGCGGCCGCGAAACCGCCCTGCGCGGAGAAGTCGAGCATGGTCGCGGGTTCCCACGTCTTGTATTCCGGGCCGTAGCGCAGGTGGTCGGTGACGGCGGGGCTCGCCACGATGTTGCCGGGGTTCATCAGGTTCTTGGGGTCGAAGGCGCCCTTGAACTCGCGGAAGGCCTGCATGAGCAGCGGGCCGAAGACGCGCTCGAGGAAGGGGCTGCGCGCGCGCCCGTCTCCGTGCTCGCTGGAGATGGCGCCCTCGAACTCGAGCACGAGGTCGAAGATCTCCGCGGCCATGCCGCGGACCTGCTCGAGGCCGCGGGCCGTCTTGAGATTGACGAGGGGCCGGATGTGCAGGCAGCCGACGGAGCAGTGGCCGTAGTACGCGCCTTCGGCGCCGTGCTTGGCCATGATGTCGCGGAAGCGCGGGACGAAGACGGGCAGGTCCTTGGGATCGACCGCGGTGTCCTCGATGAAGGCGATGGGCTTGGCCTCGCCCTTGGTGCCGAGGAGGAGCCCGAGCCCGGCCTTGCGGAGCTTCCAGATCGACTGCTGCTCGGCGGGATCGAGGGCGATGTGCCCGGCATAGCCGAAGCCTCCCGCGGCGCGGCGCGCCTCGAGTGCCTCGACCTTGCTCTTGACTTCCGCCGCGGTGTCACCGGCATACTCGACGATCAGGATGGCCGCGGGATCGCCCTGGACGAAACCCATGCGCTGGGACTGCTCGATGTTGCCGCGGGCGAGGTCCAGGATCATCTTGTCGGTCAGCTCCACGGCGTACGGGCCCGTCTCGAGGATGCTCTGCGAGGACTCGAGCGCCTCCTGCATGTCGTGGTAGTGGATGACGTCGACGGCGGTGGCCTTGGGACGCTTCACGAGGCGCATCTTTGCCTCGAGGATGGTGACCAGGGTACCCTCGGAGCCCACGATGACGCGCGCCATGTTCAGCGGCCGGTCCTTCACGAGCTCGTCGAGGTTGTAGCCGCAGACGCGCCGCCAGTGCTTGGGGTAGCGAGCGCGGATCTCGCCGGCGTACTGGTCGCGCAGCCGGGCCACCTCGCGATAGATCTGCCCTTCGAGGCCCGAGGCCCGCATCTTGGCGCGGAAGCCCTCGGGCGTCACCTCGCCGAAGACGACCCGGCTGCCGTCGCCCAGGAGCGCGGTCAGCTCGATCACGTGCTCCACCGTGAGCCCGTAGGCGATCGAGTGGGAGCCGCCGGAGTTGTTGCCGAGCATCCCGCCGATGGTGGCGCGGTTGGACGTGGACGTGTCGGGGCCGAAGAGGAGGCCCAGGGGCCGGACGTGGTGGTTGAGCTCGTCCTGCACGAGACCCGGCTGCACCCGCGCCCATAGCTCCTCCTCGTTGACCTCGAGGACATTGTTCATGAAGCGCGAGAAATCCATGACGACGGCGCGATTGACGGTCTGGCCGGTCAGCGAGGTGCCGCCTCCGCGGGGGAGCACGGCGACGTTCCCGCGGTTGGCGATCTCGAGCACGGCCTGCACGTCATCCGCGTGGCGCGGCACCACGACGCCGATCGGCTCCATCTGGTACATCGAGGCATCGGTGGAGTAGAGCAGCCGGGAATAGGTGTCGAAGCGCACATCGCCCTCGACGGCGCGCCGTAGCTCTTGCTCGAGGTCCGTCATGGCCGGGATTATGGCACGCATCTTCGTAACCCTGCAATCCGCCGACTGATTCCTGGGCGCCTCGAAGCGATGTCGGCGAGACTTACATTCCCGCCGGCCGGCCTCCTGGGTGTCTCCGTAGACGACGGATAGAACAGGGCTTCGGCGAGTGGCGGCCGCCTTGCATCGTGGCCTCGATTTCCACGATGACTTCTCGGGGCCGGGGCGTCGCTCGTGTCCATCCGCTGACGGCCCCGGCGCCATCGCCGAGGGCGTCAATGCTTGCGGCTCGGGCACGAGGCGCGCGACTATACTATGCGTAGTGAGCCTCCTCGTCGCGCTCGCCCTCGCCTTGCTGAGTCTCCACGTGCCGCCCGCGGTCGCCGCCCCCGCCGCTCCGGCCATCCGGGTGCGCCTGCTCGACGGCGGCGAGACCTTCGACTCGCGCCTGCTCCTCGGCAAGAAGGTGCTGATCGTGCGCTTCCAGGCCTCGTGGTGCAAGACGTGCGCGACCCAGGCCGCCGGCGTCCAGCGCGTGTACGAGCGCTACCAGGACCGCGACGTCGAGTTCCTGGCCCTGCACGTGGAAGATACGGAGCGGGACGCTCGACGCTTCCTTCGCGCCCACCGGACCACGTATCCGACCGCCCTCGATCCCGACGTCCGCGTGGCCAACCGCTTCGGCTTCAAGCACGCCCCGTATACGATCGTCATCAACAAGCGCGGCGAGATCGTGGCGCGCCTGGAGGCCACGGCGAACGAGGCGCGCCTCGCCGCCGCCATCGACTCCGCGCTCAAGCCGCCGCGTGGAAAGGTGCTGCCCAAAGCTCCCTGAGCGGACGCTTGACGTGCCCAACGTGGCGGCATAGCCTCTCTGCCACGCTGGACCAATCCGACCTGCCAGAGGCGACCGTGACAGCTGCCGAGGCCGCGCCCATCGTCGTCGAGGGCGTGAGCAAGCGCTATCAGACCCCTAGCGGCGCCGTCACGGCCGTGGAAGGAGTCTCCCTCACGGTGCGGCCCGGCGAGTTCGTCTCCCTGCTGGGGCCGAGCGGCTGCGGCAAGTCCACCGTGCTCCTGATGATCGGCGGGCTGGTGCGTCCCGACGCAGGACGTATCGTGATCGAGGGTGAACCCTCGAGCGGCCCCAATCCAAAAAAGGTCGCGCTCGCCTTCCAGGATCCTGGACTCTTCCCCTGGCGGACGGCCCTCGACAACGTGGGCTTCGGGCTCGAGCTGCAGGGCCTGCCCGCGGCGCGGCGCCGCGAGATCGCCCTCGGATTGCTCGAGCCGATGGGCCTCAAGGGCTTCGAGGCCAAGTATCCGCGCGAGCTCTCGGGAGGGATGCGCCAGCGCGTGGCCATCGCCCGCGCCCTCGCCCTCGACACGCCCATTCTCCTGATGGACGAGCCCTTCGGGGCGCTGGACGAGCAGACGCGGCTGCTCATGGGCGAGTGGCTGGTGGGGGTCAGGCGTCGCACGCGGCGGACCATCGTCTTCGTCACCCACAGCCTGCAGGAAGCCATCGCCCTCTCCGACCGCATCGTGGTCATGACGGCGAGGCCGGGACGCGTCAAGGACGTGATCGAGGTGCCTTTGGCCTTCCCGCGAGACCTGGGCTCGCCCGAGGTGGCGGACCTGCGCGCCAAGCTCTGGGGACAGGTGCGCGAGGAATCACTGCGCGCCATGGAGAGCTCGGCGTGAAGCTCTGGATCGGCCGGGCTGTCGTGCTCGTGGTCGCCCTGCTTGCCTGGGAGGTCGCTGCGAGCATGCTCAATCCGATTCTCTACGTCGGCCCTTCCCGCCTCCCGGCGGCCCTCGGACGCGTCTTGAGCGTGCGCGACCTGCCGCCGCTCGGCAGCCACCTCTGGCTGACCCTCGGCGAGGTGGTGGCGGCCTTTCTCCTGGCCGTGGCGAGCGGGCTCTGGGTCGGCTTCGTGCTCGGGCTGCAGAAGACGCTCGGGCGCATCTACGAGCCGTTGCTGGCCGTCCTCTACGCGGTGCCCAGCGTCATCTGGTATCCCTCGCTGATGCTCTTCTTCGGCCTGGGGCCCGCGTCCAAGATCGCCTTCGGCTTCCTGCTGGGCTTTCTCCCCGTGACCCTTTCCGTGCTCGCCGGCATTCGCCAGGTCCCCGAGTCCCTCGTCACCGTGGCCGTGTCCATGGGGGCGGGACCGGGCGCCGTCTTTTGCAAGGTCATGCTGCCGGCCATGGCGGGAACGCTCGCAGGAGGGCTCCGCACGGGGCTCGCCCTCTCCGTGGTGGGCGTGCTCGTGGGCGAGGTGCTGGGGGCGCGGGCGGGCCTCGGCTACGTGCTGACCTACGCCTACGGGCTCCTGATGACGGCCGAGTACGCCGCGCTGGTCGTGATCGTGGCCGCCGCCGTCCTCACCGTGGACGCCCTGGGCGCCCTCGTCGAGGCGCGGGTGAGACGATGGGCCGACTAGCCGTCTTGCGCTGGCAGGCGCTGTCCGTGGCCGTGGCCTTCCTCGCCTGGGAAGCGGCGGTGCGCGTGGGGCTGCTCGATCCGCTCTTCGTGCCCGCGCCGAGCATGGTATTGCACGCGCTGCCCAGCCTGGCCGCCGAGGCGCTCCCGCGCCTCCTCGACACCTTCGGCACGACCGCCCTCGGCTACGCGATTGCCGCCGCCGTGGGCGTGCCCGCCGGGCTCCTCCTGGGGTCGCGCCGGCTCCTCCACGACGTCGCCATGCCCTATGTCGTCGCCCTGTACGGCGTGCCGAAGATCCTCATCCTGCCGTGGATCGCCCTCGTGTTCGGCATCGGCCTCAGCACGGCGGTGCTCAGCGCGGCCGTCTTCGCCGTCTTTCCCATCGTGGTGCTGGTGGCGGCGGGCGCGCGGGACGTGGATCCGACCCTCGTCACCGTGGCCGTCTCCATGGGCGCCACCCGCGGCCAGATCGGGCGCAAGGTGCTGCTGCCCGCGGTGCTCCCCTCCGTGCTCACGGGCCTGCGCATCGCCATGGTCTTCGCCATCCTGGGCGTGCTCCTCGCGGAGATGCTTGCGGGACACCGCGGAATGGGGTATCTCATGCAGCGCCAGGCCATGGCCTTCAAGGCGCCCGAGCTCTTCGCCTCGACGGCCATCGTGTCGGCCTTGTCGGTCTCGGTGGTGCTGTTCCTGGAGCATCTGAATCGGCGTCTGGGGCAATGGAGATGAGCGGTCTTGCAGCGCTCCGAACGGAGGCAAGTAGATGACGACGCGGCGAAGCTTTCTGAAGACGGCGACAGCGGGAATGGCGGCGGCGGCCGTGGCGCAAGGCGGCAGGCTCTCCGCCCAGCCCCTGACCCCGATCAAGATCGGCGCGGTCGTGCTGGGTGACTTCGGGGTGGTCACGCCGACCACGGTGGGCATCCAGAAAGGCTTCTTCAAGCAGAACGGCCTCGAGGCCGATCTCATCCCCTTCAAGGGCGGCCCCGATCTGCTCAAGGGAATCCTGGCCGGCGCCGCCGAAATCGGCATCACGGGCGCCACTGACCCCCTCGTCTTCCGCGAGCGGGGCACTCCCATCCGGGCGCTCGCCACCATCGTCGAGAAGAACCACTTCACCCTCACCGTCGCGCCCAAGATCAAGCGGCTCGAGGACCTCAAGGGCGGCACCATCGGCGTCACTGCCGTGGGCGCCACGACCTGGGTCTTCGCGCGCATGCTGGCGCGCAAGATGAACTGGGACCCCGAGAAGGACGTGCGCATCATCGGCATCGGCGGGGTCGACGCGCAGGCCGCGGCCCTCAAGCGGGAGGAGACCCAGGCCGTCGTCTTCGGGGACGCGGGCGTGGTGCTGGAGGCCCAGGGCCTCGGGCGCATCCTCATGCGCCTCGACGAGCTCACTCCCAAGTGGATCAGCCTGGTCGCCTATTCCACCGACGAGATCATCCGGACCAAGCGGGACGTCGTCCAGCGGGCGCTCAGGAGCATCTTCCAGGGCGCGCGCTTCTGCCGCGACAATCCGGAGGAGAGCATCAAGATCGCCGCCAAGACCATCGACTGGAGCGAGCCCGCGACCAAGCGCGCCTACGAGCTCCTGCGACCCCTCATCTCCGTGGACGGCCGCATGGACCTGGACGCGATGAAGTTCATGCAGGACACCCTGCTGGAGCTGGGCGTGCTCAAGACGCGCCTGCCCCTGAGCGACCACTACACACCCGAATTCACCCCGGTGAAGCTGTGAGCCGGCCCGCCACGCGGCTGGCCAGCGCGGTGCTCGGGGTCGCCCTCTTCGTGGCGAGCTTCGCCGTCTTCCGTCTCTTCGAGAATCCGCCCGAAGGGGCGGGGGCGCTCGCCCTGGAAGTGGCGGGCTGGCTCGGCATGTTCATCGCGGCCCGCATCATCACGGGAGGCTGGCTCGCCCCCTGCCTCGTGGTCTCGGCCTGGCTCCTCCTCTTCGTCGGAAACGAGATGGGCGCGCGGCTCCTCCGGCGGGGGCATGACCGCGGCCTCCGGCTCGGCTTCAACTACGTGATGGCCCTCATCACGCTGGAGACGGGCGCCTGGCTCCTCGTGGCGGTCATGATGCTCGACGGCGCGGCCAAGCTCTGGCGCGAGGACTCGAAGCGGACGCAGGTCCCCGTCGTCGACGACTAGAGCAGACGGCTGAAAAAGGCCCATCTGCGGGAGTGCGGCGCGGGCGGCGGCACCCGCTCAACGTATGTGGCCGTTCGAGCTGAGGGGCGGAGCCACGAGGCGAGGGCTGGGTGAAACCTACGCCTCGGGGCGCCGCCGCCCACGCCGCCTCGCATCTGGACCTTTTTGAGCCGTCTGCACGCTAAGGCTTCAACATCACCTTGATGGCCTCGTCCTCTTTGCGATCGAAGATCGAGTAGCCGCGCGGGGCGTCCGTCAGCGGGATGGTGTGGGTGATGATGCGCGTTGGCGCGAGCCGGCCCGCCTGGATCAGCCCCATGAGCGGCACGATGTAGTTCCGCGCGTTGCAGATCCCCATCTTGAGCGTCAGGTCCTTGAAGAAGGCTTCGCGCACGGGAAAGCCGATGGACGGCTCGACGTAGACGCCCACCGAGGAGACCGTGCCCCCGGGCCGGACGGCCTGGATGGACTGGGCGAACGGCGTCTCGTGCCCCACGCATTCCAGCACGGCGTCGGGCCCGCGGCCTCCCGTCAGCGCGCGCAGCTGCTCGGCGGGATGGCCACGGTCCAGGCTGACGGGGATGCCGCCGAGCTCCTCGGCGAGCTTGAGCCGGTAGCCCACCCGGTCCACCACGAAGATCCTCGCGGGGCCGAAGAGGTGCGCCGACTGGAGCGCGAGCAGGCCCACCGGCCCCGCGCCGAAGACGGCCACGCTGTCGCCCGGCCGGATCCCCGCATTCTCCGCGCAGCAATATCCCGTCGAGAGGATATCGCCGAGGAAGAACGCGTCCTCATCCGCCATGCCCGCCGGCACCGTCTCGCACATGTGATCCGCAAACGGCACGCGGATCCGCTCGGCTTGGCCGCCCGGATACTGCTTGCCGAAGCGGCCGCCGAAGACGGCCCGACCCGTGGCCGTGCACTGGGTGGGCAGCCGCATGCGGCACCACTCGCACTGGCCGCAGGAGATCGAGAAGGGAGCGACGATCCGGTCGCCCTTCTTGACGCGACCGACGGACGCGCCCACCTCCTCCACCACGCCCATGAACTCGTGACCCATCACCGAGCCGGGCTCGACGAGGGGCGGGGCGCCGGGGGTGGCCCCGCGCCCGTGGTACTGGTGCAGATCGGAGCCGCAGATCGCGCTCGTGGTGATGCGCACGACCACGTCCGTGGGATCCACGATCCTGGGGTCAGCCACCGACTCCACCCGCACATCGCCGACTCCGTGCAGCGTGATCGCTTTCATGGCGCGCCTGCCCTCCGTCGCATCATCTCGTAGTGGACGAGCGCGGCCCCGCCGCGCACGGTCGATCGCTTGCTCTGGGGAACGATCTCGATGCGCGTCGACTCGAGGGCCCGCCCGAAGGCGTAGCGCTCGAGCTGCGCGCGGATGCGGTGCTCGAGGGGCTTGAGCGACTCGGCCACCCCGCCCGTGACGATGAGGCGCTCGGGGTTGAGCCCGTTGACGATCACGGCCAGGCCGGCCCCGAGGGCGCGGCAGACCTCGCCCACGAGCTCCTGGCACGTCGGATCACCCTCGCCGGCCATGCGGAAGACGTCGGCCGCCGAGACGTCGCGCTTGAGGCGCTCCGTGCCCATGAGCGCGATGTCCGTGCCCGAGACATAGGTCTTGAGGCAGCCCTGGCCCCCGCAGATGCAGGCCCGCCCGTCGAAGTTGATGGGCACGTGGCCCAGCTCGCCACCGAAGCCGCTCTGGCCGCGCAGGAGCCTTCCCTCCTGGACGATGCCCCCGCCCACGCCCGTGCCGATGGCGAGCAGCACGAGCGAGCGGGCCCCCTGCCCCGCCCCGAACTTCCACTCGCCGAGCGCGAGCACGTTGACGTCGTTGTCGACGTAGACGGGGAGGCTCAGCTGGCCCGTCACGGTGGCCGCGAGGGAAGCGCCTGCGAGCTCCGGCACGTAGTGGATGTCCTGTCCGATGACGCCGCGCTCGGCGTCCACGGTGCCGGGCACGCCGATGCCGATGCCTTCCACGGTGACGCCGAGCGCGCGCGCCCCGTGCTGCGCGCGCTCGATGACGTCGAGGAGGGTGGACACGGCGGTCCCGGGCCCGCCCTTTCCCGTGGGCTCCTGCGACTGGGCGAGGACTTCACCGTCGACGGTGACGAGACCGGCCGCCACGACGGAGCCGCCCAGGTCCACGCCGATCATGGCCCGCCGCGCCATCAGAGCCGTCCGAAATGGGCGAGCCGGATGTCGTGACGCGCGATCGCCGCTCTCACCTCGGAGCCGGTGAGGCCGGCCATCTCCGCCTCCCGCTGCTTGCCGTAGCGGCTGTAGGCGAGGTCCTCGTCGAAGTAGCCGGGATGGGTCATGAACTCCGACACGCCGGCGGGCAGCGAGGCAAGGTGGGCGAGCGTGCGCTCGCGCGACCAGTAGGGCTCGGGACCCGACTCGCCCATGAAGTGATCGGGCGTGGGGATGCCGCGCTCTCGGGCGGCCGCGCGCACGAGATCGTCCTGGCTCCGCACCGGCACCTTGAGGGCGCGCGCGAAGTCGAGGACGAGGTCGAGGATGGGCGAGTGCCGGCCCACATGGTGATGGCTGTCGAGATGGGTGGGGAATCGCCCCATGATGGTCCGGAACGCGTCGATCTGGGTGCCGAGCTCGATGCGCGCCTCGTCGACGTTGGCGCGCGCGGAGGCCTCGCGCGCGTCCCGGATGAACCGGCCCTCGGCGTCCACGAGGGAGGGCACGCGCTTGGCGCTGGCCACGGGGCTACCCAGGGTCAGGTTCAGGTGCACTCCCACCCCGAGGTCCGAGGCGGCCAGCTGCTCGATGAGGGCGGGCGGGACCTCGCGGTTGACGAGGAGCGTGGTGCTCGTGACGAGGCCGTGGCGATGCGCCTCGAGAATGCCGCGGGACACGCCCGCCGTGAGCCCGAAATCGTCGGCGTTGACGATGAGGATCTTGGCCTGGCCGCCCGCGGGCGCGGCCGTCATCGCGGCTTCGTCCGGCCCTGCATCACGAGGCGGTCCACGCTCGTCGGCATCTTCGCGACGGGGAGGGCGCCTTCCGTGTCCAGG
>WNFD01000176.1_pt1 | contig 59684 bp, 56 predicted proteins | sample 5400491 | NCBI WGS metagenome assembly WNFD01 (sample SAMN13153343, study PRJNA577476) | soil metagenome | isolation source: 120 cm saprolite under Douglas fir tree site 2 hole 2 replicate 2 | place: USA:California | collected 2015-04-18 | reverse complement strand
GCAATGTAGCTCCACATCCCGGCCTGTTGGTGATCGTCGCCTCGCATACGCGCCTCCTCGCGGTGAGTTACGCGCATCGTAGCCGACTCCTCAACCAATCCAACCATCCAAAGTCGGGTTTTTCCGCAGCCTGCTAGGCCCTTCCCTGAAAACCGGCCTGTGTTAAGCCCGTCGCACCGCAAATAAATTCCTACATACCCGTCCTCTACGATGCTAGCTATCGCAACAGACCCATGGCGCCGCTTCTGCAGGGGGTACGACAAGTACCGCATGAGGTGTGTCTTCCCACTCCCCTTACCTCCCAAGATAAACGTCGGCATTCTTGAGGTCGGCTTCACTAGAGTGACTAGACTAGCTCCGCCTGGCATATCGACCCAGAGATCTCCGATCTGTTCGTCAGAAAGATCACCTGCTTTGGTCATGTCGAACGGATTAACTAGCTGGCCCACCATCGACGCCTTACTCATAAATCTTGGGATAGCGCCGAAACACAGGGCGCCAATTGTCTTCGCCCCAAATCACCGGAAGCGTGTTGTCAGGAACATTGTGGTGAAATCCGAGTAGAAGCTGACTGTCTCGATATCCCACAGGATGAAGTGGAAGCAGCGCCCCACCATACCGTCGACACGTATCCTCGGCGAACGCCTTGTCGATCCCCACATCCTGCGCCGTGAAGTATCTTGATTCCGGAGCAAAACACCTAAATGTCCTGTCCAGCTCATAGAGAGCTCGCACCTCATCAAACTGTGTATTCCCTCGTACCTCGTCGAGCCCGTCGCTCGTTCCCACGACTACGTAGTATCCAACCACCGCTTCGGGCTTCAGTCTCTTGATCTCCTCAACAATGTCGACCGAGTACTCCCGCGCCTGTTGCCCAGATCCGCACAGGTCATCGATGAAGACATAGTAGTTCACATCGGGCGAGCGTAAAGCAGGTGGCCGGCGTCCCGTATTGTCGCGAGTAAAAATTTGGTGAGTATGAATGAACAGGCTCCTTGCTAGCTTGTTCTCCTGCCGGAAGTAGTAGAGAAGATGCGTCCCACTCTCCGCAGGGTTGCCGACACCGATGAAGCGTGTTCGCCGGAGCCGATCGGCGTATTCGCGCTCTATGAAGTCAAAGTCCAACGTATTGCCATTCTCTCGTCGAATCCGCTCCACCAACGGGTACCTGAACTGGTCACGGTAAAGCGAGCGAAGCAATTCGCGCATTTCTCGACTTCCGAAATACATGAACTGTGCGAGTAAATGCAGCGCGTGCAGCCTCTCGCTCGGGTCCCCGGACGCTGCGAAATTCCCAAGCCATCCTTGAACCACAGTCCAGTCCGCTTTGTTTTCCCACAAGGCTTCATTCAAGACCTTGATCTTCGCCTTAAGGTCGTCAAAAAGCACTTTCTATGCCTTTTGAAAGACCACCACATGCTCGCGAGGGATCATCCCAGCTGACCGGTGTCTCTTAGTCATCAAGCCCCTTGCACGAATGGCGTCTGTTAGTTCCATGATTACCGAAAACCCCAACTCCCCGGTCAGGCGCGTCAACACACCGGGAGTCGGAAATCGCAGTCCACAAACCTTGTTCTCTCCCATAACCATCACAAGGTGCCCTCGAGGCTTCACAACTCGCGCGGTCTCCCGAAGCGCATCATGCATCTCTTGAAGGTAGCTTGACATGATATGGGCCCGGAGGGGCTTCGCCTTGTGCAGTCGTCCGAGAAACGTGTCCGCTTCCGGTACGCCCGTTGGCGAATACTTTTCGTACTCTGCTCGGCCGTAGTGTTCCCGGCCAATGCTCTTCCTCTCCTCCGTACGCAGATCTCGCTGCCCAGCGAACCTCAGCCAGCCGAGACTTAGGCTACTGGCGCGAATATACTTCTGGGCTCCGGCATAGGGTGGTGACGTAATGACAAGATCCACGCTCTCATCGGGCTGCCGAAAGACACTACTTTCTCCACCCGAAGATAAGTCTCGGGCATCACCATAGAGAGCCTCGATACGGTCACGGCCAACGGGTCTGTGCACCGAGAGGGCAGAAAGGCGTTCTTCATTCGAGGATACTATCGAGAAAAAGTGCTTCGCGACGTTGACCCGCCGGAGCCACTCGAGCCGTTTGCGCGCACTCTCGTGAAGCCAGTGGCGTTCCGGATAGCGTTCGAGGCTAAGGCGAACCGGAACCGATACCCGCAGATCCGAAAGACTTACCTTTCTAACACACTCAGAGAAACACACGAGTAAGAAATCCCGCGTGGGCCCTTCCCTCAGTCCGAACAAGACTGTGGACAGGAGCCCGAGTTCACGTATGACATGAGGGTAGAACCAGTACGACAGGTTCACCACATTCGGAATGTCTGTCTCGCGATCCGCCCTAGATAGGCGTTCTCGGATCACCTTGCAGTCCCTTCGAAGTGATTCGCTATCTAGACGAGTCGTCTTTACTTGCGTCACAAGTCTTGCGAGTGGATTGGAATCGGCACCGACTGCACGACGGTCAGCGATGAGAGCTTCAAGCAAGACTGTCCCTGTCCCGCAAAACGGATCCAGAACCAGTCCATCCGGCTTCGACAAGGCGGCTATAGACAAGAAGAACCGCGGGATCTGGGGAAGAAGTTTAGCCGGGTACGGATGAACAAGGTGGGGACCCAGAGGAGGACGAACCACAGTATGCGCTATACGGCGGAATCGGACAGGGACAGCCCGTCCAGTTTGCTCGTACCGAGCCTTCAACCGCGCGAAAGTCTGATCTGACGGTGAACTCGTCACGAGAGCCAATCGGCTCAAAACAGAATCTTATCTACAGAGCTGCATGCCGCGCCACCTTCAACTCCCTGCCGGTCCACTCATCACGTCGTCGCAGGTTACTCATCTCGCGGCGGCAGTCTCGGGCATACGGTCGACCACCACCGTCGTGTGCACCGCGGGCGAGTAGATCTCCAGGATCTCGAGGTCGTCGGTGCACTCGAGCTCGTTGTGGACGATGCCGGCGGGCTGGAGCACGCAGTCGCCGGGGCCGAAGGTGCGCTCGCCCTGGCCCTCGTAGATGAACTTGATCGTGCCCTTGAGCACGTAGAACATCTGGAAATCGCACTCGTGCTTGTGGAGGCCGGTGGTGTGCAGGTCGTGCGTGTCGCCGCCCTGCTTCACGCGGACGATGTGGGCGCGCATCTTGCCGTGGGTGGCGTCGGCGATGCCGAGGTCGCGGTACTCCATGAAGCTGCGGAGGCCCTGCTGATAGACGGCGTCCTTGGCCAGGCTCGCGCTGAACTTCTGCTTGGGCTCGTTCATGTCGATCTCCTCTTTGCGATCAGACGGTGCGCTGCAGGAAACTCGTGGTCAACGGCCAGCTCAGCTCCGCGTAGTACGGCTGGAAGCCCGCGTTGTCCGGGTGGCGGAAGCCGTGGTTGGCGTCGGAGAAGAAGTGCCACTCCACGAGCTTACCGTTGCTGATGAAGCTCTGCCAGAGCGGGCCCTGGATGGCCGGCGTGGCGATGAAGTCCTGGCCAGCGGCGAAGACCAGCGAGGCGCACTGGAGCGTCCTGGCCAGGTGGAAGGCGTGCCGGGGCCGGTGCGAGGTCTCGGGCTCGTCGCGCACCGAGGGGTAGTAGAGCACGATCGCCTTCACGGACGGGTGATCCGACGCGAACGGGATCAGCAGCCGCCCGCCCATGCAGTGGCCGATGCAGCCGGTGCGCGCCGGGTCGGAGTGCATGCGGTCGATCAGGTAGCGCCAGGCCTCGTCCATCTTGCCCAGGAACTCGTCGTCGCCGTGCTTGGCCTGGAGATCCGCGCCCATGCCGATGTGGTTGGTGCCCGCGATGCCGAACATGTTGAAGAGATCGGGTGCGAGCACGTTGAAGCCGAGACACGCGAGGCGATAGGCGTCGATCTTGTAGTCGGCGGTGACCCCGTGGGCGTGATGCACCATCAGAATGCCCGGCCGCTGGCCGGGCGCGTCCGGATGCGCCATGTAGCCGGGGATGCCGTCTTCCTCCTGCGTGAGCATTCTCGCGACGACGTTCATGTCCGCTCCTTGATCGAGACGCGCCAGTGGATGCGATCTTCCTCCGGTGGATAGTCGCCCGCCGCTTTGTGGTACGAGCAGCGGTTGTCCCAGATGACGATGTCGCCTTTGCGCCACCGATGACGATACTCGCCGTCGGGCTGGATCATGCGCTCGGCCAGCTCGTCGATCAACGCGTCGCTCTCCGCCGGCTCGAGCCCGTCGATGTAGAGGATCTTGCCCGGGTCGAAGTAGAGGCCCTTGCGGCCGGTCTCCGGATGCGTGCGGATGATCGGGTGGAAGACCGGCGTCCAGTCGCGATCCTCCGCGTTGAGCAGGGCCGTCGCCTTCCTGCGGCCGCCGTAGGTGAAGGCGCCCTTGCGGCCCTCCAGGCGCTCCTTCACCCGGGGCGGCAGCGCGGCGTAGGCCGCGTACATGCTGGCGAAGTGCGTATCGCCGCCGCGGCTCGGCACCGCGAGGGCGTAGAGCTGGGTGGCCTTGAAGGGCTCTTCGTCGTAAGCGCCATCGGTGTGCCAGCCCTCGGCGCCGCGCCGGTAGATCGCCAGGTCGAGCGCGCCATCCGCGCCGAACTTGTTGACGCCCAGCAGGGTGATCTCGGGGCGCTCCGGGTGGCGCGTCATCTTCGACGGGTGCGGCACCACCTGGCCGAAGCGGCGGCTGTAGGTGAGGAAGTCGTCGATCTCGAGCGTCTGCCCCGGCACGATCGCGACATTGTGGTCGAGCCACGCGCGATAGATCACCGCGAAGCCCGCGTCGTCGAGCGTCTTGACGTCGACGCCCAGGATCTCGGCGCCGATCTGCGGCCCCAGCCGTCGAACCTCGATCATCGATGCCCCCGCACGCGCAGCTCCTGGAGCTGGCTCGCAACGCTCTCCACGCTGTCGGCGGCGAGCGGGTGGGCCTTCATGCCGCGCCCCGGGCGCTCGCCTGCGCGAGCCACTTGACGTCCCGCGGCGAGGCGCGGCGTGCGAGCCGCCGCCGCACGAGGCGCAGGGCGTCGTCGTAGCGCGCGAGCTCGAGGTAGCACACCACCATGGTCTCCTCGTGCAGCTCCCACTGGGCGTGGCTGCCACCGATGCGGTGCATCTCACTCTCCACCGGCTCGAAGTGGGCCAGCGCCCCCGCGTGATCGCCCGCTGCGAACGCGGCCGCCCCCTGCACCAGCGGCAGCACGACCCGGCCCGCGATCGGATTGCCCTTCGCGTCGAGGGCCCGCAGGCCGTCCATCAGCTTCGTCAGCGCCGCCTCGTCGCCGCAGGCCGCGTAGGCCAGCGCGGCGTGGCACTCGCCGAAGAGGTAGCCGGGCCGCGAGACCCCCGCGGCCAGGTCGGCGAGTGAGCGCCACGGCAGCGGCTCGTGGGCGCCGTCGAGGCGGACGCGCCATAGCAGCGCGGTGCCGTCGGTCATCGCCGAGCGGGGATTGACCGAGCGCAGGATATCGCGCTCGAAGATCGCGAGCGCCTGCGCGTAGCGGCCCTCGTGCAGCGCGAACATCGCCTGGTGCCAGGCCAGATGGCAGTGGAAGGTCGCGCGCCGGTCGTAGCCGGCCATCCACTCGTCGAGGAACGCGGCCCCCGCGTCGATGTCGAGCGTCTCGAACTGGATGTGGGCCAGGTTGTGCGCCGCGCTGGCGTTGCGCGGGTACTGCTGGAGCGAGGCCTCCGACAGCCGCCGCGATTCCTCGAACCGGTCCACCTCGTGATAGGTAAAGGCCAGCGCCGACTGGAACCACCAGTCGTCCCCGTAGGCCGGCGCCAGCCGCTCGAGGAAGGCCACGCGATGCTCCTCGCGATCGCTGCGGCCGGCCAGGGCGATGGAGCTGCTGGCCTGGTTGACGAGCACCGCGTCGCGCGGGAAGTCCTTCACGTGCTCGTCCACCAGCGCGAGGCCGCGCGCGGTCTCGCCGGCCACGAGGGCGCTCACCGCCTCCGCGTGCTGGCGCTCGCGCCTTGTCGCGCCGGCGACGGTCTCGCGCGCCCGGGCTGCGGCGGCGCGCGCCGATGCGGCATCGCCCTGCACCGCGGCCAGGAGGGCTCGCCCCACGTGCGCCACCGCGAGGCCGTCGTCGGCCGCGAGCGCCGCCGCGAAGCTCTCCTCGGCGCCCGGGCCGTAGGCCAGCAGCCGGTCCATCCCTTCCTGGAACTGCGCGAGGGCCGCGGGTGATTCGGTGGTGACGGTCAATCCGTAGCGGTCGGTCAGGGGCATAGGGCGTCGGGTCTCAGGTGAGCAGGGCCAGCGGCTCCTCGATCAGGTCCGCGAGCGCTCCCAGGAACTGAGCGCCGCGGGCGCCGTCGAGGGCCCGGTGGTCGCAAGAGAGGGTCAGCGTCATGGTCGGCTGCACGGCCGGCTGGCCGTTCACGGGCACGACGCGGTCGGCGATGCGGCCGACGGCCAGGATCGCGGCCTGCGGCGGATTGACGATGGCGCTGAAGGCGTCCACGCCGTACATGCCGAGATTGCTGATGGTGAAGACGCCGCCCTGGATATCCGCCGGGCGCAGCTTGCCGGCCTGGGCGCGGGCCACCACGTCCTCTCGGCGCGCCGCGATGTCCTTCAGACCGAGCGTGTCGGCCCGCGCGATGACCGGCACGACCAGGCCGTCCTCCAGCGCGACCGCGAGGCCGATATTGATCTCGGCGTGACGCTCGAGCGCGCCGTCCTTCCACGAGACGTTGACGCGCGGGTGCTGCGCCAGCGTCGCGGCGACCAGCTTCACGAGCAGATCCGTATACGTGATGCGCGCCCCGGTCTGCTTGCGCGCCGTCCCGAGCCACGCCACCAGCCGCGCCACGTTGACCTCGCGCACCAGGTAGAAGTGCGGCGCCGTGGTCCACGACGCCGTCATCCGCTCCGCCATGATCCGCCACACGGTGCTCACACCCTCTCCCCTCTGGGGAGAGGGTAGGGTGAGGGGCGGAGTGGCAACGGGCGCCACAGGAACGTCCACGGTCAGCACCGCCCCGCCGGGCCCAGACCCACGCACCGCGCCCAGCTCCACCCCGCGCTCCACCGCCAACCGCCGCGCCTTGGGCGACGCGGCCACGAGCCGCACCGCCGCGCCATTGCCCGGCGCCGTCACCTTCTGGCTCTCCACGAACGCGAGCACGTCGGCCTTCTCGATCTTGCCGCTCGCCGTCTTGATGCGGGCGAGGTCCACGCCGTGCTCCTCGGCGATCCTGCGGGCGAGCGGGGAGGCTTTGATCCCCTCGGCGCGGGCCCCCTCACCCTGCCCTCTCCCCACAGGGGAGAGGGTGGCGGCGGTAGCGACCTCGCCCGCGGCGGCGATGAGGGCGATGGTTTGGCCGACCGGGACGACGTCACCTTCCTGCGCGGTGACGCTGCTCAGGATGCCGGAGGCAGGAGCCTCGATCTCGACCGTGACCTTGTCGGTCTCGATCTCGACGATGGGCTCGCCCTTCCGCACCGTGTCGCCCGGCGCCTTCATCCAGCGCAGGACCTTGCCGGTCTCCTGCGCCAGCTCCAGCGCGGGCATGATGACGTTGGTCGGCATCAGCTCCTCACCACTAGCCCCTCACCCTGCCCTCTCCCCAGAGGGGAGAGGGTGGAAAGGGAGAGGGTTCTAGGCCTTGCGGCATATCGCGCGGGCGGCTTCGAAGACGGTTTGCTCCGAGGGGACCGTGAGGTCTTCGAGCACCGGGGAGAAGGGCACCGGCACGTCCATCGCGCCCATGCGCTTCACCGGCGCGTCGAGATAATAGAAGGCGCCCTCCGCGATGACCGCAGCGATCTCGGCGGTGACCCCGTAGCGCTCGTAGCCCTCGTCCACCACCAGGGCGCGCGAGGTCTTCTTGGCCGAGTCGATCAGCGCCTGCTTGTCGAGCGGCCACGTCGTCCGCGGGTCGATCACCTCGGCGCTGATGCCGGCCTCGTCCAGGAGCTTGGCGGCTCCCAGGGCCACGCCCACCATGCTGCTGGTGGCCACGATCGTGATGTCCTTGCCCACGCGCTTCACCTCGGCCACCCCGAACGGGATCGTGTAGTCGCCTTCCGGCACCGGGCCCTTCATCCGGTACATCATCTTGTCCTCGAAGATGACCACCGGGCTGTCGTCGCGGATCGCGGTCTTCATGAGCCCCTTGGCCTCGTAGGGGCCGGAGGGCAGCGCCACCTTGAGGCCGGGCACGTGGCTCACCCAGGCGTGGAGCGACTGCGAGTGCTGGGCGGCCGAGCGGCGGGTGGCGCCGAGCGTGGTGCGGAAGACGATCGGCACCTTGATCTTGCCGCCCGACATGTAGTGCGCCTTGGCGGCCTGGTTCACCATCTGGTCCATGGTCAGCGTGATGAAGTCGCCGAACATGACGTCCACCACCGGCCGCATGCCGGTCATGGCCGCGCCCACCCCGATGCCCGCGTAGCCGGGCTCGGAGATCGGCGTGTCGATGACCCGCTCGGTGCCGAACTCCTGCACCAGCCCGACCAGGGTCTTGAAGGGATGGCCGGCCTCGGCGATGTCCTCCCCGATGATGAAGACGGTCGGGTCCCGTCGCATCTCCTCGGCAATGGCTTCCTTGACCGCCTCGCCGTACGTCAGCTCTCGCTCAGCCATACCTGCCTCCTAGTCGAACGCGACCACTGATACTACTGATTGGCTCATTGATTGGCTCATCGGGCGGCGGGCGGCGGCGGCGCGACCTGGCGGCGCACCGGCAGCGGGATCGCCCGGAGGCCGTCCAGATCGATCGCGGGCATGTCGAGATCCAGGGCCCGAAGCACGCCGTTCGCCAGCTCGTTGTAGCGGGTGAAGGAGCGTCGCAACCGCGCGCGCCAGGCCGGGAGGCCGCCGTTGGCGTGCAGCTCGAAGGCCGACTCGCGGCCGTCGAGGGCCGAGGCCACGTGGTCGCCGGCGAGCTGGAGCAGGGCCGCGCGTTGGAGCGCGGTGTACTGGCCCCCGCCGAACGACTCCTCGAGCCCGGCCCCGACCTCGGGCGACGTCAGATCCTTGTCCGACGGCGCCACCACGAGCGACGAGCCCGGCACGATTCTCAGGATCTCCGCCATGCCCTGCCGCGCCTTCTGCACGGCGATGCTGCCCGCCGCCACGTGGCCTCGACCCGGCACGCAGTAGCCCGTCATCGAGAAGTCCGGGTCGAGCTCGGCGGCGGTCTGGCAGCTCCGGACCGTCTGGACGTCGATGACGAGGTCGATCAGGTGCTCGATCGTCGGCTCGTGATCCTTGAGCCCCATCGCGTGCGTGCAGGCGAGAGCGAGCCCCAGCGTGAACTCGGCCTTGGCCAGCCAGGCGTAGAGCTGATGCCAGAAGCACCAGGAGGCGATCGGGTCGGGCGACGGCTCGGTGAGGAACACCCGGTCCCACGGGACCAGCACCTCTTCGAGCCATATCTGCCCGTCCAGCTCGTCGAAGCGGCTGCTGAGCGGCGCGAGGAACGGGTTCGCGTGGCGGGCCGAGATCTTTCGGCAGACCACGGTGACCCCGAGGGCGTTCACCGGCACGACGAAGGTCGCCCGGTGGCCATCGCGGTCCACTCCACAGTGGGCGCCGATGTAGACATCCTCGGCGTAGACGGGGCTCGTGTGCATCCCGACCTTGCCGCTCAGCACGAGGCCGGCACCGGTCTCGCGGACGATGCGAAGCGCTGCCCGCTCATTCGCATCCTCGCGGAGCCGATAGCCGATCGTGGCGGCACCCGCCGAGAACGTCAGGAAGCGGCCGGTGCGGACGATCAGGTCGCGATACGCGACGGCGCTGGCGATCTGCTCCGGGGAGACGTTGCGCTGCTGGACCACATCGAGGAGGCCGAGCGCGATGAGGTTCCCGTAGCCGGGCGTGTGGGTCATATTGCCCGCGGTCAGGAAGATGGTCTCGGCGTAGCTCCGGCCCATCGCGCGCAGATCGGCCGAGGTCCTCGGCAGCGTGAAGGCCCAGGGCACGCGCGGGCCTCCGCCATCGGACGGCGTGAGGAGGACACCCTGCCACTCGGGGTCGTGGTGGCGGTCGTACCAGGCGACGTACTCGTCCACCATCGGCCGGGTGGCGGGATGGAGCGTCACGTCGTCGATGAGCCCCTCGCCGATGACCCAGACCCGGCGTCCGTCATGCAGGGCGTCACGGTACTCGCTGCCGGTTCTCACAAGCTGGCCCCCACGCTCCCTCCACCTGACCCTGCCCGGCGCATATCCTATCCCAAGACCGCGGGCTCCGGCTTGACAGTTCCGCGCGCTGCCGGGTACTGTGCCGCCACCATACTTCGCGGGAGGGAGAACCCATGAAGCGCGCCGCAATGACGCTCGCCGTTTCGCTGGCCATCTCGATGGTGGTGGTGGCCTGCGCTTCCATGCAGCCCGGGGGCCGGGACCTCGTGGCCAAGGCGGTCTCGGCCCAGGGCGGCGCCGACGCACTGACCGCGGTCAAGACCCTCTCCTACAAGGCGACGGTGCGGCAATGGGAGCCCGAGCAGTCCGCCGTCGCCGGCGGCGAGATGCGCCTCGCCAACGACTCGACGCTGGTCTCGGTCACCGACGTGGCCACGGGGGCTACCCGGACCGACTGGGTGCGCAACTACCAGTACCCGGCCCCGCGCTCCTTCACGTTCAGCGAGATCGTCACCACGCAGGCCGGCTACGTGGCCGGCATCGACAGCAACGGGCGCACCAAGCAGAGCCGCGAGGCGAACCCGCCCGCGCACTCCATGTCGGGCCTGCGGCTGGCCGCGGCGCAGCGCGAGCTGCTGCGCGACTCGCCGCTGCTCGCGCTCGAGATGTCGAAGAATCCGGATCGCGTCGCGGGCGCCCCGAGCGTCACGGTCGGCGGCGTCCAGTACCCCGCGGTCAGCTACCGCACAGCGGGGGACCAGACCCTGACCGTCCTGTTCGATCCGGCCACCGGCCTGCCCGCCCGCGTGCGCTCGCTCGACTACGACAATATCTGGGGCGACGTCACCTATGACCTGGTGCTGGCCGACTGGCAGCCGGTGGGCGGCGCGCGCATCGCGATATCCCGCAAGTACGAGCTGAACGGCCGCACCGTGATGGACGTGAAGCTCAGCGAGGCCACGGTGAACACGCCGATCGCCGCGGACCGGCTCGCGATTCCCGACCCCTTCCTGGCCGCCGCGCGCAAGCCGGCGGTCGGCCAGGTGCCCTATCAGTGGATCATCCGGCGCCAGTTCATCGGCACCTATCTCGACTCCGAGCAGCCGAGCTACGACACGCAGGGCTCCCCTGGGCTCCGACTCCAGGAGCTGGCCCCCGGCATCCAGCACGTGGTCGGCGGCTCGCACAATAGCCTGATCGTGGAGATGAAGGACCACGTGATCGTGTTCGACGCCCCGGTCTCGGACTGGCAGTCGACCTGGACGATCAGCGCCGCGCGCGGGAAGTACGTGCGCAAGCCGGTGAAGTACCTCGTGCTCACACATCACCACATGGACCACGCGGGCGGCATCCGGGCCTACGCCGACGCGGGAGCCACCATCGTGACCGGCAAGGGCACCGCCGCCCACTTCCGCCGGGTGCTGGCCGCGCCGTTCACGCGGAATCCGCTGCTGAGCCCGAGCGACCTGCGCCAGACGCCGATCGTGGAGGTGGCGGACAAGCACGTGCTCACCGACGGGCAGCGCCGGGTGGAGCTGTACCTCATCGACCCCAACCCGCACTCGGAAGGCCTGCTGATCGGCTACATTCCCGACGCGCAGCTCGGCTTCGTGACCGACATCTGGAGCCCGGGCGCCGCGCCGCTGCCGGAGCGCCTCACCCCGCCCCTGGCCGCGCTCGTCGCGGGCGTGAAGAAGGCGGGCATCGCCCCGGCGAGGTTCGCGGGAGGGCACGGCGGCGTCGGCGACTACGCGCCGCTGGCCGCGCTCGAGGGCAAGTAGCAGACCGACTCCCCTCACCCTGCCCTCTCCCCGATGGGGAGAGGGTTCCCGGCCCCCCTCTCCCCCGTCGAGGGGGAGAGGGCAGGGTGAGGGGGTCAGACGCCCGCGAACACGTCCGCCCACTCCTCGAGCATCTCGGGATGCCCGTGACGGATGCTGATCGCGAAGTGGTTGTAGCCGGCCGTGCGTAGCTCCCGGATGCGCTCGCGCAGCTCGGGCCGCGTGCCGGTGAAGGTCATGGTGCGGATCAGATCCGCGGTGCAGACCTCCTGCTCCTCCGGCCGGAGGAACATGAGGTGCCCGCGGTGATTGGACAGGTACTTCGCGTCCGCCGGCTCGTACTTCTGGTAGATCTCGCGATAGCGCTCGAGTAGCGGGACGAGCGCGGGCGGCACGCTCCGCCCCATGTTGCCGAACTCCGCGACCTCGACGCCGTTGTGGAGCGCGACGGTGGCGTGGGGCCCCGCCTGGGCGCGGGCGCGCGGGCTGTCCCAGGCCTCGCCGTCCTGCAGCACGCACCCGCCGGTGAACGCGGTGGCCACGCGCGCGGCGGGGGCCCCGCCGGCCTCGCCCCACACCCGCTGCATGTCGGCGATGGCGGCCTTGGCCGCGCCCATGTGGCCGGCGGCGTAGAGCCATCCCGCGCCCAGCTCGGCGGTGAGGCGACGGCCGCGCGGGCCGAGGGCCGAGATGTGCAGCGGAATCGGATCCCGGATGTTGAAGACTCCGATCTCCGGGTTGAGGAAGCGAATCGCCCGCCGCTTGCCCTCGAACGTCCACTGGAGCGTGTCGCCCGCCAGCAGGCCCTGCACGATTCGGATGTACTCGCGCATGGCGTCGAGCGTCACCGGGCCGAGCCCCATGGTGCGCCGCGCGGTGAAGCCGGTCGAGATGCCGAAGTCGATGCGCCCGGGCGCCAGCGCGTTGAGCGACGCGAGCGCGCTCGCCGCGACGGGCGCGATGCGATTGGAGGGGATCAGCACGCCGGTGGCGAGGCGGATCCTCGACGTCTGCACCGCCGCCGCGCCCATGGCCACGAACATGTCGGCGTTGAGGAGCTGGGTGTCGTAGAACCAGGCGCGGGTGTAGCCGAGCTCTTCGGCACGCTTGACGACCTGCCACGAATCGGCGGAGGTCGCGAGATTGATCCCGAAGTCCATCTACGCCTTCGACCCGATGATCTCCATGCTTTCGACCTCGGCCGCGAGGCAGGGACCGCCCGTCGTTCGGGTCGCCATGCCGGGAGAGTGCTCCGGACCGGCCGGCGGAGTCAAGGGTCGGTCTCGACCCGCACGGTGCGGCTGTGGTAAGGATGGCGGCCTATGGACCGAGCGCTGACCGGCATCCGGGTCGTGGATCTCACGAACAACCAGGCGGGGCCGTCGTGCGGCCAGATGCTGGCCTGGCTGGGCGCCGACGTGATCAAGGTCGAGGAGCCGGGCAAGGGGGACGTGGCCCGGTACTCTCAGAAGGACAAGGACCGGCCGGACGCGGATGCCCTGTTCTTCCTCTCCTTCAACGCCAACAAGCGGAGCCTCACCCTCAATCTCAAGCACGCGGGCGGCCAGGACGTCTTCCGCGCGCTGCTCAAGACGGCCGACGTGCTGCTGGAGAACTTCGGCCCCGGGGTCATCGAGCGCCTGGGCTTCGGCTATGCGGCGGTCCGCGAGCTCAATCCGCGCCTGGTCTACGCGAGCATCAAGGGCTTCGGCTCCTACGGACCCTACCGCGACTACAAGAGCTACGAGCCGATCGCGCAGGCGATGGGTGGGGCCATGAGCGTCACCGGGTTCCCGGACGGGCCACCCACCTTCACGTGGCCGTCCATCGGCGACTCCGGCACCGGCATGCACTGCGTGATCGGCATCCTCGCGGCGCTGATGCAGCGGCACGCCAGCGGCCAGGGGCAGCAGGTCGAGGTGTCCATGCAGGACGCGGTGGTCAACCTCATCCGGGTGAGCCTGCGCGACCACCAGCGCTTCGGCAAGGTCATGGAGCGCACCGGCAACCAGCTCGGGGCGGGCGTGCCGGGCACGACGTACCGCTGCCACCCGGGCGGCCCCAACGACTACGTGTTCATCTTCGTGCAGCAGCAGATGTGGCACCCGCTGCTGCGCGCCATCGGCCGCGAGGACCTGATCGGCGACGCGCGCTACGAGACCCCGGAGGCCCGCGGGCGGCACCGGGCCGAGGTCAACCGGTTGGTGGAAGACTGGACGGCCGAGCGTCCGAAGCACGACGTGATGAAGATCCTGGGCGAGGCCGGGGTGCCGTGCGGGGCCTGTCTCGACACCGGCGAGGTGCTGACCGACCCGCACCTGCTCGCGCGCGAGATGATCGTCGAGGTCGAGCACCCGGTGCGCGGGCGGTACGTGACCGTCGGCAACCCGGTCAAGCTCTCCGCGTCGCCCACGACGATCGGGCCGTCCCCGCTGCTCGGCCAGCACCGCGAGGAGATCCTCGCCGAGCTGGGCTACTCCGACGCCCAGATCCGCGCGCTCGCCGCGGACGGCGCGATCTAAGTCGCTCAGATCAGAAAGGACAGGTTCGGCAGCGGCTCGGCCGCGTTGATCAGTACGACCTTCTTGAGACTCATCCGCAGTAGGCCGTCCACGCGCCGCAGGTGGTGGGTGGCGCGCCCCACCCACCAGTGCATCTCGGACTTGGCCTGGATGGACAGCTCGGCCAGGATGAAGTTCGAGCCCGCGACCAGCTCGCCGTCACTCCCCTCCGCCACCTCGATATTGGAGATGAGCCGCCGCATCAGGGAGGCGGGCTCCTGGCTGTAGCGATGGCCGGTCTGCAGGAGCTTGATGCGGGTCTCGAGGCGGGCCCGGTTGTCGTAGATGTGCGAGAGGCGGGTCTCCGGGTCGGCGGCGGGGTCCGTGGTGGCCGGTACCCAGTACACCGCGTCGTCGGTCCACAGCACCAGCCACTCGGCGTAGCGGGCCTCGTCGGCCAGACGCCCTTCCCGGTAGAGGAACTCGACGACCGCCTGGTGGTCCTGGTCGCTGACCATCGGGCGCTTCGCCGACTACGCCTCCGTCATGACCGCGCGGTAGTGCCGCCAGAGCGCCCGGTTCGTCGTCTCGTCGGTGACGTGGGAGACCGCGCGGCCCTCGTCGTCGATGTACTCGCGGTTGAGGCCCCGGCTGAGCAGGAGCCACTCCGGGGTGCGTGCGCGCAGGCCCTGCTGGTTGCGGGTGGCGATGATGAGATCCTCCGGCATGAGGAAGGACGCGGGACCCATGCCCGCCTCGGCCATCCGCAGCAGGCGGCCGTTGAACTGGGGCACGCCCTTCCAGAACATCGGGGTGTGCCAGTGCACGCACTCCTCCACGTCCACCGGCTCGACGATCGCGATATTGGTCTCCCCGAGGAAGAGGTTGGGAAAGATGAGGGCGTGCGCGGGGCCCTGCATGATCCGCCGGCGCGCCAGCTCCGGCCCGTCCCGGCGCTCGAGCGCGGCCACGTAGTCGGCCACGAGCGGGCCCGCCGCCCCGCCGAACCACTCGAACGGGCCCTCGTAGCCGGGCGACCAGTCGATCTCGATGTGGCCGTGCCCCCAGTCGCGCACGACCGCCTTGATGGCCTTCTCGTCGCCGACCACGCGCTGGTACTGCATGCGGACCGTCTTGAACAGGGCCAGGTGCACGAAGCCCAGGTGGTAGCCGTCGCTGTCGTTCTCGGGCAGAGTCTTCCAGTTGGCCGCGCACCGATGCTTCACCCAGCCCGCGGTCAGCTCGATCTCCCCAACCGGCGAGAGATCGCAGGAGCGGTCGATCAGCCCGGTCGCGGCCCCCAGGTGCTCGGCGAGCGTGATGCCGGTCGCCGCGAAGGACGCGAAGACGAAGCCCCGGTAGCTCGACACCCGCGGGGCCGGCTCCAGCCCGTACTCGCTCTTGTCGAGCGCCGCGTAGCCGCCCGGATACGGCACGCCGATCAGGTCGCCCTGGAGATCGTACGTCCAGCCGTGGTACGGACAGGCGAACGTCCGGGCGTGGCCGCGCTCGGCCGGGCAGAGCATCGTGCCGCGGTGCCGGCAGCGGTTGACGAAGACCGCCACGTCCCCGTCCCGGCCGCGGACCATGAGGACGGGCTGGGCGCCGATCCGCCGGGTGACGAAGTCGCCCGGGCGCGGGATCTCGCTGTCGTGGCCGACGAAGACCCACCCGCGATGGAAGATCCGCTCGATCTCGTCGGCGAAGATCCGCATATCCGTGTAAAGCGACGCATGGATGCGATCGTCCTGCACCAGCGCCTTGTAGTCGACCGGGGGACGGCCTTCGCCGTCACGCATAGACGTCTTCGTCGACCTGCCCCGCCGCCGGATAGGGCGCGGCCAGCGCGAACTGCACGCCGCTCTCGATCTCGGTCTTCACGTCCGCCTGGATGCGGTCGAAGACCGACTGCTCCGCGAGCTGCTGCTGCATGAGCCGCGAGGACAGTGTCTCCAGCGGGTCGCGGTTGGTCATCCAGTCGCGCTCCTCGTCGCGGGTGCGGTAGTCCCGGTTCACGTCGCCCACGTGGTGACCGTAGTACCGGTACGTCTTGCACTCGAGGAAGGCGGGGCCCTCGCCGCGGCGTGCCCGCTCCACCAACCGCTTCATCGTGGCGTGGACCGCCTGCACGTCCTGGCCGTCCACGCTCTCGGCGTGCACGCCCATCGCGCGGGGGCGGGACAGGATCTCGCCCGCGATCGTCTCGTTGCCGGGGGTGTACTCGCCGTAGAGATTGTTCTCGCAGACGTAGATGACCGGCAGCTTCCAGAGCGAGGCCATGTTCATGGCCTCGTAGAGCAGGCCCTGCCCCAGCGCGCCGTCGCCGAAGAAACACACCGCGACCTGGCCGCTCTTGCGCATCTTGGCGGAGAGCGCGGCGCCGGTGGCGATGCCCGCGGAGCCGCCCACGATGGCGTTGGCGCCGAGATTGCCGGTCTCGGGATCGGCGATGTGCATGGACCCGCCCTTGCCGCGGCAGTAGCCCGCCTCCTTGCCGAGCAGCTCGGCGAACATCCGGCTCACCGAGGCGCCCTTGGCCAGGCAATGGCCGTGGCCGCGGTGGGTGCTCGTGATGAAGTCGTCGCGCTTGAGCGCCTCGCAGACGCCGACCGCGACCGCCTCCTCGCCGACATAGAGATGGGCCAGGCCGGGCATCTTCGCGCCCTTGTAGAGCTCGTTCACCTGCTCCTCGAAGGCGCGGATCTTGGCCATCTGGCGGTACATGTGCAGGTGCTGCTCCAGGTCCATCCGCGGCTCGGTCATCTGGGTCGTCATCGTCGGCCCTCCCTTGGGCAGGTGCTCCGGTGGCCGGGAGTATACATTGACCTGCCGGGCTCACGGCGGCTGTGTTACCGTCGCGGCGACCGTCAAGGCCCGCGCAGACTTCCCCGAGGAGGGCACAATCCATGAGCTTCATCGTGGCCATCATCATCGGCGGCATCATCGGATGGCTCGCCAGCCTCGTCATGAAGACCAACGCCCAGATGGGACTGCTCGCGAACATCGTCGTCGGCATCGTGGGCTCCATCCTGGGCCACTGGGCCGCGGGGGCGCTCGGCATCGCAGCCATCGGCTCGCTCGGCAGCTTCATCGTCTCGCTGCTCGGCGCGGTGATCCTGATCGCGATCTTGCGGGCGATGGGCTACTTCCGCTGAGCCGGAGGCGTGGTGGCGCCTCCGGCTGAGCCCGCCCGAGCGCCCGGCCTCTCCAAGTCCCGCGCCATGGCGGGGCTGCAGTGCCACAAGTTGCTCTGGTGGATGGCGCACGAGCCGGCCGCGCCCGAGCTCGCGATCGACGAGTCGCGCCAGGCCGTCTTCGACCAGGGCCACCGGGTCGGCGCGCTGGCCCGGACGTACGTGCCCGGCGGCGTGCTGATCGACCTGCCCTACAACGCCTACGAGCAGCGCCTCGAAGCGACCCGGGGGGCCCTCGCCCAGGGCGCGCCCGCCGTCTACGAGGCGGCCTTCCGCGCGGACGGCGTCTTCGTCTCGGTGGATATCCTGGAGCGGCTCGGGCTGGAGCGGCTGAGGCCCGAGAAGGGGCGCGGCTTCTGCCTGACCGAGGTCAAGTCCACCACCAGCGTGAAGGAGCAGCACCTGCCCGACGTGGCGGTCCAGACCCACGTGCTGCGCCGCAGCGGGCTCGACGTCGGCCGCATGGAAGTCATGCATCTCAACCGCGGCTGCGCGTATCCCGACCTGAGCAATCTCTTCGTGCGGGCCGACGTGACCGAGACGGTCGAGACGCGGCTGGGCGCGGTCCCGCGCGAGATCGCGGCGATGACCGCCATGCTCGCGGGCGCGCTGCCGAGCGTGGCCACCGGCCCGCATTGCTCGACGCCCTACGAGTGCCCGTTCACCGAGCGGTGCTGGCCGGTGCTGCCGGCCCATCATGTCAGCACGCTCTACGCGATGCGGCGGCGCGCGCTCGAGCTGGACGAGCTGGGCTACCGGACCATCTTCGATCTGCCGGAGGATTTCCCCCTCGGGGCCGCCGCCGATCGCCAGCGCCGGGCCGTGCAGGCCGGCCATCTGATCGTGGAGCCGACCCTGGCCGCGGCGCTCGCCCGCTTCGCGCCGCCGGTGGCCTTCCTCGACTTCGAGACGGTCGGGCTCGCCATCCCGGTCTGGGACGGCTGCCACCCCTACGACGCGGTGCCCGTGCAGTTCAGCGCCTATGTGCCGGACGAAGGCGGCGCCCTGCGACCCGACGCCTGGCTCGCGGACGGGCCCGGTGACCCGCGGCCGGCGCTGGCCGAGCGGCTCCTCGCCGTGTGCGAGGGCGGCGCCGGCGCCATCGTCGCCTACAATGCGCGCTTCGAGGGCGACCGGATCCGGGAGCTCGCGGCGGCGCTGCCGCACCTGGCCGCCCGGCTCGAGGCCCTCGCGGGGCGGCTGGTGGACCTGTTGCCCGTGGTGCGCAATCACGTTTATCATCCGGACTTCGGCGGCAGCTTCTCGCTCAAGCGCGTGCTGCCCGCGCTGGTGCATGAGCTCGATTATCGCGGGCTCGCGATCGCCGAGGGCGAGACGGCGAGCCTCGAGCTGGGGCGCCTGCTCTTCCATGGTGACGCGATGGAGCCGGCGGAGCGGGGGCGGCTGCGCGCGGACCTGCTCGCATACTGCCATCAGGACACGTGGGGGCTGGTCAGGCTGCTGGAGCGGCTGCGCGGCCTGGCGGGGGAAGCATGACCGGACCGATCGACGTCCATACGCACATCTTCGCGAGCGGCTGGCCGGACTTCGCGGCGCGCTACGGCGGCGACCGCTGGCCGCGGCTCGAGGGCGACCCGGCCACCGGGTGCAAGCTCTTCCTGGGCACCGCGTTCAATCGGAACCTCACCCCGCACGCCTTCGACCCCGCGCGCCGGCTCGAGGACATGGACAAGACGGGCGTGGACCGCCAGCTCCTCTCCCCCGCTCCGCCCACCTTCTGCTACTGGGCGCCGGGGCCGGCCGCGGCCGAGTGGTGCCGGATGCAGAACGACGCGATCGCGGAACTCGTGAGCCGGAGCCCTGGGCGCTTCCTCGGGGCGGGCGGGCTGCCGCTGCAGGCGCCCGACCTGGCCGTGAAGGAGCTGGAGCGCGTGGCCACCGTGCTGCGCTTCCCCGCGGTGGAGATCGGCGCCAATGTCGGCGGCAACGATCTCGACGACGAGAGCCTCGCCCCGGTCTGGGACGCGGCGGCCGCGCTCGGCATCGCGATCTTCGTCCACCCGCAGGCGCCGATCCTGGGCGATCCGCGCTTCCGCAAGAACAACCTGACCCAGGTCGCGGGCTTCCCGCTCGAGACCGCGCTCGCCATGACGCGGGTGATCTTCGGCGGGGTGCTCGACCGGTGGCCGTCGGTGCGCTGGTGCTTCGCCCACGGCGGCGGCGCCTTCGCGTATATCCTGCCGCGGCTCGACCAGGGCTGGAAGGCGATCGCGGACGCCAAGCAGGCGCTCGCCCAGCCGCCGAGCGCCTACGCGCGGCGGGTCTGGGTGGACTCGCTGACCCTTTCCCCCAAGGTCCTCGCGTTCGCGCTCGACACCTTCGGGCCCGAGCGCATCGTGCTGGGGAGCGACTACCCCTTCAAGATGGGCGTGGACGATCCGGTGAGCGCGCTCGACGCGCTCGCCCTCGACGCGGCCACCCGGCAACGGCTCACCGTGGACAATGCCCGGCAGTTCCTCGCACTGGAATGAGGAGACCATGAACTTCGGGACCTTCCTGCTGATGCAGTCACCGTCCGCCCGGTCTTCCAAGGAGATGTACGCGCGCGCCGTCGAGATGGCCCAGGCCGCGGAGAGCCTGGGCTTCAGCAATATCTGGCTGGCCGAGCACCACTTCTCGACCTACGGCTACCTCTCGCGCCCGCTGCAGCTCGCCACCTACCTGGCGGGGCGGACCACCCGCATCCGGGTGGGCACCGCGGTCATCGTGGTCCCGCTCCACCACCCGCTGGTGGTCGCCGAGGAGATCGCCACGCTCGCACTGCTCGCCCCCGACCGGCTCGACATCGGGCTCGGCCGCGGCTACCAGTACTACGAGTTCGAGCGCTTCGGGCTCGAGCTGGAGAGCGGGCGCGCCCGGTGGGAGGAGTCCATCGACGTCATCCTGAAGGCGCTCGCGGGCGGGCCGTTCAGCTACGAGGGCAAGCTGTACCGGATTCCCGAGACCACGATCTTCCCGCAGCTCGAAGGGCCGCGGCCGCCCATCTGGATCACCGCCCAGAGCCCGGATTCGGTCGAAGGCGCGGTGCGCCGCGGCTTCAACGTGCTCACCGGCGGCTTCGGCGTCCCGGTCGAGCGCATGGCCGAGTTCCGCAAGCTCTTCGACCGGGTGGTGGCCGAGGTGAAGCCACCGCAGCCGCTGCACGTCGGCGTGCAGCGCGCGGTCTACGTGACCAAGAACGACGCGGACGCCCGCGCCGCCGCCGAGGAGGCGCGCTGGAACATGCGGGTGACGCTCAGCCTGCGCAATCACTATGAACGCGTCGAGGACGGCCGCGCGATCCCGGTGCCGGCGCCGCAGGAGCCCGACGTGGACGACCTCCTCGACCGCTACCTGGTCATCGGCACGCCCGAGACCTGCATCCGCCAGATCCAGCGCCTCCGCCGGGACGTCGGCATCACCCACTTCAACTGCAGCTTCTGGTTCGGCGACCTGGATCAAGCCCGCGTGCTGCGCTCCATGGAGCTCTTCGCCCGCGAAGTGATGCCCGCGTTCGCGTAGTCCCCTCGGACCTTCGAGCCCCCTCACCCCAGCCCTCTCCCCAGAGGGGAGAGGGAGTCGCCAAGAGAACCCTCTCCCCCTCTGGGGAGAGGGCAGGGTGAGGGGGCTGGGGCCCCGCGCCTGTGCTATTCTCCCGGCGCATGACAGACGGGGGTTCGCGTCACGAATGGCCTGGCGCGTCATTGGCGCGCGTGCCGTACTGGGTCTACCAGGACGAGGCGAACTACCGCGCCGAGCTGCGCCGCATCTTCGAAGGGCCCGTCTGGAGCTACGTCTGCCTCGCCTCCGACCTCCCCAAGGCGGGTGACTACCGCACCAGCTTCCTCGGCGAGATGCCGGTCATCGTCGTCCGGGGGGCGCAGGGCCAGATCCACGCCTTCGAGAACCGCTGCGCCCACCGCGGCGCCCTGCTCGCGCTGGACGATAGCGGGTCCACCGGCAGCCACTTCCAGTGCATCTACCACGCCTGGACCTACGACCTCGCGGGCAGTCTGGTCGGCATCGCCTTCGAGAAGGGCAGTAACGGCAAGGGCGGCATGCCCGCGTCCTTCTGCAAGGCCGACCACGGGCCACGCAAGCTGCGCACCACCGTGCTGGCCGGGCTCGTCTTCGCGACTCTGTCGCCCGACACGCCGCCCATCGAGGAGTACCTGGGCGCCGAGGTGCTGGGCCGGCTCCGGCGCGTGCTGCACAAGGAGGCCCGCGTGATGGGCCGCTACGTGCAGGCCCTGCCCAATAACTGGAAGCTCTACGTGGAGAACGTGAAGGACACCTACCACGCGAGCCTGCTCCACACCTTCTTCGGCACCTTCCGGATCACCCGCCTCACCCAGGGCGGCGGCATCCTGGTGAGCCCGGACGGCGGCCACCACGCCAGCTACACCATCCAGCGGGCCGACGATGCAAGCAGCACCGCCTACCGGGATCAGGGCATCCGCTCGGAGAACCAGAACTACCGGCTCGCCGACCCGAGCCTGCTGGACGCGGTCAACGAATTCGGCGACGACATCCAGCTCCAGATCCTCACCGTCTTCCCGAACTTCGTGCTCCAGCAGATCCACAACTCCCTCGCGGTGCGGCAGGTGCTGCCCAAGGGGCCCGGGGCGATGGAACTGCACTGGACCTATCTGGGGTTCGCGGACGACACCCCGGACATGGAGCGCCGCCGCATGAAGCAGTCGAACCTGGTCGGGCCCGCCGGCTACGTCTCGATGGAGGACGGCTGCGTGGGCGGCTTCGTGCAGCGCGGAGTCGCGGCGGCGGGCGACGAGCTGTCCGTGGTCAACATGGGCGGCGAGGGCGCCGAGTCGCAGGAGACGCGCGCCACCGAGGCCTCGGTGCGCGGGTTCTGGAAGGCCTACCGGCGGTACATGGAGGACTAGGATGCTGGCCGAGCGCGTCTCGCAGCTCAACGCGGAGTACGCGCGGGCCATCGACGACGACCGGCTGGAGAGCTGGCCGGACTTCTTCACCGATCCCTGCATCTACAAGATCACCTCGGCCGACAACTACCGGCGCGGCCTGCCCGCCGGCCTCGTCTACGCCGACTCCCGCGGCATGCTGAAGGACCGCGTCACCGCCCTGCGAGAGGCCAATATCTACGAGCGGCAGGCCTACCGGCACCTGGTCGGCCTCCCCGCCATCCGCCCCGGCGCCGGCGACGCGGTGCACGCGGAGACACCGTTCCTGGTGGTGCGCGTGATGCGCGACGGCACCATGGATCTCTTCGCCACCGGCCGCTACCTGGACACCATGGTGGACGAGGGCGGCACCCTGCGCTTCCAGGAGCGGTTGGTCGTGTGTGACAGCAGCCGCATCGACACCCTCCTGGCCATTCCACTCTGACCGGCCGGACCTACTCATGAGCGGACTCGACCGAGACCGTCCATGAATAGTCCGGCCTAGTCGACAATTCCAGGAGACCCCATGCCCACGCCGCTCCGTTCGCTGATGCAGGGTCCGTCGCCCGTGACTGCGCCGCTGGTGCTGAATCCGCTGATGGCGCGGATGGTGGAGGCGGCGGGCCTCCCGGCCGGCTACCTGGGCGGCGGCGCGACCGGGTATCAGAAGGTGGCGCTCGAGGCCAATCTCAACCTCACCGAGATGTGCCAGGCCGCGCTCGACATCGGAGCGGTCTCGCGGCTGCCCCTCATCCTGGACGGGGCCTGCGGCTACGGCGATCCGATGCACATGCACCGCACGATCGGCATGAGCGAGGCGGCCGGCTTCGCGGCCATCGAGATCGAGGACCAGCTCGTGCCGAAGCGCGCGCACCACCACATCGGCATCGAGCACATGATCCCGGTGGAGCTGATGGCGGCCAAGGTGGCGACCGCGGTGGCGGCGCGGTGCAACCCGGACTTCCTCATCATCGGGCGCACCAACGCGGTGCGGGCCAGCACGATGGACGACGCGCTCCGGCGCGGCCTAGCTTACCGTAAGGCGGGCGCGGACGTGCTGCTCCTCTCGATGGCGCACACGCCCGAGCAGCTCCGGCTCATCGGCGAGCGGCTCGGCGGCCCCCTCATGTACCTCTCGGGACGCGGCGGCCTCGCCGGCCTCGACATGACGCTCGCGGATCTGGGCGCGCTCGGCTTCCGCATCGTGGCGGATCCGTCCACGCCGCTGCTCGCCGCGTTCGCGGCGTGGAAGAAGGTCTACGCCGATCTCGCCGCCGGCTTCGGCGCGGGCCAGGCGCGGGGTGACTGGGGCCCCCTCGAGCACGACATGCTAGGTGTGATCGAGCTCGAAAAACTGCTCACGGTGGAGCGCCAGACCGTCGAGAAGGGGTAATGGAAAATGACTTCAGAAACAGACACTTACGGTGATTCGCGTGGAGCTATGCACAGACCTATCCACAATTGTGGATAGACGCTTGCCCATCTTGGGTCGCGGCTTATCCCTTGGCCAGCTTCTCAACTTGTCGCCGCGAGAGGCTGGCCAGCCGCAACAGCAGCGCGTTGACCTTTCGCTCGGACACCTGGTCCGCGAGGATCAGCTTCTTCGACTTCGTGCGGGTGGCGAGATACGCGACCCAGTCATCGAGATCCGGCGTGCCGCGCCACGCGATGGTGAGGCCGCTCTGCCGGAGCCGCCGGCGTCCTTCGACCTTCGCGAGAGGTTTGCGACTCGCCTGCATGAATGAGGAGCCTAGTGAAGTCGGTGGTGATGTGTCAAGCCGATGACGAAGAAAGTTTTGTGTATAGCTGTGGATAAACCTCTATCATCCTGACTTCAAGGAGAGACCTCGATGCGACTCAAGGACAAAGTGGCCATCGTCACCGGCGGCGCGCACGGGATGGGCGAGAGCGAGGCGGTGATCTTCGCGCGCGAGGGCGCGAGCGTGATCGTGGCCGACGTGGACGCCGACGGCCAGAAGGTCGCGGCCAATATCACCCGCGCGGGCGGCAAGGCGCAGTTCGTCAAGCTCGACGTCGCGAGCGAGGCGGACTGGGAAGCCGCGATCAAGGCCACGGTGGCCGCGTACGGGCGGCTCGACGTCCTCGTCAACAACGCGGGGATCAGCGGCACCCACGATCCGGACTACCACAGCACCGCCGCGTGGGACCGGCTGATGAACATCAACGCCAAGAGCGTCTTCCTCGGCATGAAGCACGCCGTGCCGGTGATGCGGCAGGGCGGCGGCGGGTCGATCGTGAACATCTCGTCGATCTCCGGCTTCGTGGGGCAGGACCAGATCCACATGGGCTACAACGCCTCCAAGGGCGCGGTGCGCATCATGAGCAAGTCGGGCGCGGTGCAGTACGGCAAGGACGGCATCCGGGTGAACTCGGTGCACCCGGGCTTCCTGCCCCCGATGCGGACCTCGAAGGGCTCGGCCGATCCCGCGTGGCGGAAGCCGCTGCTCGACGTGGTGCCGCTCCGGCGCGAGGGGCGGATCGAGGAAGTCGCCTACGCGGTCCTGTTCCTGGCCTCCGACGAGGCCTCGTACATCTCGGGGACCGAGCTGGTGGTGGACGGAGGCTTCCTCGCGGTCTGATGGCCACCCGGCGGATCCCGGGCTTCTGCGCGCTCTGCCGCTCGCGCTGCGGCTGCGTCTCGGTTGTGGAAGACGGGCGGCTGGTCGCGGTCGAGCCTGATCCCTCGCATCCCACCGGGGCCAACCTCTGCGTGAAGGGCCGCGCGGCGCCGGAGCTGGTCTACGCCGAGGACCGGCTGCTCTACCCGATGCGTCGCACTCGGCCGAAGTCCGACCCGGACGCGGGCTGGGAGCGCATCAGTTGGCCGGAAGCCCTCGATTGGACCGCCTCCAAGATGCGCGAGGTCGCCCGGCGGCACGGGCCCGAGGGCGTGGCCTTCGGCTGCACCACTCCCGCGGGCACCGCGGTCTCCGACGGCTTCCTCTGGATCCTCCGCCTCATCCGCGCCTTCGGGAGCCCGAACCTGGTCTGGGGCGAGGAGCTGTGCGCCTGGCACCGTGACTTCGTGACCCCGTTCACCTTCGGCGTGGACATCGGCACGCCCGACTTCGATCGCGCCGGCTGTCTCCTGCTCTGGGGACACAACCCGTCCGTCACGTACCTGGCCCAGGCCACCGCCGTCTCCGAGGTGACGGCGCGCGGAGCGGCCCTGATCGTCGTGGATCCGCGGCGCGCGGGGCCGGCGGCCAGGGCCGATCAGTGGCTGCGCGTGCGCCCGGGCACCGACGGCGCGCTCGCGCTGGGGCTGGCCGCCGTCATGATCGCGGAGGGGTGGTACGATCGCGACTTCATCCGCGACTGGTCGAACGGCTCCTTCCTGGTGCGCGCCGACAGCGGCCGCCTCCTCACCGCCGCCGATCTCTCCGCGGTGGGCAGCTCCGCGCACTATGTCGCGTGGGACCGCGCCGCCGCCCGGCCGGTCGCGTACGACCCGGCCGCCGCCGACTTCATCGAGCCGATCGGCGACCCGCAGCTCGACGGGACCGTGCGGTGCATGACGCGCTCCGGTCCCGTGACGTGCGTGCCGGCCTTCGAGACCTACGCCACGCTCTGCCGCGAGTACCCGCCCGAGCGCGTGGAGCGCATCACCGGCGTCCCGGCCGCCCAGATCGTCGAGACCGCGCGGCTCCTGTGGGAGCGCCGCCCGGTCTCCTACTTCCACTGGACCGGGCTCGAGCAGCACACCAATGCGAGCCAGACCGTCCGCGCGCTCTCCCTGCTCTACGCGCTCACCGGCTGCTTCGACGCGCCCGGCGGCAACGTGCGGCCGAGCCGCCCGGCCGTCAACGACCTCGCCCCGCTCTCGCTGCTCCCGGAGCGGCAGCGCGCGAAGGCCCTCGGCCTGGCCGGGCGGCCGCTCGGGCCCGCGCGCCAGGGGTGGGCCACTGCGGCCGACGCCTACCGCGCCATGCTCCACGGCGCGCCCTACCCGGTGCGCGGGATGGTCGGGTTCGGCACCAACCTGCTGCTCTCCGCGCCCGGCGCGGCTACCGCGCGCGCCGCGCTCACCAGCCTCGACTTCCTGGTCTACGCCGATCTCTTCCTCACGCCCACCGCGGCGCTCGCGGACGTAGTGCTGCCGGTGTCCACCGCGTGGGAGCGCGAGGGCCTGCGCGTGGGCTTCGGGCCGACCCAGGACGGCGAGCAGCATGTCCAGCTCCGGTCGGCGGTGGTGGCGCCGCGGGGCGAGGCGCGCTCGGACATCTGGATCGTCTGCGAGCTGGCCCGGCGCCTGGGGCTCGGCGACCGGTTCTGGGACGGCGACGAGGACGCGGGCCACCGCTTCATGCTGGAGCCCTCCGGCGTCACCCTCGAGCAGCTCCGCGAGAATCCCGGCGGCGTGCGGACCGCGATCGAGCCGCGCTACAAGCGCTACGCGGCCCGCGGCGCCAATGGCCTGGTCGGGTTCGCCACCCCGAGCCGCCGGGTGGAGATCTTCTCGGCGCAGCTCCAGCAGCAGGGGCAGGCGCCGGTGCCCGAGTACGTCGAGCCCGCGGCCAGCCGGGTCAGCCGTCCCGACCTCGCGGCCCGTTTTCCCCTGCACCTCACTACCGCCAAGGTCGTGCAGTTCTGCCACAGCCAGCACCGGAGCCTGCCGCGCCTGCGGCGGCACAGCCCCGACCCGCAGATCGAGCTGCACCCGGCGGCGGCCGAGGCCCGCGGCATCAAGAGCGACGACTGGGTGGTGGTCGAGACGCCGCAGGCCACGATGCGGGCGCGGGCGCGGCTCAACTCGAGCCTGGCCCCCGACGTGGTGTGCGCGCAGTTCGGCTGGTGGCAGCCGTGCGAGCCGCTGGGGCTCGAGGGCTACGCGGCGGACGGCCCGGCCAGCGCTAACTACAACAACCTGATCGATCCCGACGCCGCCGACCCGATCAGCGGGACGGTCGCGCTGCGGTCCTATCTCTGCCAGGTCCGCCGAGGAGAACCGTGAGCACCGAGCACGTCATCGACGCGTTCTGGGCCTGTGCCCGCAACCGGACCGCCCCGCCGGCCGAGTGGATGAACCGCCTGAGCCGCGAGGAGGCCTACCGTGTGCAGCTCGGAGTGCTCGCGCGCCACGTGGCGGCGGGCGAGCGGCAGGCCGGCTGGAAGGTCGGCCTCACCTCGAAGGCGATGCAGATCCAGCAGAAGGTCCACGAGCCGGTGCTGGGCTTCCTGCTCGCGAGCGGCGAGCAGCCGAGCGGCACGCGCTTTCAGTACGCGGACCTCATCAATCCCGGTTTCGAGAACGAGCTCTGCCTCACGGTGGGCCGGACGCTGCGCGGGCCCGGCGTCACCACGGCGCAGGCGCAGGCCGCGCTGGCCGCGATGGCCCCGGCCTTCGAGATCATCGAGAAGCGCGGCGACTTCGCGGCCGACCTCAACGTGAGCCTGGCCGACAACGCGCAGCAGCGCGCCTACGTGACCGGCGCGGCGGTGCCGGTTCCCGCGGGCTTCGACCTGGCCGCGGTGGCCCTCGAGCTCTCCGTGAACGGCGGCGCCCCCGACCGGGCCACCGGTGCTGCGGTGCTGGGCACGCCCGCGGCCTCCATCGCGTGGCTCGCGAACAAGCTCGCCGAGTTCGGCCTGGTGCTCGAGGCCGGCATGAAGGTGATGTCGGGCTCGTTCACCCGCCAGTACGCGCTCACCCGCGGCGACCGCATCGCCGCAACCTTCACCCCGCTCGGCCCCGTCCGCGCCGACTTCGTCTAGGGGTCAGGTCTTGAATTACGACATTTCTCCGGTCGCAGGAGAGTTCATAGCTCCAAGAATGTCGTAATTCAAGACCTGACCCCATCAGGGCACGAGGACGACCTTGCCGTGGTGGCCTGCCTCCATCACCGCTTCGTGGCTGCGCGCGGCCTGCGCGAGCGGCAGCTCCTGGGCGATGACCGGGCGCAGCGAGCCGTTGCGGAGCCCCTCGACCAGCGCGGCGTGGATGCCCGCGAGCTGGGCCGGCGTCGCGTGGTTGAGCGCCATGCCGAGGATGGCCGCGTCCTTGTTCATGGCCAGCCGCGCGTTGATCTCGGTATTGCCGCGGTTGCCGATGACCACGATGCGGCCCCGCGTCGCGATGGCGCCGAGGTCCTTCTGGAGATTCACGTTCGCCAGCATCTCCATGATGATGTCGGGCCCGCGCCCGCCGGTCAGCCGGACGCACTCCTCGAGATAGCCCGCCGCGGTGTGGTCGAGCACGTGCTGCGCGCCCTGCTCCGCGACGAGGCGCCGCCCCTTCTCGGTGCTCGCGGTGCCAATGACGGTGAGGCCGCGCGCCCGCGCGAGCTGGACCGCGCCGATGCCCACGCCGCCGCTGGCTCCGTGGACCAGCACGGTCTCGCCCGCCTCACCGTGGGCGCGGTTGAAGAGGGCGTGATAGGCGGTCGCGTAGGGGACGTTCACGGCCGCGCCCTGCGCGAAGGTGGCGTTGGCGGCCAGCGGGTGCACCTGCGCTTGCTCGCACACCGCGTACTCGGCGTAGGCGCCCGTGGCCGTGCCGCCCACGTAGACGCGGTCGCCCGGCTTCACCGCGGTGACGCCGGAGCCCACCGCCTCGATGACGCCGGCCGCATCCCCGCCCGGGGTGTAGGGCAGCTTGGGCCCGCGGTTATCGGTATTGCTCCGCAGGTAGGTGTCCACCGGATTGATGCCGACGGCGTGGTTGCGCACCAGCACCTGGTTGGGCCCCGGCTGGGGCGTGGGAATCTCCTCGAGCTTCAGGACGGCCGGACCGCCGTACTCCGAGACGCGGATCGCTTTCATGGGATGGGCTCCTTTCGGCCCCAGAGTCTACCTCATCAGGACACGGGAGGGTCCGGGGTTCCCATCCAGAACGGCGAGGTCTTGCCGATCCGCTCGAGATAGGCGCGGCGCTCCGCGGCGCGGCGTGGATACCACGACGAGAGATAGTCGCCGTCCAGCATGTGCCGGCGGCTCTCGGTGCCGAAGAAGCCGGCCAGCTCCGTCAGGGAAATGAAGCCTTCCTCGGACCGCGGCTCGAACTGGCTCCAGCGCCGTGCATGCTCTTCCGACCGGAAGAGATTCATGCCGGTTCAGAGATGGTACGATCGCCCCCGCGACGGCCCGAACCCGAAGGCGAGATGGCCGACGACGGAGGGCGGATCCACCCAGGTGATGCGCCCGTCGCGCATCTCCACCGTGACCGGATCGCCGCAGTCCAGGCACGGCGCGTCCACGCGGACGGTCTCGCCCGGGAACAGCCACGTCGCGGACGTGGCCTCGAACCCGCACTGGGCGAACCAGCGCTGCTCGCCCCGCACCGTGATCCGGTACTGGGTGGGCAGGTTGTTCAGCGGCGGGAACGAGGCGATGTACTCGGTCTCGGGATGGAGCCAGCCGATCGGGTACGCCTGCATGACGTCACGGAGCAGCCCGCGTCCTTCCTCGGCGGCCAGCCCGAGGGCCCGCGCCAGCTCGGCGTAGTGCGGCGCGCGGCCCGTGTCCACCAGAGCCCGCATGATGCGCTGGAACGCTTGATCCATCAGTCGCGCGTCGGCCATGGATTCCTCCCCCTCACCCTGCCCTCTCCCCAGAGGGGAGAGGGTTGTCGGGTAGCACGGCAATGGCCGAGATCTCGATGAGCGCGCCCTCGCGCAGGAGCCCGGCCACGATGACGCCGGTGGCGGTCGGGAAGCGCCCCTTGAAGAGCTCGCGGCGCACCTCGGCGGTCTTGCCGTAGTTCTCGGTGGTGGTGACGTACTCCGTGGTCTGGACGATGTGCTCGAAACCGCCGCCCGCCGCGGCCAGGAGCTTGGCGAACTTCTCGAAGATGTACCGGGTCTGGGCCACGATGTCGCCGGGCCCGACGATCTTCCCGCTCTCGTCTCCCGCGGTCATCCCCGAGATGAAGAGCAGGTTGCCCGCGCGGACGGCGGGCGAGAACGTGTAGCGGGCGGGCCAGGGGCTCGGCCCCGTGATCACCTCGTGAGGGGGCATCATGCTCTCCTCGGCCGTGGGCCCACCATCATGAATGGTCACCGCCCCCGCAGCAGAAACCGCTGGATCTTGCCGGTTTCGGTCTTCGGGAGCTGATCGAGAAACTCGATCTCCCGCGGGTACTGGTGCCGGCCCACGTGGGTCTTCACCACGTCCACGATCTCCGCCTCGAGCCCGCGCTGCGCCGTCCGGCCCGGCTTGAGCACGACGTAGGCCTTGACGATCTGTCCCCGCAGCGCGTCGGGCTTGCCCACCACCGCGGCCTCGGCCACCGCCGGGTGCTTCAGGATCGCACTCTCGACCTCGAAGGGGCCGATCCGATACCCCGCGCTCTTGATCACGTCGTCGGCGCGGCCCTCGAACCAGAAGTAGCCCTCCGCGTCGCGCCGGGCCAGGTCGCCGCAGGTCATCCACTCGCCGCGGTACGTCTCGCGGTCCCGGTCCTGGTCGTTCCAGTACCCGAGGGCATAGTAGCCCTTCGGGTGCGACTTCATCCCGACGTGGCCGACCACGTCCGGACCGACCTCGTGGCCTCCGTCGTCCACCACCGCCATCGTGCAGCCCGGCAGCGGGAGCCCCATCGAGCCCGGCTTGACCGTCATCGCGACGGTGGCGAAGTTGCCGATCGGGAGCCCGAACTCGCTCGAGCCGTACTGGTCGCGGACCGTGACGCCCCACTGCTCGCGGAAGAAGCGGACGACCTCCGCGTTCAGGGGCTCGCCGCAGCTACTGGCAGTGCGCACGCGAAGGGCCCCGCCGCCCGCCGCGGGGGAGCCGAGCGCCATCACGCCGCGCAGGAGCGTCGGAGTGGTCGCGAGGTTGGTCACCCCCTGCTCGCGCAGCCGCGCCAGGCAGAGCTCGGGTGTCGGCGCGGCCTCGTGCGAGAGCACCGGCACGCCCAGGGCCAACGCGCCCATGTATCAGACCAGCCCGTAGCCCCAGCCGGGATCGCCGGTCGGCCAGAAGACGTCGTCGGGCTGCAGATCGGCGCCATGGACGAGATGGGGATGGATCGCGACGAGGAAGTTCGCGGCGATCTTCACGCCCTTCGGCGGGCCGGTCGAGCCCGAGGTATAGAGCAGCACCGCGGGATCTTCTCGACGGACGTCGGTCAATCGGGCCACGTCCGACTGCCCGTGCATGACCCGCCAGAAGTCCACATCGCCCGGGGCGCCCCCGGCCCCGCCGGCCACCGTGATGACGGTGACCCCGTCCGGGAGGGGCTCGGGGAGCCGCCCGCGATGCTCCCACTGCGTGACGAGCACCCGGGCCCCGCTGTGGCGCACCCGGAACTCGATGGCGTCGGGCCCGAAGCCGGTGAAGATCGGCACGTAGACCGCGCCCACCTTCCACGTTCCGATCATCGCGATCAGCATCTCCGGAATGCGGGGCAGGAAGCCCGCGACCCGGTCACCGGGGTCGACGCCGCGCGCCCGCAGCACGTTGGCGAACCGGGCGGTCAGCCGGGCGAGCTCGTCGAACGTGTAGGTCCGGGCCTCCCCGCGCTTGCCGAACCACCGCAGCGCGGGGCGCCCGGAGCCGGCGTGGCGGTCCACGATCGCGCGCCCGAGATTCACCGGCGCGCCCGCGCTGAAGCCCATGGTCCGGGCGCTCTCCTCCCAGCGGAAGGCCTGGCACGCGTCGCGATGGGTCGGGCGGCTCATGGGTCGAAGGGTGCGGCGACCGAGGATACCCCACTTGGGCATACCGCACTTGCGCGAAACGGGCGGACGGGATACACCAGTGGGCGCCGGCACCCCGAGACCAGGAGAGACCGCCCATGAGCGAGACCGTGACGAGCCAGGCCGAGACGCTGCTGATGGAGAAGGACGGCCCGATCGGCTGGATCACCTTCAACCAGCCGCACAAGCGCAACGCGGTGAGCCAGGAGATGTGGCAGCGCATGCCCGAGTACGTGCGCGACCTCTCCGCCGACACCGCGATCCGGGTGGTCATCCTGCGCGGGGCGGGCGACACCGCCTTCGTGGCCGGGGCCGACATCTCCCAGTTCAAGGACCGCCGGCGCAACGCGGCCGACGAGGAGGAGTACCGGCGTATCTCGGCGGCCGGCTCGGAGTCGCTGGCCACGCTCGGCAAGCCGCTGCTTGCCATGATCCACGGCTTCTGCATCGGCGGCGGCGTCAGCATCGCGATCACCTGCGACCTGCGCATCGCGGCCGACGACGCCCGCTTCGGGATCCCGGCCGCCCGGCTGGGCCTGGGCTACCACTACCGCGGCATGGAGAAGCTGATGGGCCTGATCGGCCCCGCCTACACCAAGGAGCTGTTCTTCACCGCCCGCACCGACTTCACCGCCCAGGACGCCCTGCGCATGGGGCTGGTGAACCAGGTGGTGCCGAAGGCGGAGCTGGAGCGGTTCACGCGGGACTACGCGCTGATGATGTCGCGCAACGCCCCGCTCACCCTGCGCTCGGCCAAGGCCAGCGTGGAGCAGCTCCTGCGCCCCGCCGCCGACCGCGACCTGGCCATGCTGGACCGGCTGATCACGGACTGCTTCAACAGCCAGGACTACCAGGAGGGCGTGCGGGCCTTCTCGGAGAAGCGCCGCCCCCAGTTCCAGGGCCGCTGACCGGGAGCGGCCCCGATGCTCGTCGAGGCGAAGCTCGCCACGCTCGGCCTGTCGCTGCCCGATCTCGATCAGCTCTACCGTGGCAATGCCTCCGGCGCGCGCTTCATCTCGCACCTGGCGGTCAACAACATGCTGTACCTCTCCGGCACCACGCCGCTCCAGGACGGCCGGCCGTACCTCCCCGGGATCGTCGGCGGGGACCTCTCGATCGAGCAGGGCTACGAGGCCGCGCGCTACGCCGCGATCACGAGCCTGGCCGCCATCAAGTACGCGCTCGGGGATCTCGACCGCGTCCAGCAGGCGGTGCAGCTCATCGGCTTCGTCAACTCCGCGCCCGGCTTCGGCCAGCAGCCGCGCGTGATCAACGGCGCCACCGATCTGCTGGTCGAGCTCTACGGGGACCGGGGCAAGCCGACGCGGGCGGCCATCGGCTGCCAGGGCCTCGCCATCAACCACTCGGTGGAGATCGTGCTCACCGTGCTCTTCAGCGGCGAGGGCACCAAGCCGCCGCTCGCCCGCGACCACTACGCCTCCTAGAAGGGGGTCAGGTCTTGAATTACGACATTTCGGGCGCCTCGCGACTCACCGCAACGCTGAGAATGTCGTATTTCAAGACCTGACCCCATGCGGCCGGCGAGCCGGACACTTCCCGATCTGCTGGACGAGCTGACCGCGCGCCAGCCCGATCACGAGCTGATCGTAGGTGGCGGGGAGCGGCTGAGCTACGCGGAGACGCGCGAGCGGGCCCGGCGGCTCGCCAAGGGACTGCGCCGGCTCGGGGTCACCGCGGGCGATCGGGTCGCGCTGGTCATGACCAACCGGCCGGAGTGGCTGCTGATCGACTTCGCGGTCATGATGCTGGGCGCCACCCTGGTGCCGATCAGCACGTGGTCGCGGCCGCGCGAGCTCGAGTACGTGCTCGCCCACTGCGGCGTCACCACCCTGGTCACGATCCCGCGCCTGGGCGCCCAGCGCTTCCTCGACGCGGTGGGCGAGATGGGCGGCCCCGGTGGGGCCCGGCTCCCGGACCTGCGCCGCGTGGTGGTCGCGGGCAGCGAGTGCCCGCCGGGGGCGATCACGCTGGATGATCTGGGGGAGCTGGGCCGGGACGTGCCGGACGCGGAGATCGACGCGGCGCAGCGGGCGGTGACGCCGGAGGACGTGGCGTGCATCCTCTACACCTCCGGCACCACCTCGACGCCCAAGGGCGTGCAGCTCTGCCACGGTGGACTCATCGAGAACATGTGGAATATCGGCGAGCGACAGCACCTGACCCCAGCCGATCGCATGTGGATGGGGATCTCGCTCTTCTGGAGCTTCGGCTGCGCCAACGCGCTGGTCGCGGTGATGAGCCACGGCGGGACCCTGGTGCTGCAGGAGCAGCTCGACGCCGGCCTAGCCCTGGCCCTGATCGAGCGCGAGCGTTGCACGGTGTACTACGGCACGCCGAATATCGCGCTGGCGCTCACCGAGCATCCCGACCGGCCGCGGCGCGATCTCTCCTCGCTGCGCACCGGCGCGGCCATCGGCCCGCCCGTGGCCATGCAGATGGTGATGGACCTGGGTGCCCGCGAGATCTGCAATGTCTACGGGCTCACCGAGTGCTACGGCAACTGCTCGGTCACCGACGCGCACGATGCTCCCGAGGTGCGGCGGACCACGGTGGGCTATCCCCTGCCCGGCATGGAGATCCGCGTGGTGGACCGCGAGAGCCGGCGGCCGCTGCCCGCGGGCGAGATCGGCGAGATCCTCGTGCGCGGGCTTCTCACCCCCGGCTACTACCGCGATCCCGAGAAGAACGCGGCGGCCTTCGACGGCGACGGCTTCCTGCTCACCGGGGACCTGGGGTTCCTCGGCGACGACGGGCGGCTCCACTTCCGCGGGCGCATCAAGGAGATGGTCAAGACCGGCGGCATCAACGTGGCCCCGCTCGAGGTCGAGGAGGTGCTGCTCGGGCACCCGGCCGTCGAGCAGGCCTACGTGGTCGGGCTCCCCGACCCGAAGAAGGAGGAGATCCTGGTCGCGGTGGTGGTCCCGAAGCCGGGCCGGACCGCCGATCCCGCCGTGCTCCGCGCGCTCTGCCGCGACGCCCTCGCCGCCTACAAGGTGCCGCACGCTATCCACGTCATGCGGCGCGAAGACCTCCCGCTCACCAGCACCGGCAAGGTCCAGAAGTTCCGCCTCGCCGAGATCCTCGCCGCCACCCGCACTTAGCGGAGCTTGGCGGCGGCGAGGCGGGGGAAGACGACGTCGCGGAACGCGGCGATCTCGCGTGTGGGCGGGGTGAAGGTCTCGAGCGGCATCAGGTAGAGGTTCTGCACGCCCAGCTTGGTGAGCTCCGCGATTCGGGCGGCACAGTCCTCCGCGGTGCCGATCAGCCCCATCGCCTCGCAGAGCTGGGCCACCACCTCGTCGGGGACGAAGGCGGTCGCGGCAATGGCCGCCTCCCAGTCGTGGGCGTGGGAGAGGTCGGGGTAGATCTTCCACACCGCGTCCGGGATCGTGAGCGGCGGGAGCTTCAGGCCCGCGGGCTCGAGCCAGTAGCCGCCCCAGCGCAGGATGCCCCAGTGCACCGAGGTCGGCCGCGCCTGGCGCAGGGCCTCCGCGGCGGTCGGCAGGGCCGCGGTGCGCACCGCCCAGATGACCTCGAGGTCCTCGACCTTCCGCCCCGCGCGCCGGGCGCCCCGCTCGAGGAGCTCGAGCGCGCGCTGCACGATGCCGCGGTTCGCCCCCACCAGCAGGAGCACGCCGTCGGCGACCTCGCCCGCGACCTCGATGGCCTTGGGCCCGGAGGCGGCCATCAGCACCGGGATGCGCCGCCCGCCCGCGTAGCCCAGGCGCCCGGCGGTCTCCCCGAACCGCACGCTCTCGCCGGCCAGCAGGGTCTTGATGGTGGCGATGGACTCCCGCATCTCGGCCAGCGTGGCCGCCTTCCGTCCGATGGTGGTGGCCGAGGTATAGCCGGTGCCCATCACGAACTTCACCCGGCCCGGGGCCAGCTCCTCCACCGTCTGGATCGCGCCGGCCAGCACCGAGGCGTGGCGGGTGAACGGGTTGGTGACCGCGGGGAAGAGCTGCATCCGCGTGGTGTGGGTCGCGGCCTGGCCGAGCGTGACGAAGGTGTCGCGGGAGATCATCTGGCTGTCGAGGATGCCGGCGCCGTCGAAGCCCGCCGATTCGATCGACCGGATCAGGCGCATCAGCTCGGGCATGGGCGCGGTGCCCGGCACCCGGATATGGACGCGAACCGGCGTGGTCATCGGGGACTCCTCACTGGGGGGGCCTTCTCACTTGGGGGACTCCTCATTCGGGGGGCTCGATCATTCGTAGCGCGGCCGCCGCTTCTCGCGGAATGCGGCCACTCCTTCGGCGAAATGCACGCTCCGCCGCACCTGGTCGCCCAGCTCCTGCTCGAGCGCCTCACGGCCGCGCGCGTGATCGGCGATGGTCGAGCTGATCTGGCGCTTCACCGCCTGCACCGCCGACGGGCTATTGGCCGCGATCACCTCGGCGGTCTCGAGCGCCCACGCCATCAGGCCGTCGGCGGGGACGACGCGGTTGATCAGCCCGAGCCGGGCCGCCTCCACCGCGTCGATCAGCCGCCCGGTGAGGAGCAGATCCATCGCGTGCACGTGGCCGATCTGCTGGGGGAGCTTGAGGGTGGCGCCGCCGAACGGGTAGATGGACCACTTCACCTCGGGCAGGCCGAAGCGGGCGTGCGGGGCCGCCGCCCGGATATCCGTGGAGAGCAGCAGCTCCACGCCGCCGCCCACGCAGTCCCCGTTGACCGCGGCCACGATCGGCTTCGTGTACGCGTCCTGCTTGAGGAGCGCGTGACCCACCACCCGCGCGGTGTCCGGGGAGGCGCTGAGATCGCCGCTGATGTCGGCCCCCGCGCAGAAGGCCCGCGGGCCCGCGCCGGTGAGCACGATCGCGCGGCAGCTCCCGCGCTCGAGCTCGTCCCAGACCCGTCCCAGGTCCGCCATCATCGCCCGCGACATCGCGTTGAGCCGCGGCTGGTTGTCGATGGTGACGACCATCACGTGGGGGCCGTGCGCGGCGACGCGGATCTCCACCGGCTCAGGCTCCGAGCGTGACGACGACCTTGCCGAGCGCTCGGCGATCGGTCAGCAGGCGGATCGCCTCGACGCTCCGCTCGAGCGGCAGCCGGTGGCTCACGTGGGGCTTGAGCTTGCCCGCCGCGTACCAGCCCATGAGGGCCTCCACGGAGCGACGCAGCTTGTCCGGCGCGTAACTGCGGTAGTAGCGCAGCGAGCAGCCGAGCGCCGAGCGGTTCTTGACCAGCAGCCGGTTCGCCGGGATCTGCTGCACGCCGCCCACGAAGCCGACCAGGAGCATGCGTCCGCCCCAGCCGAGGGAGGACAGCGCGGCGTCGGCGAGCTCGCCGCCGATCGGGTCGAAGCAGACGTCGGCGCCCCGGTCCCCGGTGAGCGCCATCACGCGCTCGGTGAGGCTCTCGGTGGCGTAGTTGATCCCGTCGTCCGCGCCGTGCTCCCGCGCCAGCGCGAGCTTCTCGGCGGTGCTCGCGCCCGCGATCACGCGCGCGCCCATCGCCTTGCCGATCTCCACCGCGGTGAGCCCGACCCCGCCGGCCGCGCCCAGCACCAGCAGGGTCTCGCCCGCCTCGAGCCGGCCCTGCCAGCGGATCGCCACGTCGCTCGAGATGTAGGCGATCGGAAAGGCGCCCGCCTCCTCGAAGGACATGCCGGCCGGAATCGCGAAGGTCTCGGACTCCTTCGCCACCGCCTGCTCGGCGAGCCCGCCCCACGCGAGCGTGGCCATCACGCGGTCGCCCGGCGTGAAGCGCGTGACGCCGGCGCCGCCGCGCGCCACCACGCCCGCGGTCTCGAGCCCCGGACTGAACGGGAACGGCGGGCGCGTCTGGTACTTGCCCGCCACCATGATGGAGTCCGCGTAGTTCACCGAGGTGGCGCGCACGTCGATGAGGACCTCGTCGGCGGCGGGCGCGGGCGGGGCGATCTCCTCCACGGTCAGGTCGTCGATCGATCCCCACGCACGACAGATCAGGGCGCGCATCGCGCTGAAGTATAACTCAGCGTGTTAGAGGAATGTGCCGCGAGACAGGACCGATTGCAGGATCGCTAGGGCCGAGGGCTTGGCGGTACGAGGTGCATCCGGAACCTCAGGCAGATTGCCGCGTGCGCGCGGCGCGCGCAAGGTTGAGCAGCTCTTTGTGGAGACCGGGAGTGGCGCTGGCAAGGAGCGAGTCCGAGCGGATGGTCCAAGGACGGCCGTCGATATCCGACACGGTGCCGCCCGCTTCGGTAACGAGGAGACTCCCTGGCCCAGCGTGGATGGCCGAGACGCAGAAGACCACGTATGCCGAGATGCGGCCGGCGGCCAAGTAAGGCGAGGCCAACGTGGTCCCGAGCGACCGGAAGTCCCATCGATCTGCCCGGATGGCTGCGGCGGTGAACTGCGCGGCTTGCTCACGACGCCTGCCCTTCGACTTGCCGTCTTCGACGACGATGGTCAGACTCCCGTCGCTGGTAGTCAGCTGGTGTCGGGTGCCGTGCTTCAAACCCCAGGCACCGCGGCCCCGCTCCGCGACATGCATCTCGCCCGTTGATGGATCGCCGACGACGGCGACGGTGATCGCGTCGCCCTCCACGAGGGCCAGGTTCACGCAGTAGAGTGGGATTCCCGAAGCAAAGTTTCGAGTCCCGCAGATGGGATCGACTAGCCAGTACGGCGAACCATCGGCCGCCGCCTCGCCACCACGCTCCTCGCCTACTACCGAGAAACCCAGCGCATCGGCCACCATGCCGCGAATCGCGTCCTCAACGGCGACATCTCTCACCGTCACCAGATCGCGCCCGTCTTTCACGGTGATGTCTCCCGATTCGACGCTACGCCGCGCGATCGTGAGCGCTCGCTTCACCGCGTTTACGGCTACGAGGGTCTCGGGACGGAACTCGTCAGCGGACTGCGGCATCGTGCGCGCTCCGTTCTAGCCGGTGGAAGTCGCGCCGAGCGTAGCCCGGTGGGCTCCGTGAGGCAATGTATCAGATCACAGTGCAGCGGACCGGGCGGAGAGGTGACTTCGATCAGCCGGAGCTTCGCGTCCAGCATGCCGACGAGGCCCCCTGTCTCAGCGTGCTATAGTAGGCGCCGCTCGTGCCGCGACTCTCACGCACTCCAACGCCGGAGGATCAGCCGATGAGCCGTCTCGCCCGTTCCCTCGCTCTCACCCTCGTCCTCGTGCTCCTCGCTCCCATGGTCGCGGTCGCCGCGGAGGACGTGAAGATCGCGCTGGTGGCGCCGCTCTCCGGCCGCTGGGCCCGGCAGGGCCAGCTCAAGAAGATGGGCGCGGAGATGGCCATCGAGGAGATCAACAGCCAGGGGGGCATCAAGGCGCTCGGCGGGGCCAAGATCGTCCTGCGCGAGGCCGACGCGGGCGACAGCGTGGAGAAGGCGGTGAGCGCGGCGCAGCGCGTGCTCACCCGCGAGAAGATCAGCGCGGGCATCGGCTCCTGGCTCAGCTCGTTCACGCTCGGTGTCACCGAGGTGGCCGAGCGGCTGCAGGTGCCGTGGCTGACGCTCTCCTACGCCGACAGCATCACCGAGCGCGGGTTCAAGTACACGTTCCAGAGCTCGCCGGTCTCCTCGGCCCAGGCCGAGCAGGCCCTCGATCTCGTCGTCGAGCTCGCCAAGCGGAACAACCGGCAGATCCGGAAAGCGGCGGTGGTGGGCGACAACACCGCGGCCACCGTCTTCTTCTTCAAGCCGCTGCGCGAGAAGCTGCTCGCGGCCAAGGGCATCGAGCTGGTGGTCGACGAGGTGTGGACGCCGCCCCTGGCCGACGCCACGTCCATCGTGCAGAAGATCCGCGCCACCCAGCCCGACCTCGTCTTCTACGGCGCCACCAACTTCCCCGACTCGATCCAGGTCCTGCAGAAGGTGAAGGAGTTCGGGTTGAAGATACACATCCAGGGCGTGGGCGCGTGGCTGGTCACCCCGGAATACGTGAAGACGGTCGGGAAGGAGCTGCTCGACAACATCCAGACCGTCGTCGCCGCCCATCCCGTGAAGGGCCAGGAAGAGCTGGTGAAGAAGTTCGTGCAGCGGACGGGCGAGCCCTTCATGACCCAGGACCCGCTCTGCACCTACGCCCACGTCTGGCTGATCAAGGAAGCCATCGAGCAGGCGAAGTCGGCCGATCCCAAGGCCATCCGGGACGCGCTGGCCAAGATCGATCTGACGACGGGGCCGGCGGCGACCTCGCTCGCTCCCGGCCACATCCGGTTCGACGAGCGGGGCCGGCGCATCGGCGCGGTCCCCCTCATCGTCCAGTGGCAGAACGGTGAGCCCTTCACGGTGGTGCCGGCTAGCCTCGCGACGCGCCCCGTGGTCTGGCAGAAGTAGCGCGGCCCCCGGCTCGCCGTGGTCGCGAGCGAGCTCGCCCAGTACGTGGCGACGGGCCTGCTCGTGGGGGGCGTCTACGCCCTCATGAGCATCGGCCTGGCGCTCATTTTTGGCGTCATGCGCGTAGTCAACTTCGCGCAGGGCGACTTCATGATGCTCGGGATGTACCTCACGTACTATTACGCGCTCGCGGGAAACCTCGATCCACTCCTGGGCGCGCTGTTGACCATCCCGCCCTTCTTCGTGCTCGGGCTCCTGGTGCACCGCCTCTTCCTCGCGCGCGTCACCGGCGGCGGCGATCCCAACCGCGAGATGGACGCCCAGCTCATCCTGACCCTCGGCCTGTCGCTCGTCATCACCAACGCCACCACCATGATCCTCTCGCCCATGCCGCGCGGCATCAACGCGCCCTACGCCACGAAGGCTTTCGCGGCGGGCCCGCTGCTGCTCAACCAGGCGCGCTCGTACGCATTCCTGATGGCGCTGCTGCTGGCGGCGGCGGTGTACGTGCTGCTGACCCGGACCGATCTCGGGAAGGCCCTGCGCGCGGCCGCCGACGACCCGGAGGCGGCCGGCTACCAGGGCATCGACGTGCGCACCATGCACGGCATGGCCTTCGGCATCGGCATCGCGCTGGTGGCGGCGGCGGGTGGCCTGCTCGCGACCTACCACCCGATCGAGCCGAACGTCGCCGTCAACTTCATCGTGCTGATGTTCGTGGCGGTGGTGCTGGGCGGCCTCGGCAGTGTCCCGGGCGCCTTCGTGGGCGGCATCGTGATCGGGCTCGTGCAGTCGCTGACCCTGCTGCTCCTGCCGCTGCAGCTGCAGAACGTGGGTGTGTTCGTGACATTCCTGGTCGTGCTGTACGTGAGGCCGCAGGGCCTCTTCGGCCGGCGGGCGCGGGCGGTCTAGGGTGACCGCGTCCTCGCCATGACGGCTCGCGCGCGCGGCTGGGTCGGCATCGCCGCCGTCATCGCGATCGGGCTCGGGCTGTCGCTCGCGCTGACCGAGCGCTACCACCACCGCATCCTGACCCTCGTGTTCCTGTGGGCGGCCATGGGGCTCGCCTGGAACATCATCAGCGGCTACGCCGGCCAGATCTCGTTCGGCCACCAGGCCTTCTTCGGAATCGGGGCGTACGTCACGGTGCTGCTCGCCGCCAAGCTCCAGCTCACCCCGTGGCTCGGCATGTGGGCGGGGGTGGGCGTCGCGGTGCTGGCCGCCCTGCTCATCGGCACGCCGACCTTCCGGCTGGCCGGCATCTACTTCGGCCTGGCCACGCTGGCGTATCCGCTCATCTTCAGGATCGTCATGGACTACCTGGGCTACCAGGAAGTGGCCATCCCGATGGTGCGCGATCGGCCCGCGCTCTTCATGCAGTTCGAGGAGCCGCGCTCCTTCGACCTGCTGGCCTTGGCATTGCTCGCAGCCACGCTCGTGCTGTCGCAGCTGATCGAGGGATCGCGGCTGGGCTACTCGCTTCGCGCGATCAAGGAGAATGAGCAGGCCGCCGAGGCGATGGGGGTGGACGCCTTCCGCTCCAAGATGCTGGCGTACGCGCTGAGCGCGGCGCCCGCGGCCCTGGCCGGCGCGATCTACGCGCACGCGATCCTCTTCGTCGTGACGCCGGACGCGGTCTTCGGGGTGATCGTGATCGTGCAGACCCTGGTGGTGTGCCTGGTGGGCGGCGCCGGCACGCTCTGGGGCCCGGTGATCGGCGCCGCCATCATGATCCCGGTGAGCGAGATCCTCGACACCACCGTGGGCGACCGCCTGCCCGGCATCCAGGGCGTGGTCTACGGCGCCGCCCTCATGGCCATCATGATGTGGGCGCCCGAGGGCCTGTTCTGGCACCTGCGCCGGCGGCCCGCGGCCGTCGCGCGCGCGACCCCCACCGCCGCCGCGGCGGGGACGGCGGAGGCGCCCGCGGCCGCGCCCGGGCCCATCCTGCTCGAAGTCCGCGGGATCGACAAGGCCTTCATCGGCCTGCAGGCGCTCTCCGAGGTGGGCTTCGACGTGCGCGAGGGCGAGATCCTCGGGATCATCGGCCCGAACGGCGCAGGCAAGACCACGCTCTTCAACGTGCTCAACGGCTTCCTGCTGCCCGACCGCGGCGAGGTGCGCTGGCTGGGCGCGCCGATCACCGGCCTGCGCCCCCACCTGGTCTGCCGGCGCGGCATCGGCCGCACCTTCCAGGTGGTGCGGGTCTTCCCGCACCTCACCGTGCTGGAAAACGTCATGGTGGGCGCCTTCGCCCACGGCGACGCGCCGGGCGCCGCGCGGGAGCGCGCGCAGGCCGCGCTCGGCCGCGTGAGCCTCGTCGAACAGGCGGGCGCCCTGCCCGCCGGGCTCACCACCCTCGAGCTGCGGCTCATGGAGCTGGCGCGCTGCCTGGCCACGTCGCCCCGGCTCGTGCTGCTCGACGAGCCGCTCGCCGGCCTGTCGGCCGAAGGCGTCGAGCTGATGGCGGTCATGATCGGGCGTACCCGGGCCGCCGGTGTGACGGTGGTGATCATCGAGCACACCATCCAGGCCCTCGTGAAGCTCGCCGACCGGCTGGTGGTGCTGGACCACGGCCGGCGGCTCGCCGAGGGCCCTCCCGGCGAGGTCACCCGCAACCCGGCCGTGATCGAGGCCTATCTGGGCAAGCGCTGGCTCGCCCGCCATGGAGCCGACCATGCTGCGAATCTCCGGCCTTAGCGTCTCCTACGGCGGCCTCCGCGCCCTCGAGGATGTCTCGCTCGAGGTCAACGAGGGCGAGTTCGTGGCCATCGTGGGCCCGAACGGCGCGGGGAAGACCACCCTGCTCAAGGCCATCTCGGGCTCGGTGCGCGTGGGCGGCGGCCGCCTCGAGTACCGCGGGCGGGACATGACGCCGCTCTACCCGCACCAGCGCGCCGCCCTCGGCATCGCGCACGTGCCGGAGGGCCGGCGCATCTTCCCGTCGCTCACCGTGCTGGAGAACCTGGAGCTCGGCTCCTACCGCCGGGCCGCGCGCGGCCGCCGCGCGGAGGGGCTCGAGTCGGTGATGGCCCTCTTCCCGGTGCTCCGCGATCGGCGCCAGCAGGCCGCCGGTTCGCTCTCGGGCGGCGAGCAGCAGATGCTGGCCCTCGGGCGCGGGCTCATGGCCGCGCCCGAGCTGCTGCTGCTCGACGAGCCCTCGCAAGGCCTGGCCCCGCGCATCGTCGAGCAGATCTTCGAGACCGTCGACCGCATCCGCCGCGAGCGGCAGTTGACCATTCTTCTGGTAGAGCAGCGGGTGGTCGAGGCGCTCGAGCTCTGCGACCGCGGCTACGTGCTGGAGACGGGTCGGGTCGCCCTCGAGGGCACCCACACCACCCTGCTCGCCGACCCGCGCGTGCAGCGCGCCTATCTCGGGGCCTAATACTCGGTCGAGACCGTGTATACTGGGCCCCTCGGTCGCAACACCCGCGAGGAAAGGATCCCCGTGCCCCGGACTCCCACGAAGTCGTACAACTGCAGTGTCGTCTCGGAAACCGTTTCCATCTCGCTGCGCCGGCGCCAGTCGCTCGGTGGCCACGGCAAGCTCTTCGTCCGTTGCAGCGAGACCGAGTGCCAGTACATCGACACCAACGCGCCGCCCTGCCCGCTCACCCTCCAGCTCTTCGAGGCGGAGATCGCGGAGCGGATGGCCCAGCGGACGGAGTAACGCCCGGCGTTATTTCTAGGCGTCGGCCGCCGGCCGCGTGTATGCTGTAACCACTGCAACATCGCAGACCGCGTTTCCCGTCCTCTTCCGCATCGTGGGGCGCGTCAAGACATCCGCGGAAGACTGTACGGGCCCGGTTGTGCCCGCAAGAGGTTACTCGCTCCATGTCCTTCTCCGAATTCCAGCTTCACCCCGATCTGCTCCGCGGCATCGAGGCCCTGGGCTTCCAGGCCCCGACCCCCATCCAGCTTGACGCCATTCCCCCGGCTATGGCCGGGCGCGACGTGGTCGCCTGCGCCATGACCGGCAGCGGCAAGACCGCGGCGTTCCTGCTGCCCATCATGCAAAAGCTCATCGGGCTGCCCCGCGGCACCACGCGCGCATTGATCATCGCCCCCACCCGCGAGCTCGCGGCCCAGATCGACGAGCATCGCGGCCAGCTCGCCCGGCACACGCGGCTGACCGGCGCGGCCATCTTCGGCGGCGTGGGCATGGGCCCGCAGGAGTCGGCGCTCCGCCGGGGTGCAGACATCCTCGTGGCCACGCCCGGCCGGCTGCTCGATCACATGCGCATGCCCTATGCCCGGCTCGACGGCCTCCAGGTGCTGGTGCTGGACGAGGCCGACCGCATGCTCGACATGGGCTTCCTGCCGGATATCCAGCGCATCCTGAAACAGCTCCCGGCGCGGCGGCAGACCCTGCTGCTCTCCGCGACCATACCCGGCCCCATCGCGGCGCTCGCGAAGCAGATCCTCCGCGATCCGGTGGCCATCCAGATCGAGCGGCCCTCCGCACCCGCGGTCGGCATCACCCACACCGTCTACCCGGTGCCGCAGGAGCTGAAGTCGGCGCTGCTGGTCGAGCTGCTCAAGCAGCCCGGCACGCGCAGCGTGCTCGCCTTCACGCGCACCAAGCACCGGGCCAACCGGCTGGCCGACTACCTGGCCCGGCACGGGGTCAAGGCCGACCGCATCCACGGCAACCGCAGTCAGGCGCAGCGGACGCAGGCGCTCGCCGGCTTCAAGGACGGGCGCTTCCAGGTGCTGGTGGCCACCGACATCGCGGCCCGCGGCATCGACATCGACGCCCTCAGCCACGTGGTGAACTTCGACGTGCCGGGCATGCCCGACGAATACATCCACCGGGTGGGCCGCACCGCGCGAGCCGAGGCGGTGGGCGACGCGCTCACCCTCGTCTCGCCGGACGAGGAGCCCGAGCTGCGCGGCATCGAGCGGGCGGTGGGCTCGCGCTTCACGCGCGCGCAGCTGCCCAGCTTCGACTACACCAAGCGGCCGGCCGACAAGCTGGAGATCCCGCTGGCCGAGCGCATCGCGCAGATCCGCGCCCGCAAGGCCGAAGACCGCCAGCGCGCCCGCGCCAATGCCGAGCGGCGCGCGGCCCACGGCGCCCGCCCCGCCTACATCACCCGCGGCCGCTAGTAGTCCGGGGTCAGGTCTTGAAATACGACAATGTCGTAATTCAAGACCTGACCCCGAAGCGGTCGTAGCGTAAATCCTTCCAGAGTGATTCCAGCGTGTCCCGGCCCAGGGCCAGGCGCGCGAGGATGTCGCCGATCATCGGGCTCAGGGCGAAGCCGTGGCCCGAGAAGCCCGCGGCGACCAGCAATCCGCTGATGCCGGGGACCGGACCGAGGATGGGCAGGTCGTCCGGCGTGAAGGCCTCGAGCCCCGCCCAGCTCCGCGCGAGCGCGCACTCGCCAACCGGCGGAAACACCGCGCGCGCCGTCTCGAGGCTCGCTCTCACGCTCTCGTCCAGCATCTCGTAGCGATTACCCGCGTGGTCTGTGACGCGCGCGGGCCAGCCGCCGCCGATCAGGTAGGCGCCGTCGTCGTGCTGCTTCAGGCTCAGCCGGCGGTCGAAGGCGCCCAGCACCGGCCGGAGCGCGGGCGCGCCCGGCGCGGTGAGCAGCATCTGGAGGGGGCACGTCTCGATCGGCAGCGTCACGCCGATCCCCCCGAGCAGCGTCGCGCTCCACGCGCCCGCCGCCACGATCGCCACGTCGCAGGCCTCGCGCGCGCCGTCACCGCGCTCGACGCCCACCACCCGGCCGGTCTCGACCACGAGTGCGCGGACGCCGACGCCCTCCTCGACGCGCGCGCCGAGCCGCCGCGCGGCGGCCGCGAATGCCTCCGTCGCGGGCACCGCCTCCGCCTGGCCGTCGTCCGGCGCGTGCACGCCGCCGAGGCAGCCCGGCGCGATGCCGGGCGCGAGCGCGCGCGCCTCCCGCTCGTCCACCACCTCCACCGGCACGCCGGCGGCGCGCTGCTCCGCCACCCAGGGCCCCACCGCCCGCCAGGTCGCCTCGTCGAGCGCGAGCCGCAGACCGCCGCTGCGCCGGTACCGGGTCGGCGCCTCCAGCTCGCGCTCGAGCCCGGGCCAGCGCGCGAGGCTCGCGAGCGCGAGCGCCCGCTCCGCGGGGTCGCGGCCCATCGCCCGCACGCCGGCCGCGCTGGCCCCCGAGGCGGCGGCGCCCACGCGGGCGCGCTCCAGCACGGTGACGCGCGTGCCCGGATCGGCGCGGCACAGGTGGAAGGCGGTGGAGAGCCCCATGAGGCCGCCGCCCACGATCACGACCCGGGTCGCCATGGCGCCCGAGTCTAGCAGACTGGCCTTTCGGGCCGCCCGGCGGTAAGCTCGCGGGAATCCCCATGTCCAAGGCCATCCGTTACGAAGCGCCCCGGCCGGCCGCCGCGCCGGGCGAGACCGTGGTCACCAGCACCTGCGGACACAATTGCGGCGGCCGCTGCGTGGTCAACGCCCACGTGCGCGACGGGCGCATCGTCAAGATCAGCACCGACCCGCGCAAGTGGACCCCGGAGGAAGCCCCGCTCCACGCCTGCGTGCGCGGCTTCGGCCAGCTCGAGCGCCTGAATCATCCAGACCGGCTGATCCACCCGATGAGACGGGTCGGCCCGCGTGGCGCCGGGCAGTTCGAGCGGATCGGCTGGGACGAGGCGCTCGACGAAGTCGCGCGGCAGATGCTCCGCATCCGCGAGGCGCACGGGCCGGCGGCCATTCTCGACTGCTCGCGCACCGGCAGCCTGTCGATGCTGCACAGCCGGTCCACCGTGAAGCGCCTGCTCTACATGTTCGGCGGCTGCACCGAGCTGTGGACGAACATCTCGGCGGAGGCCGAGGTCTTCGCGGTCCGGCAGACCTACGGGGCCAAGGCCGACTACAAGAGCGCGGGCCGCGAGCCGACCGACTACGTGAACTCGCGCCTGATCGTCATGTGGGGCTGGAGCCCGGCCGACGGCACCTTCGGCACCGGCACGCTGCAGTACCTGAAGCTCGCCAAGCAGCGCGGCGTGAAGATCATCTGCGTGGACCCGCGGCGCACCCGCACGAGCTGGCAGCTCGCGGACGAGCACGTGTTCATCCGGCCCGCCACCGACACCGCCGCGCTGATCGCGATGGCCCACGTGATCCTCATCGAGGGGCGGCACGATCAGGCCTATCTCGACCGGCACGTACTGGGCTTCGACGAGGCGCACCTGCCGCCCGGCGCGCCCGCGGGCGCCTCGTACCGCGCCTATCTCCTCGGCGAGACCGACGGCGTGCCCAAGACGCCCGAGTGGGCGGCCGCGATCACCGGCGTGCCCGCCGAGACCCTGCGGGCTCTCGCGATCGAATACGCCACCACCAAGCCCGCCGCGCTCCAGACCGGTTACGCGCCCGGGCGCACGCTCTACGGCGAGCAGTTCCACCGCGCGGCCTACGCGCTCTGCGCGATGACCGGCAACGTGGGCATCCCGGGCGGCAACGCGGGCACCAGCAATGGGGCCACCGGGCGCTGCGGAATCCAGGCGCTCCCCACCGGCGAGAACCCGGTGGGCGCGCGGGTGTCCTCGCCGCTCCTGGCCGATCTGCTCGAGCGCGGGAAGGCGGGCGGCTACCCGGCCGACGTGAAGATGATCTACTCCTGCGCGGGCGATCTCTTCAACCAGCTCCCCAACGTGAGCCGGATCATCAAGGGCGTGGAGCGGCTCGACTTCGTGGTGGTCCAGGATCACTTCGTCACGCCGACCGCGCGCTACGCCGACATCCTGCTGCCCGCCACCACCTTCTGGGAGCGCAACGATGTCCACACCCCGTGGGCGGGCGCCGGCCACTACGCGATCTTCATGCAGCAGGCGATCGCGCCGGTCGGCGAGTGCCGGAACGATCTCGACATCTGCGCGGCCCTGGCCGAGCGCCTGGGCATCGAGGGCTACAACGACAAGACCGAAGACGAGTGGCTGCGCGAGCTGACCAAGCACGCCATCGACGACTACGAGACGTTCCGGGCGAAGGGCCTGGCGCGACTGCCCGCCCCCGACGACGCGGTGGCTTTCGCCAAGGAGATCCGCGATCCGGACCGGCATCCGTTCACGACGCCGTCGGGCAAGATCGAGATCTATTCGATGAGCCTAGCCGCCAAGCCCGATCCCTACGGCCTCGGGCCCATCCCGCCGATCCCCACGTGGATCCCCGAGGCGATCGACCCGCGCCACCCGCTGCGGCTCGTGACGCCCAAGTCGCGCGCGCGCACGCACTCGATCCACGACAACCAGGCGGTGCTCTCGCGCGCCGACCGCGACGACGTGTGGATCCACCCGGCCGACGCGGCGGCCCGCGGCATCGTGGACGGCCAGCGTGTCCGCGTGTTCAACGGCCGCGGCCGCACCCTGATCCCGGCGCGCGTCACCGATCGGGTGGCCCCGGGCGTGGTCTCGATCAAGGAGGGCGCGTGGTTCGCGCTCGACGCCCAGGGACAGGACACGCGCGGCTGCTCGAACCTCCTGACCGACGACCGCTCGTCACCCGCGGGGGCGACGCCGTTCAACTCCTGCTTCGTGGACGTCGAGCCCGCCGGCTAGCGAGCCGGGATCAGCGTCGGCCATCGCTGACACAGCGGAACTTGGCGAACACGTACGGGTAGTGCGCCTGGAACCAGTTGCGGAAGCTCGGGCGCACCAGGGGGACGCCGGTGGCCCACGAGCCGCCCTTCAGCACGTAGTGCTTGCCGTCGAAGAAGTCGGCGGAGTAGCCCTCGTAGCCCGGGATGTACGTGGTGAAGCCGGGCAGGCCCGCGAACACGGTGCTCGTCCACTCCCAGCCGTCGCCGACCAGATCCTGCACGCCCCAGGCGCTCGCGCTCTCGGGATGCGAGCCCACCGGGGTGGGCGCCCAGTGGCGGAAGCCGACATTGCCGTCCTCCGGCCGGCCGCCCTTCGTCGGCCCGGAGGCCGCCCGATGGAACTCGGCCTCGCTGGGCAGGCGCCCGCCGCGCCAGCGCGCGAAGGCGCGCGCCTCGGCCAGGCTCACGTAGACCGGCCAGTCCGCCACCTGATCGAGCGGCAGCCGGTCGAAGAGCGTGCGATAGACCCAGGCCCCGTCCACCAGCTCCCACACCGCCGGGTGCTCGATGCCGTCGTGACCGCGCCACCCCCAGTCCTCGTCGGTCCACAGGTCGGAGCGCCGGTAGCCCCCGTCCTCGACGAAGGCCTGGAACTGGGCATTGGTCACCGCGGTGGCGTCCACGCGGAAGGCGGGCACGTGCACCTCGCGGGCGGAGAACTCGTTGTCCCAGCCGAAGGGCAGCTCGTCGAAGCGGGCGCCGAGGGTCGCCGGGCCCGCCGGGACCTCGACCGGGCCGGCGGGGCGGCCGGGCCCGAGCACGTAGGGCGGCAGCCAGGCCGGTCGCACCTTGCGCTCGAGCGGCAGGCGCTGCAGCATGTACAGCACTGTCTCCTGATGCATGAGCTCGTGCTCGATCACCATGCTGAAGACGCGGCCCTCCCGGGCCATCAGGTGCGCGTCCGCGCGCGCGGCCACCGCGTCCACCGATCCCAGCAGCGCCGCGCGCACGCGATCGCGATAGGCGACGACCTCGGCCACCGCGGGCCAGCGGTCCGGCACCTCGGGATGGTCGTGGCACTGCGTCGGATCGTCCACGTCGGGGTCGATCCCGCGCGAGAACAGCTCGTCGAAGGCCGCGTTGAACGAAGGCCGCTCCAGCACGCCACCGCCCACGTGGTTCCAGGCGAAGGCGGGCAAGTGCCCGAGGTAGAAGATGAACGGGTGGCGCAGCGCGATCGGCTGGGCGAGCCAGCTCTGTGGCGCGAGGATCTCGAAGATCCGATCGGTGCGCGTCCACGCGTCGGTCAGCCGGTCCGTGATCGTCTCGACCATGTGACTCCTTTCGGTCCCGGTGGTCTTCTCTTGCGCATCCCCGGGGCCCCTGGTGGCGTCTAGCTTGCAGCAGGACGATGCCATGCGCTACCGGCTAGATATTCATACGGACGAGCGGGCGCAACAGGAGCGCCTGGAAGCGGACGTGCGACAGGGCCTGACCGCGTGGCAGAAGTCCTTGCCCCCGAAGTACTTTTACGACCGCGCGGGGTCGTTGCTGTTCGAGCGGATCACCGAGCTGCCCGAGTACTATCCGACCCGCACCGAGGCGGCCCTGCTGGGGGAAATTGTTCCCGGATTGATCGGGGAAATTCTTCCCGACGACATCGTGGAGATCGGGGCGGGCTCCTCCGAGAAGACGCGCCTCATCCTGAACGCGGCCACCGCGGGCGGGCGGGCGATCCGCTACGTGCCCCTGGACGTGGACCGGCTCACCCTCGAGAGCACCGCCGCCCGGCTCACCCGGGACTACCCGGCGCTCTCCGTTCACGCGGTGGTCGGCGATTTCGAGCGCGACCTCGCCCACGTGCCCCCGCCCCGCGGGCGGCGCCTCGCGCTCTTCCTGGGGAGCACCATCGGCAATCTCGACGCGCCGGAGCGACGGCGGCTGCTCGCGGGTCTGCGCGCGCTCCTGCCCGACCCCGGCGACCGCCTGCTGCTCGGCGTGGACCTGGTCAAGGACGTCAAGGTGCTCAAAGCGGCCTACGACGACGCGGCCGGCGTCACCCGCGATTTCAACCGCAATATCCTGCGGGTGATCAACCACGCGGTGGACGGCAACTTCGAGCCCGAGGCCTTCCGCCATCACGCCTTCTACAACGAGGCGGCCTCCCGCATCGAGATGCATCTGGTGGCCGACACCGCTCAGACCGTGAAGCTCGGGCGCCTGGGGCTCACCGTCCGCTTCCGGGCCGGCGAGGGCATCTGGACCGAGAACTCCTACAAGTTCACGCGCGACGGCGTCGAGGCGATGCTGGCCGCGGCCTCGCTCGATCTCGCGCAGTGGCACGTGGACCCCGCGAACTACTTCGCGCTCGCCCTCGCATCGCCCGCCCTCGCATCATCCGCCCTCACATCATCCGCCCTCACATCATCCGGTTGATGTCCGGGGAGGGCGCGACGTACGCGCAGCCCACCCCGCGCCGGCTGTACGTCCACGACGACCTGACCGACGAGGTGGCCCGCCGCGAGGGCGCGGGCTCGCCCGCCGCCACGCTGGCCCGCGATCTGCTCTCGCTGCTCGCCCGCGACGCCGAACGGGTGCGTATCCTCACCCTCGGGGAGCAGGTGGAGCGCGTGGTGGCCCAGGGCGGCCACGCGCCCTTCGCGCTGGCGCTCGGGATCGGCGCGGCCGGGCAGCGCGTGGCCGAGGCCCTGCACGCGCGCGCGGGCTGGTTCCCGCGCGTCCGCCGCATCGGCCTCACCCGCGAGGAAGACGGCCGCGGCGGCTACCGCGTGGTCAGCACCGAGGCGGGCGATCTCCCGGCCCAGCTCGACGGCGCAACGGACTGCGCGTCGCTCGCGGTCGTCGACGACACCGTGTTCTCCGGCCTCACGATGCGGACCTTGATCTCCGCGCTGCCCGAGGCGGCGCGACGGCGCACTCACGCCTTCTGCCTGCGCGGCGTGGCGGAATCCATCGCGGCCGTGGCGGCACTGTGCCCCATCACCGCGGGCATCGCCGCCCCCGGGCGCCGGCTCGACGACGTGAGCTTCATCAACGCGAGCGGCCTGGTACGTCGCGTGGCCATTCGCCGATCCGGTCGCCCGCCGCTGGCGTTCTTCGAGCGGCCTGACTGGATCCGCGCCTGGTTCCCGGCGGTTCATGGCGAAGTGCTCGCGGTCTGTGAACGGCTGAACGCGCTGCTGGAACCGGCCTGAGGAGACGGGACCCCTTCCGGCTGACACGGGGAGTGCTCTTTCTAATTCGCTCGGCTCGCCTTCGGCTCACCTCGCAAGACTTCGGCCGCAGTCAACCTGGCCTGCAGTCGGGCCTCCGCGAGCCCTACCCCCGCAACCCCCGCGGCACCAATACGCGATCTGCCAGCTCGAACAGCGCGTGAAAGGCCAGGGCCATGAGCGCGGCGGGCGCGGCCCCGGCCAGGATGGTGGCGGTGTCGTCGAGCGCGAGGCCGCGCACGATCAGCGCGCCGTAGCCGCCCCCGCCGATGAACGCGGCCAGGGTGGCCGTCCCCACCGTGGTCACCGCCGCGGTCTTGATCCCGGCCATGATCGGAATCGCGGCCAGCGGCAGCTCGATCCGGAGCAGCCGGCGCATCGGGGCCAGGCGCAGCACCCCGGCGATCTCCAGCAGGGTGCGGTCGATCGCGATCAGCCCCGCGTAGGTGTTCCGCGCGATCGGCAGCAGCGCGTAGAGCGAGAGCGCGACCAGCGCGGGCCCCTGGCCGATGCCGAAGAGCGGGATCATGAACATCAGCAGCGCCAGTGCCGGCACGGTCTGCAGCATCGCGATCGCGGAGAGCTCGAGCTGGCCGGCCCGCCGGTAGCGCGCCGCGACGATGCCCATGGGGATGCCGAGCACGATCGCCACGCCCACCGAGATCAGCACCAGCACGAGATGATCGACGGTGAGCGCCGCGAGCTCGGCCAGCATCTCCCGGTGGCGCCCCGCGCCCGCGGGGGCGGCGCCGCCCAGGAAGACCGCGGCCACCTCGGAGACGCGCCGGCCATCCAGATCCGCCATCGCGTTCAGCCGCGCCATGCGCGCGCCGTCGAGGCGGCCCTCCAGGGTCTCGCGCAGCCGCGCCCAGGTGCGCGGGTACCGCTCGGTCATCTCCCGGCGCGCCAGCAGCACCGCGGAGTAGTCCGGGAAGAAGCGCCGGTCATCGTCCAGGAGACGCAACTTCAGGCGCTCGAGCTGGCCATCGGTCGAGAACACGTCCATGATGTCCACCTCCCCGCTCGCGATCGCGCGGTAGGTGAGCGCGTGCTCCATCACCTCCACCCGGGCCAGGCGCAGCCCGTAGCGCGCCCGCAGGCCGGGCCAGCCGTCCGCGCGCTCGAGAAAGCCCGAGCTGAACGCGGCGCGCAGCTCCGGATGCCGCGCCAGATCGCCGATGGTCCGGAGCTTCAGGCGCTCCGCCGTATCGGCGCGGACCGCGAGGGCATAGGTATTGACGAAGCCGAGCGAGGCGCTGACCGTGAGCCCGCTCGGCCCGAGCCGCTCGCGGATGGCCTCGGGCGTCTCGAGCGAGGCGTCCTTCAGGAGGACCCGCGCGAGCGTGCCGGTGTACTCCGGATAGAGATCGATCGCGCCGGACTCGAGCGCCCGGTAGGTCAGGCCGGTACCGCCCAGGCCCACCCGCCGCTCCGCGCGCGCCTCGCCAACCTGTTCGATGATCTGGGCCGCCACCTCCGCCAGGATGTAGCTCTCGGTGAAGGACTTCGAGCCCACGCGGATGACGCCATCCGGCGCCGCGCCCACTCCCGCGGCGGTCACCAGGAGCGTGCCGAAGGCCAACGAGCCGGTGAGGACCCGCATCGCTCAGCCGCCCGGCCGCGCGCCCGGCGCCTCGAGCGTCTGGGCAGTGAGGAACTGGGTGACGAACGGGCTAGCCGGCCGCTCGGTCAGGTCCGCGAAGGTGCCGTGCTGGACCACGCGCCCGGCGGTGAGCAGGGTGATGGTGTGGCCGAGGCGCGCGGCCTCGCGGATATCGTGGGTGACCAGCACCACCGTCTTGGCCAGGCGCGCGAAGAGCCGCCCGAGCTGCTCCTGCAGCTCCGCGCGCACGATGGGATCCAGCGCGCCGAGCGGCTCGTCGAGGAGCAGGATGGGCGGGTCCAGCACGAGCGCGCGCATCAACCCCACCCGCTGCCGCTGGCCCCCGCTGAGCTCGCGCGGATACCGCCGCAGCATGTCGCCGTCGAGCCCGGCCAGGTCGGCCAGCTCGCCCACCCGCGCCGCGATCCGCGCGCGCGGCCAGCGTTGCGCCTCCGCGGCCAGCGCCACGTTGTCGAAGGCGGTCAGGTGCGGGTAGAGCCCGCCGTCCTGCACCACGTAGCCCATGCGGGCCAGCAGGCCGTCGCGCGTGGCGGGCTCCACCGGGGTGCCGTCCACCCGCACCGAGCCCGTGTCCGGCCAGGTCAGGCCCAGGATGAGCCGGAGCACGGTGGACTTGCCCGAGCCGCTCGAGCCCAGGAGCACGTGGGTGGTGCCGGGGCGCACATCCAGGGACACCGAGTCGAGGGCCGGGGTGGCGCCGAAGCGCTTGGTGACCTCCTGGACCGCGATCACCCCTGCATTCTACCGCCCGGTGCCGGAAGCTTGACAATCGCCTTCGGTCTGGGCACAATCCCGGGCACATGATTCAGCTGGGTACGCTTCTCGAGGCCCTGCTACTGACTTAGGCGCGCGCCTACGCGGCGCGCGCCAAAAGCCTCTCCCGTGTTCCGGGGAGGCTTTTTTGTTTCTATCGAGAGGGAGGCATTCAATGGCACGCAAGGCAGGTCCACCGGCGCCGATGCCGTTCCACCACTACCGTCCGTTCATCCCGATCCCGCTGCCGGATCGCACGTGGCCGTCCCGGGTGATCACTCGCGCGCCCCGCTGGTGCAGCGTGGACCTGCGCGACGGCAACCAGGCCCTGATCGATCCCATGGATCCGGAGCGCAAGCGACGGATGTTCGACCTGCTGGTGCAGTGCGGCTTCAAGGAGATCGAGGTGGGCTTCCCGGCCGCCTCCCAGCCCGACTTCGACTTCATCCGCCAGCTCGTGGAAGAGGACCTGATCCCGGACGACGTGATCATCCAGGTCCTCACCCAGGCGCGGCCGGAGCAGATCGAGCGCAGCTTCGAGTCGCTGCGCGGCGCCCCGCGAGCGGTGATGCACCTCTACAACTCCACCTCCACGCTCCAGCGCCGGGTGGTCTTCGGCCTCGACCGGGCCGGCATCGTGGACATCGCGGTGCGCGCGGCCCGCCTCTGCCGCGAGCTGGCCGGCACGATCCCCGAGTGCGACGTGCACTACCAGTATTCCCCGGAGAGCTTCACCGGCACCGAGCTCGACTTCGCGGTGGAGATCTGCGAGCGGGTCATGGACGTGTGGGAGCCCACGCCCGCCCGGAAGGTGATCCTGAACCTGCCCGCGACGGTGGAGATGGCCACCCCCAACGTCTACGCCGACCAGATCGAGTGGTTCCTGCGCCACGTGAGTCGGCGGGACTCGCTCGTGCTGTCGCTGCATCCGCACAACGACCGCGGCACCGCGGTGGCCGCCACCGAGCTGGCCGTCCAGGCGGGGGCGGACCGCGTGGAGGGCACGCTCTTCGGCAACGGCGAGCGCACCGGCAACGTGGACGTGGTCACCCTCGCGCTCAACCTCTTCAGCCAGGGGGTGGACCCGAAGCTCGATTTCGCCGACATCGACGCGGCCCGGCGCATCACCGAGCACTGCAACCGCCTGCCCGTACACCCGCGGCACCCCTACGTGGGCGACCTGGTCTACACCGCCTTCTCGGGATCGCACCAGGACGCGATCAAGAAGGGCTTCGAGGCCCTCGGCAAGAACTACGACATCTGGGAGGTGCCGTACCTCCCGATCGACCCGCATCATGTGGGCCGGAGCTACGAGGCAGTGATCCGGGTCAACAGCCAGTCCGGCAAGGGCGGCGTGGCCTACATCATGAAGTTCGAGCACGGCTTCGACCTGCCGCGCCGGCTGCAGATCGAGTTCTCGTCCGTGATCCAGAAGATGGTCGAGCAGAGCGGCACCGAGATCAGCGCGGATCAGATCTGGGCCGCCTTCGAGGCGACGTATCTCAAGCCGGACCGGCCGCTCTCCCTGGCCCATCATCCGACTGTCACCACCGCCGGGGAGGCGGGGGAGACCACCATCGAGGCGCCGCTCCGCGTCGCGGACGTGGAACGGCTCGCGAAGGGGGCGGGCAACGGCCCCATCGCGGCCTTCGTCGACGCCCTCCGCCGCGACGCGGGCATCGCGGTGGCGGTGCTCGACTACCACGAGCACGCGATGGGCGGGGGAGCCGACGCCTCCGCGGTCGCCTACGTCGAGGCGAAGGTGGGAGACGGCAAGGTGCGCTGGGGCGTGGGAATCCACGCCAACATCGTGACCGCCTCGCTCCGCGCGGTGGTCAGCGCGGTCAATCGCGCGGCGGGGCCCGACGTGTGAGAGGTGTGCGTCTGAGTAGTTTCAGTTCGAGCGCCGGCTTCGCCGGCGCAACCCCTTATGGGGGAGGCTCGGAGGGGGCCGTCGAGGCCCCCTCCGACTGCTTAGCGCCAGCCGCCGCCGCCGCTGCTGCCGCCGCGGCCGCCGAACCCGCTGCTGGTGCGGGGCTTGTCGGTCTTCGGCTTCGCGACCTCGACCTTCAGCGAGCGCCCGTCGAGCTGGCGCTCGTTGAGCTGGGAGACCGCCTGCTGGGCCTCATCGGGGGTGGACATCTCGACGAAGCCGAAGCCGCGTGACTGGCCGGAGAACTGGTCCGTCACGATGCTGGCCGAGACGACGGTGCCGGACTGCGTGAAGTGCTGGCGCAGACCTTCGCTGGTGGTCGAGAATGCAATACCGCCGACATAGAGTTTCTGGGACATGTGGGTCTCCTGAACGTGCTTCCGCCCGATTGGAGCGTCTCTGACGCGCGGAAGGAACCGGAGACGCCCGCCTGATGTGGGGAGACTCGAAGGTGAGTCGCTGCCTGGACCAGACGCCCGTAAGTATACCCCCCGGCGGGAGCGGGCGTCAGCCTTTTCCCGGCCGACCCGCATGGTAGGCTACCCGCGGGTGCGGGTGCCATGAGACTCCGGGTCCTCGGGATCGTGCTGGCCGGCGGCAAGGGAACCCGTCTCTATCCCCTCACCAAGGAGCGGGCGAAGCCGGCGGTGCCCTTCGGGGGCAAGTACCGGATCATCGACTTCGTCCTCAGCAACTTCATCAACTCGGGCATCCACTCGATCTACGTCCTGACCCAGTTCAAGAGCCAGTCGCTGCTGCAGCACCTCTCGGACGGCTGGCAGTTCGGCGGCCTGCTCAAGGACCAGTTCATCATCCCGGTGCCCGCCCAGATGCGCTCGGCGGGGGAGTCGTGGTACCGGGGCACCGCCGACGCCATCTACCAGAACGCCAACCTCATCGAGCAGTCCGATCCGCACCTCGTCGCCATCTTCGGAGCCGACCACATCTACCGCATGAACATCTCGAGCATGATCGAGTACCACGAGCAGAAGCGCGCCGAGATCACGGTGGCCGCGGTCCCGGTGGAGCGGCGCTTCGCGTCCGAGTTCGGGGTGATCGAGACCGCGCGGGACGGCCACGTCATCGGCTTCCACGAGAAGCGCGCGGACGCGCCCACCATCCCGGGCGACCCGGATCGCGTCTACGCCTCGATGGGCAACTACATCTTCTCGACCCGGACGCTTCTGCGCGAGCTCTACGCGGACGCGGCCCGCGAGCACAGCTCCCATGACTTCGGGCGGGACGTGCTGCCCTCGCTGGTGAATCGCCTCGACATGTTCGCCTACGACTTCCAGAGCAACCAGATCCCCGGGGAGGCCTCGGGCGCGGCCGTCTACTGGCGCGACGTGGGCACCCTGGAGGCCTACTACGAGGCCCACATGGACCTGCGCGCGGTGAGCCCGGCGCTGAACCTCTACAACCGCCAGTGGCCGCTGCGGACCGCCAGCTACGCCGACCCGCCCGCCAAGTTCACCTTCGACGACGAAGGCCGGCGCGGCCAGGCCATCGACTCGACGGTCTCGGGGGGCTGCATCCTCTCGGGGGGCATGGTGCGCAACTCGGTGCTGGGGCGGCACGTGCGGGTGCACACCGGCGCGGTGGTGGAGGACTCGGTGATCCTCGACAACTGCGACATCGGCCGGCGGGCGATGATCCGCCGGGCCATCCTCGACAAGAACGTGCGCATCCCCGAGGGCGCGACGGTCGGCTACGACCTCGAGCTGGACAAGCGGCGGCACCACGTGACCGAGTCCGGCATCGTGGTGGTGGAGGGCCTCCGCTCCTCGGTCGACATCTCCTCCGTCGTCATCTAGCGTCGTCGCCGGCCGGACGGAGCGGCCGGGGCGGGGGGCGGGGGTGGGCCTCTGACCACGACCCGCTTTCTGGTCTTCTGCTGGTAGGAGTTCCCAATCTGTACGAGGCAGGTTCCTGGCTTGCGTTGGTGGGGAACGGGTCACCCGGCCCACCCCCGCCCCGGCCGCTCCGCCGCGAGGTTCCTCTAGAGTCTAGAAGCCCTTCTAGTAGCCCTTTTGCTTGTCGATTAGGGCTATCAGGGGACGGCCTTCTCGGCGGCGGCGGAGGTTTTCGCAGAAGGTGGCGATCACGCGGCCGGCGCGGCGGGGGGAGCCGCCGGCGGTGTGCGGGGTGATGATTGCGCGGGGGTGGGTCCAGAGTGGGTGGTCCTTGGGTAGGGGTTCGGGGTCGGTGACGTCGAGGCCGACGGCCCAGATCAGGCCCTCTTCCAGGGCGGCGAGGACGTCTTCGCCGCGGATGATCTCGCCGCGGGTCACGTTGATCAGGATCGCGTGGCGGCGCATCTGGAGGAAGCGCTCGCGGGTGAAGAGGTGGTGGGTGGCCTTGGTGAGGGGTAGGCCGATCACCACTGCGTCGGAGGCGGCGAGGAGGTCGGCCAGGCGGTCAGCGGGCCAGATCGCCTCCACGCCGGGCTCGGGATCGACGCGCTCGATGTCCACGCCGAGGACGCGCATGCCGAAGCCGACCGCGCGACGGGCCACCGCGCGGCCGGTGCCGCCGAATCCCACGATGCCCAGGGTCTGCTCGTAGAGCTCGCGCTGGTGGACACGGATGGGCTCGCGCAGCTCGTAGTCGGGCGTGCGCACCGCGGTGTGGAGCCCGCGGGTCAGCGCCAGCAGCAACGCGAAGGCGTGCTCGGCCAGGTGGATGCCGACCTCGCCCTTCTCGCTGGCCAGCGGCACGTCGTGATTGATCAGCTCGGGGGTGAGGATGCTGTCCACCCCCGCCCCGATCGAGTGGTAGTAGACGAGCCGGGTGGCGAGGGAGAACAGCTCGGGATGCGCGCGCCCGAAGATGACGTCGGTATCGGGCAGCTCGCGTCGCTGGGCCGCCTTGTCCTTCGCTTCCACGATGCGCGCGCCGGGGCCCGCCGCCTCCAGGATGCGGGCCCGGTCCGCCTCGGTGAGCCCGGAGACGATCAGATTGGGCGCGAAGAGGATCTTCACGGCTGGGCGAGCTCCGGGATCACCCACTTCGGCGCGCGTCCGGCGGCGACGCGCTGGATATTGTCGAAGCCGTTGCGGAAGCGCGCGGTCCAGTTCTCCCAGGTGGGCCCCGCCGAGTGTGGCGTCAGCGTCACGTTCGGCAGATGAAAGAGCGGATGGTCCTTGGCGGGCGG
>WNFD01001578.1_pt1 | contig 59691 bp, 64 predicted proteins | sample 5400491 | NCBI WGS metagenome assembly WNFD01 (sample SAMN13153343, study PRJNA577476) | soil metagenome | isolation source: 120 cm saprolite under Douglas fir tree site 2 hole 2 replicate 2 | place: USA:California | collected 2015-04-18 | reverse complement strand
CCAGCTTGTCCTGCTCGGCGATGTGGTCCGGGAAGGCCATGACCTCGGTGTCCGCGGGCAGGCTCTTCCAGTCGGCCATGCGCATCGCCACGTTCTGGTAGTCGTCGAGCAAAGCCACACGCGCCATCGTCACTCCTCCCCGAGGCGGATCCGCGTCATCGCGGGTCGTCGCCGAAGCGGTACTCGAGGGTCATATCGTCGAGCTTCGCCTTGAGAGCGCCATCGAGCCCCTTGTCAGCGGCAGCCAGCACGTCGTCGAGCTGCTCTGGCCGGCTCGCGCCGATGATGGGCGCGGTGATGGCCGGATGTGCCAGCACCCAGGCGACGGCCATCTGCGCCATGGACATGCCCGCCGCGGCGGCCAGCGGCCGCAGCTCCTCCGCCGTGGCGAACTCCCGCTCGCGCCAGTAGCGCTCCTGGTAACGTCCGGCCGCCGTGCCCAGCGTGAAGCGCGTGCCCGCCGTCGGCCCCGCCTCGCGCCGATGCTTGCCCGAGAGGAAGCCGCCAGCCAGCGGATTGTAAGGAATCACGCCCAGGCCCTCGGCCTCGCAGAGCGGCAGCAGCTCACGCTCGATCTGGCGGAAGAGCAGATTGTAGCGCGGCTGAACGGAGTCGAAGCGCGCCAGGCCCAGCACCTCGCTCCGCCCCAGCGACCGCGCCACCTGCCAGGCGTGATAGTTCGAGCAGCCGACGTAGCGCGCCTTGCCCTGCCGCACCACATCGTCGAAGGCGCGCAGCGTCTCGTCCATGGGCGTCTCGGGATCAGGGTGATGGACCTGGTAGAGATCCACGTAGTCCGTGCGTAGACGGCGCAGCGAGCCGTCGATGGCATCGAGCACGTGCTTGCGAGACGTCCCGCGATCCCAGGGCCGCGCGCTCATGGCCCCGAAGCACTTGGTGGCGATGACGAAGTCCTGCCGTCGTCCCGCCAGCCACCGGCCCACGATCTCCTCGGTGCGGCCGACGGTCTCGAGCCCACCGCCCAGCGGATAGACGTCCGACGTGTCGAGAAAGGTGATGCCGCCCGCCGCCGCGCGGTCGAGGATGGCGGCCGACGTCGGCTCATCGCACTGCAGCCCGAAGGTCATGGTGCCGAGACAGAGCCGCGAGACGCGGAGACCGGTGCGGCCGAGGCGGACGTGGCGCATGGAGCCCCGAGAGTAACGGGGATGCGCGCGATCGGCAAGTGGTGCTGGCCGAGCGAGCAGCCAAGGACCTCCGTAGGCCGTGCTACGCTGTCAACGGCCGGTCGACCCCTGCGCTATGAGGTTGACGCCCGATCAGACGGAGCGGTTCAGCAGTACTGTCTGGTACGTCGTTCTCAGCCTCGTCTTGCTCTTGGCAAGCCGTCCGTTGGGGCGGTTACTCGGTCGCGGACTAACATCGGACCGCTAGCAACGGAGGCTCACGATGCTCTGTTTCGAAGTTCACCTCAACGGTCAAAGACTCTGCACTGCCGGTATTGGAGACTTCGGGGTTCTGTCGGCGATGATAACGTGGGTATCTCACACTCCAGAAAAGCTTGCCCGGTGGGCAGCGGAGGGTCTCCCTGAGATCGACGCGATGCGGGTTGATCTGGAAGTTGGAGGCTTGAATGAAGATGCCTCGGAGATACGTGAGCATGTCAAGTGGATCAAACGGTCGCTTGCGGTCGGAGATGAGATAAAGTTGCAGATCACTGAGGCTCGAGAATCAGATTCGCCACAACATCGGCATCGCGACGACCCGGCCCTGACGTTAGAGCACCAAAAGGACTACGTCCGTCAGATGGCGACGGAATTGGGATGGGAGATTCGTGAGTCAGCCTAACCGATTCGGCCTCTCCGCGAAATGATCGGGGTCAGGTCTCACATTCCAACATTTCTCGCCGGCTGCCACCGTAGCGAGCGGCTACCTGCCGTGATCTGATGTCACATCGTGAGACCTGATCCTCGGGATGCTCGGGAGGAATTCATGTGGTCCGCTGAACGGCGATCACGGTGAAGCTCAAGAAGCTCATCAAGAACGCCCGAGAGATCTCGGAGCCGTATCGTGTCAGCAAGGGTGAGAAGTTCCGGCTCAAGGACGTGGACCCGGAGGACACAGGCGGGCTCTCGTCGGAAGCCAAGCCTCGCGCCCAGGAGGCGCTGGCCGCGGGCATCCAGGCGCTCGAGCATCTGCAAGACATGCTCTATGCGCAGGATAGCTGGGCCGTGCTGCTCATCTTCCAGGCCATGGATGCCGCCGGCAAGGACAGCACGATCAAGCATGTGATGTCCGGCGTGAATCCTCAGGGCTGCCAGGTCTATTCCTTCAAGAGACCGTCTGACGAAGAGCTCGATCACGATTTTCTCTGGCGCTGCGTCACCCGCCTGCCGGAGCGCGGCCACATCGGCATCTTCAACCGCTCCTACTACGAAGAGGTGCTGGTGGTCCGGGTGCACGACGAGCTGCTCCAGAAGGAGAAGCTTCCGCCCAGCCTGGTCACGAAGGGCCTCTTCGAGGACCGATTCGACGACATCCGCCATTTCGAGCGGTATCTGACGCGAAACGGCGTGGTCATACGGAAGTTCTTCCTGCACATCTCGAGGAAGGAGCAGAAGAAGCGGTTCTTCGAGCGTCTCGATAACCCGAAGAAGCACTGGAAGTTCGAGGCCGGCGACGTGCTGGAGCGCGAGCGCTGGGACGACTACATCGAGGCGTATGAGGACATGATCCGCCACACCGCCACCAAGCACGCGCCGTGGTACGTCGTGCCCGCGGACAACAAGTGGTTCACGCGGGTCGTGGTGGCGGCGGCGATCATCGACGCCCTGGCCTCGCTGGAGCTCCACTATCCCGAGGTCAGCCCGGAGCGGCTCAAGGAGCTCGCGGCAGCCAAGCGGGCGCTCCTGGGGAAGACCTGAGATGCCCGGCGGCGCCGTGCTATGCTTTCGGCCCACGTCACCTATTTGACGTACGACCGCGTGAGGACAGCAAGGAGAACCCCATGAGCCAGACAACCGAAGACCACGGCCCCGAGTATCGCCACGTCGACGACATGGCCTGGGAGACGCTGCGCTTTCCCGGCCAGCACAGCAAGATGGTCTTCCACCCGCGGTCCGAGCGGCCGAGCGAGCCGAACACGGGCTTCGTCCGCTACGAGCCCGGCGCCTTCCATCCACGCCATCGTCACGACTTCGCGCAGGTCTGGCACATCCTCGAGGGCACGTTCAAGATCGGCGAGCGCACCTGCGGGCCGGGCACCGTGATCTACCATGCGGCGCCGCACTACGAAGAGGACCTGTCCACCGAGACGGGCGGCCTCATGTTCTTCGTCCAGTACACGGGGCCGGAGACGGGCAAGGGCCCGATCTACGACGGGCGCTTCAACATGAAGGAGCGCAAGCCATTGTCGGAGGAGAACCTGAAGGTCTAGGGAGCCCATCGCTCTGGACGAGGCAGCGATTGGAGGGGGTGACCCGTGACGACTCTCGCGCAGCCGAAGAGCATGCACGTGTCCGTGAACGGTCTGGACCTGCACTATCTCGACTGGGGCAATCCGGGGGCGCCGCCTCTGGTGTGCGTCCACGGCTACACGTCGAGCGCCCAGGCTTTCAATGCTCTCGCCAGACATTTCCACGACCGCTTCCACATCGTGGCCCCTGACGTGCGCGGGCATGGGGAAAGCGCATGGTCTTCCGACGGCGCCTATCAATACCGCGATCAGGTCAGTGATCTGGCCGGATTCGTCGGCCAGCTGGGCTTGTCCCGATTCACCCTGATCGGCACCTCGATGGGCGGCATCATCGCGATGGCCTACGCCGAAGCTCACGCGGAGAGGCTCGGCGGCCTGGTGATCAACGATATCGGGCCAGATGTGGAAGAAGGCAGCCAGCGGATCACTCAGACGGTGGGGAGCAGGCCAGAAGAGTTCGCGACGCTGGAGGACGCGATGGCCTATCGTCGCGAGATCTCGCCCGTCACGGCCAGCCGTCCCCTGGACGACCAGCGCGAGGTTGCCCTTGGCGTGCTCCGGCAGCGACCAGATGGTCGGTGGGTCTGGAAGATGGACCCTGCGTACATCCAGCAGCGCGTCCAGCGCGGCGCCCCGCCGCGCCCCGCATCGTGGCCGGTGCTGCGCACCCTCCCCTGCCCCACTATGGTGGTCTGGGGCACGGAGAGTGACGTGCTCTCGCAGGCACAAGCCAAGCGGATGGTCGAGACGCTCCCGCGAGGTGAATTGGTGACGGTGCGCGGCGTGGCGCACGCGCCCACGCTCGTGGAACCGGTCGTGCTGTCGGCGCTGGAGCGTTTTCTCAACGCCCAGGTCATGTCGCGCGCCTGACGCGCGCAAGGAGCCCACATGTTCACCGCGACCGTGCGCTACAAGCTCCCCTCCCACATCGACTACGCCGCCTGTCGGGAGCACTTTCACAAGATCGCTCCCGGATTCCAGCAGGTGAAGGGGTTGATCAGCAAGCACTTCATCTGGAGCGAGAGCGGCTGGGCCGGGGGCGTCTATCAGTGGGAAACGCGCGAGGACGCCGAGCGCTTGTACGGTGGAGCGTGGCACGATGGGATCGTCGAGCGCTACGGCATGCAGCCGCAGATCGAATACTACGAGGTGTTCGCGCTCACGGACAATTCACGAGGCACGGTCGAGCTGTTCGAGGATTCGGCGAAACAGAGAGTCGCGATCCGCGGCACTGTCTGAACGCGGCGGTCACTCGCCCCGAAGCCGGGGATCCAGCAGGTCGCGGAGGGCGTCGCCCACCAGATTGAAGGCCAGGACCGCCAGCATGATGGCGAGCCCGGAGAACGTCGTGAGCCACGGGCAGCATTTGATGTACTGGCGGCCCTCGCTCAGGATGTTTCCCCAGCTCGGCGTGGGCGGCGGGATGCCCAGCCCGAGGAAGGACAGGCCCGCCTCGGTCCGGATGGCCGTGGCGATGTACAGCGTGGCCACCACCACCAACGCGTAGAGGGCGTTGGGAAAAACGTGGCGGGCCATCACGTGGAGCTGGCCGCCCCCCAGGGCCCGCGCGGCCAGGATGTAGTCCTGCTCGCGGATGGTCAGGGCCAAGCCCCGCGCGAGCCGGACGAAGTTCGGGGTCAGCGCCACGCCGATGGCAAGGATCTCGTTGATCAGCGAGCCGCCCAACGCCGTCACGATGATCAGCGCGAGCAACAGCGTGGGAAACGCCATCAGCATGTCGGTGCAGCGCATGATGAGGGTCTCGATGTGACCCCCGCGGAACCCGGCCACGATCCCCAGCGGCACCCCTAGCGCGAACCCGAAGATCACCGAGGCGAGACCGACCTGGAGGGAGACGCGCGCCCCCCAGATGATGCGACTCAGCAGGTCTCGCCCGAACTCGTCGGTCCCCAGCAGGTGGCGCTCGACGGCTCCCGGGCCCTTGAGCACGGCGTCGGCAAACTGAGCCGACGGGCTAAGGGGGGCGAGGAGAGGAGCGGCGGCGGCCACCACGATCATGGCGACGGCCAGGAGCGCCCCGATGCTGATGGGGAGCCAGCGGCGCAGGTAGCGGGCGCGCGTCGTACCCCGCGCCTCGTCCCCCGCTCGAGCGACGGCGAGATCGGCCGGATCCGCCCCGCGAACGATGGCCATGGCGTTAGCGGTAGGCGACGCGAGGGTCGACGACGGCGTACAGCATGTCGACGACCAGATTGACGAGGATGATGATCATGGTGAAGACCGTGATCGCCCCCTGGGCCAGCGGGTAGTCGCGAGAGCCGATGGCGTCCACCAGCATCTTGCCCAGGCCGGGACGCGTGAAGACCGTTTCGGTGAGCACCGTGCCTGTAAGCGCGATGGCCACGAAGATCCCGATGATGGTGAGCAGCGGCACCATCATGTTACGCAGCGCATGCTTGTAGACGACCGCGCGCTCCCCCTGGCCCTTGGCCCGCGCCGTGCGGATGTAATCCTGGCTGATGATCTCCAGCATGGCCGAGCGCGACAGCCGGCTCACCGTGGCGGCGAGCGTGAATCCCAGCGCGAGGGCGGGCAGCGTCAAGTGATGCAGCACGTCCCCCACCCCGGCGAAGAAGTCGGCGGGATGGGAGAAGACCTCGCCGGAGCGGAGCATGCCGAGCACGCCGTCCAGGTCACCGCCGCCGATCAGCGGGAAGAGATCCAGATGGAGGGAGAAGACGATGAGGAGCAGGATCCCCAGCCAGAAGACGGGCATGGAGAGGCCGAGGAGGGCGATGATGCGCAGCGGATAGTCGATGAGCGGATTGCGGCGTTTCAGCGCGGAGACGATCCCGATCGGGATACCCACGAGGGCGGCCACGACGGCGCTCGCGGCGACCAGCACGAAGGTGTGCGGAAACATGCGCGCGATGTACTCGCTGACCGGGTAGCCCTGGCGAAAGGAAGTGCCGAAGTCGAACCGGATCGAGCGCCAGAGGTAGTCCACGTATTGCACGGCCAGGGGCCGGTTCAGCCCGAGGTTCTTGGTGCAGTCGGCGAGGGCCTCGGTGGTCGCCTGGTCGCCCATCATGGCCACGCATGGATCGCCCGGCAGGATGCGCATGGCGAAGAAGACGATGCTCATGGCCCCGAGGAGCATGGGCACCGCGATGAGGAAGCGACGCAGCACGTACTGGAACACGGCTCCGCTCGTCGGGCCTGGCCGGCGGCCTAGTTCAGGACCTTGAGCAGCTCGGGATAGTTGTAGCTGTAGTGCAGCGAGAACTCCCCGTACTCCGGATCGAAGGGCGTGCTCACCCGCTTGGGATTGCGCGCCCACTGCCCCGGCACGTCACTGATGGGCAGGCACACGAGGTCGCGCTGGATGCGCTTCTGGGCTTCGTGGTAGATGGCGGCCCGCTTCTTCACGTCCCGCTCTACCCGTCCCGCCGCGAGCAGGTCATCGATCGCGCGGTAGTGGGCGAAATTGGTGCCCTTGTTCCCGGTGGCCGGATCGGGAATCTCCTTGGAGTCGAAGAACAGCGAGAGCCAGGGGTCGGCGTCGGTGATGCGGGTGCCCCCGTAGAGCACGAAGGGATCGAGGTTCTTCCTGATGTTCTCGTGGAACGTCGCGTGCTCGACGACCTGCAGCTCCACGATGATGCCCACCTTCCGGAGCTGCTCCTGGGCCAGGGTCAGCACCTTGGGATAGAAGAAGGACTTGCTGATGAAATAGTTCTTAATGGTGAAGCCGTTGGGATGCCCGGCCTCGGCGAGGAGCTTCTTGGCCAGCTCCGGGTTGTACTCCGGAAACTCCATCGGGATGTGTCCGAAGTAGCCCGGCGGCACGCAGCTCGGCGCCACGCGGGCGAGGCCGCCCGGGTACATGGTCTCCTTGATGGCCTTGCGGTCGATGGCGTGCATGAACGCCTTGCGGACGCGGATGTCGTCGAAAGGCGGCTTGGTCATGTTGATGTAGAAGCGCTCCTGCCCGCCCGGGCCCCGCCGATCGATGACGGCGCCCATCTTCTTGACCTGGTCGGCGAAGTCCGCGGTGACCACCTCGGGATAGAGGAGGTCGAACGTCCCCTTCTCGAGGCCGATCAGCTTGGTGGAATCCTCGGGTACGTCGAAGTAATTGATCTCGTCGATCTGGGGTCGGCCGCCGTAGAACTTGTCGAAGGCCTTGAGGACCACCTTCTCGCGCGGTGAGTGCCGGTCGAAGTAGAAGGGGCCGGTGCCGACGGGGTTCCACTTGAACTGCTCACCGTACTTCTCGGCCGCCTTCTTCGAGATGATGTAGCCCTGCTGGTAACCCACCATGCGCAGGAGGAAGATCGGGTCAAAGGATTTGAGGGCGATCTGAACGGTGTGCGGATTGACCACCTCGATGGACTTGATCACCTCGAGGTTCACGCCGAACCGCAGCCCCGGCCCGCGATTGATCTGGCGCTCGAAGCTGAACTTCACGTCCTCGGCCGTCAGCTCCCCGAAGCCCTTGTGGAACTGCACGCCTTTCTTCAGCTTGAAGGTCCATATCGTGCCCTCAGGGGAAAGGGTCCAGCTCTCCGCCAGATCCGGCTCCACCTCGGCCGTGGTCACCTTGCCATCCTTGATGGCGAAGCGCGTGAGGCCTCGGAACATGAAGCGGGCGATCGCCTGGCTCTGCCCGATGATGCTCGCGTGCGGGTCGAGGCTATCCGGCTCCTTGGCCGCGATGTTCAGGACCTTCTTCCGCTGGGCGTCGGCCGACGGCGGCTCGACCAAGGTGGCGAGCCCGACCATGGAGAGGACGGCGATCGCCGCGACAAGTGTCAGCGGGAGCCGAGAGGACTTCTGGCTGAACATGGGGTCCCCCTTTTTCCGGAACGAGCTCGGGTGCAGAGGGCTTCAGAGTGGCGTCAAGGATAGTCGAGGTCCGTCGCGGCAACAAGGGGCTCATCGCCAAGCGGGAGAGGGCGCCCGGGTTTGACCTGTTCTTGCCGATCTGGCAGGATCGCCGCGACGGACGGGGCCGTCAGTCATCGTCCCAGGCATCGTCCCAAGGAACCGGAGGCTTGACATGGGTAGACGCACGGCGTCGATCACTCTCCTGTCTTTGCTCGGCCTGTGCCTCTGGAGCGGGCAGGTCGCGGCGCAGTCCCAGCCGGACGGGCAGCTGACCATTGCCTTCGATGCCTCGATCGCCCCGACGTTTCTGGATCCTGCCGAGACACCGGGCATCGGCACGCCGTTCGTCTTCCTGTATGCCCTGCACGACGCGCTGATCAAGCCCCTGCCCGGCAACGACATGGCCCCGTGCCTGGCCGAGTCCTGGAAGGAGAGCCCGGACGGCCTCGTGTACGAGTTCAAGCTGCGCGAGGGGCTCAAGTTCCACAACGGCGACCCCTTCACGGCGGAGGACGTGAAGTTCAGCTTCCTGCGCTATCGTGGAGCCTCGGCCAAGCTCCTGCACGACCGCGTGAAGTCCGTGGACATCCTCGACCCGTATCGGCTCCGCTTCGTCCTGCACACGCCGTGGCCCGACTTCCTGGTCTTCTATGCCACTCCGGCCACGGGCGCGGCGTGGATCGTGCCGAAGAAATACATCGAAAAGGTCGGCGAGGATGGGTTCAGGCGTCAACCGGTGGGGCTCGGGCCCTACCGTTTCGGGCGCATGAATCCCGGCGTGGAGCTGGTGCTGGACGCCAACGAGCAGTACTGGCGCAAGAAGCCCTCGATCAAGCGCGTGGTCATCAAAGGCGTCCCCGACCGCACGACACGCATGGCCATGCTCAAGACGGGCGAGGCGGATATCGGCTACCTGATGGTCGGCCTCGAAGCAGCCACGATCAAGGCCGACCCCAAGCTGCGCCTCGCCAAGGTGATTCCGCCGGCCACCTGGTGGATGGAATACCCCGAGCAGTGGAACCCCAAGTCGCCGTGGAGCGACCGCCGCGTCCGGCTGGCCGCGACCCTGGCTGTGGACAAGCAGGGGCTCAACGACGCGGAGCGTCTCGGATTCTCGCGCCTCACAGGCTCGATCATTCCGGGGGTTATGGACTACGCGCTCCGCATCGAGCCGTACCCCTACGACCCGGCGCAGGCGAAACGTCTCCTGGCCGAGGCTGGATACCCCAACGGCTTCGATGCGGGCGAGCTGACTCCGCTTCCTCCGTTCACCACCATGGGGGAGGCGGTGGCCAACTACCTCGCCACCGTGGGCATTCGCACGCGGCTGCGTAGCATGGAGCGGGCGACCTACATGGAGGCGTGGCGGTCGAAGAAGCTCGGCGGCGTCCTCGTTACCGTCTCCGCCGCCCCGGGCAGCACCGCGGTGCGCCTCGAAACCTTCGTCATCACCGGCGCGGCGTACGCCTCGGGCGGGTATCCCGACATCGACGAAATTTTCCAGCAGCAGGCGCAGGAGCGCGACCGCAAGAAGCGCGAGGCGCTCCTGCACCGGATCCAGCGCCTCATGTACGACCGCGTCATGTTCGGCCCGATCTTCGACCCCGCCACGCTGCACGGCGTGGGGCCGCGCGTCGAGGAGCCCGCGATCGGCCTGAACGCGCAGCTCTACTTCGCCGCGCCCTACGAGGACATGCGCCTCAAGAAGCCGTGAGACGCACGACGTCGATCGCTCTCCTGACGTTGCTCGCGCTGGGGCTCTGGAGCGGGCAAGCCGCGGCGCAGTCCCAGCCGGACGGGCAGCTGACCATTGCCTTCGATGTCTCGATCGCCCTCACCTTTCTCGATCCCGCCGAGACTCCAGGAATCGGCGTGCCGTTCGTCTTCCTGTATGCTCTGCACGACGCCCTGATCAAGCCGCTGCCCGGCAATGACATGGCTCCGTGCCTGGCCGAGTCCTGGAAGGAGAGCCCGGACGGGCTCGTGTACGAGTTCAAGCTGCGCGAGGGGCTCAAGTTCCACAACGGCGACCCTTTCACGGCGGAGGACGTGAAGTTCAGCTTCCTGCGCTATCGCGGCGCCTCCGCGAAGCTTCTGCATGACCGGGTCAAGGCCGTGGAGATTGTCGACCCGCAGCGAATCCGCTTCGTTCTTCACACGGCGTGGCCCGACTTCCTGGTTTTCTACGCCAGCCCCGCCACGGGCGCGGCGTGGATCGTGCCCAAGAAGTACATCGAGAAGGTCGGCGAGGAGGGATTCCGACGTCAGCCGGTGGGGCTTGGGCCCTACCGCTTCGCGCGCATGAATCCGGGCGTGGAGCTGGTGCTGGACGCCAACGAGCAATACTGGCGCAAGAAGCCCTCGGTGAAGCGGGTCGTCATCAAGAGCGTTCCCGACCGCACGACGCGTCTGGCCATGCTGAAGACCGGCGAGGCGGATATCGCCTACGTGATGATCGGTCTCGAAGCGATCGCTATCAAGGCGGACCCGAAGCTGCGCCTCGCCAAGGTGATTCCGCCGGCCACCTGGTGGATGGAATTCCCCGAGCAGTGGAATGCCAAGTCGCCGTGGAGCGACCGCCGCGTCCGATTGGCGGCAAACCTGGCCGTAGACAAACAGGCGCTCAACGAAGCGGAGCGGCTGGGATTCTCACGCCTGACGGGCTCGATCATTCCCAGCAACATGGAGTCCGCACTTCGCCTCGAGCCCTATCCGTACGACCCGAAGCAGGCCAAGCGGCTCCTCGCGGACGCCGGATATCCCAGCGCCTTCGACGCGGGCGACCTGACCCCGATGCCGCCGTTCACGACCATGGGGGAGGCCGTGGCCAACTACCTCGCCTCGGTGGGCATTCGCACGAGGGTGCGCAGCATGGAGCGGGCTACGTTCATGGACGCGTGGCGGTCGAAGAAGCTGAGCGGGATCATCGCGGCGGCCTCCACGGCGCCGGGTAACGCGGCCGTGCGCCTCGAGTCCTTCGTGATCAGCAGCGCACCGTACGCCTCCGGCGGCTATCCCGACATCGACGATCTCTTCCAGCAGCAGGCGCAAGAGCGCGACCGCAAGAAGCGCGAGGCGCTCCTGCATCGCATCCAGCGCCTCATGCACGAGCGCGTCATGTTTGGCCCGATCTTCGAGCCCGCCATCCTCCACGGCATCGGTCCGCGGGTGGAGGAGCCCGCGGTCGGCTTGACCTCCCAGCTCTATTTCCCCGCGCCATACGAGGACATGCGTCTCAAGAAGCCGTGAGGGGCAGCGTCACCTCGCGGCCGGAGGCGCTCGAGCGGAGCGCGGCGGCCAGGATCTCCTGCGCATCGCGGCCGCGCACAGTCCCTCCACCGCCCGACCGGCAGCGACGCAGGAGAGGAAGTAGCTCGGCCCATCTCGTTCATCGACACGGAGCGCGGGAGGATCGATCCACTCGCTACCTTCTGCCGTCACGAGCTGGATCCGGCCCGTGCCCGCCTTCTCGCCTTCCCGCGTGGCCTTCGGCTGATGCACGAGCAGCGTGCCGGCATCCCCGTAGACCACCATGGCGAGCGCGGGCTCGGCGCCAATCTGGGTCCAGCTTCCTTCCAGGAGTCCGAGGGCGCGGGGATAGCGAAGGACGACGACGGCGTTGTCCTCGGCAGGCAGGCCTTCCTTCCGCAGGTGCCGCGCCACCGCCGTCACCGCGTCGGGCCGGCCCAACACCGTGCGGCAGAGAATGGCGCCGTAGCCGCAGTAGTCGACAAGCGCGCCGCCGCCGTTCCGCGCCGGGTCATAGAGCCACTCGCAAAACTGGGGCGAGCAGCCGTACTCGCGCGGGCCGGCATGGCCGCCGCGGTGGCTGAGCTGCACCGGCTCGCCCACCGCGCCCGATCGCACCAACGTGAGGCCGTGCCGAAGGGCCGGGCGCCACACCGTTGGCCAGTTCACCATGAGCGGGAGCCCGGCCTTACGTGCCGCCCCCAGGGCTGCATCGGCGCCGGCGAGGTCGGCGGCCATGGGCTTCTCGATCATGACGGGCAGGCCCCGACCCAGCGCCCGCACGGCGAGCTCCGCGGACGCGCGGTTGTCGCCGAAGATCAGGACTGCGTCGAGATCGGTTCGCTCCAGGAGCGCGTCGTAGCTCGCGAGCGCCTCCACGCCGCCATGCTCGCGCGCCAGCCGCTCGCGCAGCCGCGGATCCGGATCCGCCGCGGCCACCGCCTGGCCCAGCTCGCTCCCGTTGAGCGCGGCAAGGTTGCCCCACACATGATCGTGATTGAGCCCGAGAATTCCCACTCTCAGCCGAGCCATGACTCCTCCCCTCACCTCGTTCGAGCCTTCCGCCCCTCTTCCTCCGTCGCCATCACGACCGAAGCCTACCGCGATCCATGGCTACCCCGTAAGGGCAGGTTGAGCCGGGTGAGTCATGGACACTCGGAACCCTTGAGCCTCTCGCCGAGAGCGTCTATGCTTCCCCTCGTGAGTGCTGGGATAATTCCTGTCTGGCTCCTCGTGCAGGGTCACCTGGCGGTATCGATCCCGCGCTGGGTCCAGACCCTGCGGATAGGATGACGGCCGGTGACGCCGCCCCGCCCGTCGCCATTCCAGCTACGCAGACCTCGTGTATCGAATATCGCAGGTCTCTGTAGCAAGGTGTCCGCAAGCGCATGCTGAGGCGCATAGTCCACATTCGTCAGATGAAATCGCACCGGAGAGTAAAGCCCTGCACTAGGCTGCCAGCCCGCGCGCGGTCATTGGCGCTACACAGTTCGGCCGAATTCTAGTTGGGCGTCAGCAAGCGGCCGTATGCCTTACTTCTGCGGGTACCGACGGGGTGACCCGATGACCAGACTGATTGGATGGGGCGCTTTCGCGTGTGGCGTGGTTGCCCTGGTTGCGTCACTCGGAGCCTGCTTCCTCCTTGGCGCCGCCGATGCGCAGGCGCCACCGTCACGTCGTATCGGTGTTCTCCTCAACGCCTTCTCACCTGAGGAGCCGGCCCCGCAAGCGTTCCGGCAGGGCCTACGGGACGCAGGATATTCCGTGGGAGGCGACGTGGGAGGTGATGTGGTAATTGAGTGGCGAGCGGCTCACGGGGATCGTAGTCGTCTACCGACGTTAGCGGCCGACCTAGTACAGCGCAAAGTCGATGTGATCGTTGTGGACAGTACGCCTGGGGCCCAGGCGGCCAAGAATGCCACGTCCACCATTCCCATCGTCCTGGCCCTCGTCGTCGATCCGGTCGGATCCGGCTTGGTCGCAAGCCTCCAGCGCCCCGGCGGAAATGTGACCGGGCTCTCGATGATGACACCCGAGCTTGCCGGCAAACGGCTCCAGCTGCTGAAGGAGGCTATCCCTTCACTGGCCCGGGTCGGAGTCCTTCGGAATCCGGACTTTGCGTTCCACACACAGGTCGTCAAGGATCTCAGGGCAGCAGCGCCCTCGCTATCAATCGAACTGAGCTTTGCGGATGCGCGAACGCCAGAGCAGTTTGGCCCGGCGTTGTCGGTGGTCAGCCGAGCACGCGCCGAGGCGCTGTACGTGATCGAAGACTCTCTTTTTCTAAAGAACCGAACGACACTCCTCAAGCTTGCGTCGCAGGCCCGACTACCGGTGACATATGGGGAGAGGCACTTCGCGGAAGACGGCGGATTGCTGTCTTATGGGCCGAACTTCGGCGACTTGTTCTACCGATCGGCCGGGTACGTCAATAAGATCTTGAAGGGCGCCAAGCCACGCGACCTGCCCATCGAGCAACCAACAAAATTCGAACTCGTCGTCAATTCGAGGACCGCTAGAGCGCTGGGTCTGACCATCCCACAGTCGATGCTTCAGCGGGCAGATCAGGTCATTGAGTAACGGAGGCCGCCCAACATCGCGCTGCAGCGCACCGAGGCTCGCGTTGCTGATGACGAGGCCGTTCAACACGCGAAACAGGGGCACTGTATCGCCACACCGATGCCCTCGCCGACGAGCCGCAGATCCTTGGTCCTCGGGCGACCGAATCCATTGCCTCCACCGCCGTCCTCGGATGAGGCCGCGTTGGACGAGTGACCGGCCAGCCGCCGAGTCCTGATGTCGGATTGCAAGACCTGACCCCGGCGGGTAGACTCCACGCGTGATGCTCCTCCGCGATCGTCCGCTGTCGTCGACGAGTCAGGATCCCGTGCTGGTCCGTGATCGGACCACGGCGCTCGCATCCGTCATTCTTCTTCTCGTCGCCGGGGCGGCCTGGGTCTTCGTCGTGCTATCGAGCGTGCACGGTGAGGACATGGCGATGGCCATGCCCGTGAGCATCTCGGGCGGTCTCGTCTTCACCGTGTGCTGGGCCGTCATGATGACAGCCATGATGCTACCCAGCGCGCTGCCGATGATCGCCCTGTACGGCGCGATGCAGCGGGGGGCGGTCGCCGCGGGTACGAAGGGCGTGCCGGTCGCGGTGTTCACGCTTGTGTACCTCGGTCTGTGGGCAGCCACGGGGCTGCCGGTGTACTTCGCCCACACGCTCCTGGCTGGTCTCGCCGGCTCCACGCTGGCCTACGCCATCGCGGTCATTCTTGTCGTGGCGGGCGCGTATCAGCTCTCGCCCCTCAAGCAGGTCTGTCTGCGGGTGTGTCGCAGCCCGCTCGGCTTTCTCCTCGGCCATTGGCGCGCGGGCCGCCGGGGCAGCCTGGCCCTGGGCTGGTCACACGCGCTGTACTGTCTCGGATGCTGCTGGGCGCTCATGCTGGTGCTCGTTGCCGCCGGCGCGATGGGTCTGCCGTGGGTGCTGCTCATCACGGCTGTGGTCGCGGCCGAAAAGCTGATGTGGGGCGGAGAATGGATTGCGCGGATCACCGGGAGCGCGCTTGTGCTCCTGGGCATGCTAGTAGCCCTTCGGCCCGATCTCGTGACCGCATTGCGGAGCGGTCACTCGATGTGATTGCACGCGTCACCGATGGAGGAATGTCATGGCGAGCCCCGAGTGGAAGATCAGCGGAAACTACTTCGAAGCGTGCAGCTGCGACTCCGTCTGCCCGTGCCCGACCTCCGGCCTGGCGGCGCGGCCGACCCAAGGTTACTGCGACGCCGGCCTCGTCTTCCAAGTGGAGCGCGGCTCGCATGGCACGACGAAGCTCGACGGCCTGAGCTTCGCCGTGCTCCTGCATACTCCGGGAGCGATGGGCGCCGGCAACTGGACGGTCGGCGTGATCGTCGACGAGCGGGCTACCGCCGAGCAGCGTGAGGCGCTGGGGGCGATCGGCAGCGGACAGGGCGGTGGTCCGATGGCTGCCCTCGGGCCGCTCGTCGGCCGCTTCGCCGGGATCGAAGCCAAGCCTATCCGGATCGAGGGTAGTGGGATGAGCCGATCCGTGTCGATTCCGGGAGCGCTCGACCTTGCCATCGAGGGAATTGCCGGCGCCAAGCAGACCGAGCCGATGTACCTCGACAATGTCGGCCACCCTGCCGCGACTCGCCTTGCCCTCGCGAAAGCCTCTCGGAGCCACATGCACGCGTTCGGGATCAACTGGGACGACACGTCCGGCAAGAACAACGGCCACTTCGCTCCGTTCTCCTGGAGCTCGAGCTAGGAGCCACGCTCCGCTACTTCGCCACGAAGATCATCCCGCATCCTCGAAGGAGGCGTGACCGCGATGTCCAACACGGTGGGATTCATCGGGCTCGGGAACATGGGTGGACCGATGGCGCTGAACCTCGTCAAGCACGGCTTCTCGCTCGTCGTGCACGACATCGATCCCGGCAAAGCCGAGGTCTGGAAGACGCGGGGCGCCACCCTGGCCACCTCGGCCGAGGCCGTGGCGGCCAAGGTCGAGCGCACCATCTGCATGGTGGAGACGACGACGCAGGCCGAGTCGGTCATCACGGGCGAGCACGGCATCATCAAGAGCGCCCAGCCCGGGCACATCGTGGTCTGCATGAGCACCATCGACCCGATCGTGGCGCGCCGGCTCGCCGATCAGCTCGCGACCCGGCGCATCGCCATGATCGACGCCCCCGTCAGCGGAGGCACCGAGCGCGCGTCCTCGGGCGAGCTATCGATCATCGTGGGAGGCGCGGCGACCACCGTCGCGGCCTGCCAGGATCTCTTCCGCGCCATGGGGGCCAACGTCTTTCACGTGGGCGGGCTCGGCCAGGGTCTTGCCATGAAGCTCGTCAACAACATGCTGGTGCAGGTCAACACGGTGGCGGTGGCCGAGGCGCTCGTCCTCGGCGTCAAGGCCGGGCTCGACCCGAAGACCATCTACGACGTGGTGCGCGTGAGCACGGGCAACAGCTTCGCCTTCGAGACGCGGGTGCCCAAGATCCTCAAGCGTGACTTCTCGCCCGGCGGCACCGTGGACATCTCCTTCAAGGACCAGGAGCTGGAGACGTCCTTCGCCAAGCAGCTCGGCGTGCCCATCCTGCTCGCCAACGTGAGCCAGCAGGTCTACCAGATGGCGCGGGCGGCGGGCTTCAACAAGGAGGACGGCTCCGCGCTCATCAAGGTGCTCGAGCGGCTGGCCGGCGTCAAGGTCGGAGGGTCCTCCTAGCGCCATGGCGACCTATGTGCTGGTGCACGGAGCGTATCAGGGGGGCTGGATCTGGAAGCCGGTGGCCGAGCGCCTGCGCGCTGCCGGGCATCGCGTCTACGCTCCCACCCTCGACGGCTGCGCCGAGCGGCACGAGCAGGTCCGTCGCGGCATCACGGTGACCACGCATGCCCAGGAGGTCGCCCGGCTGCTCTTCTTCGAGGACCTGCACGATGTCGTGCTCGTGGGCACCAGCTCGGGGGGCATGGTCATCTGCAAGGCGGCCGAGCTGGGCGCCGATCGCCTGGCGCGCCTCGTCTTCGTGGATGCCCTGGCCCTCCTGCCAGGCGAACGCGTGGGCGACATCGTGAACCGCCCGGCCGCCAACGAGGTGACCGAGATCACGACGGCGCCGACCCGCAAAGACGTCGAGGGGCGCATGTTCGCCGACCTGGAGCCGGCCACGCGCGCCTGGGCCCTCGCGCGCTACACACCGCATCCGATCGCGGCGCTCGAGGCGCCCATGGAGCCGACGAGCTTCTGGGAGGGCACATGGAAGGTGGCGATGATCCGGTGCAAGCAGGCCCGCAATCCTCCTGAATCCCATCAGCGCCGCACGGCGGAGCGCCTGAAGGCCAGCTTTGCTGAGATGGACACGGGGCACTATCCGATGCTGAGCCAGCCGGACGAGCTGGTGCGCCTGCTCACCTAGGACGCCAAGGCAAAGGAGAGCGTGCCATGACCCAGTCCACGCTTCCGCCCCTTCTCTCGAGCGACGGTCATCTGGAAGTCCGGCCCGAGCGCTGGACGGCGCGCATGCCGGCGCGGCTCCGGGAGCTCGCCCCCCGCACGATCAAGCTTCCCGACGGCGGCGACGCCTTCCTCGTCGAGGGACAGGAGCCGCGTCCCGTGCCCTTCCTCGACCTCCGGGCCGGCCGGACCAACGAGACGTGGCAGCCCTTCGGCGTGACGGTCGAGGAGACGGCGGGCGTCGGCCCACCGGAGCAGCGCCTGACCGAGCAGGACATCGACGGCCTGCGCGCCGAGGTGCTCTTCCCCAACATGCGGGCTCTGGCGCACCATGGAGGATGACGAGGCCTATCGCGCCGCCGTCCGCGCCTACAACGACTGGCTGGGGGAGGAATACTGCGCGGTCTCCCGCGACCGCCTGATCGGGCTCGGCGTGATCCCGTGGACCAATCTCGAGGACGCCCTCGCCGAGCTCGAGCACTGCGCGCGGCTGGGGCTCAAGGGCGTCAACCTCGGCGTCTTTCCGAGCGGCCTCGGCTATCCCAGGCCGGCGGACGACCGCTTCTGGGCGGCGGCCATCGACATGGGCATGCCCCTGACCGTGCACGTGGGGTTCGACCGCCAAGGGCCACGGGCGTCCCAGCCCTCGCTCCAGTACCCGAACGCCGATCCGAAGGTCATCGCCCGGCTCGGCGGACGCACCCTCGTCGAATGGGTGGCCCTGCCCTTCATGGGCACCGCCGCGGCCATGAGCCTCTCGCAGATCATCCTGTCGGGCGTCTTCGACCGGCTGCCCGCGCTCGAGATCTTCTTCGCCGAGACGCGTCTGGGCTGGGTGCCCTTCTGGATGGAAGAAGCCGACTACTGGTACGAGCGGCACCGCCACTGGTCGGAGCGCCTGCTCGGCTTCAAGCCGCTCGCGCAGCGGCCCAGCGAGTACGTGCGCCGGCACATCCACTTCAGCGTCCAGCACGTCGAGCGGGTGGCCATCGAGCTGCGTCATCACATGGGTGTCGAGCGCATCATGTTCGCCACGGACTTCCCCCACATCGAGTGCGACTGGCCGAACACGCGCCCGTTCGCCGAGCGGCTCTTCGCGGGCGTGCCCCAGGCCGAGGCCTTCAAGATCGCCGCCGGCAACATGCTCGAGTTCTTCCGCCTCGCGGAAACGCCGATGGGGCGGAAAGTGATGGCGACGGTGGCCTGAGCGCCGTGAGGCTTCAGTCGGGGGCGGCGGTCACCACTGCCAGATGAGGCTGAACCGGGCCATCAGTCCCGGGACGACGGATTTCTTGATCGGGATCAAGCCGCCGATGAGGTCGGTGGGGACGAGGCCGCGGGCCTCCACATCTTCCTCGACGACGTACACCTCCACGCCCTTGGCGATCAGGCGCGTGAGGTCGCCGGGTAGGTCGGGCGGCTGTGTCTGCTTCTTGTCTCCGAAGGCGATCCCCGAGGCGTCCTGGCCCTTCACCCCGTAGTTCACGGCGTGGCCCCGCAGCAGCACGGCGGTCTGGGCCCCGCCTCCGCGGATGGCATGCGTGAACCACACGACGGTGTCGTCCTGCTCTTCGACGGTCGCCCGATACGCGCTCTCGACGACCTGGAGAATCTTCTTGTTCATGGCGCTCTCCTCAGCCCCTGGTCGGGATCACCAGCGTGTTGTCGGCAGCCTCGGCCATCTTCCAGAAGTCGACCGGACTCCCCCGCCCCACCCCCGCCACCGCCTCGCCCACGCCCCGCTCGTCCACGCAGAGCCCGCAATTGATCCAGCTCAGCTTGCCGCCACTCTTCTCGGCCTGGGCGGTGAGGGCAATGATCCAGTCCTTCGGGTTGGGATGGTCCTCCTGCGCGACGTCGCGCCCGTGCACGGCATTGGCGTGCGGCGCCTGCTTGGCGAAGGACAGCGCGACGGCGCCCTCGTAGCAGAAGACGGACACGTCGTGGCCGCGGCGCGCCGCGGCGTCGATCAGGCGGAAGGCCGTCGTCGTGCGCGCGCTCTCGTAGGGGGCGTCCATCAGGAGAAAGGCAAGCGTCTTCTTGTCGGCCATGGTTCCCTCCTCAGTGCCACAGGGCCTTGCGGCCCTGCACGAGACGATCGATCACGACGTCGATCGGGGCGGACATCACGCAGGGGTCGAGGCGGTCCGTGGGGATGCCCCGCTCCCGCAGGGAGAATTCGTCGGCCAGGATCTCGACGCCCGCCTTGGCCACCGCGTTCAGAGCCGCCGTCTGCGCGCCCCTGCGCGCGGGGAAGACGCCGTTCTGGACGAGGAACAGGGTCACCGGCGATCCTTCCCTGGCGAGACCGGCGGCCAGATCGTAGAAGTACGTGGCCACGTCGCTGGACTCCAGCGCGTCACGGGACTCGATGAGCAGGTAGCTATCCATCCCAGTGTTCCTCCCTGGCCCGCAGTGTCGGGTGAGCCCGTCAACGCGGCGTTATCGCAACGTGATCGGTGCGGGGACTGCCTTGACTCGCCGTCGGTGGAGATGCTATCGGTCGTCACCTATGCCACGCCTGAGTCTCCGGCTCCTGGGCGGCTTCCACCTCCGGCTGGAGTCGCGCTCGCTCGCCCTCCCGGCTCGGAAGGCGCAGGCCCTCCTGGCATATCTCGCCCTCCGGCCCGGCCGCCCGCATTCGCGGGAAAGCCTGACTGCCCTCTTCTGGGGCAACGTCGGCGAGCGCCAGGCGCGACAAAGCCTCCGACAGACCGTCTTTCGTATCCGCAAGGTCTTCGCGGCGGCAAAAAATCCCGGCTTCGTCGTCCAGACGGAGACGATCGCCGTCAACGCCGCCGCCGTCGATGTGGACGTCGCGGGCTTCGAGCGCCTGATTCGCAAGCGGTCCCCCGCCGCCCTCGCTGCCGCCATCACGCTCTACGAAGGTCCGCTCCTCGACGGGCTGCGCGTCGACGAGGAGCCCTTCGAGAGCTGGCTCCGGTCCGAGCGCGACCGTCTCCGTGAGCTGATCCTGGAGGCCCTGACGGGGCTCCTGGCCCAGCAGATGAAGCGTGGCCCTGTCGAGACGGCCATCCAGACGGCGGGGCGATTGCTCGCCCTCGATCCGCTGCAGGAGGGCGCGCACCGCACGCTCATGCGCCTCTTCGCCCGCCAGGGCCGGCGCGCCGCCGCCCTCCGTCAGTACCAGGCCTGCGTGGCGGTGCTGCGGAAGGAGCTGGGCGTCGAGCCGGAAGCCGAGACCAAGCGCGTCTACCAGGAAATCCTCCAGCGGCAGGCTCGGACCTCGGCGGGCGCCGCCCGGGCCGGCGACCCCGCGGCGGAGAGCCCGCTCATCGGACGGGAAGAGGAGGTAGGACATCTCCGCCGAACGCTCCGCGAGATCCTGCGCGGTCAAGGACGCGTCTTGCTTCTCACGGGCGAGACGGGCATCGGCAAGAGCCGCCTCATCGAAGAGCTGGCCGCCGAGGCGGGCCGAAGCGGCTGCCGGGTCCTCATCGGCCGAGCGTACGAGACCGAGCAGATCCTGCCCTTTCGCCCCTGGGTGGACGCGCTCCGCGCGGGCACCATCCTGTCCGAGACCGAGGCCCTCGACAGCCTGCCGCGGGCCTGGCGCGGCGAGCTGGTCCGGCTCTTTCCGGAGCTGAGCGCGTCGGGCGTGCAGCCGCAGATCATCCCGGAAAACTCCGTCAGGCTCTTCGAGGTCATCGACGCGCTCATCGCCCACGTCGCCGCCCGACGCCCGCTCGTCGTGGTGCTCGAGGATCTCCACTGGGCGGACGAGCTGAGCCTGCGCCTCTTCTCGTTCATGGGCCGGCGCGTGGGCGCCCGCCCCCTGCTGCTCGTGGGCACCGCGCGCGAAGAGGAGCTGCCCGACGCGCCCGCCCTCCGGCGATCGCTCCATGAGCTCGAGCCGGAAGCCCACGTCAACCGCGTCACCCTCTCGTCGCTGTCGGAGCGGAGCACGGCCGGCCTCGTGGGCGCGCTGGCGCGCGCGGGCAGCAGTCGCTCCAGAGTGGCCGAGCTGGCCCAGAAGGTGTGGGCGATCAGCAGCGGGAACCCTTTCGTCATCGTCGAGACCATGCGCGCCCTGCAGGAGAACCGTGGCCTGCCCTCCGCCGGCCTCTCGCTGCCCCATCGGGTCCGCGAGGTCCTCACCGCCCACCTCGATCGCCTGGGCGCCAAGAGCCAGAGCCTCGTGGCCGTGGCCGCCGTGGTCGAGCGGGAGTTCAGCTTCAACGTGCTGCAGCGAGCGTCCGGCTTGAGCCGGCGCGACAGCGCGGAGGGGATCGAGGAGCTGGTACGCCGTCGCATCCTTCACGCCGTCGGCGAGGGCTTCGATTTCACGCATGGATGGTTCCGGAGCGTGGTGTACGAGGATCTGCTCGCCCCGCGTCGCCAGGCCCTGCATGCCGCGGTGGGCGAGGCGCTCGAGGGCGTCTACGCCGAGCAGCTCGACGAGGTGTACGACCGCCTCGCTTACCATTTCTCGCGGGCGGACGAGCCGACCAAGGCCTTCGATTATCTCGTGCGGCTGGCCGGCCGGGCCGCGCGCAGCTACGCCTCCGAGGAGGCGGTGCGCATCCTGCAAGACGCGCGGGCCTGGATCGACCGGCTGCCCGCGGACCAGCGGGACCGGCGCCAGCTCGATCTCGTCTCACGTCTCGCGCACTGCCTGCTGTTCCTGGGTCGGTCCGCGGAGGCGCGCGAGCTGCTCGGGAAGGAAGAGGCGCGGATCGAGCGGCTGCGGGACCCCTCGCTGAGCGGCCCCTTCTACTTCTGGGTCTCCTACACGGACGCCAACCTTGGGCACGCGGAGCGGGCGGCCCAGGCCGCCCTCCGCGCGCTCGAAGAAGCGGCCCGGTGCGGCGATCAGACGACGATGGGGCTGGCCAACTGCTCGCTCTCCCGGAACAGCTACTGGCTCGGCCGCTCCGATGGCATCGCCCAGGGCCGCCAGGCCGTCGCGCTGCTCGAGCGGACGGAGGAGCGCTGGTGGCTGGGCCAGTCCTACCTCGCCCTGGGGTTGAACCTCTATCACATCGGTGACTTCACGCCCGCCCTCGAGGCCCTCGAGCACACGCGCGTGATCGGGGAGGCCATCGGCGACACCCGGCTGCAGTCCCAGGCCGTCGGCAACATGTCGCGCGTGCACTCCTTGCGGGGCGAGCACGAGACGGGGCTCGCGCTGGCGCAACGCGGCCTGGAGCTGGCGGCAGACCCCGTTTCCCGCGCCCTGGGGATGGTTCACATGGCCCTGGCGGAATGGGAGAACGGTGATTCGAAGCAGGCCATTCCCGTGCTCGAGAAAGCGCTGGCCCAGACCCAGTTCCTGGGTGGGCGCGGCGGCTATGTGTCCCGCCAGGTCGACGCGCTCCTCACCTCGGGCCTGAGCGAGATGCACCTGCATGCCGGGGATCTGAGCCAGGCCACCCAGCTCGCGCAGAAAGCGCAGAGCACGGGGGCCGAGATCAAGTGGCCGGTGGCCATGGGATATGCGGAACGGGCCCTCGGCGCGATCGCGCGGACCCAGGGCGATTTCACCCAGGCGCGATCCTATTTCTCGCGATCCGTCGAGATCTTCGCGGGCGCCGACACGCGGTTCCAGGCGGCGCGAGCCCGAGTGCTGCTGGCCGAGGCCCTCCACGCGGGTGGCAACCGGAGCGGCGCCGGGTCTCAGCTCAAGGAGGCGCGCGACGCCTTCCGTCTGCTGCGCGTGCCTCTCTACGTCGAGCGTGCCGAGCGGCTGGCCAAGGATCTCGGCCTCGCGCTGGACGAATTCGTGCCGCCGGCTCCCCCCGCCAATTCCCTCATCCCCAGGAACTGAGCAGAGCGGAAGTTCGGGGCACGGCGTTCGGCGGCTCTGCTAGCTACTCAGTCCGCGACGCTTGCGCCCGGTGCTCGATCCGGGATGGACCCAAGGCGCAACATCCACACGCGAATTGTGTCCAGGCTCAGTAACTGGCTGCGACTCCACGGGTCTCCGGACAGCCGCGCCTGGATCTGCGCTTCATCAGACGCACGCACAACGAGCAGGGTCTCACGGGTGCCATCGACCGGCCCTCCAAGAACGACGAAGCCGTCCCTGGCGAGGGCATTCATGAACTCGGCGTGCGCCCGCCACTCCTCCTGCTCCTCCAGCGAGCGCGAATCGTCCCAGCGAGGGCCACGAGACCGTGTCACCAGGAAGAGCCTTTGCACACCATCCGGCACGATCAGAGCACCCTCAGAAACTCGAGGACAGCGGCATTGACATCGGTCTGTCGCTCCTGCTGGGTCCAGTGTCCGCATCCAGGAAGAATGAGCGCCTGCCGCAACTTCGGGACCAGTTGCTTGAGGGAAGCCAGGAGCTTGTCCGTCCCGCCAAAGCCGAGGACCATGTCGCGTTCTCCCGCCATGTAGAGCGCCGGCACGGTCACGTTCGCGCCGGCCCACGGCGCCAGCAGCTCCCAGTTACGATCGATGTTCCTGTACCAGTTGAGGCCGCCGCGGAAGCCCGTGCGTGTGAACTCGCCCGCGTAGACGTCGATGTCCGCCTCGGTGAGCCAGGGCAGCGTCGCCGGGGGCTCGACGCCGCTCAGGAACTTTCCGCCGCGCGGCACCATGCCGACATTCCCTGCACCCACCGGCACGGTTGGACGCGGAGAATCCCCCGATCCAAAGTACAGGACGCGGCGAATCGTGGACCGCGGGTCGCGGTCGAGCTCGGCCTCGGCGACGCCGGGCTCCTGGAAGTAGAGCATGTAGAAGGTCGCGTCCGCCGTCTTCGGCATGACCGTCGTCGGGCGCACGGAGCCGCGCGGACGGAACGGCACGCTGAGCCCGATCACGGCGCGGAAGCGGTCGGGGCGCATTTGCGCGGCGCTCCACGCGACGGGCGCGCCCCAGTCGTGCCCGACGATCACGCAGCTTCGTTCACCCAGGGCGTCAAGCAAGCCAAGCATGTCGCTCACCATGTGGAACAGCGTGTACTGGGCGATGTCTTGGGGTTGGTCGGTCCGGCCGTAGCCGCGCATGTCGGGGGCGACGGCGTGATACCCCGCCGCCGCGAGCGCGGGAAGCTGATGGCGCCATGAGTACCATGATTCCGGAAATCCGTGGCAGAGCAGGACCAAGGGACCGCTTCCTTGCTCGGCGATGTGCATTCGAATGCCGTTCGTCTCGACGATCCGATGCGTCAGCTTACTCATGCCCGCGGCGCCCTCTCCCGTAGCGCTCGGTGATGTTCGGGACACTGAGCAGGCCGATGCCAGTCCGGCTGCCACAGCGCTCCCGAGGAATGTGCGCCTGCTGAGCTCTCGACGTGGGCGAAGGTGAGCATCCAAGAGCGTCCCTCCTTCCGAGTGGTTGGCGTGAGGCCGGTCTTGGCATGGGCCGGCTCCTTGCCCTTGGTCAGGGCGCCTTGTGAAGGGCTCCGTCCTTCATGATCATGCGGAAGGCGCCACGGTCCTGGAGGATCTCGATGTTCGCGAGCGGGTCTCCGTCGACGAGCAGCAGGTCGGCGAGGGCGCCCGTGGTCACCACGCCCAGCTCGCCGGGCCGCCCCATGATCTCGCCGCCCAGCTTGGTCGCCGCGACGATCGTGTCCATGGCCGAGAACCCGAGGATCTTCACGAAGAGCCAGAGATCCCGCGCGTAGGTGCCGTGCGGAGTATAGGGGAAGCCGTAGTCGCCCCCAGGAAGCACGCGGATGCCGCGCTTGCGCATGCGCCCGACGACGTCGACGGTCACCGCGAGCTCGTGCTCGAAGGCCCGGGAGCGCTCGGCGGTGACGCCCCACTGGCCGGCGGCCTGGCTCAGGTTGTACGTGATGCCGAGGGCGGGGCCGACGAAGATCCGATCGCGCGCGGCTTCGAGGGCATCGAGCGCGCGCTCGTCAGCATAGTTCGCGTGATAGATGACCTCCACGCCGTGGCGAAGCGCCATCATGACGGACTCCGCGCTCCGGCAGTGCGCGGCGACGCGCAGGCCGCGCGCCCGCGCCACCTCCATGGCCGCTTCCACTTCCGCGTCCGTCATCGGCGTCTGCTCGGACGGCCAGGCCGAGGTGCCGATGTCGCCGGAGAGGTTGAGCTTTAACAGATCTACCCCTTCCCGGGCGAGCAGCCGGCACACGCGGCGCATGGCGTCGGGCCCGTCGGCCACCCAGGCGAAGGTCGGCGTCTCGTAGTGCGGCAGGTGGAGCAGGTTGCTGTCGCCGAGCCCACCCGTGACCGTGATCTCGGGGCCGTTGGCGAGGAGGCGGGGCCCCGGAACGCGCCCGGCCTCGATCTCGCGCTTCAGGACCACGTCCAGGCGCGGCTTGGGCGCCGCCGCCGAGAACGCGCTGGTGTAGCCGCAATCGAGCATGGTGCGCGCGTTGCGCACCGTGATGAGCATGTGCTCCTCGACGGGCAAGCGCGTCAGATCCAGCGAGCCGAGGTCGGCCAGGCCGATGTGGGCGTGCGACTCGATGAGGCCGGGCATCAGCGTGGCGCCGGCGCCGTTGATCACCGTGGCCCCATCGGGCGCGGGCGCGGCCGCCCCCGGCGTCACCTGCGTGATCCGGTTGCCCTCCACCCGGACGGCGCCGAGAAAGGGCTCCCGGCCGGTGCCATCGAGGATCCGCGCGTTGGTGATCAGATAGCTCATCCGGAGGTTCTCCCTTGTCCTGGAAATGTCGCCAGACTATGGCGCGGACGGTCCATCACGGCCTACTGGCCACCGGCGCACTTGTCCCACGAGGCGATGCTTGCGCGGTAGCCCGTGCCCGGCGTGCGTATCGGCAGCTCGAAGTAGACGTCGTCGTAGCCACCGACATAGCCGGGGACGAAGCCCACGTTCTGCGCGACCACCTGCCCCTGGGCATCGAGCGTCTCCACGAGCAGGCGCGTGCTTCAGTAGCCGGACTTGCCCCCATAGGTGATGACGTGGCCGGTGATGAGGGGCCGCCCCGCACGGTCCTGGGTGGCCTGCCAGTCGAGCGTGATGGTCCCGGCATTGCCCACGATGGTGCTGCGCTCGGCCTGAGCCGCGCCCGCGCCCATCGCCAGGACGCAGGCCACGAGTGCCACGCTGATCCGCAACCCGATGCTCATCGTGCCATCCTCCTTGCTCCCGCCCTCAATGACGGGTGGGTGAGGTCATTGTTGTCCACGATCACGGTAGCCCGCGACCGAGGTGCGCAGCGCTCGAGGTAGATTTCCTGCCCACGAACGTAGCGCTGGTTCTCCGCCGCCACGAGATCCGGTGAGCTGCCATCGCGTTGCGCACACCGAGAGACCGATACCTCGAAGCGCGCGTCGACGAAGATCGTGAAGTCCCAGCACTCGAGCAGCTCGGGCCGATGCAGAAAGATCCCGTCGAAGAGGAGCACCGCCTCTGCTTCGGCCTGCTCTTCGACGGCATCCACCGGCGTGTCGATCCGATGGTCGAAGAGTCGTCGGCGGAAGCGCCGCGACCCTGCCGGACCCAACGGGTTCAGCACAGACGCCTTGAGGCCGTCATAGTCAAAGGAGTCCAGGAAATAGCCCTCGGGCGAGTGCCGTCCGCGTTGATAGCGCTGGGCCCGGGGTCGATGGAAAAAGTCCACCGACGAGCGCACGACCGGTCTTCCTCGGCGCCGGATGGGCGCCACCAGCTCGTCAGCCAGCATCGTCTTCCCCGCCCCATCGACCCCGTCGATGCCGACCCGCACCGGATGCGGTCTCTGTACCGCGGTGATCAGGTCCGCCAGTCGTTCCAGCAGCTCGCTACGTTTCATGGCTCCCGCCCCCTGTCTCGCCTGTGGTCGCGCAGTCACCCATCCGCGAGGCGGGGAAATTAGTGTAGCGTATCGGCCATGGCCAACCAAATGGACTACCGGACGCTGGGCAGGACAGGGCTCAAGGTCTCCGCGCTCGCCTTCGGATGCGGCGACGTGGGCGGGCTGATGGTGCGGGGCGCGCCGGCTGATCGCGAGCGGGCCATCGCGCGCGCGGTCGAGCTCGGCATCAACTACCTGGACACCGCGCCCTCGTATGGCAGCGGCGAGTCGGAGCGCAATCTGGGCGTCGTGCTGCGCGCGCTGCGCCCGCAGGTGATCGTGGGCACCAAGTGCCGGCTGCCCGACACGACGGACGTGCCGGGGGCGCTCACCCGCTCGGTCGAGAACAGCCTCAAGCTGCTCGGCCTCGAGCGTCTCGATCTCTTCCATCTGCACAACCCGATCGGGCGTGTGACGGGAGAGCGGCGATTGGGTGTGGGTGAGGTCCTGGACGCCGTGGTGCCGGCGGCCCGTCGCTTGAAGGAGCAGGGCAAGATCCGCTTCTTCGGCATCACCGCGCTCGGGGAGACGGGCGCGCTGCACCGCGCGCTGGCGAGCGGCGCCATCGACACCGCCCAGGTCTGCTTCAACATGCTGAACCCGACGGCGGCGCACGCGGTGCCCATGGGCTATCCCGCCCAGGATTTCGACCGCCTTCTCGACCTTGCCCACGAGAAAGAGGTGGGGACGATCTGCATCCGCGTCCTCGCCGCGGGCGCGTTGAGCGGCCAGGTAGCCCGGCATCCCGTGGCGATTCCCGCCGTGGATCCGATCGCCTCCGGTCCGGACTACGCAACGGATGTCGAGCGCGCCAAGGCCTTCGAGCCCCTCATCAAGGAGGGCTATGCCGCGAGTCTCGTGGAGGCCGGCTTCCGGTTCGCTCTGGGCACGGAGACCATGTCCACCGTGCTCATCGGCTGCTCCGACCTCGGTCACCTCGAGTTTGCCGCCGCCGCGGCCGCGAAGGGGCCCCTCCCCGCGCCCGCGATGGACCGCCTGCGCGCCATCTGGCCGCGCCTGGCCGCCTGAGCCAAGTCGCCCCGGTCACAGGGGGCGGCTGTGTGAGTCACTGCTCAATAACCTGATCCGCCCGCTGCATGAGCGATGGCGGAATGGTAAGGCCGAGGGCCTTGGCGGTCTTGAGGTTGATCACGAGCTCGAAGTTCGTTGGTTGTTCGACGGGCAGGTCGGCGGGCTTGGCCCCCTTGAGGATCTTGTCGACGTACACGGCGGCCCGTCTCGCAAGAGCGCCATAGCTTGGCCCATAAGCTACGAGGCACCCCGTGACAACGAATTCCTTCACCTCGCACATCATCGGCAGGCGGCTCTTGATGGCGAGGTCGGCGATCTGTGCTCGTTGATTGAACACGACCCCGTCCGTCACAACGACGAGAGCCTGAAGACGCTCGCGCCTGATCGTCGAGAAGGTCTCGCTTAGGCCCTGAGGATCGCGTACCTCGAGACGTCGGAGCTGCAGCCCCAATCTCCGTGCCGCGGTCTCCGTCGCGTTCGCCGCGGCCATGTTGGCGCTCGTTGGGTTCAAGAGCATGCCCACTCGCGCGACAGCCGGAAGGGCCTCCTTCAGAAGCTCCAGTCGCTTGGTGTACAGCTCTGGCGCCAGCGTCGTCAACCCCGTCACATTGCCACCCGGGTGCGCCAGGTTCGCGACGAGGCCTGCACCAATCGGATCCTGCACGAGCATCATGACGATTGAAGTTGTCGGCAGGGCCTGCTTTGCCGCCACGCTCTCGACGTCGCCTGTCGCGGCGACGATGTCGACCTTGCGGCCCGCCAGGTCGGCGAGGAACTCCGCGAGGCGCTCCTGCCGTCCGCCAGCGAACCGGCGTTCGATCGCGATGTTCCGTCCTTCTACGTAGCCGAGCTGTCCCAGCTGGTCCAGGAACTGCACCCAAACGGGGTTGGGTTTGACGGGATCCGTCCCTATCGAAAGCAGAGCGATCCTTGGGGGCGTCTGGGCCCGGGGCGCGAGGGGCGCGGCGAGCAGGCCAGCGGTGAGCGCTGCTGCAAGCGCAGCGCGTAAGATCATCATGCCGCCACCTCCGTGTACTGGCTCAGCACCACCCGGATCTTCCGCCAACCGTCGATTCTGCACAAGTTGACCTGCCCGCCCGCCACGAGGCTGACGTCAAGCCATTTTGGCCAGCTGCGCCTCGAGGCGGTCAAAGTTCTGCTCGTTCGCCTCGACGGCGAACCCCTTGACCTTGGCGCATTCAGCGGCAGTCTCGAAGAGCATTTGAAAGGTGAGCTCGGTCTTGCCGGCCTGCTCGGCGAAGGTGGCTGTCACCTGGAACTGCGGGCCCGACACATGCTGGAAGACGATCCGTTCCGGTTTCACGATCTCGACGAAGACGCTCTTGTTCTTGTAGTCGACGCCGTCGGGGCCATGCATGACAAAGCGCCAGACGCCGCCCGGCCTCATGTCGAACTCCTGGAACGTGTTCGTGAAGCCCTTCGGCCCCCACCACTGCGCGAGGTGCTCGGGCTCGGTCCACGCTTTGAACACGAGCTCGCGTGGCGCGTCGATGACGCGCGTGGTGACGATCTCTCTGTCTGAGAGCGGCTCAGCGGAGCCATCTTTCCTTGTGGACATGGTGCTCAGCCGCGCGGCCCGCTTTGCCTGGCTTCGGCTCGGCGGATGAGCTCGTTCGACGGCCGTCCGGGATCCATGACCTTCCGGGCCGTCTCTACTCCCGCGATCGGCAATTCAGCAGGGCTGAGAAGCCCAAGCTGGACCAAGACGGACGCCTGGTCCCAGTAGATGTGCTCGTGGGCCAGCTTGCCGTCTCGAAAGTGGATGACCACCACCAGCGGGATCTCGACTCGCCGGCCTGTGGGAGGCACGCCCGGCAGCATCCATTCCATCTCCACCGTGTGGGTGAAACGGAAGATCATCTCGTCCACCAGCCGGTCGGTGCCGATCGTCCGGGATACGGGCACGATGTCCGTGTCGGGCGGCATCTTCGGGATGAAGCGCCGCGAGTAGAACTCGCGCAGGGCCTCGCGACCAACCCCGCCTGTCATCACGGGCACATGGTTCACGTAGGCGTCGGGCACCATGGTGGCGAGCGTCGCCTCCGTGTCACGGATGGCGAACTCATCGCGGACGTGCTCTTCCCAGAGATCGTTGAGGAGCTGCTGCGCGGGCGTGAGGGACGGGCCCGTTTGTACGCTATCGCTCATCTCAAGCGCCTCCCTCGACGATTTCCTTTTTGAGACCCTGGACAAACGCGACCACGTCGCGCTTCTCGGCCTCGGGTACCTTGAACTTCGCCAGTGTCGCGTCGGCGTGGCCGAGGAACACGTTCCAGTCGCTCTCGCTGATGCGCATGCCTCGATGACAGAGCGCCATGTCCCTGCCGCGGTAGTACACCGGTCCGCCCGCGCTCGCGCAGAGGAAGTCGATCAGCAGCTGCTTCTCGCGCTTGACGCCGTCCTCTCCGCGATGGGCCCAGAAGCGGCCGAGCTGCGGATCTGCCTGAAGCCGGGGCAACAGGTCATTCGCCACCGCCGTGATCGCGTCATAACCGCCAAGGCGCTCGTAAAGGGTCTTCTTCTCGTCGCTCATCCTCTTCTCCTCCTCTGTTCCGCCACCCAAGATGCTTCCAAAGTTCGCGCCCATCAACGTCGTCTTCTAGATCCGGTAGAACTCATAGAACTCTGACACCGAAGCCTCTGCCGCGAGCACCTGAAGAGGAAAGCACTGGTCCAGCCCGTCCAAGCTAGGCTGGCGCTCAAGGCGTTCCAGGAACTCACCCGTCATGCTCTTCCTGATCTCCCCATGCCGGTCCAGAAATTGCCCCCACAGGGGCATGTGCTGAAATCGCTGGCCGATCACGTGGGCGGTCGCCAGGTACGAGACCGGAAACAGACGACGATACGCATCGAGATTGTACAGCCAGGACGCCCCCACCACCTGGAGAGGCTGAGGCTGGGTTCGCTTGACATGCTCGAAGAGGGCGGTCAAGTCCGCCAATCGCCGATCGACGCGTTCGATCCCCAGCGGGGAGTGCCCGTCTGTTTCGGCATTCCCGAAGTGGAGGCGAATGCGGCCACCACTTAGCGGAGCGTAAGAAAAACACCCAAAGGTCGCCACGACGCCCGGCGCAGTCGGAGCCTCCGGTCGCTTCAAGTAGAAGCGATACGTCCACTCGTGATTGTCGTTCGGGTCCCGCAGCCCGGCCAGGTACTCCCGCCACGTCGGATGAGCCGGATCAAAGTCGCGGCCCAGGCCAAACCGGACATAGAGATTCGTGTACTCCAGCAGAGCGCGCGCCAGGGGCAGTCCGGATAGCAGTGTGACCTTGTGGGCAAACTGAAGCTGGAGATCAAAGAACGCCTTGGCGTAGGTCACGCTGTTCTCGCGTGCGCGCTGTCCTTCCCTACTGGGGCGGCGCGATCCTGCCCACGAGATCGGCTCCCGCCCAGCTCCCGGACCCCGGCCTGAGCACCACGATCTCGGCCTGGCTCGGCGGACACCAGCTCCTTCAGCTCGAGGAGCCGCACTGGGGTACTCGGCGCCGAGTCCGGAACGAGGGCCCACGAGCTCTCGACAGGGCCGGCGGCCATCAGGCGGGCCGTGTCCAGGCACCGGCACACCGGGGAGGACAGGACTCGGTCCACGCGCACGCCGTGCTTGCGGAAGGCCTCGCCAAGCGCCTTCGCCTGTTCGCGCCCCCGTTCATCCAGGTTCCGTTGCGTCGCGCAGTCGTCGAGCTTGAAGCCGGGCGGGTCACCGCCGTAGCCGGGTGGTGCGTTGCCATGACGGATCAGCGCGACATGACCGCCCTTGGCGAGCGCGGCCCAGACTTCCTTGGAGTCATCGGCGGCCACATCCGTCGTGATGACGAGCGAAAGGGCGAGAAGGCAGAGAGCCAATCGACCGATCCGGTGCACCATGCACGATTCGATCACGGCATCCCCCTCGGGTCCACCGATCTCCTCATCGTCTGAGTCTGCCTCGTTGCCCGGGCGATTGTGACAGCCCTCCGAGATACTCGGCGAGACGATCGAAGCTCTCGGACATTCCTCCCTCCATCCCTAGTCCTGCTCGATCTCCCATTCCTCGGGGGTAGCCAGGTACACGTAGTCGTACGAATTGCCCGAGGGGTTCCACCTCGCGTATTCCCAGATCTTCGTCTTCTCGATGACAAACCCCGCTCTCGACTCTATGACCTTTCCGTTTTGCCAGGTCAGCGTCGCCGGACCCGTGACGCGCTCCCGGTCACCGAGATCGACGGCTACCGCGTGTTCCTTCCGGCTGAGAAGAACTCCAAACGAACCGCCCGGCTTCGGCTTCTGTATTCTCGCGAAAAACAGCCGCTGCCATCCTTGCTGGTCACGGGAGACGATCAAAAGGTGAGTGCACCCCTTGCCTTCTCTGTCGTTCGTAAGAGGAACTATCCAGTCCTCGCGTCCCGTCCCGGAAACATCTCCGCGCAGAAAGCCGTCGGCCGGCATGCGAAGGCTTCCCTGCGCCCACATGTCGTGAGCCACCGGTGTCAAACCACAAAGCAGCGCTCGGTTCACTTCGGGCACAAGAGCCGTCCATGCGGCGAAGGTCTCAAACCCGACATAGTCTCTTGGTGCCACAAGCGCTGTCGAAGAGCTTGCAGGAATCAAGGACACGGTAACGAGGCAACCGAGTGCCAATTGGCGGGTTCTGCGCGCCAGAGCGCTCAGCCTTGATCTCGGCATCTCAGGTACCCTCAATCCCGGAGATCAGCGGTCGAGAATGCTGGAAAGCCACGGCACCGCCTTCTTGGCAGCAGCTCTCGCTGCGTCAGCGGTCGGGTATTCTCGGCTCGAGTAGTAGCTGACCGGCGTCCATGCCCCCATGTCCTCGGGGTCCCTCCGGAATTCCTCAAAGCCGAACGTCCCATTGGGTTTGGAGAAGACGTCGACACACCGATCTGCCTCGGGCGCCTGGTGACTCGCCAGTACCGTCCATGACTTGTGCAGACGTGCCGACATGGCGCTGCCCCCAGTCCGCCGACAGTTCAGGCTAGCCAGCGCGCCGCGATACCGCGCCCGCGCTCGAGTGCGTTACCTGCGCCTCGCTATTTGGGAAACAGCACATACCCTTCCTTTTCCCGTCCTTGCAAGAGGAGGTAGCCATGGAGCGCATACTGCCTTCTCGAGCGCCAATGTGGTGACACAGCTCTTCATGACCCGTCTCGACTTACCGCCAGCAATAGCTCGAGCTTTCCTTCGAACACATGTCCAAGCGGGACGCCACAATGCAAGTAAAGTCAATCCTGACACATCGCACTACCGGGATCGAACATCCTCGGGTTCAGGGTTGGATGCCTCGTCGTGTTTCTCTTCGCCGAGAATTCCAGCGTGGTTTTCACCAGGCCATAATCATGCCCCAAGGATACACGGCCAGGAGCTTCCTCGCTCTTCAGCACCGCCAGCTGGGTGAGGTCATAGTGACCAAACAGCTCGCTCGCGATGATGTCCCGAGCTTCACGCAATGCAGCCTCGGTGATTTTCCTATCGGTGTTTTCGTCGCCAAGCGCCGACGTCCCCCATACAGCCCAAAGTGTCAGACATGCAACTAGAGCTCGCTTCACAGCTAGGCCAAGAGCAATTGCTGCTGCTCCCTGACGGCCAGCGGAGAGACCAATCGCGCATGCTCTTCGATGGCCCGCAGGTGAGCCTCCACGGTCTCTGCCGGAACGCCCAGCGGAGCATAAGCCACATACAGGACATGCGACGTCTCGAATGAAATCGGCGACCGATTATCTTGTCCGTAGATGATTGAACAGCAAATCCCCTCCGTATCTCGCATAATCATGTCGCCCGCCCAAATGGCTTTGGGAGTACCCGCCATTTGTGTCAACTGGTCTCCGTCCCGCGACACGTCGATGGACACGCCCCCGTGCAACTTTCCGACATCGTGCCCGGCGGTTAGAACCAGGGTTTCCATCTCCGCAATGAAGTTGGAGTCGACCAGCGGTGACACGTTCGGCAGATGCTTTCCTTTCAAGGCGATTGACTCAACTTGCTGCAGGACATGATAGGTCTTGTTGAAGCGTTTGTAGTACTGCGCATAAGCTGCCATCACGGGAAGTGCCAAGAACTCTTGTCGTGTAAACCCTTGATAGCGCTCGCGCACACGCGCTTCCGTCTCCCGCTTTCGATCATCCAGCTCGAGCGACGGGCGAGCATTCTCGACGCTCGACAGCTCCAACAGCCCGATGACCGCCCCCGGGTGAGCGGTTCGCCATTCCGTCGTGGCTGAAATCAAGAGCATAGCCGTCTCCGCGCTACCCAGCCTACTTAGCAATGAAGAAATAGTAGTCCGCCGTGTAGTTGATGCGGGCCGGCGTCCCGGCCGTGGCTTGAGAGCAGCCGGCCTGAGGCGCCACGCCGCCCACGGTGTTGACTCGCTGTATGCTCGTGACCTTGCTGAACGAGCCTTCCGAGCCGACGGACTTCGCGGCAAGCAGCAACCAAGGGATGGCGTCGGCCACTGGCGCGTCGGCACGTTCCTTCACCGTACCCAAGATCTTGCTCCCATCGGTCGATTCCCAATGCGGGCCGGCATAGTGTCGGCCGATCCTGTTTCCCCCCGCGTCGAAAAGATCGGCTTCGGGGGCCACGAACGCCCATTCATATTCTCCGACTCGGTCCTTTCGGGCACGGCATTCGTAGATCTGCAAGCCCTTCGCGGGAACGATCATCGCCAGCGATTCGTTCGCGCCGGGGACGAGTTTGTCCGGCACCTTGACGATAGGCCTCGGTGGTGGCGGGCTCGCGCAGGCGGCAACGAGGAGCAGCAGCAAGAAAGCCGTGAACTTGGATGTGTTGGAAATGGTGTCCTCTCCTTGGGTTGTGGCCTGATGCCTAAACCGTCGGGGTGCCTACGTAGTTCCTCAACGAGGAGGAAACGCTACGCCGTAGCGCTCGGGCGCGAGCCTCAGGCCGTTGGCAAAGAACGATACCGTATGGTAGAAGCCGACTAGCGCGATCAGCTCGAAGATCTGCTCGACACTGAAGGTGGCCGCGAGCGCGTCCCACACCTCGTCAGAAAGGTTCGCCGAGTCGTGCAGCTCATCGACCATTCGGATGAGCAGCCGTTCCTCGTCGCTCCAGGCGGGATTGGCCGCCTCACCGCGCACCGTCGCGCGGACCTGCTCGGGCGTCAGAGCAACCCGCTCGCCGAAGAATGCAACATGCACTCCCCACTCGTAGGCGCAGCCGCAGCGCCCACAGGTGCGGTTGATCACGATCTCGCGGTGGCGAAGTGAGACGGGCCCACGGTCGAGGAGGCTGCCGGCACGGAAGCGGTCGTAGATGCGCGGCACGCGGGCGAGCGTGGTGAACAGCGCCAGCGGCGGAATCCCGGGCGGCATGATGCGGTCGAACACCGCCTGCAGCTCAGGGGGAAAGGGAGGTGGAACCGGCTCGACACGGGGTCCGGTCGTAGTCATCGAAGGCTCCTTGGCCCGTAACGGAGGGCCCCACTCATGGCAGCCCAACGCTCACGGTGAGCGGTCGTGGCGAGCAAATGCGAGCCAGCGGCCCGCTCGATCGTTGAGTTAGACCGCACCGAATCCCTGCAACTCTTCGTATGCAGTGAATCTGATGCGCCCCATGTCCGGAGCTCTCCTGTCACACTTGTTGTAGGCGTGCGATAGCCCCTGCCACCCTTCAGCCTGTTGTGGGCTCGCTCACCTTCTCGCCAGAGCCTTGAAGAACGTATAGCAAAATGTTCCGTCTGGTTCCGCGGTCCGGTAGAGGTCCCGTATTCCCTTCTCCCATGTGTCTTCGTCGATGAGCCCCGCCGCGAGCGCGCGCTCGCGAACACCTTCGACCATTGCCGTGAACGTGTTCTTGGTGAACCCCTCGACCAGTCGCGGGCGGCTTGAGTCGACGTAGGCCATTCGTGGCGATACCGTGACGTGTCGGAAACCCGACTCGAGCAGGAGTGGATACAACGTGCGCCCGATCAGCGAGTCGCCGCCAGCGCGGGCCTGGAGCTCGATGAGACACCGTATGGCTTGCCGGGCGTACGGGCTCTCGGGATGGAAATAGGTCGAGCCATGATCACCCTCGATAACCGTGATGGTGCCGCCCGGCTTGAGGATCTGCCTGAGGTGCGCCAGGGCTTCGCGAGGCCGTGTTAGGTGTTCCAGGACAAAGCAGGCGAACACGTGATCAAACTCGCCGGGCGCGAACGTCATGGAGTACACGTCGGCCTGCTGAAACACCACGTTCCTCAAGTCGGCGGATCGAACGCTCTCCTGCGCAGCGGCCAGGGACTCCTCGGATATATCCATCGCGACGATCGTGGCCTGGGGGCTCCGCCTCGCCAGCGTGACCGTCTGAGCACCGACCCCGCACCCGACTTCAAGGACCACACTTCCCGGTGGGTAGAACGTATCAGAGTGCAGGAGCTCGGCGAGCGTGTCGGCTTGGTCGGCGAGGCGTTCCCGCTCGCGACCCGAATATCCGTGTACGTAGTCTTGCCGAGCATCCACGGTGCGTCACTCCCTTCCGCGCGCGGTCTCGAGTGTCCGCCGGAGGCGGATGTTAGATGGCCCCATTGAATTCTGGGGCAGAGAACCGAAGCGTCTGTGGATCAAACAAGACACCCCAAAATGCGTCGCCTCCATCGCATGCTCTCACGAAGACCGTCCGCCAGAAGTCGTTCGCTCCGCCGAACCGTTCCGGGCGCTCGACCAGCATGCGCGGGAATAGGTTGACGTAGATGAGTCGTCTGCCGGCGATGACGACACCAAGATACTGGCGATAGTGCTCGTCGAACGGGCGGTCCGGTCGTCCCATGGCCGTAACGAGGCCGGGCAATCGCGCTTCTGCCTGCGCAATCTGATCAGCCGTGGGATCCCAGCCGCTGCTGATGCGGCCGGGGCCGGGCCGCGAGCATAGGCGCTCGAGATGCCTCACCTCCGCGGGCGGCAGGATAGTGAACGGGACTTCCTCAGCCAGGGCTGCCGTGGTGCTGCTTCCGCACAGGAGCACCATGAAGGTGAACAACAGAGCCCAGCGATTCATCAGCATTGACCGTCTAACCGACCGACAGGCGCTAAGCTGCGAGCGCGGCCGCCCCGCAGCAGGACGATGGCAGGACCACTGGCCGCGCTCGGCAGTTTCAACGCTTAGCGAGGCGGCACGTCGGACTTCTCCACGACGCAAAACAAGTTGCCATCTGGATCCTCGAGCACAACGAAGTCGGCCCCTGTTCGATACCTCCAAGGGTATCGCCTCGCCCCCAGTGCCACCAACCGCTCAACCTCGGCGTGCTGATTCGCAGTATAGAGGTCCAGGTGAACCCAACTACGGCTTCGCGGACGTCTATCCCGCCCCTGGAACGACAGGTTAGGGCCTTTGCCTTGTGGATCGCGTAGGACGACCCATCCACCCGTTGCCGGCTCACGTGGCACGTACTGAAGCGCTGCCTGCCAGAACGCCACGGTGCGATCGAAGTCATGGCAATGAATGACGATTGACCCAATCCTCATTCAGCGCCCCTCCCAAGAGCGCAGCCGCGTGAGTGTCGCCTAACGGCTGGTGATGAGCGGCCGCCGCCCATTGTAGCCCGCCCCGACCACGAGCCGTTCATGCGGCGGTCTGCTCCATCGCCTGGTCAGGAAGCGGCGCCTACGCCATACGTGCGCGACCAACGTTGCTGAGCGTGCCTGCCGAGGGCTGGATAGACAACGAGACGGCGAAACGGATCGATCAGGGCCATGTAGAGCGGAGTGAGACGACTCACTGGCTTCACGTAGATTGCCATGTAGAGCGTGTATCCCCCGGGGCTGGGCGTGAGAGCGAGCGCCAAGAAGGCATGCACGGTTGCATTGCGAAGCTCGCTGAGGGCTTCCTCACCCAAGACGTAGAGCACTCGAAACGGGCCCTCGCGAGTCCCCGGAGCAACCTGAGACTGCGAGCGATCGGCTTCAGCAAGGCGATTGACGTACGATCCGCTGAGCGGATCATGGCGCTCGTCATCCCATCCGAACGCTCGGCCGAGGGTCCATCGCAGCTTGAATAGCCCTCGAACCGCAAAGTTGGGTAGACGCCGCTCGCCGAACAAGACCGCACGCGCGTCCTGGATGCTGCGACCGGGCCCCCCGCCATTGAGTGGAATGGCCCAGACGTCGTGGAGAGGCACATCGCTGAGAAGCGCGTGGCAGCGGAGGTTGAGTCTCTGGAAGTCGGTCGGCTTCACGCGCATGCCCACGATCAGTTCTCCCAGTCAGCGACCTTCAGGGCCGCTTCCTAACGTACTACTGCTAAGCGGCGAGGGCTGAGCGAAAGCGAAGCGGTGGTGCGCTACAGCTGTCAATTAGACCGCCAACGCGCGGGCCAATTCACGGAATATCGAGAAGCGGAGCGCCACGACGACTGCTCCACTCTTGGGCGAACTTGCGAAAGCCGGCTGCGTCGTCGGCAGAGGGCCGCTTCGGAGACGACGACCGGTAGAACTCGGCAACACGATCGGCAAAGGTGAACACGGCATCGCGCCAGATCGGCTTGCTGACATGGCGGATGGTCCGGTCGGGCATATGGATCACGATACCCGATGATTCGTGGAGGATATCGACGTCGATTCCCGTCGGGCAGCCGCAGATGAACACGTCGTCCTTTTCTGGAATGTCGTACATGGCAAAACCGCAGCAAGGAAAGAGGTGCTCTTGCTCGCCCCGCCGGTGCGATCGCGAAACTGACCGCAAAAGGTAGAGCGCGGCCGCGCTCACCGTGCAATCGAGAGATGCCAGGCCGGGCAGAACGTATTCCCCGATCTGGAGGTTTACAGTTCCATGAGCGCAGAGATCCGTCGGATCGTCATCTGCTCCCTTGATCCAATGCAGATTGGAGACCTCCAGCGTCAGCATCGGCGTGGGCGCGTCGGTCTAACGCCACGCCTCAGCTGCGCCCGGAAGCCGCAGCGAAGCAATACCCCTCCCGCTCCCCTGCTGTGGCAGCCAGGTTGTGAACGCACGACTTGGCACGATTTCGACCCCAGGGAGGAGCCGGAAGGCGTCAAGCTCTGGTCGCAGGCTTTCGTAGATCTGCCGGGCGCGTACCGCGCGCTGCCGGGCAACCACTGAGCCGGGCGCACCCGCATAACGATCGGCGTACCGTGCGGGGTCCTCGGCGTACTTGGCGCGATCTCGCGCCAGACATTGCCGGATAATTTGGTGGAAGGGCGTATCGACCAAGATCCGTCTGTGCCCGGTGGTCAACTCGGGGGCAGTCAGGATGTGGGTGCCCTCGATGATGTGCGGTGGTGGCAGCTTGACCGCCTCATGGACTAAATGCCGACGGAGGGCTTGCCACCGGGCATACCGCTGTGGATCCGTCATCCTGTGGAGCCAAGGTTCGTCCGAAAGCATCTGCCGGAAGTCTGGATAGTCATCGAGTCGATGCAATGGAAGCTGCAACTGCTGGGACAACGCCTTTGCCAGCGTTGACTTGCCAGCGCCGCATACCCCTGTGACAAAGATATGCTGCTCAGCACTGCTCTGCATCTCGCTTTCTTCCTTTGGAACTTGTGCCGAACTAGAATTAGGCGTCAGCGGGACGTTGCGCAGCGGCGCGCCATGAGACCTCGCCGATGCAAAGTGTGGACGGCCGCTCGGCGCCGTCACGGCAGCGTGAGTCCCATCTGCGATGCCCTGCCGCCGCTGCGTTGCCGGTGAGGTGGGATTTAACGTACCTTCTCGGACGTTCGGAAAGGCGGGCCATGCGGCCTATCCCCATTCCGTGGATTAGCTTTGGGCTGTGGACTTGTTCAGGGTCACGGCGGCGCGAACGAGAGTCTTCAACGCCTCCTCGTCTATCTTCTCGCCCTCGTGGAAGTCGATGGCACGCCTTGTGTTCCCATCAAGACTGGAGTTGAAGAGGCCCGAAGGATCCTTCAGAGCCGCCCCTTTGGCGAAGGTCATCTTCACGACGTTCTTATAAGTCTCGCCTGTGCAGATCAATCCGTCGTGCGCCCACACCGGAACCCCTCTCCACTTCCACTCCTCGACGACTTCGGGATCGGCTTCCTTTACCAAGGCACGGAGCCGGCTGAGCATCTTGCCCCGCCAGTCGCCTAGCTCCTTGATTCTCGCGTCTATCAGCTGAGAAGGAGACTTGCTTTGCTGCGACCCACTCTTCTTCATGCCCATTTCTCTTCCTTAAGTGCCGAGGCTTTGATAAAAAGTGCCGAGGCTTTGATAAATGGCGGTCACCGCCACCGTGCCGATTCTACCTGGAGCTGCGCTAACCAAAAGCGCTCTTATGCGTCCTACCCCCAAAGCAGGCGCCGCGGGTCTTCTGGGACCGTGGTAGCGACGAGACTGTCAACTTCCGGCCTCAGCCCCCGATAGACTCTTCTCTCCCACGCACCTCAAGCACGCCTAACGGCCGGGGTCAGCCGCGCCGCTTTTTGGCGTCGGCTGCACCCCGCTGTTAGAGCGTGGCGGCGCCTCCACAACTACCTCTTCCAGCAGAAGCACCTTCTGTTGCTTGGCATACTCCCTCCCCCGACGTGCCTGCTCCCTAACTCTGGTGACGGCTTCTGCCAAAGGCCTCAGCCACCTACCCAGGTCCGATTCCCACAACACACGTTGGTCCCGCCTCCGGTTGCCTCGCGCGTGAGACAAGGTCGCACGATCGAAATCTACGCCGGCCTCCCCGACAGTAAGCCTCCAGGTGCCTTGGAACGAGAACTCGATCTGCGTTGGCGAGATCACGCTCGCGCGCTGGTAGATACCGGGAGAGCCCATTGGGAATGATAACCCCAGCGTCTCTTGATCGAGGACGCAATACTCGGGCGTCAGCAGATAAATGTGCAGTACTTCTTCAAAGGGGCAGTCATAGCCAATGAACACCAAGGCGTGCGTGCCAAGCTGATATTGGTCCTCGATGTGAAGGCCTCGCAAGGTTCTCGTTCGCTTGCCGGAGTCTAAGAGCCAGGAATCCGTGTCCGAGTATTTCTCGAGGGCAAACCGCTTTGTAGGCGTGAGCGACATGCAATGCGCTCTAACGCTCAGGCTGAGCGGCCGATGCGGCCGGACCGCTCGGCTAGTCTTGGCAGCACGGGGTACCAAGCATGGATTGAGCGTAGCACGGTGATGGCGAGTATGGCTCGGTGCCGAACACCCCAGAAAGGGAGCGCACTACGCGAGAGGGCTGATGGCGCGTGCCGAGCGCTTGCCCCCTCACCCTGCCCTCTCCCCCGATGGGGGAGAGGGATACACTTCGTCTGCTAGCGGTTGGGGCCTCGGCCCATTGGGTAGGGCTGCCAGCGGATGAGGCTCGTGCGCGGGAGCACGCCGGGGTTGACGGCGGAGCGGGGCCACTTGCCCTGGAGGACGGTGGCGATCTCGCGGCCGAGGCGACGGCGCGTCTCGGGGGCCATGCGCGCGGTGGCCGAGGCGATGTGCGGCGTGACGATGACGTTGTCCATGTGCAAGAGCTCGTTGAGCGGGTCCACGGGCTCCTGCTCGAAGACGTCAAGCGCCGCCCCCGCGATCCACTTCTGCTTGAGGGCCTCGATCAGCGCCTTCTCGTCCACCGTGGGGCCGCGGCCGTTGTTGATGAAGAGCGCCGACTTCTTCATGGCCTTGAACTGCTTCTCACCCATCAGGTGGTGCGTCTCCGAGTTGAGGGGGGCGTGCATAGAGAGGAAGTCGGAGCGCTGGCACAGCTCGATGAGGCTCGTCACCGGCTCGACGCCCACCGCCGTCATCTCGAGCTCGGCCAGGTACGGGTCGTAGGAGATGATGTGCAGGCCGAACGCGTGGGAGCGTCGCGCCACCGCCTTGGCCACGTTGCCGAACGAGATCAGGCCGAGCGTCTGGCCGTAGAGGCGCGGGATGTCCTTGAAGTACGGGCGCCCCTCCGTCCACTTGGCGTCCACCGTCAGCTGGTGCATGAGGCGCAGGCGCCGGTGGGCGGCCAGGAACATGGCCATGGTGTGATCGGCCACCTCGTCGATGAAGACGTCGGGCACGTTGGTGACGACGATGCCCGCCTCGGTGGCGGCGTCCACGTCCACCGTGTCGGCGCCGACGCTGCCGAGCCCGATCACCTTGCAGTTCTTGAGGCCCTTGATGATGGCGGCGGTGATGCGCCGATTGCGGGCGATGATGGCGTCGGCGTCCCTGGCGGCGGCGATGAACTCGTCTTCCGTCTTGGCCGGCACCTCGACGATCTCGGCCCCGATGGGATCCAGGGCTTCGCGCTCGATGGCATAGGCGCCCTCGGCGAGGTCGAACGAGATGCCCCCCGACGGCTGCTGAACGACGACCTTGAACTTTACCTTTCCGGCTGGCATGCGTGCGGTCTCCTCTCGTGATCGACTGGGCTGTCTCGTGTGCGGGGACGCCCAAGGATACTTCGACTCATCGCGCCCGTCGAGGGCCTCTTGGCGCGCTGCGACTTGCCCCCTGGTCTACTCAGCCCTCGCCTCGCGGCTGCGCCGCTCAGCTCGAACCGCGGCCCGCTCCCCCGATGGGGGAGAGGGATTCACGGAACAGGGCGGCCGCTTGTGCCGGGAGATCGCCGTCCGTATAGTAGCCAGGCCGCGAGGACGCGGGCGTGTGACGCGCGATTCGCGAAAGGAGATCTCCACGATGGATTGCTGCAGCCACGAGGGGCCGTCAAAGGGCGACGCCAAGTTCGACATCAAGAAGGTGGCCGACGGCGTCCACGTGGCGGTGGCCGCGCCCGCCTACAAGGTCAACTGCAACACCGCCATCATCGAGAGCGACGACGGCGTGGTCATCGTGGACACGCATTCCAAGCCCTCGGCCGCCCGCCTCATCGTCCAGGAGCTGCCCGGCCTCACCACCAAGCCCGTCCGCTACGTGGTCAACACGCACTTCCACTGGGATCACTGGCACGGCAACGAGGTGTATCCCGCCGCCTACCCGAATGCCGAGATCATCACGAACCAGATCACGCGCGAAGCCATGGCCACCAAGGGGCTCAAGCGCATCCAGGATCACATTCGCCAGGGGCCCCGCGAGATCGCGCAGATCAAGGCCGACCTCGCGGCGGCGAGCAGTGGCGAGCGGCGCGCCCAGCTCGCCGATGACCTGAAACAGGCGGAGGCGTACCAGGCCGAGGTCAAGGCGCTCAAGCCCGCGCTGCCCACCATGGCCTTCGACCGGACGATGAAGCTCTACCGGCGCGACCGGGAGATCCATCTGCTGTATCTCGGTCGCGCGCACACCGAGGGCGACGTCTTCGTCTACCTGCCCAAGGAGAAAGTCGTCATCACGGGCGATGCCGTGATCGGCTGGACGCCCTTCATGGGCGACGGCTATCCCGAGGACTGGGCAGCCACGCTCGATCGGCTGGCCGAGCTGGACTTCACCCACATGATCATGGGGCACGGCGAGGTGGCGGGGCGCGACTGGCTTCGCACCTTCCGCGGCTATGTGCACGACATGGTCGAGGCCGTGCGCACGGAAGTGATGCTGGGCGCGACGCTCGAGGAAGCCCAGCGGCGCGTCCCCGAGGCGCTGGCGCCCACCTACGAGAAGGCCTTCTCCGCCTACGGCGACTATCGCCCCTGGCGGGCGGGGCTCCTTCGCAACATCGAGCGCACGTACGCAATGGTGAGCTAGCGATGACCCCCTGTTTTACTCAGCCCTCGCCTCAGAGCTTCGCTCTTCAGCTCGACCTGCGGCCCTCTCCCCGGTGACGGGGGAGAGGGATGAAAAGCTTGGGTCCCCTCCCTTGGATCCCTCTCCCCCATGGGGAGAGGGCAGGGTGAGGGGGCGGGGTTTCGGCATGATATGAACGCGAACTAGGACGCGAGGAGAGCAATCATGGCAAGGCTGCCATCCATCACCAGCAAGGACCAGGTCGCTCCCAAAGACCACGCGATCGTGGACGGCATCGTCCAGAGCCGCGGCGCGCTGCAGGGGCCGTTCACGATGTTCCTCCACTGCCCGGAGCTGGGCGGCCGCCTCGCGCACCTGGGCGCCTTCGTCCGCTTCGAGGGCTCGCTCGACATGCGGGTGCGCGTGCTCGCGGCCATGACCGTGGCCCGGGAGCTCGACGCGGTCTACGTGTGGGGCGCCCAGACGGGCGGCGCCCGGCGGCTCGGCGTGCCCGAGACGACCATCACAGCCATCCGCGCGAAGCACTCGCGCGGCATCCCGCCCGAGGACGCCCAGATCGTGGACTTCACGCGCGAGCTCATCCGCAAGCATCGCGTGGACGACGCGACGTTCAAGGCGCTGCGGACACGCCTCGGTGATGACGGATTCATCCAGCTCACGGGGGCGATTGGCTACTACAGCATGCTGTCGATGACGGTGAACGCCTGCGAGCTGGAGGCGGCCCCGGGCGCCGAGGTGCTGCAATGATCGTCGACGCGCAGGTCCACATCTGGAGCGGCGGCAAGCCGGCGAATCCGAACCACCGGCAGGTGGCGAGCTTCACCAAGGACGAGCTGCTCAAGGAGATGGCGGAGGCGGGCGTGGATGCCGCCATCATTCACCCGCCGACCTCTTGGGATCCGAATGCCAACGAGCTGGCCGTCGAGGCGGCACGCCAGCATCCTGATCGGTTCGCCATCCTGGGCAACTTCCCCCTCGACCGCCCCGAGAGCCGCGCCCTGATCGACGGCTGGAAGAAGCGCCCGGGCATGGTCGGCCTGCGCTTCACCTTTCTGCAGCCGCACATGAAGACGTGGCCGACGGACGGGACGATGGACTGGCTGTGGCCGGCCGCCGAGCGGGCGGGGCTGCCCGTCGCGCTCCTCGCGGCGACCTTCATGCCCACGGTCGGTCAGATCGCGGAGCGCCACCCGCGGCTGAAGCTCATCATCGATCACCTCGGCCGGCCGTCGGGCACGAAGGACGACGCGGCCTGGGCCTCCCTGCCCGAGATGCTCGCGCTCGCCAAGCATCCCAACGTCGCCATCAAGGCGACGGGGGCGCCCAGCTACTCGAGCGAGCCCTATCCCTATCGCAACATCCACGGCCACCTCCGCCGCATCTACGATGCCTTCGGGCCGGAGCGGATGTTCTGGGGCACCGACATCACGCGCATGGCGTGCTCGTGGCGGCAGTGCGTGACCATGTTCACGGAGGAGCTGCCGTGGCTGTCGGGCCGCGACCGGGAGCTCGTGATGGGGCGCGCCGTCTGCGCGTGGCTTGACTGGAGGAAATGAGCATGGACATGCAGGCCGCCGTCTTCCGGAAGGTGAACGAGCCCCTGACCATCGAATCGGTGGAGATCGACAAGCCCTGGGGGCGCGAGGTCCTTGTCCGCACGGCGGCGACGGGCGTGTGCCACAGCGATCTGCACGTCGTCGATGGCGTCGGGCGGTTCCCCCTGGACAAGCCGATCGTCCTCGGTCACGAGGGCGCGGGCGTCGTGGAGGCGGTGGGCTCCGAGGTGACCACGGTGCAGCCCGGAGATCACGTGGTCGCCTGCCTCTCAGGATTCTGCGGCAGCTGCGCGCAGTGCCTCGGCGGTCATCCGAACCTCTGCGTCGGCGGCGCCGTCACCCGCGCGGAGTCGGCGGCGCCGCGCCTCTCGCAGCAGGGTCAGCCGCTACGGCAGTTCATCGGCATCTCGAGCTACGCGGAGCGGATGCTGCTCCACGAGAACTCCATCGTGAAGATCGACCGCGACCTGCCCCTGGACCGGGCCGCCCTCGTGGGATGCGGTGTCCTCACCGGCGTGGGCACCGCGCTCCGCACCTCCGGGCTCGAGGCGGGACAGACCGTGGCCGTGTTCGGCTGTGGCGGCGTGGGGCTCGCCATCGTCCAGGGCGCCCGCATCGGCGGCGCCCGGCAGATCATCGGCGTGGACGTGTTCGACTCGAAGCTCGAGATGGCCAGGCGCGTGGGCGCCACCCACGTCGTGAACAGCGCCCAGGACGATCCCGTCAAGGCGATTCGTGCGCTGACGGGCGGCGCCGGGGTGGATCACGCGTTCGAGGCCGTGGGCAACGCGAAGCTGGTGCGCCAGGCCATCGAGAGCCTGGCCATCCGGGGCACCGCGACCATCGTCGGCGTCCTGCCTCCCGACGCGATGATCGAGTTCCCCTGGATGGCCATCCGTCCGGAGTGCCGGGTACAGACCTCGCGCATGGGCTCGAACCGCTTCCGCGTCGACATCCCGCGCTACCTCGAGTTCTACCGCCAGGGGCGGCTGCTCCTCGACGAGATGGTCACCCGGCGGGGACGGCTGGGCGACATCAACGAAGCGTTCCGAGCCATGAAGGCCGGGGAAGTCGCGCGCACCGTGCTGACCTTCGACTGATGGGCCCGGCCTGGGAGAACGAGCCATGAAGCAGGTGCTGATCGATGGCTACGGGCAGCCCGAGAACGTCGCCCGTTGCGCGGAGGTGCCCGACGTCGGCGCGCCCGGCGCAGGCGAGGTGGTCTTCGACGTCCTCGCCTTCCCCATCAACCCGGCCGATGTCTCGTTCTGCCGGGGCACCTATCGTCTCAAGCCGCCCCTGCCCGCCACGCCGGGGGCTGAGTGCATCGGCCGGGTGACAGCGGTGGGCGCCGGCGTCTCCCACGTCAAGCCGGGCGATATCGTGATCAACCTGCAGCGCGAGAACTGGACCCAGAAGCGCCGCGTGAAGGGCGAGGACGTCATTCCCGTGCCATCGCGCATGGATCTCCGGCAAGCGGCCATGCTGCGGATCAATCCGCCCACGGCGCTCCTGCTCCTCACCGATATCGTGACGCTGAAGCCGGGCGACTGGCTGATCCAGAACGTCGCCAACTCCGCCGTGGGGCGCCTCCTCATCCCTCTCGCCCGCGCGCGCGGCGTGAAGACCATGAACGTCGTGCGGCGCGAGTCGCTTTTCGAAGAGCTGAAAGCGCTCGGCGCCGACGCGTGCGTCGTCGACGGCCCCGATCTCGCGGAGGCGGTGAAGGCGCAGACGGGCGGCGCCCCGATCCGGCTCGGCCTCGACGCGGTCTCCGGGCGGGCGACGGCGCGGCTGTCGGCCTGTCTCGGCGAGGGCGGGGTCGTGTGCAACTACGGCTCGATGAGCGGCGAGGATCCGGTGATGTCGCGCAGCACGTTGATCTCGGGCGGCCAGAGCCTGGTCGGCTTCATCCTCGGACGCGGACTGGCCACGCGCTCCCTCGAACAGGTGCGCGCGATGTATGCCGACCTCGGCCGGCAGATCATGGATGGTACCCTGTACGCGCCGGTCGAGAAGGTGTACCCGATCGAGGAGATCAAGGCGGCCTTGACGCATGCGCAGCGGGGCGAGCGGAGCGGCAAGATCCTGGTAGCTCCGAACGGAACGATATGAGTTCAGCGATGAACCGTCGAGCGTTCCTCGCATCCATTGCCGCCGGTGTTGCCCTCGCACCGCTCGCCGCAGAGGCGCAGCAAACGGGCAAGGTGGCGCGGGTCGGCGTTCTCTCGCCCGGCAGTCCGCCGCCTGGCGACCCCTTTCACCAGCGCGAGCGGTTCGAAGCAGGCCTTCGCGAATTGGGTTGGACGCCGGGATCGAATGTAGTCATCGACTATCGCTACGCCGAGGGACAGCTCGAGCGCTTGCCGGCGCTCGCCCAGGAGCTGGTTCGCGTCCCCGTCGAGGTGATCGTCGCACGTGGCCTGACCATCAGGGCCGCGCGGGAGGCAACGGCGACGATTCCCATCGTGATGGCGGCCGATCCTGATCCGGTGCGCAGCGGATTCGTCGCCAGCCTGGCGCGCCCCGGCGGAAGTATCACCGGGCTTTCCACTCAGGCGCTGGACTCGGAGGCCAAGCAGCTCGAGTTGTTACGCGAGGCGCTGCCGAAACTGGTGCGCGTTGCCGTGCTGACGAACGCGACGTCCCCGGACAGCGAGCAAACGAAGCGAGCCGAGGGCGCGGCACAAACGCTGCGCCTCAAGCTCACGGAATTCCCGATCAGTGCGTCCGACCAACTTACTGCGGCGTTTGCGACGATGAAGCAGGCGGACATGGGTGCGGTCCTATTCCGCGGCACTCTATGGTTCATCGACGCGACTCAGGTCGCCGCGCTCGTCCGCAAACACCGCCTGCCCACGATCCACAATTTGCGCGAATTCGTGGAGGCCGGAGCGCTGATGTCGTACGGCGTGGACTTTGCGTACCTCCACCGGCGTTCTGCCGCCTTCGTCGACAAGATCTTGAAGGGCGCCAAGCCCTCCGACCTCCCCGTCGAGCAGCCGACGAAGTTCGAGCTGGTGATCAATCTCAAGACCGCGAAGACGCTCGGGCTCATGATCCCGACGTCAGTGCTGCTGCGGGCGGATAACGTAATTCAATGATGGCTCGGCGACCATTCCACCTTGATGCGAAAGAGAACGCGTGAGGACCTGATCCCATGGCGAAGAACACCGCGCTGCCCCTGGCCCGCTTCAATGTCCTCGACCTGACGCGCGCCCGCGCCGGCCCGACCTGCGTGCGGCAGCTCGTGGACTGGGGCGCGCAGGCGATCAAGATCGAGATGCCGGGCGGCCGCACGGGCGACGGCATGGGCGGCGCGCGCCACGGCTTCGACTTCCAGAACCTGCACCGCAACAAGCGGGGCATGACGCTCAACCTCCAGGATCCCGAGGGGGTCAAGATCTTCAAGGAGCTCGCGCGGAAGACGGACATCGTCGTCGAGAATTATCGCCCCGGCGTGAAGAAGCGCCTTGGCATCGACTACGAGAGCCTGCGCCAGATCAACCCGCGCCTGATCTACGGGAGCATCTCGGGCTTCGGGCAGAGCGGCCCGTACCGGGATCGGCCGGGCGTGGACCAGATCGCGCAGGGCATGGGCGGCTTGATGAGCATCACGGGAATTCCCGGCCAGGGACCAGTGCGCGTCGGCATCCCCATCGCCGACCTCTGCTCGGGCATCCTGCTCGCGCAAGGCATCCTGGTCGCCCTGCTCGAGCGTGAGATCACGGGCGAGGGCAAGTGGGTGCACACCTCGCTGCTGGAAGCCATGCTCTCGATGCTCGACTTCCAGGCCTCTCGCTGGCTCATGAGCGGTGAGGTGGCGCCGCAGGCGGGCAACAACCATCCCACCGGCATTCCCACCGGTGTCTTCGAGACCAAGGACGGGCACATCAACATCGCCGCCGCCGGCGACGACATCTACACGCGCCTCTGTCGCGCCATCGAGCGCCCCGATCTGCTCACCGATCCGCGCTTCGCCACGGCCAAGGCGCGCTCCGCGAACCGTGACGTGATCATGGAGGTGCTCGTGCCGGTGACCCGGCAGAAGTCGAGCGCGGAGTGGATCGCGCTGCTCAACGAGGCGGGCGTGCCCTGCGGCCCCATCTACAAGATCAACGAGTCCTTCGCGGATCCCCAGGTGCAGCACCTGGCCATGGCCCAGCCGGTTCATTCCCCGGCCCTCGGCGACCTCACGATCCTGGGGCACCCGGTCTCGTTCGGCGCGAGCCGTCTTCCCATCCGCAGCAACGCGCCGGAGCTGGGCCAGGACAACGAGGAGATCTTGACGTCGATCGGCTACACGAAGGACCAGATCGCCGACCTGGCCACGCGCGGGGTGATCTGAGGCACCCGCCTCGGATCACCCCCGGTCGCCTCAGTCGTTCACGCGGCTGATCCTGGCCCCGAGGCTCAGCAGCTTGCCCTCGATGTTCTCGTAGCCGCGATCGATCTGCTCGATGCTACGAATGACCGTCCGGCCCTCGGCACAGAGGGCCGCGATGACCAGAGCGATGCCTGCCCGGATGTCGGGGCTGGGAATTCCTGCCGGCTCACCGCGGAGTCGGGCCGGGCCCTGGACCAAGGCGCGATGAGGATCGCACAGCACGACCTTGGCCCCCATGCCGATGAGCCGATCCAGGAAGAACAGCCGGCTCTCGTACATCTTCTCGTGAAAGAGAATTGATCCCTTCGATTGCGTGGCGGCCACGAGGGCGACGCTCATGAGATCCGCCGGGAAAGCGGGCCAGGGGCCATCCTCCACCTTGGGAATGGCGTCGCCGAGGTCGGCGCGGATCTCGAGGGGCTGCTCACCCGGGACCACCAGGTCGCGCCCGCGAAGCCTCGTGACGATCCCGAGTCGCTCGAATACGGCGAGCGTCATGCGAAGATCGTCCGGCCGCACGTCCTCGATCACGACTTCGTCTCCCGCGAGCGCTCCGAGAACCACGAAGCTGCCGATCTCCATGAAGTCCGGGCCGAGAACGAAGTCGGCCCCCGTCAGGGCCCGACCGCCGCGGATGGTGAGAAGATTGGACCCGACGCCTTCGATCTGGGCTCCCATCGACTGCAGCAGGACACAGAGCCCTTGAACATGGGGCTCGGACGCCGCGTGGCGCAGGATCGTGGTCCCCTCGGCCAGCACCGCGGCCAGGATCACGTTCTCGGTCGCCGTCACGCTCGCCTCGTCCAGGAGGATGTCCTGCCCGTGCAGGCGTGATGCCGACAAGGTCAAGCCGTCGGCTTCAGATCGCATCGTGGCCCCCAGTCCCACGAGGCCGATCACGTGCGAATCGATGCGCCGGCGCCCGATCCGGTCGCCACCGGAATGCCCAAACTCCGCCCGGCCCTCTCGGGCGAGAAGCGGGCCCATCAGCACGAGCGCGCCACGGATCTTCCGAAGGAGGTCAGGGTTCGGTCGTGTCGTCTGGATGGCCCGGGCGTGCAGGGTGACGGCATGAGGGTCGTGTCGGGCCACCGAGACCCCGAGGCCCTCGACGAGGGCGAGCATGGTTCGCACGTCCTCGATATCGGGCAGATTGCGCAGGGTGACGGGCTCGCTGGTGAGGAGCGCCGCGGCCACGGCGGGGAAGGCCGCGTTCTTGTTGCCGCTCGGGCGAACCCGTCCCTTCAGCCGGGCCCGTCCGTCGATCACGAACTCTGCCACTACCGTGTCAGCTCAGGCGGAGATAGAGCACGCCGATCAGGAAGATCAGGGGCGCAAGGCCCTGGATGACGGCGCCACGGATCATCTGGGGCGAGGAGGCGGCGAGCACGACGGCGGCGGCCAGCATGAACGCGCAGTTCCAGGTCACCAGCGTCAGGCCGAGGCTCGTGCGCCCCGTGGCAATGAGCGCGAGGCCTCCGAGCGCTCCGGCGGCCAGGAAGAGATTGTAGAAGCCCTGATTGAGCGCGAGCGACTTCGTGGTCTGCGCCTGCTCCGCGGTGCTGCGAAAGCGCCGGTAGACAGCGGGCTTCGTCCACCAGAGACTCTCCATGCAGAAGAACAGAACGTGAATGATCCCGGCCAGGGCAGCGGCAGCCCACATGACGACGAGCATGTCAGCGACCTCCTCGGGCCTTCGAGGCGAGGCTCCGGATCGTCATCCTCCTCGGAGAACGAAGTCGAATGCGCCGATCTTGCCACCCTCGACGTCCCGGACCTTCATCACGAGCTTGGGATCGAAGATGCCGTCACGCTGATTGGCCGATTCCCCCGGGAAATAGAGCTGGGTGGTGAGGGCGGGCCGGCCGGGCGCCTGCACCTTGACGTGGATGTGTCGCGTGCGTCCCGGATACTGCGCGGGCACAACGGTCTCGAGCCGGTAGTGCCCGGCGTCATCGGTGAGCTGGTGTCCGCGCAGCCGCTGCCCGGCATTGTCGTACCGGCCGCCGGCATCCGCCTGCCAGAAGTCCAGGAGCGCCCGGGGCACCGGCTTGCAGTCGGCCGTGAGCACGGAGCCCTCGACCACCAGCCTCGTCCCCACCATGCCTGGCTCGATGAGGGAGGCCCGCGCCGGGGAGTTCGGCTTGAAGTACGGCCCTTCCGTCTGGGGCGGCGTGACGGCGCCCTCCCCACCGCAGGCCGTTGCCGCTCGAGCCCCGGAGACCAGGGCGGCGGCCCAGGCCACCCCGCCGGACAGCGAGGCGATCAGAAAGACCCGGCGACTCCCCCGCTCACTTCGTGTCTCCATGGCGCTCCTCCTCCGGCGCCCATTAGAACATGCCGTTGGAGCCCGTGGCTTTGTCGGGAATGGGCAAGACAGAACAGCCGTCGGCGCCGGATCAACGCGGCGGCCAGACGGCTGTCGGGACCGGCGACGGGCTACTGGGCCTTGATGAGGAAGTGCGCGCGACGGTTCTTCGCCCAGCAGCTCTCGGCGTGCTCTGTGCAGACGGGCCGCTCCTTGCCGTAGGAGATGATGGTGATGCGGGTGGCCGGCAATCCTTGCGCGAGCAGATAGTTCATGGTCGCCCGCGCGCGCCGCTCGCCCAGGGCCAGGTTGTACTCGTTCGTGCCGCGCTCGTCGCAGTGCCCCTCGATGAGCACGAGGTCATTGCCCCGTGTCTTCAGCCAGGCGGCATTGGCATCGAGGGTCTTGGCATCCTGGGGGCGGATGTCGGACTTGTCGAAGTCGAAGTACACGTCCTTCAGGTTCGCATTCTCCTCGAACTGCGTGGGTCTTGCCGCGGGAGCGGGAGTCGGAGATGGCACGACCGTGGGCGGCGTAGGTGCCGGGGTCGGCGTCCCGGACGGTGCCGTGGGCGGCGGCGCCGAGGCGCCGATGGTAACGGGACGTTTCGGGCATCCGGTCAGCAGCAATGCGATGGCCAGCACCAGGACAATGGCCGGAGCCGATCTCGCCGTCGTGCGCACTGTGTCGCCTCCTCGAAAAGAGTTCGTGTTCGATCCGCCGGGATGCCCGGGCGCCTAGGCCATCTTAAGGGAAGCCACCGCACTTCCTGCTATTTCGCGAAGGCCGCTCCGGCGACCCGCCTCACTCCCTGGTGGGAGACGGGGAGCTGGAGTACCATGTGGCCACCCTGATGGTGGGCCCCTTCGAGGGGCAGAGAGGAGCAGGCGAATGTCCTATGACCTCGTGATCAAGAACGGCTGGGTGGTGGATGGATCCGGGCTGCCCCGGTATCGGGGCGACGTCGGCGTGATCGCCGGCCGGATCGCTGCCATCGGCCGCATCCGGGAGTCCGCGCGCGAGGTCATCGATGCCGAGGGCCGGGTCGTCACGCCCGGTTTCGTGGACGGGCACACGCACATGGACGCCCAGATCTTCTGGGACCCCCTCGGCACCTGCTCGTGCTGGCACGGGATCACCAGCGTGGTCATGGGCAACTGTGGCTTCACCCTCGCTCCCTGCGCCAAGGAAGACCGGCACCTGGTCATCCGCAATCTCCAGCGGGCTGAAGACATCTCGGTGGAGGCCATGGAGGCCGGCATCGACTGGCGCTGGACCACGTTTCCCCAGTTCCTCGACACGCTCGAGTCCCTGCCCAAGGGGATCAACTATTCCGGCTACCTCGGCCACTCCGCCCTCCGCACCTACGTCATGGGCGAGCGCGCCTTCGAGAAGCCGGCCACCGAGGACGATCTGGCCGCCATGGAGCGCGAGCTGCGCGGGGCCATCGCGGCGGGGGCCATGGGCTTCACGACCTCGCGCTCGCCGAGCCACGAGACCCCGGACGGGCGTCCCGTGGCCAGCCGCGTGGCCACCTGGGACGAGGTGCGGCGGCTCGTCGGGGCCATGGGCGAGATGAACGCGGGCATCTTCGAGATCGCGGGCGAAGGCGTGGACCGGACCGACAACCATCCAGGCCTGCGCGACTACCACAGACGGCTGCGCGATCTCGCCGTCGAGACGGGACGGCCCGTGACCTTTGGGCTCTTCACGCGCCGAGATGCCCCGGCGGTGTGGCGGAGCTATCTCGATCTGCTCGAAGACACTGCGGCCGCGGGCGGCCGCATGTTCGCGCAGGTGCACAGCCGAGCCCTGTCGTCCGTGCTTTCTTTCAAGACCCAGCTCCCCTTCGACCGTCTTCCCGTGTGGAAGGAGCTGCGAGCGCTTCCCCTCGCGGAGCAGGCACGCCGCTTGCGCGATCCTGAGCTCCGGCGCGCGCTCGTGCGCGCGTCGCGCGAGCGCGACGAGGGGAAAGCCCTGGGCACGGAGGCGCGGCCGGTCCCGTTCGAGTGGCTCTTCGTCATGGAGACCCCGGACGGTCCGCACCGCTCCATCGCCGAGGTGGCGCGGGAGCGTGGCTGCGATCCCGTCGAGGCCATGATCGACCTTGCCCTCGAGAAGGACATGGACGTGTTCTTCCTGCATCCTGTGGCGAACGAGAATCAGGACTACGCGCTGGAGCTGATCAAGCACCGGCGCTCGGTCGTGACCTTCTCCGATTCTGGCGCGCACGTCTCCCAGCTCATGGATGCCTCGCTCCAGACTCACCTGCTCAGCTACTGGGTGCGCGCGAAGCAGGCCCTCACCCTCGAGGAGGCGGTGCGGATGCTCACCTTCGATACCGCCACCCAGTGGGGCTTCACCGACCGCGGTCTGATCCGGGAAGGCTTCGCCGCCGACCTCGTGGTCTTCGATCCGGACACCGTGGGCGCCGAGATGCCGGAGGTGGTCGATGACCTGCCCGCCGGGGCGCGTCGTCTGATCCAGCGCCTTCCTGGAAAACTGCTGAGGGGACCGCTGGCGCGCAGATCCTAGACGCCGAGTCAGAGCCGCCGATCACCTCGCCCCCTGGCAGCGGGTTTGTTGCTCCGCCAGGGGGCGTCGGCTTTCTACCGGTCGACCTCCTTGACGAGACGAGACATCGCCGCCGCATTGACGTCGTTCATCGCGCCCAGGCCCTGGACGACGCCTTCGCGGTCCACGGCAGGCCGATTCTGACTGACCTTCCACTTCCCGACGAGCCTGGTCACCGGCATCTCGATTCCGACGATCGCGCGGAGCTGCGTCTTGATGAAGTCCTCGGGCGCATCCGAGACCTTCCAGGGTTCCGCCCGGCCGGACTCATGGCGAGTGGTGAGCCGCTCGACGAGACCGCGAAGCCAGGCCTCATCCTCGATGATGCGCAGCGATCCGTAGGCATGGACGACGATGTAGTTGAAGGTGGGAACGACCTTGCCCGTCTCCTTCTTCGTCTGATACCACGCGGGGCTGATGTACGCCTGCGGCCCCTGGAACACGGTCAGCGCCTCGATGTCGCGGGAGAAGTCGCGCCACACGGGATTGGCCCGGGCCACGTGGCCCCGGAGTGTTCCCAATGGCGCCGGCTCGGAGTCGATCTCGAGCGGGATGTGATTGGCGTAGAGTCCGGACGAGCCGAGCGTCACCAGCACGGCGAGTGGGTGCTCGTGAATCAACCGGTGCATCACCTCGACCCGCGTCTCCTCGAAATGCGCCGGCATGTACATTCGCGACACCCTCCTGTCCGGGCGGCCGGAGAGACACGCTACGCCGCCCGGCCTCCAGCCTAGCGCATATCAGGAGGGTTCGTGAAATCGCGAGCGGAAGGCCGTCAGCGACCGTACCAGTGGCGATAGTAGTAGGGCTGGTACGGGTACACCGGGTACGCGTAGATCACTCGAGGCGGCGGGGGTGGCGCATATGCGTAGGGCACGGGGGCGGGCACCAGGACGCACCCACCGAGAAGCCATCCAGCCACGGCAAGCAATGCGAGTCTCATGATGGATCCTCCTGCGTGATAGACGAGGGGGCCGCGGTCATCTATTCGCCACGAGGAGGTCTAGCGCGTGGGCGATCGCGACGCGCGGCGCGGGGAATGGCACGGGGGCGGCGCGCGGCCGCCCCCGTGCCTTCGTCAGGGTGGTGTGCTTGCTGTCTCCCTAGCCGCCGCGGTGGCCGCCCCGCCCGCGGTCGTCACGTCCTCCACGGTCGTCACGTCCTCCACGCTCCTCACGGCCTTCATGCCGGTCTTCTCGACGCTCGTCGCGAACCGCTTCGCGATGGTCGCCCTCCTCCCAGCGTCGGCCCCACGCCGGGGCCCACTGGGGCGGGCCCTCGCGCCGCCAGTGCCTCCACTCCGGAGGTGGCGCGTGGTAGTAGCGCACGGGGACGGCGAGGATCGGCCGCGGAATGAACTCGGGCGCCACGACCACCCAGGGCCCATTGTGCCGCGGCGCCACGAACCACCCACCGTTGGTGAAGACGTAGTACTGCCCCGCGTAGAAGAAATAGTTGGCCTCCACCGCCGGCGCGTACATGACGGGGCTGGCGGGGACCACGACCAGCTGCGGCGGGGCCGGGACATTGATCCCGATGTTCACGCTGACCTGGGCCGCCGCCGAGCCCGCCGCCCCCATGACGGCCGCTGTGGCAATCACACCAAGAATCGTCCGTCGAAACATGGCTCCGTCCTCCTTGCAGGGAGCGGGTGACCTTCCCCGCTCCCCTGCCGATGAGACGAGACAGCCGCGTCGGCTATTTACGCCGATAGAAATGTCTGATCGATCACTTCCGCCGGAGATCGCGAACGTAGATGTCATTCGCGACGACGGAATTGGCCTTGATCACATCCGCGTAGATGATGTTGGCCGCGACTTCGGGCGCCTTCAAATCACCGCGCGTATCGCTGATCTTGATTCCCTTGGACTGGTGAATGGTGCCGCGAACCTCATCGGCCTCGATCTTGTTGGCATAGATGACCTGGGCCCGCACCGCGTGCGCCTTTATCTCGTCAGCCTGCAGGCTCGGAGGTGCGACGACGGTCAGGCCGGGCAACGAGGGCTGCTCCACGCTGCCCTCGATCCGCACGTGAGTGGCCCACGCCAGTCCCGCGGACATCGCGATTGCCGTGAGCGCGATGAGTGCCGTCCGATGCCACGTCTTGCGAGTGAGCATGCGAGCCTCCTGTGAGAGCCGCGCGCAACCGATAGCCGCTGCGCGCGGCGTGGTTTGACCATCGCAGGAGAACGGTGCATCGCATGTGCCACGGACCCAATCGCCCCTTCGAAGGGCGTTCTCCGCGGAAAGTGCCCGTGAGGGCGCCGAAGAAATTTCCGAGGGCGGTCGGACTATCCGGACCCAGCGAGCGGGGCGGAGGTCAGCTCATTCCTGACTGATCGCACTCCCGGCACGGCGCGCGCCAGCTCGACCGCGCGAGAGCGGGCCGCAGCATTTCGTACCTGGCCGCTCAAAGTGACGGCGCCCGCATCCACACGAGCATCGATGACGGCGTCCTGCAGCTGCGGATCCTGCTTGAACTTGGCGTCGAGCGCGCGAGCAATGGCCTGGTCTCGCGCGTCCACCTCGGCCCGCCGCTCGGGCGGTACGATCTGCAGCTCATTGCGTACCTCCTTGACGCCCTCGAGGCGGCCGATGATGTCGTCGGCCGTCTTCTTCGTCTCCTCCGAATCGACCTTGCCGCGCAAGGTGACCACGCCGTCCTGTGTGTCGACACTGATCAGCTTCCCCGGGAAGCGCAGGTCGCTCCAGAGCGCCGTGTTGATCTTCACGGTCAACCTCGAGTCCGCCACGTTCCTGTTGGGAGGCGGCGCCTGCGCGGAACCATGCGAGACGACCGTGACGAGTAGAGTCATGGCTGCGCAAACTCTGATCGCGATCCCTCGCAGGATGCGAGCACGAGATGACGAACATCTTGCGTTCACGGCGCCGCGGGGAGCTCTTACCGGGTCGATCCTACCCGGCACCGTGCTCATGCGGGACATTTGGAGGGGAAGATCTTCATTGACCATATAGAGTTTGCATAGGAAAAAACGGGCGCGGCACCGTATGCCGCGCCCATTTTTCTGTCAGGCCCCTGGCTACTGCGTCTTCGGCGTGGGAGGCGGCGTCTTCGGCGCGGGTGGGGCCACCACCTCGAGGCGCGTCGCGATATTCTTGCCCTGCCGCAGCTCGTACGCCGCTTTGACCTTCGACCCTTCCTGGATGTCCATCAGCGTTCCCTGCCGGCCCTCGACCTGGACCTGAGTATCCCCGGTGACTTCGAGCGTCCGCGGGAATAGACCGAAAATACCCGAGGAGACTCGAACCGTCCCGGTGCTCGCATCGACCTTCTTCACCGTTCCCTCGAGCGAACCGGCCAGCGCGCTCGCGGGGGCCGCCGGTGAGGCAGGCATCTGAGCCTGCACCCATCCGGGCCCGGTGGCGATGGTGAGCATCACCGCGATTACCAGCAGCAAATTGGCCATGCGTCCCATAAGCGTGCTCCTCCTTACCGGGCCGTCGGAAAAACGGCCTCGATTGCGGGCTGGGTTGGTCCAGCACCGTGCCTAGGAGGGAGCAAGGCCTATGCCAGGCCCGTCGCGATCCGGCTGGCTTGACGCCTGGCGTGATGACGACATAAGGTCTATGTGATGGGATCAGTACAGAGGCGAATGCCGAAATGCTAGACACGGTACGAATCCTCATCCGAACGTTGGCCGCGTGCGCGACCATCCTCGCGCTGTTTGGAGGCTGCGGCACGACGCCCGTGGAGCCCCCTCGCCGCGAGAACGTGCTCCAGCGCATCCTGCCCTCCGCCGTCCAGATCATCCTCGAGAATCCGGAAGGCCGACGTGTCCGCACGGGCTCGGGAGTGGCGATTGCCTCGCGCGGCTCCGAATGCTTCGTGGTCACCAGCGGTCACACGGTGGCCGGCGCCATCGGCAGAAGTGAGATCTCCTTGCTCTTCGGGCGGCAACGCGGCGCCGGCATTCGCGCCAGCGCCACCGTGCTTGCCCACCGGGAGACGGAAGACGTGGACATCGCCTTGCTCAGCGCTCAGACCGATCAGTGCGTGCCGGCCCGGCCCGCGGCCGGGCCGGAGCTCGGAGAGGCCGTCTGGGTCATCGGTTTTCCGTGGGGCCGCAACATGCTCCTGGCCAGCGGCATCGTCAGCCAGGTGAGCTTTGGCGACGCCGCGGATGGGGAATCGCAGTCGCGCCTGATGGTGGACGCCTCGGTCAGCTACGGGTCGAGCGGCGGAGGCGTCTATGAGGCGCGCGGCGGCGGGCTTCTCGGGCTCGTCGAGGGCTATCGCACGGCCCGGGTCACCTCCAAGGGAACCGAGCAGCCCTGGTACATCGACGTGCCCGTGCCCGGCCAGACCCTCGTGACACCGCTCACCGACATCCGTCGGTTCCTCGCGGACACGGGGCACGCCGATCTGATCGAGGGCACTTCCTCGTCCACCGGCCGCGCCGCGCGCTAGTTGCATACCTGCTGCGCCGGCACCCACTGCGGCACGTACCAGCCCTGGCCGTTGGCGTCCACGTAGAGCTGGTAGCCCCAGTAACCCTGCGTCCACGAACAGGTCGGGACGTAGCCGTAGAAGCGGTACGGAACATGACCGTGGAAGCGATGGGGCCCGCCACGGTCAAAGGTTTGGTGATGCTCGATGCGCCCCGGGGCGCCGTGGAATTGGCCCTCGGCGCGAGCCTGGACGGGCCCGGCCACAGCCGCAAGAATCACCAGTGCCGCGATCATCGCGCGTTTCATATGACACCTCCCGGTATGACATCTCGCCCTTCATGTGGAGCCCGGCAGCATCTCTGGCTGCCGAACTCCACACTGGGGCGCAGCCGTGAAGGTCATATGTGCCACGCGCAAAGAAATGTAAGCCGCAACCGAACTAGTGTCCTGTCCCAGAAATGATTGAAACAAGTTGTGCGTGTCGCGCGTTCTCAGTAGTGAAAGGAGCACGCCCATGCGCACAGGACGTCCGATTCCTCCGTTGACGATCACCGCTGCCGAGCGCGAACTCTTGGAGC
>WNFD01000599.1_pt1 | contig 59717 bp, 39 predicted proteins | sample 5400491 | NCBI WGS metagenome assembly WNFD01 (sample SAMN13153343, study PRJNA577476) | soil metagenome | isolation source: 120 cm saprolite under Douglas fir tree site 2 hole 2 replicate 2 | place: USA:California | collected 2015-04-18 | reverse complement strand
TTCTCGACGTAGCCACCAGGCTCTTTCGCGAGCGTGGCATCGACGGCATCGGCGTCGCCGACCTCATGAAGGCGGCCGGCCTCACCCACGGCGGCTTCTACGGCCACTTCAAATCGAAGGAAGACCTCGTAGCCCAGGCCTGCGCCCGCGCCGTCTCAAGGATGCGGCAGAACTGGACAAACGTCATCGACCAGGCCACCGGCGATCCCCTCGAAGCCCTCGCCGCCACTTATCTCACCCCGAAACATCGCGACGGAGCCGGTCGCGGCTGCCCCATGGCCGCACTCGGGTCTGAAATCGCACGCCAGGGCCCCCCAGTTCGCCGCGCCTTCACCGACGAACTTCGGCCCTTCCTCGACTATCTCTCCCGCATCGTTCAAGGCAACTCCAACAATCTTCGCCGCCAAAAGGCGCTCGCCACCTATGCCGGCCTCGTCGGGGCCCTCATCGTTTCGCGCGCAGTCGACGACCCCGACCTCTCCAACGAAATTCTCTCCGCAGTCGCCTCAACGATGCACCACAACGAAGTTGAGCGCATTCAGTCGAAGACCTCTCCTGGCCGTTCCCGTACTCCAGCGTCGAAAGTGTCGAAGGGCCGCAGCGCCAAACACTCCTCCCGTACCCGAAAATCCTGACGGCAACCTCCTCAAAAAAAGGAAATACCTGAACCTTCCAGTCCTCTCAAAACATCAGATTCAGGATAAAGGACGGTCGTCATATATAAAATCTGTGACGTCGCCACTCACATCTGCCTGTTGAGGCAAGGGAAAGGGACGGTTAACCTTGGCAAACCAAGCTGTTTTGGAACCACCCGTCGCAGCAGCACCTGCGGTCGCTCCCCCAGCCCCTCCAAAGCTCGACTCCACCCCCACGCCAAGGTCTCACCCTGCGATCAACCCCTGGGTCATCGCCCTCACCGTCACCCTCGCCACCTTCATGGAGCTGCTCGACACCTCCATCGCCAACGTCTCTCTCCCCTACATCGCCGGCGGCCTCGGCCGCTCCTACGACGAAGTCACCTGGATCCTCACCACCTATCTCGTCGCCAACGCCGTCGTCCTCCCCATGTCCGCCTGGCTCTCTCGCGTCTTCGGCCGCAAAAACTACTACATGGCCTGCGTCGCCCTCTTCACCATCACGTCGTTCTTCTGCGGCATCGCCCCCAGCCTCGGCATCATGCTCCTCGCCCGCGTGCTGCAAGGCATCGGCGGCGGCGGCCTCGCCCCAGTCGAACAAGCCATCCTCGTCGACACCTTCCCTCCCGCCAAGCGCGCCACCGCCTTCGCCCTCTACACCGTAGCCATCGTCACCGCACCGGCCATCGGCCCTGTCCTCGGCGGCTGGATCACCGACAACTACAACTGGCGCTGGGTCTTCCTCATCAACATCCCCATCGGCCTGCTCTCTCTCTTCCTCACCAACCGCTTCGTCCACGACCCCGAGTCCTATGCCGAAGAGCGCAAGTCCGTTCGTAAAAACGGCAAACTCTCAGTCGACGGCATCGGCATCGCACTCATCGGCCTCGGCTCCGCCGCGCTCGAAGTCCTCCTCGACCGCGGCCAGATCGACGACTGGTTCGGCTCCCGCTTCATCACCTGGATGTTCGTCATCGGCATCGGCTGCCTCACCACCGCCGTCTTCTGGGAGCTGCGCCACCCCGACCCCGTCATCGACTTCCACATGCTCAAGGTCCGCAACTTCGCCATCGCCAACCTCTTCTACTTCGTCTTCGGCTTCGGCCTCTTCGCCTCCACCACCATGATCCCGCAGCTCCTCCAGTCCCTCTACGGCTACCGCGCCATCGACGCCGGCCTAGTCCTCGGGCCCGGAGCGCTCGTCATCACCTTCCTCGCCCCCGTAGGCGCGCAGCTCGTTCAGCGCGGCTTCATCAAACCGCGCATCCTCCTCTTCGGCGCCGTCATGGTCGTCGGCATCTCGTTCCTCCATTACAGCCACTTCAACCTCGACACCGACTACAAGCACTACGCCTGGGCACGCGCCCTGCAAGGGCTCGGTTACGCTTTCTTCTTCGTGCCACTATCGGTCATCGCTTACTCACAGCTAAGTCCTGCGCAAAACAACAAGGCCTCGTCGCTCACCAACTTCTTTCGCAACTGGGGCGGCAGCTTCGGCATCGCCTTCATCACCACCGTCTCCGAGCGCCGTCAGAACTTCCACCAGTCCAGCGTAGGCGGCAACATCGCCGCATCCTCACCGGCCCTTCAGCAAAATGTCCACCAGACCGCCGCCTATCTCCAAACCCACGGCTTCTCCCCCACCGACGCCCTCAGCGCCGCCTACGCCCGCGTCTACGAGCAGCTCCACGCCCAAACCCAACTCCTCGCCTTCATGGACTGCTTCCACATCATCGGCATCATCACCCTGATCGCCGCCCCGCTAGTCCTCCTGACCAAAACCTTCAAACCCGCCAGCAAATCCAGCGCCGCCCATTGATCAAATTTCGGCGCTGTAGTTAGCTGCCGCCGTCACCGCCTCTAGTCCTTGTCATTCTGACCCTGAGCTTGCCGAAGGGGAAGAACCCCCGCATCGGTCGTTGCATCTGCATTTGCCGTTGCATTTGCATTTGCCGTTGCCGTTACAAGTTCCTGCTGTCATCCTGAACGCAGTGAAGGATCCCGAGGAAGCCCACCCCGCCACTACCCTTCGGACCTTTCAACCCCTGCCTTTGCTCCCGGAAAGCCCGCGTTCAGTTGTGCCCAATAAAACCCGCCGAAGCCCATGCCCCTAACTCGAAGGCTGGCATGAAACCCGAAGCAACTCATTCTATTGCCCTTGCCATGGCAGTTGTTTTTCTTTTGCCCTTTTTTGCCCAAAAATCGCATGTCAAGCCCCAAAAGCACCTAACCCATTGCTAACCAACAACATCCGCGTGGCATGTTAGTTATGTCCGATGCGCTATACTGGATATATAGATCAAAAACAAGCAAGCCCCGGACACCCTCCGGGGCTAACTCGTTTAGATGGAATATTTTGGACGCAACCCATTTGTTATGAATATTTTGCAGACATCAACATGCCGTAAATTATTGATTTAAAGTAATTTACACGCGGGCAATAGGGGGGAGGGGGGTGGGGGGGTACCACGTTATAAGATAGCGCCAGAACTGTGAGGCTTTATGTCCAGCATCCCGCTCTCAACCCACCAAGTAGCGCAGGTCTCCTCAACGAGAATGCGCGTCCCCTGGTATCTGTGGTTCGGCGCGCTTGCCGTCACCTCGGCCTCCATCGGAGGCGCGTGGGACGTCTCCTGGCATCGCTCCATCGGCCGCGACACCTTCTGGACGCCTGCCCACCTGGCGATCCAGGCCTGCGGAGTGATGGCGGCGATCATCTGCGGCTATCTCATGCTGGTCAACACCTTCGGACGCTCCCGGGAACAGAGAGCCAAGCAACAGAAGGCTGCATCGGTCAACGTACTCGGCTTCCGCGCTCCGCTCGGCGCGTTCATCGCAGCATGGGGCGGCATCGCGATGATCACCTCCGCGCCGTTCGATAACTGGTGGCACGCGGCGTACGGACTCGACGTCAAGATCGTCAGTCCGCCGCACACGCTTCTCATTCTCGGCATCCGCGCCGTGTCCGTGGGCATTCTCTTTTTGATCCTGGCCGCAATGAATCGCGCCATGGCCGACGATTCGCCCTCAGGAGAGCAGACCTACAAGAGGCTGCAGCGCCTCTTCCTCTACGTCGGCGGACTCATCGTCTCCGGCCAGATGTTTTTCCTGATCGAGTACACCTGGGACGTGCAGCTGCACTCAGTGGTCGCGTATACCGCCATGGGAATCGCGCTGCCGCTGGTCTTCGCAATCCTGTCGCAGGCCTCGCGATACAAGTGGGCGGCGACATCTACCGCTGCGGTCTACATGCTCTTCGCGATAGCCGAGATCCTCATCCTTCCGCTCTTTCCCGCGCAGCCGAAGCTCGGACCCGTTTTCAACCCGGTCACCCACCTCGTCCCTGCCAAGTTCCCCATCCTCATCTTCGCTCCCGCACTCGCCCTCGATCTTCTTTGGCAAAAAACCACCGCATGGAAGCCATGGAAGATCGCTCTCGTTTCAGGATTCTTGTTCATCGCGGTCTTGACGATCGTCGAATGGCCATTCGCAAACTTTCTTCTGTCCAAAGCATCCGAGAACCGCTTCTTCGGCACCATCTACTTCGACTACAACTCGCGCCCCAACGGATATGACCGTCTGAGACTCTTCTTCAATCCGGACCACGGCGCGATCCTTTACTTGGGCTTGCTGCGCGCCGCTATCTACGCCTCGATCAGCGCGTGGATCGGGTTGAGCTTCGGACGCTGGATGCGGAGCGTCCAACGATGAAGCTTGCTTCTGTGCCTCTTCGCTTCATCCTTTCCCTGCTCCTCTGCGTCGTCACTCCCAGCGCCGCGCACGCCCATGTCGGCAGCAAGGACGTCTTCGAGCAGGTCGAAGCCGGACCGTACAAGCTGTACGTAACGATCCGCATGCCGACCGTTATTCCCGGCGTAGCAACCGTTGAGGTGCGATCGAGCGGTGCGAATGTCAGCAGCATCCACATCACTCCTCTGCCGATCACAGGCGAGGCGTCGAAGCATCCTCCTACATCGGACCCGATGGCGCGCTCTGCCGCGGATCCGGCGTTCTTCACCGGTAGCCTGTGGATGATGGCTTCCGGCTCCTGGCAGGTGCGCTTCCAGATCTCCGGAGAAGCTGGAGAGCAGACTGTTGCGGTCCCGGTTCCCGCAGTCGCACTCTCGACACTGAAGATGCAACGCGGACTCGGCATTGTTCTCGGAGTTCTCGGCGTGTTTCTGGTCGTCAGCATGGCCGGTATCGTGGCTGCGGCCGTCCGCGATGCTCGCCTTGAACCGGGCGCGGTTCCGTCGCTTGACCGTAGACGGCGAGCGGTTTTGGCTACTGTGGGTAGCCTTGTCTTTATGTCTCTTCTTGTATGGGGTGGAGCGACCTGGTGGAATGCCGAGGCAGCAAGTTATTCGCTCGACGTTTATCATCCTCTGAACGTCGACCCTGTGCTCTCGGGCAACGTGCTCGATCTCAATGTGCGGGCGTTTCATCCTGACAGCGAACGGCGAGGCCGTTCCAATAACGACTTCCTGCCGGACCATGGTCACTTGATGCACCTTTATGCTATTCGTGAGCCCGAGATGGATGCCGTTTTCCATTTGCATCCCGAGCTGGCCGGCGCGGGCGACTTCCGCATCTCGCTGCCGGCGATGCCTGCAGGCGACTACACGTTGTATGGTGATGTCGTCCACGCCTCTGGCTTTCCCGAGACGCTGGTCTCCAAAATTGTCGTTCCGAGCAACATGTCAGGGGGCCATCCGGGTCCTGACGACGCGGCAGCTTATCCGCAGCCGCTTAGCCAGGGTCAACTGGGTGACTCGTACAAGCTTCCCGACGGCTACATGATGGTGTGGGACCGCCCTTCAGCGTTGACCGCGGATATTGCCTATAGCTTCCGCTTTCGCCTGCTGGACGGCGACGGCAGACCAGCTAGGGATATGCAGCCGTACATGGGCATGGCCGGTCATGCCGCCTTCGTCAAGACGGATGGTACGGTCTTTGCTCACACTCATCCCGAGGGGTCCGCTGCGATGGCTGCGTTGATGCTTGCCAACGGCAGCAGTGCAACGGCGCATGAAGGGATGAGTATGGATATGCCGATGGAGATGGGCAAACATGGCGATCCGATCTCCAGTACCGTTGAGTTCCCTTACGGGTTTCCTTCCTCAGGCCGCTATCGCATCTTTGTGCAGATGAAGCATGGCACAACCATCGAGACCGGAGCCTTTGACGTGTTGGTCGAATAAACGGCTTGCGTCGGATTATCCAAGGCCCCCCTACCGTCGAAATGGTGCAAAGTATTGGTTAAATTTGACTTAGGGCTGAACCTTCGGCGTAAGGTATTCATTGCAATGGACTTATTTTCTAAAGTCCTCTATCCATTGCAGTTATGGGGACAAGAGTTAGGTCTTTGGGGAGGGTTTGCCCAACCTTTGTGTCTGTTGGAAGGTCTCTTAAGTCAAGAGAGGGTAGTCAAAGCAGATGATCATCGAGGTGATGTCCCCTAGCTAGAGGGCCTCTCGGATACGACCAGGCCCCGCATTAGAAGAAGGTGCGGGGCCTTGTCGTGGCCAATTGCAGTTAGAAGTTGAAGCGACCGCTGAACTGGCGGTGGGTCCTGCTTAGAACTTCACGCTAGCCCCCAGCCAGATGGTTCGGTTGCCGGGGTCCGGACCGAAGAAGCCGCCTGGTTGGGCGGTGGCGGTAATAACCCCGAAGTTGTTGTTGGTGCCTGTGGAACACAATCCGCCGCTGCCCGCAACTGGACCGGGAGTTGTCGCACTGCCTGGACATGTGAGGTTTGGGTTGGCGAAATGGGGTGTGTTGGTCAAACTGAAGGCGTCGGCCCGTATCTGGAGCGTGGCATACTCTTTGATTTTGAAGTCGCGGATCACGCTAAGGTTCAAGCTGAAGTATCCCGGACCGATGAATTGATTGCGGCCGGTGTTTCCATAATGAGCGGTCGCAGCGCTGGTAATCAGGGGTGCGGCAAAGGCGCTCGCGTCGAAGAAGTGACAGCTTAGGTTGGTCTGGCCACAGGTTTGCCCGGTGCGGAGCGGCCTCCCCTGCGTCTTGTGATACGTACTGACGAGGTCGGCCGTTTGCAATACTGAACCATTGGCGTTCAGGTTGCCTCCTGAGCTCACATTAAACGGGACACCACTCAGAGCATTCATCAGCGGGTTGATCAGCCAGCCGCCGAGAATCGCGCTGCCGACCCCTGTGGTCACCCAGCGTTGTCCCTTCCCGAAGGGCGATTGCAGCACGCCATAGACCACGAAGTTCTGGGCACGGTTATAACCAGCCAGTCCGCGGCTCTTCGCCCAATAGGTCGGGTACGGGAACGCAAGCGAGCTGAGGTCTTCATTGTCCTCGTAGTTGATCCCCTTCGACCACGTGTAGACGAGGCCGGCCATGGAGCCGTTGGCCCACCGATGTGTGACCGTGGTCTGCAACGAGTTGTAGTAGTTGTTCTTGAAAGGAATCAATTGGTTGATTGTTCCGGTGTAGTTCTTACCGTAGGCCTGGCTGAGAAGTCCGCCGGCGCTACCCGTACCGGGAGGTGAAGCGTTGGCATTCATGTTGACAAGAGGTCGAACAGCCATCGTGCCCACGTAACCGGCCTGGAAGACAAGCCATCCCATATCCTGCTGAACCATGAGGTTATAGGAGTTGATGTACCCGCGCCGGAACGGGTTAGGGATCGTCGTCGTGCTGGCGCTTGTGGGAAGCGGAATGACGCCGGTGCTGAGGTCAGGAAGCGGCAGTAGCACGACGCCAGTTGGAACGGGGGACAAGGCTCCTCCGGCCAACCCGGTGCCGTTCAGGCCGGTCAGGCTCGCTGCGGGAATGAAGTCCGCGCTGTTCGCCGTCACGTTGTTATCAAGGATCACAGCCGGATAGGCGTTGCGGAAGTAGCGCCAGTTGTTCGGATCCGCGCTCATGCCGTAGCCTGCGCGAACCACGATCGACGGCGTGACACGATAGCTGGCACCCACTCGCGGCAGGAACTCTCCGTGTCCGACGTCAATGCCGTCGTTTTGTGGAACGCTTCCGTATCCGCCAATCAGAACGTTGCCCGTGCTCAGATTGAGATAGCGAAGTCCCTTGTTGTTGTTGCTGTATCCGAAGGGGTAGTACTCCCATCGAAGACCCACGTTGATCGTCAACTTGGGGGTCGCCTGCCATTGGTCGCGCACATACCATGACCACTGCGTCCAACGGAGCGAATTTGGGTTGAAGAGCGCTCTGGCTTTCCCAGTCGCACTCGGCAGACCGAACATAAAATCCGCCCAAGAGTTGAACCAGGAGGGCGTCGTCCCTTGCAGAGAGGTTACGTTGCCATTGAACTGGAACGCGCCCCGGGGCTGCTGGAAGGTGCCACCCTGTGGCTGGAAGTGGTTGATCTGCGCGTGGTTCCACTCGATACCGCCGCGCAGGCCGTGCCTTCCTTTTGTCCAGCTCAGGTTAGCGCCGGTGACGTACTGGTTGTCGCGGAAAAGGAACGGGTTGGCGGGTTGGGCGTTTCCCATGTTCAAGTTCGCGCCAGCGGCGGTGAACGCGAAGCCAGGGTACCCATAGTAGAGGGTTGGGTTCCCCGGGGCTCCGGCGTTGTTGGTTCCGGGGATGCCCAGGTCAGTGAGCCCGTTGGCGGAGATGAGATCGAAGGTCGACCCCAGCCGTTGCCGGTTGTAACCGAAGTTCCAATCGAACAGCAAGTTGGGACTAAATGAGTGGGCCGCACCGAGGCCAACGCTCTGAACCCGGCCGGGAGCGTTGCCCAGTTGTCCGCCGTTGGTTGCATCGCCTATCGCGTTTCCCAACAGAGGCGGGTCGTACACAAGGCTGTTCGAGATACTGTACCGGCCGAAGAGGGTCGTTTTCTGGCTCGGAACATAGTTAATCTTAACGTCGAAGTCGTTTCGGTTGAATAGCGCAGTTCCGTTGCCGGTCCAGTTGTTCAGGCCGTTGGCGGTCGTGAAGACCTGCCCGATGTCGGGCTGAAGCAACTTGATCATCGCCACGGCCGCGGGATCAAAGCGGCTGGGGCAGATGACATTCAGCACACCATTGCAGGAGACCTGCTTCTTGTTGGCTCCATGCACGTCGCCAGTAGCGGGATCGTAGATGATCGGGTTTCCCGGCAGATTGCGGAAGTCTCCCGTGGCCATCGCGGCTGTCGGCAATGTGCGGGTATCTGGTCCGGCGAGTTGCCGCTGGGTTGTGCGCTCGAAATCGGTGAAGAAGAAGAGTTTGTCCTTGAGGATCGGACCGCCGATGTAGCCGCCGTACTGGTTCTGGTTATTTCTGTTCTTCTTCGGGTATATGGTTGGGTCGGTCTGGAAGTAGTTGCGCGCCGCGAAGTTCTGGTCCGTACGGAACCAGTTGGCGCCGCCGTGGAATTTGTTTGTGCCGGACTTAATCTGCACGTTGACGGCGGCGCCGCCGGCCATGCCCTGCTCGGCATCGAAGGAGTTGGTTACGACGTTGACATTCTCAATGGCGTCGGCGGGCGGGACATAGGCGACGTTGGCGGGCAGCCAGGAATACGAGTCCTGGGCACCGTCGATTCGAGTGTTGATCCCCTGATTCGACTGCCCGTTTACGTTGACGTTTATTGCGCGCTGCGGATTGCCGGCGAGTGAATTGGTTTCGGCGGTTAATCCCGTACCAGGTACGGTCTTCAGAAGCGACTGGAAGTTTCGCCCCTGGGAACCCATGGTCGGCAGATTATCGACCTGCTGGGAGGTAAGTTCGGTATGGACATCGGCCTTGTCGGTTTGGAGTAGCGGCGCTTCGGTGGTAACGATGATGTCCTGTGCCGCGGTTCCTACCTTGAGTTCTGCGTCCACTCGGGCGACTGTATTCGCGTTCACAATTACGCCCGGGGTTTCCTGTTTGGAGAAACCATTCGCGGTGATAGTGACTTTGTATGTGCCCGGCAAAAGAGCTGCGAATCGATAGATGCCGGCGGAGTCAACGGCCGCGGTCTGGGTGACGCCGGTCTGGACTTCTGACGCGGTGATCTGAGCACCGGCGACAACGGCGCCGCTGGTATCAGTTACTGTGCCGGTCAGTGTACCGTAGAGCACCTGGGCGCGGGCGGTGGGCACGAGGCATAGACCCACGCTGAATGCGATTGCTAGAACCAGCCTCTTCGATACAGCGTGAACCATGCGGCGGATAGTGATGCTGATCTGCGTCATACACTCCTCCAGGTTTACAAATCCTCAGCCTGAGTAATTCGGCGTTTCGTGTCTCAAGGTATGAAGCCCACCGAGCGGTGCCGCTTCCCTCAAGCGTATTTTTTATGCGTCGCGAACTTTATATGGTTCGAAACGAGACTGTCAAGGGAAGAATTTCGACGCAATGGATCCATTGGGTGTTCAGGGATCCATTGCCCGAGAAACTACAGAAAGTCACAGAAACAGGGTTCAAATCTGGGTAAGACGCAAAAAATGCCACTCCTGAAGGAAACTGCTCCGCCCTGGCTCGGCGCAGGAATCTCGCCAGGCAAGCAACTGGAGTTACGATCCAGAAAGCGATTGCAATTTTTTGATAAGCAAAATAAGCACGAAATGATGGCCGACTTCGCGATTTAGAACGGGGAGCGAAATTGACAGCTTATCGTCCCTGTCCCAAACCTGGTCAGGAGCATTTCGGGGATTCGGTGGGATTGCAGCAAACCAGGTAATCGTTATTGATTGGCGGCAGGAAGGTTGGCCACGATCACGGGAGTCCGAGCCCATATACAGGTTCCTTTTCCTGGAGTGGAATCGATGGCAAATTCACCCCCGATAAGATGAACCCTCTCCCGCATGCTTACTAAGCCAAGGCCCGCGGCAGCCTTCGATTCTTGAACGTCGAATCCGGCGCCGTTATCACGCACGATAAGGGTGAGTTCCCCGGAGGCGGCAGTCACCTCTACGTGAACATTGTTGGCGCTGCTATGCTTTGCAATATTGTGGAGTGACTCCTGAACGAGCCTGAAGCAGGTGAGTGCGATATCGTTGTCCAATTTCGCGGGAATGTTTGAACACGCGCACACAACCTTGATGGAGTACTGCTCGGAGAATTCCCGACAAAGTTTTATGATTGCAATCGACAGGCCAAGGTATTCCAGTTCGGCCGAATGTAGTTGATGGGAAAGATGACTGATGTGAAGGCCTATGGCAGTCAGGTCGGCGCAGAGTTTCTGCATCCCGGCATACATCGGTCCTGGCTGCAGCGCGGTCGATGCCGCAGCTCTTTGCATCTGGATACCAAGTAAGGCTATCTCCTGTCCAATACCATCGTGTAGTTCGCGCGCGACGCGGGTGCGCTCCGCCTCCTGGGCACTCATCAGACGGCGGGCCAATTCAAGTCTCGCGAACTCTGTCGCTTTGCGATCGTGGATGTCAACACAGCATCCAATGTATCCGGCGAATGTGCCATCGGGCAGGAATCGAGGGGAACCAGAATCGTTGATCCAGTGGTACTCGCCGTCGTAACGTCGCAGGCGGTATTCCATAGAGAAAGGCTGTCGCTTATCAAAGGCTTCGACGTAAATTGCGATGCACTTTTGCAAGTCGTCCTGGTGTACGCCGTCCGCCCATCCGTTGCCGAGTTCCTGCTCGATTGAGCGCCCGGTAAATACGAGCCAGCCCCGGTTGAAATCCGTGCAAAGCTTGTCTACTCCCGACATCCACATCATGACCGGAGCACCATCGGCCATTGTGCGGAAACGATCCTCACTTTCACGTAACACCCGCTCCGCCCGTCGTTGTTCTGTGATGTCGAGCAGAGTACCTACAATGGAAACGAGTCTCTGTTGCGAGTCGTACTTGGGTTGTCCAGACTCCAACACGATGCGTTCTTCCCCATTGGCCCGGGTGATGCGGTGTTCGGCGCTATAGAGCTGATGAGTGTCCGAGGCCTCCTTCATTTTGGTGACATAATACTGGTCGTCTCCGGGATGGATTAGACGGCTCGTTGGAGGAACGGACTGCGGAACCAGGCCCAGGATGCGATACATTTCGTCGGACCAATAGGTCCTATTCCGTGAGATATCCCAGACCCAGCTTCCGCATTGGGCGATGCTCTGGGCTTCTCGAAGGCGTGCTTCGCTCTCGCGCAGATGCCCCCTGATGATTCTCTCTTTTTTCCGTTGTCTCAGGAGTTCCAGAATGAGCATCGTTTGCGCGAACAAAAGGACCATGGCAGCGGAGACGTATGGCCCGTAAGCCTCCCAGAGAGGTGGCTGACGGTTCATTACGACGCTTCCGGTTGGCAGGTCACGTTCGTTGAACCGCCAGCGCTCCAACGCTCTCCAATCGAATAGATAAACGTTCGCGCCCTTCGCAATAGGGATATTTCGAGGTTTCTCGCCGCCGAGAATCTTCATGACATCTTCGCCGGCGACCCGGCCCTGCGAAGCATAGCTGATGACGTAGCCTCCCACCGAGCCTTGCCCGACCAATACATCGCCCAGAACGAACACGGGTGCATTGGCTGCACCTAGGACCATCGGAAAAGACTGAGTGGCAGTGATGAATCGTTGTCCTGTGGCGTCCTGGTTGATGGCACCGAACAGGATGACCGTGTGGTTCGGTGCTTGTCTAAGTTGCGGTAAGAGCGACGACATCGGCAAGCCGGTTAAATAGATAAACTTCAATTTGTCTTCGTAACCGTGCAGACTCATGCGAAATAAGAGTTCCAAGGACCGGTCGCGGGGAGCAGCACCATTCACAACAATGACCTGTTTGGTGCCAGGCTGGAGTCGCAACGCCACATCGAGCGTTCTGGCTGGATCTGGATCCAACCAGGTCCCAGTAAAGTGGGAGTCAAGTTTAGGGTGATCTGACCAATTCTCTGTAGTTCCGCAAATAACAATCGGAACGCCAGGGAAATTTTTCTCGTGTGCCTCGAGCATGAACTGAATTGGCGTGGCACCGGCAGCAATAATCACGTCTGGCTGGTGATCATGATATTTTTGCAAGTACCAATCGCGGATTCTCTGCTGAGAGGCTGGATCCGCAAATAAGTTCGTTTCCATGTATTCGACGTACAGGTCAATGTGATAAGTCGTTTGCTTTTCTAATACCTCACGAATCTCGCGGTCAACAAGAGCGACGGCGGCTGCCGACCGCCCCTGCTCATAAAGCACCAGGACGCGGCGGTTTTCCTCAGCGTTAGCGGCCCCAGCCGCTTGCGAGAGCACCAGGCAGGCAAACAGAAAGGCAGTCAGACGAAACCACGTTTGGGTCCGCGTGGCAGGCATATCTCTGGATTTGACCGGTATCAGAATTTCCATCGACTAAGCTAAGCCCCAAATACCAATCTACCTGATGTTTCATTGCCTTCCTGTACCTTGGTGTGCAGGTTGCAATGGTTTTATACTACGCGGTCTGACCATCGCAAAGTATCGCGACAGATGATCATTTAGCCACAAGAAAAAGACCGTAACGACGGCCTTTCGTGCTGATGTATGCGTTGGTTCAGTGTAATCCTGTGGTACTGGGTAGCCAAGCACTACTCGTTTTTCCCGGATCAACTGAGAGTTGTGCTAGTGGAAATCCCTCTGGACATCCGCTACGGTCGTTTTATGTATGCGATCTCACTTCTTCGACTCGGAGCCACCTGTGTATCCATTGTCCCTCGAACGCCACAATTTCTTTGATAGAAGGCTGAACATTCGGATAAGACAAGCTCCGGGAGCGGAAACATCCGCGGGGGAGAACACCGATTCTCCGTAGTGTCACTTAGCCACCGCAAAGTACAGACGATGGATTCCTGACATCATAATCGACGGGATTCCTCGAATATGCCATTGGTAGCGTCAGGTAGATTTCTAGCTCGCAGACAGCTACTTTTGCCAGCAGATTCGTACCCATCGATGTCAGTAGTATGACGATAGGTCAGCCCGGTAGGCGGAATGCAGGTGCTGCATAAAATGGAACGCGACATTGTGGCCCACCCGTCGCTTTTGTTAGCAGACGACAATCCTGCTCTTCTCGAAACTCTCATCGAGATGCTGGAGCCGTCTTATAAAGTCGCAGCGGCCTTGCGTAACGGCGCATCGGTTCTGGAGGAAGTCTCGGCGCTCCGCCCTGACCTTGTCATTCTCGACATCTCCTTAGGAGATTTGACCGGCTTTGAAGTAGCCAGGCGCCTAAAAGGTATCGGGTGCCCCGCCAAGATCATCTTTCTATCAGTGCATGAAGACATCGACTTCGTGAATGCGGCGTTTGAGCTGGGCGCATCTGGTTATGTGTTCAAGTCTCGCATTACTGCGGATCTCACGAAGGCGATCGACGCTGTCCTCAATGGAGGTCAGTTCGCTTCCATCTATTCGCAATGGGTACACTAGGTCAAAACAATCCTGACAGTGCTGGCCGTGGCGTTGAGTCACTTGGTCAATTAGAAGTTGAACTCTAGTCCAGCGGTAGGACCACGCTGCGTTTGACGAATGTCCAAACGGCTGCTTGTCCCATGGATCGCGAGGTGACTTCCCAATTGATACCCTCCGACAGCACTGACATGGCGGCCGAAGTTGAACCCAACCTTTCCCGCGGTGGAGACGAAGTTTCCATAACCGAAGAAGTACATTCCTTTCACATTTCCATCGACAAACAGGCGTTTGTTGAGGAAATAGTATCGAACATCGGGACCACCAACTGGCAGTGGCACGAAGAGCGACCCTGACGCACTTGTTACAGTAGTTTGACCCGGTTGTATGCCGACACTCGTAATGGTTGCCTTAATGTCTAAAAGGTTGATCTGAAAAAGTATCCCGAGATGTCCGCTGGGGCGATGAATGATGTCGTATCGATATCCGGGAGCAAATGCGTAATTCCTCAACTCCCCGGTTACTGACGAGCCAGCTACAAAGGTTTTGTCTTTATACGTAATCGTCTGTTGAAGGACCGCGGTCCGAGTTGTCTGGTTCGGTGACACGGCGAAGAAAAGATGATGCTTCCTTTTGAAGTGCCAGTCTACGTTGGCAACAAAGGTCGAATACTCATTAAAACCGAAAGTCTTATCGAAGGAGATCGGAACCTGCGCACTGGATCCGGAGATAGTAGCAGTCGGATTCGCGTACCAGAACTGGCCATCAACTCTGAGCTTGTAGGCTTCCGGATCGGAGTCTTTCTCCTGACCGAATAGGCTCGCACCGGCAAATACGGCGAGCAGTACGACCGCGATGGCTCCGCGCATCGGGTTGCGCCACAGTTTTCCGGCCAGTATCTCGAGCAATCTAGACATGAGCAGCAACACAGTCTTATTCACGGAAGCCCTCTCGATTCAGATGAGCCCAGCTTAGCGGCTACCTGGAATTTATCTTTACTCGACCATAGTGTCTCGATGCTAGGGAGGCTACTGGCAAAAGTAACAGTCGCGTCGCGAGAATCTTCTATATCTGTGGGATCCACAGATAAAGCCGATCCCAGTTCGTCCGCGACACAAATTGTGAAGATTTTCACGAAAAAGGACTTACCGTAAACAGCAGTGGTCGGCCCCATGAGTGTTCGGTTTGAGTAGTTTCACTTTTGATTAGCACCGGCTAAGGGCCAAACAGGACTATGGATAACTCATCTCTTGCTCCACGCTGCCGGCACGAAACGCGAAGCCTGTGGCATAGTGTCGTCGATATGCTTGATGAGAGCACTAGCTCTAGAGATGGCGATCGACCTGCGGCAAATGCGATGGGAAAGTGGACTTACATGTCCCTATCTATTGCCGAAGGTCCAACTGAGTCCTGAGCTGGTGCCGTAGTCGCTCTTGGGCAGTGTTGCGGGAGGCTGACTGTCCCAGCTTCCGTAGAACGAAAAGTTCCAGGAGAGATCGCTGATGACTTTGATGTAATAGACTGCGTTCGTATTGAAGTGGACTCGTCCGGAGTCTGAGATTGCTGGAATGATCGATGCGGAAACATCCAGGTTCGTCTTTTTGAATTTGAAGGCTTTGATGTCGGTAGCAACGAAACCAACCGCGGTGTTCTGTGTACCCTGACCAACCTTATTTTGCCCGTAGCCAACGTTCTGCCAACCTAAGCCGCCCATCACGTATATACTCGCCCGGTTGGTGTTTTTTATATAACGTCCAATCCCCCCACCGAGTGTCGTTTGCAGACTAATGTCTTGCACCGAACTTTGCAGAAAAGACGCACTACCGGCGTAGAACCAATTATTCCAGCGTAAAAGCCTCATTGTGCCTATATCTGTTTGGTTCCGGGTTGTGAGGTTGGCACCGCTATTCGATGCGAAGGAGGAGTTGAAGTTGACCTGACTTGACCAGCGCTCTCTGTTATAAGCTACCTGGGAACTCAGGTTGTACTGAACTGATTCATTGCCTTTCGAATAAAGGAAGCCGGTGTTAACCGCGCCATCGAATCGATGCCAAAAGCCCTCGGATGTCTGGCTCAGCTTGATGATCCTCCGCTGTGCGACTTCCACTTCTTTTCCCGTTGCTTCGGCGATTTCAATTTTTATGGGAGGATCGTCGGACGCTCCTGTAGTCGACACCTTCCCCGTATACACCGCGCCACTTTCAGTCTGCACCAGGAATAGCCGATTGCTTTCCAGGTGAGCTACCTGTGACCACTGAACAGCGATTGTGCCGTCCACATAACTCAACTTGACTGAGAGTACGCCGGCGCTGAGTCCCTTGATCTCGCATGTAAAGCGATCACCATTTTTCATCACGATCACGTCCCGGTTTTCCTGCGCGAAGAGAGGCAGGGAAAAAAGAAGGGCGGACCCGACAATGATGGCTCGAATAGTCACAGCGCGTCCTGCCTCCATGCCGTTTCTGACATCGGGCATTCTAGCCCACATCGTTCGTGGGTCGATCCAGGCAAGGCATATCGCGGGTTGTGGGTGCGATGTCTCAAACTCTTAGAAAGTGCGGCCGATCCGAAAAAAGAACCGTGCATGACCATAGTCACCTACCGCACCTACGACCTCGACAGGCCCGAATATTGTGTTCACGATCAGGCCGGCTGCCGCGTCCATTGGGAGATTCGGCGGCTTGGCGCCAAGCGGAAGCTTGTAGGTCTTCCCGATCTCTAAGAGTCCAAGAAGATTAACAGAACTGCCCAGAAACGGCGGCAGCTTCAGTAACTCTCGGATGTAGCCAATTTGTCCCAGGAAATATTGGTTTGTGAGCAACTCATTGGTATTCCATGCGACTAAGCGTTGCGATCCGCCAAGAGAAAATGAAGGTACTCCCGTTCTGTAACCATAGCTGCTGCCACCAAACGCGCCTATAAAGACAGAGGTAGGGGCACTCAAGCGAAAAAATTGTTGGGCCTGGATCTCACTCAGTGGAAAAGGCCCAGGGGCAGCAGGGTTCGTGTTAAACCCTTTTGTGTACATCAGTAGGCTGGCACCGGAGCGAGGAATTACAGGATCGTCCACTGTAGTCAACTGGTACTGGATCCTGGCATCGCCCGTCGTTCCTGAGGTCGTGGGGAGTGTCGGTATGTTCCCGATCTCGGGAGACACTTTCTCGTAGCCGCCTTCATATCCCAATCGAAATTCTCCAGTTCTCCCAAACCCATATCCGGTATCGAGACCACCAAGTGCTTGGCGCAAGCGGTAGCTGGCCAGCAACGCGCTCCCGGAATAAACATTCAATTGCTGGCTGTTCACTCCAAATCTGGGCGCAATGAACCAATTGCTGGTTGTTGTGAATGGGTGGTAGTACTCGCTAGCCAATTGGTAAATCGATCCGAGAGCGATGTCGTTGCGCAACTCCGACCGATAGCTCCCCACATCCAGAAACGTGATCCTGGCTCCAAAGCTGAAGAGGACATTGTTGAACTGGGAACCGTCAATCAGAATGAGAGGACGTACGATGGGGGGCGCGTAAGACTTCTCCTCAGCCTGAATTTGCAGACCCTGTTCGCCGTTCTTCTCAACCATCGAATAGGTGGCAGTAGCAAACCGGCCCTGGCCGACGATGGTCATCATGTCCTCGTCGATTTTATTCCTCTCGACGGGCCCTCCCGCTAGTGAGGACATCTGTTTCTCCATTGCCTTTGCCATCTCAGGAGAGGCACCAACAACCTCGACAAACTTGGGTATTGGGGCGGTCCTTCGCCGGGCATTTCGATTTGCAAGATACTCCTCCCACTCGGCCTCGCTTACTGAAAAAGCAGACAATACAGTGGCTTTGGAGGCAGCCGCGTCGTATCCCACCTTGATGATGGCGTCTGCTTTGTTGTAGTCCAGAGCGGTATATTTCTGCAGCGGAACCACCACAAGTAGGTCCGCCTGCTCCATCGAACGAAGTACGTTCACAGCGGACATGACATTGATGGATTGACCCAGTACACCGAAACTTGACAGGTTCGTATTTGGATCCAGTGGAGCAGTCTCCAGATGGATTCCAAGTGTCACATCGGCTCCCATCTCTTTGGCAACGTCGATCGGGAGATTGTCGAGCAGGAAACCATCTGCGTAGAGGTGTTTTCCGGATCGGACGGGCGTGAAGATGCCCGGTAACGACATGGTCGATCTCATGGCCAGCGCAAGAGGGCCGTCGCGGAAGACATGCGGTTTGCCAGAGACAAGATCGGAGGCCACACAGGCAAACGGAATCGGAAGCTCATTAAAGCTTGCGATCTCTGAATATGGAAGTGCAACACTATCGAGAACCAGATTGACTTCCTGACCTGTGTTGAACCCTGAAGGAAACTGCAACCCACCACGCAGACCAAATTCAAGTTGGCCTGGGACCTCGCGAGCGTCCTGTTTGCGTCGATAGGACAGATCCCGAAATGGCGTCACTCCGCTCAGCACCTGATCCCAATCGATCCCATTGATGAGTTCCCTGACCTCGGCCGGCGATCGGCCAGTCGCGTAGATTCCTCCGACCAGGCCTCCCATGCTGGTTCCCGCGACATAGCTGACGGGAATGCGATGTTCCTCCATCCAAGTAATTACTCCAATATGAGCAAGACCGAGTGCGCCACCGCCTTCGAGGACAAGGCCAAGTTTTGGGTGTTTAGCCACATCATGCTTCGCCTGAGAATGGCCGTAACTGTTCGCCGCCAAAACACAAAGGAGAAACAACGACTGCGCGGCTCGGATCTTCATGCTTTCCCTCTGTCCTTGCGTCATGTAAATGGCTCACTTTCAATGCAGAGTGAGCCCATGTTCTAGTTGCTCGTTGAAAGTCGGGATATTGACCTGAATAGCTTCTGCACTGCCCTGGTCTCTGGGGTTGTAACCTGCGTAGGTCTGTTGTGCAAGGAGGGGAGCAGTCATCATGAGTATGAAGCGCCTATCGAGAGTGGTCTTCATGTTGATAAACCGCGAGGTTGGATTACATTCAGCCCATTTACCCGACAATGTCATGTTTTCAGTTAGATGAAGCCGTGGCCCTGAGTACGCTATTCCTGCTGGATCATGACGACGTTCATATTATTCAGGCTCCCCACCATTGCAGGAACTATCAAATCTAGCAGGCGTAGCACTAAAAGTTGCCAGCGGCCTAGGGTAGTCGTGACATACCTTCCGTTCGGACGGGCCGTTATCGACCTTGGTTACTAAAATGATCTAGAGATGAAACAGGGATAGAGAGGGAGGGAGAGGGAGGGAGAGAAGTCTCCCTTGTCAGGATGAACTCCTGGACAGTCCGACTAATGATGAAGCTCAATCAGTACGGACGAGCGGAAATGAGAGGGCTACGAAGAAATCATTTGGTGCTTGATCGCATATCCCAGAAGTTCGGCGTTCGTACTGATGTTCAGCGTCTCCATCATGCGATATTTGTGGAAAGCGACTGTGCCGGGTTTCACGTCGATAACACTTGCTACCTGCTTCATCGACAGACCTTCGGCGAGCAACTGTAGAATCTCGCTTTGCCTCTTCGTGATTCTCTTTTCTTCGGTGAAAGGCTCTCGCTTGTTAAGAAGAAATGTCACTGTCTCCTTGGCAATGAGTGGCGAAAGGTAAGACTCGCCTCGATTGACCTTACGAACGGCAAGCAAGAGTTCATCGCCAGCCGACTGCTTGAGAACGTAACCAGAGGCACCGCGACGGAATGCTTCAGCAGCCACATCCGCAGCCAGAGTCATGGTAAGGAAAACCAACTTGATTCCAGGCGTCTTCTGTTTGACTTGTTCGCCGGCATCAAGCCCATTTAACCGTGGCATGTAGATGTCGAGGATGATGATATCCGGCTTGAATTCGGCTACCGCATCCGCCAGATGACGGCCGTCCGTTACTATGCCCACCACCGAAAATTCTGGCTCCAGTAGGCTCTTGCATGCGTCAGCCAAAAGCTGGTGATCATCGGCAATTAGAATTCGTGCTGCTGGTCGTTGCTCTCTCACGGTGTACCTCCCGAAATGATCCTTCAGCAGGGGCCCATCAATGCAATTATCAATCTCGGCAAAACTGATGACCGCTAATTGATATCTCGAATATTAGCTCGAGTATCTTTTTCCAGGAATTATCAAAGTCTTGTTAGATGTAGAGTTATACGTCGACCTATTCATGATGTCAATCAATCCAATTGTTGAGTTTGGGTATCCATCTCACAATCGATTCAGGAGCTGACTACTGTATGGGTTGATACCCCGAATTCTGAATCAGCACACCCAACTGCTTGCTGACTCCATTCACTTGGTTGGTCGCGACATGGTTGGTTCCATCGGGCAGCTTGGCAAACTGAACAGCAATGGTGACTGCATCCTTCGGATCAGTAAGATAGCTGGCAACCTGGATGCTTTGGATTGCCTTCTGCTGCTGATTAAATACCAGCGTCACCGAGTCATTAGGTTTGAGATAACTCTTGATGATCAGGCTGACAGTGCCTGTAGTGCCATTCGGCTGCATCGAGATATTGCCTTGCTGATGGGCCTGCTCGAGCGCCTGCATGTCAGGCTGAGAGTATTGCTTGCCGAGGGCGGCGATCTGCTGCCCATACGCCTCAAATTCGTCCGTTTTCTTGGCGACGATATGTTGCTTGAGTCTGCCGCCACTGGGTTGAGGTGCCGGTTGAGGGTTGAGTTCAGTCTTCTGCTGTAGTCCATCCGGACCTATCCGCACCTGGAACTGTTGGTTCTTCTTGACGTCGCCCTTGAGGCTAATCGTCTGCTGCTCCAACCATGTGTAATGGGCGAGCGCCTGTTTGTTCGCTGCCGAAGACTGTTTGATATCTGCAAGCTTCTCCTGCAATCCAGGACTCTGAGCCAGGGTTTGCGAAATAGTGGACAACATCGTGCATATCGTTATAGCCACTATAATTCGTCGTCTCGAATGATTGTGCATGGATGTTATTCCTCTTCCAATTGCGTGTTGTAGCTGCCTTTGATAATTGACCATTCGACTCTTCGGGAAAGCAGCGCCATCTGAAGTGTTTCCCCTGCACCTATGTTTCGCCTTGGCTCGAGTCAAAGCAACAGAGTTGGTAAATCGCCTCTATTTTCGTCGCTAAAGTTCTACGATACCTAGCGCGCAGCACTTCTCCCACTATCAAAAGTCCTAGTGTGTCCGCAGCAAATGTACGGGATGACGATCCTGACACGATCCAACCAATTAACGCTGGCCGCCTTTTTTTCGTCTATTTCCTGGGGCTTAGCCGTCTCCTGTTTGGCAGCTAGGGCTTCGGTGGAACAGGTTTCGGAATCCGGAAGGTCCACGAGAAACCGAAAACGATCGTGCGGCCCTGTGGACGGGCTAGAGCCCTGTACTCTCCTTCGTATTTAAAGAAGAGGTTCAGATTCTTCGGTGGAACGATGAAATTGCTCTGAAATCCAATAGCATGAACGGAGTAGAACGGAACAGAACTCGCATTGATGGGGCCAATAGTTCCGCCATTACTCGATACCTGCCATTGGTCATACCCAATCAAGCCGAGTTGGAGAAGTCTGCTGAAGTCTTTCTTTAAGGGGAGGATCTGCCCAAGACCCCACTCCATGGTGAAGGCCTGGCCAGGGGTCAGGTTAGTACCGGTCTTTTGCCGATGGGCTTCCCAGTCGGTGAACAGGTTTGCGCTAGTTCCCTTGTTCTTGGTGACGTAGAACGTGGTACCGGTCGTCAAGTCGTTACCCCAATATCCGGAACCGACGTTGTTGCTCGCCCCCGGAACGAATCGGCCCGTAGGGGCCACAAAAGCGTATCCGACGTTGACGTCAGCGCGCTTCAAGTGCCAACCCAGGTTCGCTGGCTGGACCCATGTATCGGCAAAGCCTGATCCACCGCCGCCGGTGCCGAGGTTGGTTCCCGTTATGTCGGCCACCAGAGAACCGCTTGCCCCGTTTATCGAAATGTAGGGCGCAAAATAACCGCCGAGGACTTTGTACTTCGGCACATAGAAGATGATGTTCTCGTCTACCCAGAACGCGTAAGTCCCCGTGACCTTTGCAAGATGGTTTCCGTTGGAGTCATTCAATTTGTTGGCGGAGTAATTGAGGGGCATGTTGGCATAGGTTAGGCCGGGTGCGGGGATCACACCAGCATTGAGACCCCACTGTCCCGGCGTATATTGGCCCTTCTGTTGCGCCCGTAACGTCGAAGCGGTCACTACGGCGAGCACCGCAAGAATTAGAAGTCCAAATCTGATCCGAAAGCTCATTGCCTTCTCCATCTCTATCAGGCTCTTTCTTGGCGGCTGCTGGGACTGGCAGCCTTGGTTGCATATCCCGCTCAAACTAGTTGCTTCCCCGAGTCGTCACGCATCTCTGTAAGAGGCTAACCATCGTGTTGTCCGTGGCAAACTGGCAAAAGTGGTAGTTGTGGCACAAAATATCGCGAGAGCCGCACTCTGTACCAGCCCCTGGGCGCCGTCTGGGATCCCCTCTTTGTTGCCCGAGCTTCATCCTTCATGATTCTCAGTCAGCTCTATCGCGATGGGCGATGCGCCTATATCTAGTAACAATTCGTATACGTACTAGCAGATATGCCAGCAGCGCCAAGCTGGAATAGCTCTTACGCTTTACGAGGCAGCCGTTCAACGCCAGAAATAAAACTGAGTCAATCCCTGGGTCTACCGATACCAGTGCGGTACGCTCCTTGGCGAAGCTAAAATCCTATGTCCCTTCGAAACCTCTGGCTGCCTTTGGTATTTTTCATATTGTCCTGCGAGGTCGTGAGCGCACAGGAGGCGGAGTTCCTGCCAGAGTTCAACATCAAACAAGGGAAAGTTGGCGAGGCGCGATTACGCTTTTGACAGGAATGGCAGGAAAAAATGAGTGAACTAACGTCCAATATAGAAGTCGCTCACAAACTCCACGAACATGGTCTTCACCACGCACAACCCACGAGCCGACGGGACAGGTGGGTTGAGATTCTTGAGGCGGTGGTCCTTGCCATCGTAGCCGTTCTTACGGCTTGGGGTGGATATCAGGCGTCCAGGTGGGAGGCCTTATCTGCCAGGAACTACGCGCTTGCCAGCAGAACCTCCGTGCGGGCGCAAGAGGGACTGACGCTGGCGGGACAAGACCGCCTTTATGACATCGTGACGTTCAACGGGTGGCTTGCCGCGAAATCCGCAGGCAACGCAAAACTGATTGAACTATTCGAGCGGCGCTTTCGTCCTGAGTATCTTGTCGCTTTTACTGCCTGGCAGAAGCTCGACCCGTTCAATAATCCGTCGGCTCCCGCCGGTCCGATCTTCATGCCTGAGTACATCAACTCACATGCGATTCAGTCCGCAGAGCTCTCTGAGCAAGCGACTGTCTATTTCGATCAAGGCGTTCAGACTCGCGAGAATGCCGATAGCTACATAAAAGTTACCGTCTTCCTGGCGACGGTACTGCTACTGACCGCGTTGTCACAAAGATTTAAGACCTCTGGTCCGCGAATAGCTGTGGTCGGTATTGCGTTCGTCTTGTTGGTCATTAGCCTCTACTGGGTTTTGACTTTTCCGCGAGCTTAGCATCCGTGCGGGAGTCTAATGGATAGCGACAAGCCGTTCGCGATGCCCCGCTTGCAGGGGGCTTTCCTCGTGGAAGCGGACTAGATCTTGACGAAAATACTGCGGCGGTAGAGCACCGAGACCGGGACCCAGCAGACGGCGACAAATCCGATCGAATAGAGTAGAGAGGCAAAAGCCTGGTTCGGTATGACATGGGTAATCGAGCGATAGAGCAACTGCTGGAGGTTTATGCCCTGGTGGGGGTGGATGCTGGTGAAGGTTGATTGCAGGAGTTCCGAGAAGACGTAGGCCGATATGGCGTTCGTACCGAAGACCAAGAAGGGACTGAGGAAGCGGGAATCGGACCTACTCGGGCTCTTCTGTCGCAGATCGACGATCAGGAGACAGAGAGCGAGCAGCAGCAGGCTGAGACCACCGGCGAAGAGAACGTAGGAACTGGTCCAGAGCTTCTTGTTGATAGGGAAAGAGAGATTCCAGAGGCCACCGAGAAGAACTCCGGTGAGGCCAGCGGTGGCTATGCCAGCGGCCCTCGCTCTTAGCGTGCGCTGTGTGCGTAGCCAGATACCAGTGAGAAGGCCAAGGAGGGCGGTGGCCAGGGCGGGGATGGTGCTGAGAAGACCCTCAGGGTCGCGGGTGCGCTCGTAAAGGTGGGAGGCGGAGAGAATTTGGCGGTCGAGCCAGGCGGTGAGATTGGCGTCGCGGTCGAGCAGGGGGATGTCGTGGGTGGGGATGCCGTATCCGGGGACCGGGACGAAGCGCATCAGGATCCAGTATCCGACGAGAGCGGCGACTGCCAGAGCTGCTTTGCTCCGCCAGCCAGGACTGATTAGATAGAGCGAGGCAATAATGAGGTAGCAGATGGCGATGCGGGGGAGTACTCCATAGAAGCGCATGGTGTGGAGGTGGAAGTATGGGAAGCTGTTTACAACCAGGCCTAGCAGATAAAGGATGATGGAGCGGCGCAGGACGTGCAGGAACAAAGACTGTCGTGTGGCCCCCTGTGCGAGGCGGGCGGCGGTGGAGTAGACGGTCGAGATGCCGACGAGAAAGAGGAAGGTTGGGAAGACAAGGTCGGTTGGGGTGAAGCCGTTCCATGCGGCGTGCTTGAGCGGCCAATAGGCGCCGGCCTCGTTGCCGTTGTTGTTGACGAGGATCATGAAGGCGATGGTGAGGCCGCGCAGGACATCGAGCGAAAGTAGTCGCCCTGGCCGCGCGGCGGTCAGAGAGGGCATGGCGCTGACAGAGGATGGTGTCGTCGTTGATACGTTACTCACGGTCATGAGCTACTCGTGTGCCTCCGGCTGCTGGTTAGGAGCGAGGTGAAGGGTACGTGCGATGGCGAGCGCGGCGCTGTAGGGATCGCCTTGAGGGTTGATATCGTACACCTTCCGGCTGTGATTCCATCTGTCGCCAAAAGCATACCAGTCGATGGTCTTTGGAGCTTCGCCGGTGGCGAGCGAGGTGGAGAGCGAGTCGAAGTACATCTGCCAGCGTGGCATGTAGTAGTCGCTCGTCAGGCCGGCCCAGTCGCGGTTGCCGTACTCGTGAAGGCCATACTCGCTTGCGTGGCGGTCCCCCCAGGTGGTGAGGATGGAGTGCGCGTCGTAGTTGAGACGAGCGAGCTCCGCGGGCGAGGAGGCCCAAGGGGGAACGAATGAGAGCCATCTGCCTAGAAGAAAGAACTGGTTCGTTTCGAGCAGGTCGTTTTGCAACTCCATGTCGTGGAGCCATTCTCTCGTGAGGCTGGCGAATGCGACTTTGTCTTTGGAGTCGTAGGCCTGTTTGATGAGTGGTAAGAGGCGGCGGCCCTCGTTCGCCATCGCCTGCCGGGCTACGTCGACCAGGTCGTAGAGGTAGGTTTCTGTGGAGCGGAGTGCGGGTGCGACCTGGAGGAGTTCGGTGAATGCGGGTGCGAAGTCGGCGGGGTTGTATCGAAGGACGTCGGGTGACCAGGTGGCGGCGCGTGTCGCTGTGAGCGACGGTTGGGAGTTGAAGACTGAATCTTGAGAGGCGTCGCGCTCTCCATGATCTTTGTTGCCGTCGGCGCGGTAGCCGTGGGCGGTTTTAAGGAGGATCTGCCAGGCGCGGCGGGCGTGAGGATCGTCCGCTCCGTACCGGCGAGTGGCGTAAGCGTCGGTCCAATGGGTAAGGTCGACAGGATCTTCGTGCCAGGCCATCTCGGTGTAGAGGTCGAAGGCGTAGGGGTTGGTATCGAGGCCTTCGGTAAAGACTGCTGTGCCGACGATGCGGCTGCCGAGGCGTTTGGCCATCTGCGGGAGGCGAACAGCGTAATCGTAGAGCGGCGCGCCCATGGTAGTGCGGCCGCCAAACTCCCACAGACCGCCGTAGAGCCAGGAGGCACCGCGGAACTCGCGGTCGCGATCCTCGCGGGGGACGCGGCCCTGCTCGATCTCGGCAATGAGGACGTGGCTGGTGTCGAGAGAGGAGAGCAGGTCCTGGGTTGGGTTTTGCTGCCAGCCTAGCAGCATCCAGAGGGCGTCGGGGTGAACGCGCTTGAGGGCCTCTTGTACTTTTTTCGCGGCTGCGGGAACGGAGACGTTTCCTGCGGCGCCGCCCTCCTGAAAGATCTCCATGTCGTAGATCGCCGAATCGCCGTAGAGGGCGTGTTGATGGCGGTAGAAGGACTCGGCGAGCTTGTCGAAGTTGGGATCGAGGGGATCGAGCCATCCGGGGCGCGTGAATCCGTTCCAGTCGCCCTGCGTGATGACATGAGCGCCGGGGTGGATAGTGGCGAAGTCTGCGGGGACAATTCCGTAGTATCCCGGGAGAACCGGCATGATGCCGAGGCTTCGCAGTGTTGCGATGAGCTGTTGTGCCGAACGCGACCGCTTCTCGAGAAGTTCGATGGAGATGGGAGCTTCAAAGCAGCACATGTTGCCCATCAGCTGCCAGTTCTGATGGGCAGGTTGCACGATCCAGTTGCGGATCGCCTCATCAGAGTAGCCGGAGTCGCGGAAGGTCTGGTAGAGGACGAGGTCCATGCCGCGCTCGATCAAGATAGCGTTGGTGCCGCTCAGAGCGAGGATGTCGATCTCACGCTGCCAGCGCTTCTGGTCCCAGTAGGGGGCGGAGTAACCGTCAACGTTTTCGTTTAGCGCGTAGCGCCACGGGTAAAGAGCCGGTTTCTCGATGGGAGACTCGGGAGCGGGCAATACAAAGTTGGGAGGACCGAGTTGAAGGCCGTTAGGCGACACTTGGAGGTGTGCGACATACTTCAAGTACCAGTTGACTCCGTATAAGACGGTAGGTTGCGTCGCTGCCTCCACGCGGATGTGTCCACGCGTACCGGAGATGCGGAAGTAATCCTTATGATCGGGCCTGGGGACAAGAGCCAGTTGAAACTGAGGAGCGAGGTGAGGCATCAGGCGCTGGAGCACTCCCTCCGCGGATGCCGTGGGTGACTGGGACTGCGCACGGGCGATCGGGATCAGGAAGACAGTAGGAAAGATGGTAGTCGCGAGTAATCGCTTCCAGCGCATGCCTACCAATGTAGCGAAGTTTTCGGCGGTGGGACCGACTGTTTTTTGGGAAAGTTTGAACGGCGAGTCGCGGGCCTTTAATTTGGTCTTCGGTTAGCGCGGATCTGAGAGTACGCCCTACACCTGGTTTACCAATTTTCCCGAACCCCACACGGAATTTGAGAGTCGGCGGAAGTAAACTTAGACATGCGAATAGTCGCTCGTTTGTTTGTTTTACTTACCCTGGTTGTGTCGTGCAATCCCAAGACGCACGCTGACGCCTATGACGGCAAGCCAAAACTGATTGTAGTGCTGGTGTTTGACCAGTTTCGCGGCGACTACCTGGATCGATATCGTGCGGAGTTCAAAGCAAAGAATGGGTGGAATCTTTTCCTGAAACAGGGAGCTCACTTCACCGACTGTTACTACGATTATGCGAATCTGGTTACGGCGGCGGGACACTCGACAATTGGAACGGGCGCCTATACGGACGGGCATGGGATTCCACTGAATGAGTGGTACGAGCGAGGGCCGGACGGAAAGCTACGACAGGTAAGCTCTGTTGCGGATGAGCGATACAGCCTGGTGGGTGCGCCAGCAGGTACGAAAGATTTGACAGGAGCCTCGGCCCACAGGGAGATGGCAACCACACTGGGAGATGAGTTAGTCGTGGCGACGGGAGGCCGAGCACGCGTCTATGGGGTTTCGATGAAGGACAGGGCAGCTATTCTGACCAGCGGCCATGCGACGAAAGGTGCGTTCTGGATCGACCACGACACGGGACAGTGGGTGACTTCGACTTATTGGATGACGCAGCTTCCATCCTGGGCGGCAGAGTTCAACGCGAGCGGACGCGCGGAAGAGGCGCGAAAGGAGAGTGGCATCGCAAAGGGGAGCTTTTATGAGGAAGTGGGCCGATCGGCGGCGAGTGTGAGCTATCAACTGGACTTTGCAAAGGCTCTCATTGCGGGCGAGAAGCTAGGACGAAATCCGGCAGGCGTGACGGATATGATCACCATCTCCATATCGTCGACCGACATCAACGGACATGCGACCGGCCCAGACGATCCTTCGCAAAAAGCGCTGATTGTGCAGTCCGATGTTATGCTCGATGCATTTTTTACGTTTCTGGATGAGGCGATTGGAGTGAAGAATGTGATGGTAGCGATGACAGGCGACCATGGCGTTGCAATAAGTCAGACCTCGGCTGATGCAATGGGGATGCCTGCGCTGGATTTTCCTCCGGCAGAGTTTACGAAGCCACTCGAAACTATGCTGGAGGCGAAGTATCCGCTGAAGACAAGGGAGCCTTATCTGCTGCAGATGGACAATCCGTATCTTTTATTGAATCAGCAGGCATTTGAAGCGGCAGGGATCACGGAAGAGGAGGCAGAGAACACGGCTAAGGCGATGGTGGAACGAATATTCGCGGGATTCGTGCACGCCAGCGATGGAGCGGCCAAGGTTCGGCAGAAAGAGCCTGCAGCAGTGACGCATATCTATACGAGTAAGCAAATGCGCGAGGGTGACTTACCGGAAACCCAGTATGGAAGACTCGTTGCACACAGCTATTCGCCGTATGTTGGGTGGGCGCTACATCTAAACTTCGGTCCATATCAGTTTCCGTGGAAAGGTTCCGGGACAACACATTTTTCCGCCAACAGTTACGACAGACATGTGCCTTTGGATTTTTTTGGAGCCACGTTTATCCCGGGGACTTATCATGGTGTCGTGGCACCGGTGGACATTGCTTCAACGTTGGCGTCGCTGCTACGTATTAACCGTCCGAGCGCCGCTGTAGGGCGCGTGTTGACCGAAGCAATGCGATCCGAGGAACCAGGCTCTACCTGGGTTAGCGATATTGTGCCGACGCCTGCAGCAAAGTAGATCAAAACGATGGGCCTACTAAACACTTGTTTGGGGCTCATCGACGAGGTGAAAGAGCAGCGTGCCTCCCTTGGCCAGTTGAGCGTGCTCTACCGTCAATCCCTTTACCGGCGTGCCATTCCACTCGACTGAGCGCAGGTAGATCGATTTGGCGGATTGCCGGTTGGCTTCGATTGTCAGCGTACGGTTCTCCGAGACTTTGATCTCTACGCGATCGAACAAAGGCGTGCCGAAGTCGTACCGCGCGCTCACGGGATCTACAGCATAAAGCCCCAGCGAACTGATGACGAACCACGCCGACATCTGTCCGCAGTCTTCATTGCCCGCCATCCCATCCGGTTTGTTGTCGTACATCGTCTCGAGCAGGCTGCGGATTCGCGCCTGCGTCTTGTGCGGAGCGCCGGCGTAGTTATAGAGATACGCTATGTGATGGCTTGGCTCGTTTCCGTGAGCATATTGGCCGACCATTCCAGTCACATCAGGGGGCATGTCGGGAGGCAGCTCGGAGCTCTGATTGAATAATTGATCGAGCTTTTCGACGAAAAGTTTGTTCCCACCCATTGTCTCGATCAAGAGCGCGGGGTCGTGCTGCACGCAGAACGTGGTCTGCCACGCGTTGGCCTCGGTGTAGTCACGCCACTTCGTAATCTTGATCGACTTGGGATTGAATGGCGTGGCCCAGTGGCCGTCGGTGAACCTGGGGCGAATGAACCCCGATTCCCTGTCGTACAGATTCACGAAGGAGCACGATCGTTTCATCAGCATTGCGGCATCTGCATCTTCTCCGGCGGCTTTGGCGATGGCAGATACTGCGCGATCGTCATAGGAATAATCCAGCGTCTTACTCGCCGACTCATCCTGCGCGTCGCAGGGAACATAGCCGAGCTTCCGATATGCTGCGAGGCCGCGGTAGTCGTCTACCTCAGCGCGCTTTTTGAAGACAGCGTACGCAGACTTTGCGTCGATTCCGCGGAATCCTTTTGTCAGGGCCTCGGCAACGACGGGAGCAGAGTGATACCCAACCATGCACCCCGTCTCACTTCCCTGCAAGGGCCACACAGGAACGCCCTGGGGACTCTGCTCGGCCATTCGGATCAGGCAGTTCACAAAATCCGGCACACGCTCGCCGAGAATCAGTGTGTACATCGGATGCAACGAACGATATGTATCCCATAGCGAGAACGTGCTGTAGTTGTGCGCGCCTTTCGCGAGAGTGTGAACCTTGCCGTCCATGCCGCGGTATCGTCCATCCACGTCGTCAAAGAGGGTGGGCGCCACCATCATGTGATAGAGGCCTGTGTAGAAGATCTCGAGATATTTCTGATCTTCAGAGGTAACTTGAATGCGTCCCATCTCTCGTCGCCACGCGGCATGGGCGGCAGAGCGCGCGCCATCGAAGTCCCATCCCGGCGCCTCCGCTGCTATGTTGCCGGCCGCGCCTTCAACACTTACGCCGGAGATGCCGGTCTTCACGTGGACAACTTCGTTCGCACTCGTCTTGAACTTCAAAACACAACGGAGTGAGGTGCCCCTCTGTTCCCCAGCGACCCCGTCGATCAGCTTCCCATCCGAGTAGATATCCGCACTCTCGAAGGGCTTTGAAAACTTCATGGAGAAATAAATCTTCCTGCCTTTGGCCCAGATGTCGGTGCAGCGTCCTCCTACAATCGTGTCGTTGCCTACGATCTTCAGAGTCGACCATCGAATCGAAGGTGTTGGCGGAGCATCGGGATTGGCTGCGTCGGTGCCGGCATCTCCGGCGTGCGCGAGGTCGAGGAGGAAGCGCGCATTTTCCGATTGCGGGAATGTGTAGCAATGGATGCCGACGCGCTCTGTAGCTGTCAGCTCCGCTTTGATATGGGAGTCCTGAAGATAGACGCGGTAGTATCCCGGGACGGCCTCCTCGTCTGCATGCGAGAACTTCGATCTGTAGCTGGTGGGGGAATCCGGTTTGGCCTGCGGGTCGAACTTGAAATCGTCCGTCGCTGGCATCAGCAGAACATCCAACATGTCGATGCATCCCGTGCCGCTCAAGTGAGTGTGGCTGAAGCCCAGAATCGAACTATCGGCGTAGTGATATCCCGAACAATGGTCCCAATCCTTGATGCCGGTGTCCGGACTCAGTTGGACCGCGCCGAAAGGCATCGTTGCACCCGGATAGGTGTGACCATGCCCTCCGGTGCCAATCGCAATCTTCACCAACTTCGTGTTGTCGGCCTGCGATTTGGCGCTTGAAGGCGCATCCAACAAGGAATGGAAGGCCGCTGGCAGCGCCAGTGAGTCCTTCACGAAACAGGCCACGGAAGCAGCCGATACACTGCCAAGAAAATTCCTTCTCGATACCATCGTCACCTCATAACCTACAGTCTGCACTATACCGGCTAATGCGGATCGGGTGCAGCCTCAAGAAGACTGTCGACACAACCTGCGGGCTTATTCACCGGGTTGCATCGCGCTACAAGCCCATGAGGCAGCCCTACTGAATACTTTGTCCAAGGAGAAGGCTCCGATAGAGGGTAATCGGTACTCAACATATGCGCTCCGCTCGAGAGTGCGAGATCACGCCGAGTCGTGTCATTTGTCCGAGCTTGTTCCGTACCTTCATCCGTGCGAGTCCGCACAAGATAGCCTTGTTTCACGAGCGCATTGATCTCTTCGAGGGATCCCTCATTCTGCTCAACGAACGCGGCATCAGACGCACCGGGAACCGCGTTGGTAAAAAGAATGCGACCTTTCAACGACGGATGTCCCTGTGTATAGATGGGGCCTACATGTTGCTGATCCATCAGAAAGATCACGCGGCCTCGACTTTTAGCTAACGTCGGCCACTTGCCCGCATGCACTGCCTCGACCAGGGTGGATGCTTTGCCACGCACTTCGTCCGGCGTAATGACCTCATTTGGCTGAAAGACAGATCGAATCTCAGCATCCAATGCGTCGAAAAGCGCCGGCGTAAATGGCTCCGCCTTGACTGCGTTCGGCATATCGCGCGGCGTATCCTCTTTCGTCTCCACTAGTATGAAGATGGGAATATGGCGCGGGTGCGCCTGCGACCAGGTTCGCACATCCTTGAGGCAGGCGACGAACGTATGGCACGTGCTCCGCTCATCAAGATCCTGAACATGCATCACCTTAAAACCTGGCTTATCCATCTCATGCTGGGGATCGAAGTCCGGGTCCGCAGGCAGTCCTGCTGCCGCCACACTGCGAACAATGGCTGGATGAGCAAACCGCCCACTGTCGGGGTCCGCAAAGACATCGATCTCAACCTGTCTTACACCACCGGAAAGCTGATCGCACAACGGCGCATGATGGTAGTCCAAGCCTCGCAGAGTCTTGGGATTCTTCATCTCCAGGTACTTCCGCTCGCTTGGCGCGAACCCAGCGTGGTAGCTGTTATGCGAACCGATCACCTGGATCTGGTTCAAGTGGACCAACTCGTCCTGCGCAGTCATAGGATTTTGCTGGCCATTCGCTGAAGCGCCGATTGTCAGCAGCAGCACGCCGAGAGAAAGATTCATAACGCAATCCAAAGTCATAGTTTCTCGATTTCGATTGTACTTTCCTAATTCAGCCTATTACGTCGTACATCCATCGCAGAGGCTGCTTGTGGCTGCCGGCTTCAAAGAAGATGTAAGGTAGACGCAGAAACATTGTGCTCTATGGTTCTCAGGTTTAGGCAAACTCAACCCACTTGTGTGCCAGACGCCGCAGTCGTCATCGGGATATGGTCGTATAAAAATCGTTGTACTTAAGACGGCACCGCGTGGTTGTACGCGGTGCCGTGGTTTTGAGCTGCGTCGCCACTTGTATGTCGTTACTACAGCTAGAAGATGAGCTTCGCAGCAAGTTGAAGCTGGCGTGCAGGGTATGCGGAAGAGATCGCTCCGAATGTGGAATTGCTGACATTGCCATCCGGTGCCTGATAGTTAACTTTGTTAAGTACATTGAACGCCTCTGCACGGAAATCAAAGGTTGACCCTTCTCTCCACAGCGGAAACGCTTTATGCAGACCGAGATCCGTTTGGAAGAAAGCGGGCCCTACAACCATGTTGCGCTGCGCGTTGCCGAACGGGTTGCCCGTAAGAGGAACTGAAGCACCAGTAACTCCAGGGCCGGTCGACTTCAACAGGTAACCGGTCAGGGCCGTCGACGTCTTCACACGATTCGTCGCAGGAGCAGTCGGATTTCCGACCACATTGGGGCGGTACGTGTAGAGATCGGTGACATTGGTGTTCGACGACGTGGGGTTGTTGTACGTGAGGTTGGTCGGTAAACCGCTATTCATGTTGTTGATGACGGTCACCTGCCATCCCCCCAAAAGTGCATTCATCGCCCACGGTGAGTTGGCTCCGAAGCGACGGCCCTTCCCATAGGGAAGATCGTAAATAATCGCCGTGGTATTGTTCAGCGGCTGATCATAGTTCGAGCGTCCGTAGTCGCTGCTGGGATTCGCAAAGTTCACCCGGGAATTATCGCCGTTGCTTGTCTCCAGGTGGCCACCGGATAGATCGAAAGTGCGGCCCCAGGTGAATGAGTTGAGCAGATACAATCCGTTGCCATAGCGTTTTTCCGCTTTGAGTTGCAGCGCGTTGTAGTTTGAGACGCCTCCGCCATAAGCGATTTCGATGTCACCAAAGGTAGAAACCGGACGCCGAGCCGCCAACGAAGTCGTGCAGTTCGCCGCCAGAGCCGCCGTGCAGATAGCCGCCTGGTTGTAGTCTGCAAGAATCTGGAGGTGCGTGCCTTTGCTCCCCACGTACGCCGCATCGATTACCACTTGCCCAGGTAACTGATGCTGCACGGCAAGGAAGTAACTCTGCACATACCCGGTCTTGAAATTTTTGGGTATGTAGCGCGATGTCACCAGCGCCGGATTGAAAGCAGAAGGAGCAGTGAGGTTGACCGCGTAACCCTGCTGCGTCTGGCGGAAACACTTTGTCTGGTCTTGAGTATCGTTAAGGCAAAGGCTCGCCGGGGTTGGCGTTACATTGTTGATGGTCGCATTAACGACGTTCGGGCCATTGTAGGTAAGGTTGTTCTCTCCACCTGCACGGTTGAATTGCGTATAGTTGATCCCGTATCCGGAGCGAAAAACGGTGGTTGGAGTGATGCTGTAGGCAACGCCAAGGCGCGGTCCAAAGTTGTTCAGTGGCATGTTCACAAGCGCGCGATTGTAGATCGACCCGTTTGATGCCTGGATCAGGGTATTCGTGGCCGGGTTGAAATTGGCCAACTTATTGTTTGCCTCATACTGCGGCGTTGCCAGTTCATAGCGCATGCCGGCGTTGATCGTCAGATTCGGCGATACCTTAATGTCGTCCTGAAAGTACATAAAATTCATTCGCTGACGTACGCTGGCAATGAAGAAATTTGTCAGCGAATACGAGTTGCGGTTCCCGAACATAAAGTCCGCCAAATTGTGAGCCTGCTGGACCTGCGAAAACACATCGGCCGGGGTGTTCGTAACGGAGGAATATTGCGCGGAGTAGTTATCCTGGCCATAGCTCGGATTGTAGTCGTTGATCTGCGTGTTGATCGCCTGATACTCGTAACCGATCTTCATCGAATTGATGCCATGAACCAGCGTGTAGTTCACCTTCGGATTGATGACCGAAGGATTCTGGAACTGGGGACTGGCAGGCTGTGTGCCGAACTGCGAGAACCCTGTAACACTCTGCGCGTTCAGGCTGCGAACAATGATGGGGTCGGTCGGAATGCCGTTAGTAATTCCATTTGCAATAAGGAGGCTTGGACTCCCAAGCCCGTACGGCGATTTGCCACCTTCGTTATGGCCGATGCCGATACGAAAGTCCACCAACGATGTCGACGTGATTAGATACGTCGCTCCCAGTGCAATCTGGCGATTGTATATATGCACGTTCGAGTTGGCGTTGCCACCTGCCGCACCGCCAAACGTGGGCGGGTCAAAGATGGCCGTCTGGTGTTGGCTATATACCCCGAAGATGCTGAGCTTTTGATTGAAAGTGTGGTCGATCCGTGCATCACCCTTGTCATCGTTGATGGTGCCACGCGGAAATGCGGAGAAGTTGTTGGCATATGCCTGAGAAGTACCTGGCAAGGCACCGTTATTTGGCGCCGGAAGCGCAGCTAGAACAGCTTTGGCGAAGGAGGTCTGGTTGGACGCCGGGATGATGCCATTCGCGTAAACCTGTCCAGTGATTGGATTCCGCAGGGGAATAGGTACTGCCGTCCCAGAGGCTGAATGGAGGAGGAAGGTGCCAGAGCGCTGCTCCAACGTCGGCAAGGTTACAGTGCCGAAGCTCAGGGCAATCTGACGAACTCCTTCGTAGTCCATAAAGAAAAATGTATGGTCTCGCCAGATTGGACCACCAAAGGTTCCGCCAAACTGATTGCGAATAAAAGCAGGCTTCACCCCTGAAGTCGGCTTGAACGGTCCAATCGCATTGAACACGGTGTTGCGGATATAGTCCCAGGCGCGACCGTGAAACTGATTTGTCCCGCGCCGGATACTTGCGTTAATCACGGCGCCTGAGGCACGTCCGTACTCGGCGCTGTAGTTGTCCGTCTCCAAACGGAACTCAGACACAGCATCCGGCGACGGCGGGATATTTTCATTTGCGAATCCCTGGTTGGATGTGCCATAGGAATTATTGTCCAAGCCATTCAGAAGAAAGTTGTTGAATGCGCTGCGCTGCCCGTTCACGTTAAACGACGCTTCGCGGTTTGTCGTCGACTGGTTCTCGAGGAACGACTTGCGCACGCCAGGGGCCAGCAGCGCAAGATCGGCATAACGACTTGCGCACGCCAGGGGCCAGCAGCGCAAGATCGGCATAGGACCGGCCATTGAGCGGCAGATTCTCGATCTGCTGTGTCCCGACAACTTGCCCGCGGGAAGTTGTCTCCGTCTCCAGCACAGTCGGTGCAGATGACACTGTTACAGTTTCGCTGACGGATCCGGGTTTCATGGAAAAGTCCACTCTCTGCCGCGAATCGGTGGTCAACCTGAATGGTGGGGTCTGCGCCTTTTCGAAACCTTGCGCCTCAGAAACAATGGTGTAGGTGCCGATCGGTATGCTGGAAAACTCATATCGACCCTCTCCATCGGTGGTTGCCTTTTGTACGATGCCGGTCGCGGTGTTCGTTAAGGTCACAGTGCTGTTTGGGATCGCAGCGCCCGACGTATCTCTCGCGTAGCCAAGCACTGAGGCTGATTCAAACTGTCCATAGGCGCTTAGCGCGGGGATCATTAGAAGAATCGCCAATGCCAGGTGCAACCCTCTCGACGCCAGTGACGATCCTGCCTTCTTCAAATTGCCGTTCCAGTGAGCGTAGATTTCTTTTTTTTGAATGCGCATGGTGTAGTCCTTATTTCAAGCGAATTGGCCTCTGAGTTATAGCGAACCCCTTACGGAGCTTCGCCGCATGGTTTTCTGACATCAGTTTCGCCGCGTAGTTTTCTGATATCGAGGGACGGCGAAAACGTTACTAATACGAGGAACCACTGTCAAGCTAAATCCGTTTACGACACCGATAACGTAAATACCATAAAGATTCATGTAAACATCGAACAATGAATGACTTACAGCGAAAACACTCTGGTATTTATCGCAAACTAAGAATGAGCGCCTAGAGATGTCTCAAAGAAAGCAGATACGGATCCGTCCGGGGAGCACCAATCTGCATTCGATCAAAAATCAGGCTATCGGGAATCGACTTGCACCACACCCCACTTGCGGTCGATAATCTCGCGATGCGCAGCCATGATCCAGACAAAATTCAGTGTTGCACCAGGAATAGCGACATTGGGATGGTATCCCTCCGGCAAAAGGACAGCATCGCCGTCGCGCACCACCTCAACCTCCGCTGCACTGATTCCATCGGTGTAAACCAGTTGGAGCCCGAAGCTCGGCGCCGGCATGTCGACGAATACGTAGATCTCCTCAAGCATCGCAGCATGCTCGTGAGGAGGCCAACTCGTCCAGTTGCCTGGCAAAGATCGCGTAACGCCCGCCAGCAGCTTGCCCGCCTGAATATTACTTCCCAACAAGATATTGATCTCTCGATGCGCACCTGCCGTCCCCGCGACGAAGTGCAACTTCGCATCCCTCCGCACAGCGTCACCGGAGACGAACTGCAACGGATAGTCGCCCTCCACCGGAGCGAAGCACTCAACCAAATCCGCTTCCGATGCCGTATGAACCTTAATCGGAAGCCCCTTCGGCAGGTACAGAGCATCATCCCGTGTCAGGGTGAAAGATTCTCCCCCAGCTAAAACCTCACACTCACCCTGCAGGCAAACGAGTCCCATCTCATGGCCTTCATTGGCAAAACTCACCTGTCTCTGATCGCCGCCAAGCCGAATGCGTCCGTAGCTTACCTCCCGCATCGAGCTGTTGCCTGGATGGACGAAGATGTTTCGCCCTGGCTGGTTCCCTGTACCCGCACCAACCGTGTTGACATTCTTGTCTTGTCCCTTCACAGCAAGGCCCCGAGGCGAACGTCGCATCTCAGGGCCTGTTGTTAACGCATTGATTGAGTTGCTACCACGCAATCTTCGCAGGAAAGAACTCCGCGAACAGATCATCGTAGTAAGGCTTCAGTTCCTTCAGATCTGGCTTTGTGTGTCCCTTGGAGTACAGGTCATACACGTTGAATTTGTTGACCCACTCCAGCATCTCTACATCGTGGTCACTCATCAGGTGTCGGTAGGCTCCGTGCCGGTGCGCCGAATAGAAAGAGTGATAGCGCAGCATGTACAGAGATTCTTCGGGCACGTAATTCTTCATGACCTCACCGATGTATCCATCGTGGCCAAACGACATGTGCAGCTTGTCAAGCCCGCAGTTCGGCTCGTAGACGCCGTACTTGGTCCGATACAGCGGGTTGTTAAGGTCTGGATTAGCCTTGAAGTACTCAGGAAACACAATGTCCTTCGAGTAAGCGCAACCCACCGGGAACGTATCGCCCACAACGCCCCACTGCGGTTCGCCCCAGAGACACAGCACCTTGCCAAGATCGTGAATAAAGCCTGTCAGCACAAACCACCGCGGATGACCATCCTTTCGAATTGCCTCCGAGGTCTGCAGGAGATGCTCAATTTGTGTCAGGTCGGTATCCGGATCACTGTCATCCACTAACGTATTTAGAAACTCCGCCGCCTCCCAGATGCTTCTCTCGCCTTTGTTCAAGCCGAAGTATTCCTTCTCCTTGGCTATCACGTAGTCAAATGTCTGGTACTGGTGGTTTAGCCGATAGAACTCCGCTACACCAGGAGTGGCCTTCTCGTCATACTGACGAAACTCGGCTTCGCTCTTGCCTTCCTGGTAGCGGCCGGTTAAAAAATTATCCCATTCATCAATGTCTTTCAGGGGTGCACTGGATGTAATGACATGTGTAGCCATGGGATTTTTTCCTCCATCGGAGATCGGCGATTCACGTTACCGCTAACTAAACTCGACTATACGGGCTAGTCGCCGGAGATGGCAAGTAAATTTATCGCTCTCCACCCACTATTTGAGGGTTCCTGTCGAGCCGAACTCCTTCCGTAAATACCTGAAAGCTCTACGAAGACCGCTGATTTTCGTTTCTTGAGGCTTTAATGTCCGCTGGACCCACGAACCGTGGACTCCCGCACCACCAGAGTGGACGGGACAAGAACACTTTTTGGGGCGTGCTCTGGTTTGGCAGAGAGTTCGAGGGCAAATTCGCCGGCTATCCGCCCCAACTCCGTCGTTCCATGGTCAATCGAACTCAATGGGACTCGCAGGTAGTTCGCGTAACGAAGGTTGCCACAACCGATGAATGCAATGTCCTCGGGGACTCGTAGCCCCGCCTGGAGCGTCGCGTCGATCGCACCGATCGCTGTTAGGTCGTTGTAGCAAAAGACGGCATCGGGCATCGATGGTTGATTCAGCAACTCCTGCATCGCCTGAAATCCGACCTTATCGCCCGACTCTTCCATCCGCTCTCGCACAACGATGTAGTTCTCCGGAACCGGCAGCTTGCTCTCCGCCAAGGCGTTTCGATAGCCCCGCAACCTGTCGAACGCTGGGCTCGTGTTCTTGCCTCCGATATGGGCGATCCTTTTGCGGCCGATCTCGATCAGGTGCCTGGTAGCCATCTCTCCCACCCTCACATCGTCGGTTCCAACAAAATGCGCTGCCAGATGCGGAAAGTTGCGGTCAAAGAGGAGATATGGCGTCCGGGCGTCCCCCAGTTCATAAAAATTTCGGAGGTTCGCCTGGCATGAAGCGATCAGGAGAACATCCACTCCGCGGTTCAGCAGCGTGCGAATCTCCTGCCGCTCCAACTCTGGATCTTCTTCCGATGAGGCAAGAATCAGCGCGCGGTTGCTCGTCCTTAAAACACCCCCCAGGGATTTCGCAAACTCCGCGAAGAACGGATGTACCAGATCCGGAACGACAAGACCGATCGTATAAGTTCGTCCGCTGGCCAGTCCGCGCGCCATCATGTTGGGCTGGTAGTTCAGCTCTTTCATCCGCTTCAAGACGCGCCGTCGTGTCTCTTCGCCGATGTCGGCGTTCCCTCGCAATACCTTCGAAACGGTGACAACCGAGACCCCTAGATCTCGCGCAATGTCTTTCAGCCTGACAGCCATACATGCTCCTCAAGGATGATCCCACATGTTCATTACAAACCACGCAGAAGATTGACTGCGGAAAGGTCGGCTAACAAAAACGAGTGCGCCGCCAGAGGCTCAGGCCCCCTGCGATCAAACTCAGCACTAGCACGACGCCCAGAATAGCGACCCATTTAAAGTCCATGGCGAGCGGAGGCACAATCGCGCGAAGCCCCAGTGCAAGAAAGATTCCCGTTGCAGACAGCACAATGACGTAGTCCCACCAGCGTCTCCGCTCATCTCGCCCGCCGAATTCATCCCCAGCCTGAGCCATCATGGTTCGGTGGTAGTCCAGACCATACCGGTTGCACTCTCGCAACACCGCTTCATTCGTCGAGCTGTTCTCCTTGGCCGATGCGACCGCTGTGCTGATTGCCAATGCTCCCAGGATCATCGTTACCGACCCGCCGATTACAAGCAGCATGTGCTGCCGGTCTGCCCCGGCGAGTTCACCGAAGACAAGCGCTCCCCAGGCCAGACCCCAGAGCTGGTTCGTGTTCGAGAGAGGAATCCCCCTGCCGATTCCCAGATACTTTGCCGCGAACTGCTGAAAGAGATCTCCGATCACCCAGACAAATCCTCCGAGGAACAACCAGAACAGCACCCCCGGCATGTGAAACAGTTGGAACGCTGAAGAATGGAGTCCGCCGTCCAAAGCGAGCGTCAATGCCAGCACAGTGCCTAACTCTCCTACCGTAAATGCGGTGACAAACGAGAGCGGATTCATCCCACTTAGATAAGCCTTGCGATACGGGACGTACATCGTTCCCCACATCAGGCTTGCGCCCAATGCCGCGGCGATCCCGCGAAATGAATGCTGTCCCATCGAACCGCCATGGATTGTGCTGAAGCCCAACATCACCGCCGCAATTACGATCGCGATCGCCCCCACCACTACCTTGCCGACGTTCTTCCCACTCGCTCCCTCCAACTCGCGAAACAGTACGCGTCCCCAGAAAAGCCCGATCAGTGCGTTCGCGTTCCACATGGGAAATGCCACAGCCAGCCCCACGTCCCGAATCGCGAAGACCGTCAGCGTATTCGCCACAGCCCACAATGCGCCCGCCAGGAGGGCCCACACAATCAAGTGCTTCTTTTGCATGAGGTCGGCGAACACATATCCAGTTCCCTTCAGCAGCGTGGGAAAAGTCCAGCGAGCTGTAAAGACGCCAGCCACCATACATAACGAAATCGCAAACGGAGAGAACCCGGAATTCACGAGCTTCGTGGGGGCCTCGGCCGCTCCCAGCCACACCCCTGCGGTTAAACCGCAGATTACGCCCAAACCGTGCAGCGACAATCTCGTTTTCTCCGCCCGCTGCACCGTACTTGCCATGCATCTCTCCTTGCTGTTCCTTCTGTAATTTTCCTTCTGTTTTGCGAGCGCTTTTACCGTTTAGTGCAATATCACCAGCAGAGCGATGCCGGCCAACAGCACAAAAAACGGCACCAGGAAGTGGCTATCGGTGGCAATCGTCTTGATCCCTTTAACAAAACTCATACTCAACCTCCACCTCACCTATACCGCTTAAGTAAGCGGTGACGTCGGGCTAAACCCTATAGGGCGCGAACACCACTGTCAACCAGATCAAGGTGGCTTCCTTTATTCAATGACACATTTCAAAGCAACACCGGAACTAGATCTCAACTCATGTTCAAAGTCTTCACCGCCGCTGCCGCGAGGACAGCACCAACCAACGGACCTAGAATCGGCACCCACGAGTACCGCCAGCCTGATCCACCTTTGCCGGCGATAGGCAGTAGAGCATGTGCGATCCGCGGTCCGAGATCGCGGGCGGGATTGATTGCGTACCCGGTCGATCCGCCTAACGAGAGTCCAATTCCCCACACCAACGCCCCTACCAGGATAGGCCCAAGACCAGCGGCAACTCCAGCCGGGGCTACCCGTTTTGAAAACAGAGCTGTGGCTACCATGACCAGAACGAAGGTCCCCAGAACCTCGCTGAAAAAGTTCCAGAGCGGTCGATACACGGCAGGGGCAGTTGCGAAACAGGCAAACTTCGTGTCGGTGTCTTCGGTTAACTCCCAGTGCGGTTTGTATTGCAGCCATACAGCGGTCGCACCGCACAATGCACCAAGAATCTGAGCCGGAATGTATGTCGCCAGCCGCATCGGATTGCCGGTCATCAGTACCGAAGCGAGCGTAAACGCCGGGTTAAGATGCCCATCTGCGTCGCCTAGAGCAGCGCTAACGGCAACCCCTGCAAAGACCGCCACAGCCCATCCGGCCGTAATCGAAATCCAACCCGCATTCTGTGCCTTGGATCGGTTGAGCAGTGCTCCCGCAACAACACCGTTGCCCAGCACAATTAATACGAAGGTTCCGACAAACTCACCGACAACAGGTGACAGATCGACCATAGCGAATCACTCTCCCAGGTAAACATAGCCTTGCGCAACTGTTAAGAAACTCTGCAAATCCCTCTCGCGCGAGGCCGCATTTCTACCAAGCTCTTTAGTCAGCACATCGGCTACGACAGGCGCAGCCTCAATCGCGGCTCGGGCATCCAGAAACAGCGCCCGCGTCCGCCGTGCAAGTACATCCTCAACCGTTCGTGCCATCTCATATTGTGCTGCCCAGACTACCTCACGCAGGCGATAAGGAAGTCGCGGATGCAGCAACTTTTCCAGACTTGGATCCTCTCCGGACAGCTGCTGAATCCTGGGCAGATCGGCGCCGTACACTCTATCCGACTCTGCGACGCCTGCCACTTGATCGGTCCATCCATGCAATCTCAGGTCGAGTGTCCGTGAAGCCACCTTCGGCAAACCTGCTACCTCTGCCGCGTGGTCGATCGCGTCCTGCCCCATCCGCCGGTACGTCGTCCACTTGCCACCTGTTACCGTGACTACTCCGGTTTTCGACACCAGAATCGTGTGATCCCGCGATAATTTCGAGGTCTCGCCGTGTCCCTTTCGCACCAGCGGCCGCAACCCGGACCAGACGCTAAGAATCTCCTCCGGCTTCGGCCTGCGTCCGAAGTATCGATCAATATGTTCGAATAGAAAACTCCTTTCGGACCTCATCGAATGCGGTTCAGCAGAGGCACGGTCGACCCCTTCGTCTGTAGTGCCCACCAAAGTCGCTCCATGCCACGGTATAGCGAACAATACTCGTCCATCGGCCGTCTTCGGAACCATCAACGCGGCGCTGCCCGGCAAAAAGGAATGTGGCAGAACGAAGTGCGTCCCCTGACTCATAGCCAGCAGCGATCCGCGTGCCGCACCGTCCATCGCCAGAACGTCTTCGGCAAACACGCCGGTTGCATTCACCACTACTTTGGCGTCCAACTCAAAGAGCGCATCCCCTTCAGAGTCCCGCGCCTGAACTCCCACGGTCTTTCCGTTTCGCTGCAACAGCCCTGTGGCTTCGACATAATTAATTGCCGTGCCGCCGAGCTCTTGAAACGTCCGCAGCAAAGCGACAATGTACCGCGCATCGTCAAATTGCCCATCGTGATAGAGCACGCCTCCGCGAAGCCCTTTGTTCGCAATTCCAGGAAGCATCGCCAGCGTCTGATCGCGCGAAAGCAGTTTCGACGCTCCAAATGAAAGCCGTCCCGAGAGCTCCTCATACACCTTCAAACCAAATCCGTAGTACGGAAGCGTCAAATAGCTAAACGCCGGAACCACAAACGAGAGGTCGTGCACAAGGTGGGGCGCGTTGCGCAGCATGTGGCCTCGCTCGCGCAATGCATCGAGCACCAGGGTGACGTTCAACTGCTCAAGATATCGAACCCCGCCGTGCACCAGCTTCGTGCTGCGGCTTGAAGTACCCTTGGCGAAGTCGAAGCGTTCAATGAGCAGGGTGCGATATCCGCGTGCAGCCGCTTCCACCGCTGCCCCAAACCCGGTCGCTCCTCCGCCAATGACGAGCACCTCCCAGGGCTTTGCTTGTTCTCCCAGCCTGCGTAAGACCTCTGAGCGCTCTGTCACCCTTGGGTCTCCCCGTCGAGGGTCCATCCTTGCGCTCGTCCCAAAGCTTTGTGCCAGGTTTCGCGCACTTTGTTCCGGGTACTCGCATCCATCTTTGGTTTGAACACTCGATCTACCTGCCACTGTCTCGCAATCGCTTCCTTATCCGGCCAGTATCCCACAGCGATTCCTGCCAAATAGGCTGCCCCTAATACTGTCGCCTCGGCATTCTTCGGCCGCACCACATCGATGCCCAGCACATCCGCCTGTATCTGCATTAACAACCCATTCGCCGACGCCCCGCCGTCGACGCGCAACTGCGCGAGAGGCAATCCCGAATCTGCCTGCATCGCCTCCAGGACATCTGTCACCTGCAACGCGATTCCCTCGAGGGCAGCCCGCGCGATATGCGCTCTTGTTGTTCCGCGAGTCATCCCCAGCAACGCACCTCTTGCGTACGGGTCCCAGTGCGGCGCTCCCAGACCCGCAAATGCGGGCACCAGAACCACTCCGTTCGAACTCGTCACTGAAGCAGCCAGCTCTTCCACTTCGGCCGACGTTCGAATCATCTGCAGATCGTCGCGTAGCCACTGCACCACCGCGCCGGCCATCAGCATACTGCCTTCGAGCGCATACTCAACCGTATCGCCAATCTTCCACGCAATCGTCGTCAGCAGGCGGCTCTTCGAGATCATCGGCTTTGTGCCGGTATGCAGCAGCATGAAAGCTCCCGTGCCAAAGGTGCACTTCGCCATCCCCGGCGAGGTGCACATCTGACCAAACAGCGCAGCCTGCTGGTCTCCGGCGATCCCGGCAATCGGAATTCCATCGAAGATCCCTCTTGTCGTTGCGCACGGGCCGCTCGAAGCCACTACCTCCGGCAGCATCGATCGCGGAACGTCCAGCATCCGCAATAGCTCTTCATCCCATTCGAACGTATGGATGTTGTACAGCATCGTCCGCGACGCATTCGTCACATCCGTCACATGCCGCTCGCCCTGCGTCAGCTTCCATATGAGCCAGCTGTCGACGGTCCCGAAGGCCAGCTTCCCTGCCTCCGCCCTGGCTCGTGCGCCATCCACGTTGTTCAGTATCCAGTTCACCTTGCTGCCTGAGAAATAGGCATCCGGAATCAACCCGGTCTTGGACTGAATCAACTCGCCGTCGCCGCGCTCGCGAAGTGCATCGCAGAACTCCGCCGTTCGCCGGTCCTGCCATACGATGGCGTTGTAGACAGCCTCTCCTGTCTCCCTGTCCCAAACGATAGTGGTCTCACGCTGATTGGTAATCCCGATCGCCGCAATGTCGCGCTCGGTCAGATCGGCAGCGGCTAGGGCCTCGGTTGCTACTCCGCTTTGCGAAGCCCATATCTCGGTAGGCGAATGTTCCACCCATCCTGGCTGCGGAAAGATCTGTCCAAATGGCCGTTGCGCGATCGATACGACTTCGCCGGCTGCACCGACCAGCATCGCTCTCGCACTAGTTGTTCCCTGGTCCAATGCGAGAATGTACTTTTTGTTCGCCAAGTTGCTCTCCTTCATCTCATCGCGGGGAATAGAGTTTCCGTTCCACGTCCGCAACCGATTTGAGCAACTTTACCTTATCTGTCCTTTTTTCCATCTAACCTACGACCGCGACCTTCGTTCAACGCCAGGCAATGACGCTCGTCGTTCGTCTACTTTGGCCAGGAAATATGCACTTTTTGAGTGATAAATCCTGAACCTTGGGGAAACGTGACTTGAAGCTTGTCGCCAATTCTTTCGGCTCCTTCTACCTTGACATCCGTAGCGCGCTTGCCTGATGGGCTGAGCATATTGTTTCTCAAAAAAAGATCGACTGTCGTTCCGGCAATGCCTTCCAGAGTTAGCGACAGGTGTTCAGCCTGATAGGATTCGTCGATGACGCGAGGCTGGCTTGTGGGACTGCCAGCTTCGGGTAGTTGCTGTTCTGCCAAGGAGACCTCAACCGGAGGCAGAGGCAGAGAGACGGTTCGTGTGGTGGCACTTCGGTCATGACAGGCCTCGTTTTGGTTATTGAGGCACAGTACGGTAGGTTGAGCGGAGCGGACCGTGGCAAGGATATGGTTGCGGTCTCGTTTGAGTGTGATCTCGTAAAGATCGTCACCGACCCGTACGTTGCGAATCTCGGCGAAGTCCCATGAGGCGGGCAGATGCGGTTGCAGGTGTAGGGTACGATGCAGTGCGTCGGCGTCGATGCCGAAGAGTCCACGAATGGCTGGTGAGAGCACCATGGCAGAGGACCAGAGTTGGTGAGAGCTGCTGCGCCCAAGCGGCTGAAAGAACCTGCCTGAGAGGACTTCGGTGACGAAGCCGGGGTCCTGGGCCCAGGTAAGATCGACGTTGCGCATCAGAGCGGCGTATCCAGCAAGAGGCCGGTCTGCGCGATACTGTGCGAGCGACGCCCATCCTGTGAACAATGGCCATACCGAACCCTGGTGATAGCTGATGGGGTCGAATACAGCGGCTGTGTCGTTTACCGAGCGGACGCCCCAGTCAGTAGCGAAGTGATGTGAGGCCCACAGTGAGAGCACCGCGTCCGGCGTGGGGAGAGATTCTTTTTCCGACCATAAAGCGACGGCAGGAAAGATCGTTGAAGTCTGGTCAAAGCTGCCATCGCTGTTGCGGCTGAAGGCGTAGGTCCCGTCACTCTGTTTGTAGCTTGCGATGATTTCAGCGATGTGTTTTGACTGAGCTGCCGCGCTGGTGGCCAGGGTCTGATCCTGCATGAGCTTTGCCATCTCTGCGATGGCCTGGCTGGATGCTTGATCGAGGGCGGCAAGGTAGATTTCCTGGTGTGGCATCTTTGGTGGCCACGCTTCAACCCAGCCTGTGCCCTGGCTGTTGTCGTAGACGCCATCGGAGCCGTGGGCGCGGTCGAAGTCATAGGCTTTCTTCAATTCGTTCCAATGGGCGCGTAGAAAGTCGAGATCACCCGTGGTGCGGACGTAGTCTGCGACGGCCATGATGAAGAGCGGTGTTGCGTCCGCGGCGGCGTATTCATAACCGAGGGTGGCCCAGTTGAAGTCGCCGTGCAGGTTGTCTGCGGTTAGCGAGAACTCATGCATCATCTTGCCGTCGGCGCGTTGGCGTTTAGCCAGAAACTCCAGAACCTGTTTTGCGAGTGTCTCGTCGCCGTAGCTGTTGACGGCATAGAGCGTCCAGAGGGCGTCGCGGCCAAAGTACCAACCGAAGCCAGGACGGGTGGAATCAAACGATGGATACCAACCCGCCACCAGACTTGTTTCGTCGCCAGTGCGTACCTTCGCCTGATCGATAGCAATCTCAGCCCATTGCATCGCTGCGTCGAAGTGAGGGTCGGATGTATGGACGGTCAAACGGGTGTCGAAGAAATGGTCATAGTGAGCGCGAGTCTGGCGGTAAATCTCGGGCAGCGCCTCTGCGGTCGCGATCAATCGGCTTTCCATGGCGGCGACCGCAGTGGGAGAGTTTCTTTCGTCGGGTCGACTGATCTCCGCGATCATGGGAAAGAAGTGATGTTGGTCCCTGGTGGGATCAAAGCGGAGCTTGAACTGCAACGGCAGGGCCTGTGGGCGCTCCTGGTAGGGAGAAAGTGGGCCGGAGGTTGTATTGGGCATTCCCACCATACCGAAGATTGCAGGGTTGTCCGTTGAGAGGACAAAGACTCCGCCGCTGCCGATGGGGCGCCAGTTTGCGCTGGGTCTGCCGAAGGAAGGTGCGGGCCACTGCTGGACCATTGCGGGTTCGAAGGAGATGGTGACGACCGCGGGACGGATGGATTCGATCTCAAAGAAGATGATTGCGCCCTGGGCCGGGTTACTGTCGCCTGCGGGTACAAACATGTGTTGGCGAACGGTAATGGCGGCATGAGAATAGGTGATCGTTGTGTGGTCGGGTTGAACGTCGATGGTCGCGGCGGCACCATTCAGGTCGATGGGTACGGTATAACCGTCCAGTTCGGCGGAGAGATGCAGGTTGCTGAAGACCTTGGTGGGAAGCGTCCACAACTCGACGTTGCCGCTTTGAAGGCCGAGGATGGCCCCCGTCGAGCCGGTTACTGTGAAAGGATGCCGGGACTGCACGGTCTGACGAATGATGAGAGGACCATCTGAAAGTGGAAATTGAGGAACTGGCTGGAGTGTTCCCTGGGCCGTGGCAGAAGAAAAGATAGCAAGCGGCGCAAGAAGCGTGCCCAGAGCCAGATTACGGCGATGCGTTGACGTGGTCTTCATCATAAGGGAACAGATCGCTCCTTGGTACCGGGACTGCGCTGAGACACATTGTCGTCTGCAACCGCGCTGAAGTGGTGGAAGAGATGATAGGCATGTTAAAGGGCTGCCGACAAGCGAATCGGCAGCCCCGCGAGTTGATCAGCTAGCTAGAACTCCACGCGGAAAGCGAACTGCAGCTGCCGCATGGGAACGTTTGCGTCGATGTTGGTGATGACACCGCCTGTAGAGCAGTCCACACAGCGTGCGCCGGAGGCGTTGGGTATATCAAGTACGGGGTGGTTGAAGACGTTGAAGGCCTGGAACTGGAACTGGCCTCTGACGCTCTCTTTGATCGGGATGTCCTTCAGGATGGCTGCGTCCGCCATGTACTGACGGGGACCGGTGAAGGGGTTGCGGCCAATGTTGCCGAAGGTTGCGAAGGCGGGACGCCCGAATGGGCTCGCCCCTGTACCGACGGGAGTTGTTGACGGTGTGAAGTACTGGACCGAACGCGTAATGGGGTTCAGGCCGCCTGCCTTGAGTGTGAAGGCTCCGCTTCCTTTGTTGGGACGGCAGTCGCTGCTGCGGCCGGGCCCGTTAAAGTTGTTGTCGAGGTCCTGATCAAAGCCGCACTCGGCGTAGGTCGGGGTGAAACGCGCACCGGATTGCCAGGTGGAAGAGCCGCTGAGGCTGTAGCCGCCGACGAGGTAGTCCATGAGACGGCCGCTGTGAGACAGGAACATACGGTCCTTGCCGAAGGGGAGCTGGTAGACGCCGCTGATGACGAAGACGTGTTCGCGATTTGTGTCGTTGGGACCGAAGCTGACCCTGGGGTAGCGAGCGAAAACGTTGTCGTTGGCATAGCCCAGCGCCTTAGACCAGGTGTAGTTCGCGTTGAACTGAAGGCCGTGGGCGAAGCGCTTGTCGAGCTTGGTTTGCAGGGCGTTGTAACGCGCATTGGCGGAGGGCGCGGCCGATGTCATGCCATTGCTGCAGCAGATCGCAGGCGCACCGTTGTAGGTTGAGATGAACTTGTTGTAGAACGGCCGGCGAGTGGCGATATCGCCCGAGGCAATTTCAGCAGGGGACGACGGAAGGACTGGAGCGTTTAGATCGTAACCGTAGGTCTCGCCGGGGTAGATGCGCTCCGCGTGATTGCCTACATATGCGAGCTCAAGGGTCATGTTAGCTCCGAACTGCTGTTGAACGGCAACGTTCCATTGATCGACCTTGGGCAACTGAATGCGCTCCGGACGGAACTGTGGGTTGAAGGTGTTGCTGAGCGGAATGATGCCGTTGGACGGAATTGTCGGGGCTGCCGGGCGCACCGGAGGGGTTGCCAGCGTGGTCGCAAACTGGCCCTGTGCGTTACTGGCGGTGATGTCTTCGTTGGCGAGGACTGGCAGATTGTGGGTGAGGACGCTGCCGAAGAGAGTGCCAAAGTAGCCTACGGTGTCATATACCTCGCCGATGCCGCCACGCACGACTGTGTTCGGTAACACCTGATAGGCAAAGCCGAGGCGTCCCGCAAGATTGAGGTAGTCCATCTTCTGGTCGCCGTTGGTGCCGATGCCATCGACGCCGACGACACGGGTTCCACCGGAGACGAGAGAAGCAAATCCGCCATTGCCTGCAGCGTTGACGGTTTCGGGATAGATGATGTCCCAGCGGACACCGTAGTTCACAGTGAGCTTCTGAGTTACGCGATAGCTGTCCTGACCGTAGAAGGCGAGCCGCTTCTGACGGTTAGCTGCGTTGTTCTGGTACACATCGAAACGCTGAAACTCATTAACATCGCCGAAGAGTAGTGATGCCAGGCCAGAGCCAGCGCCGTTGGCACCAGAGGTCGCGCCGTTGTTGAAGTTGAGGACGCCGGTGCGGTTGTTGTCACTGGCGTTGCGGAGATTGAGGGCGTAACGAATGTCGCCACCGAATTTAATGGTGTGGTTGCCAATGACTTTGGTCCAGTTGTTATTGATCTGAAAGACCTGCTCGCTTTCGAGTAAGGGGCAGTTACAGTTCTGATTGCCGAAGTTACTGATGCTGCTGTCGGAGATGTTGAAGGACGGCAGGCCGCTGGTGTCGGGGAGCGTGTTGAGGTTCGGGATGCCGGCCGCCGTAGCGGGTGTTCCGCCGGAGAACTTGTTCTCGGAGACGTGATAACTGAAGAACCCGAAACGAAAATCGGTCAACAAACTGGTATTCACCACGTAGTCGGCACCTACCGCAACACTCTGATTCTGAACGAGCGAAGCACCAGTGGTATTGGTGATACCGAAGCCCTGACCACCGATGGCACCGAAGGCAGGGGCTCCCGCGAGCCGATAAAGGGCGTAGTCATAACGACCGAAGGTCCTGATTTTGTCGTTGACTGGATAGTCGAGACGAATGTCCGTCTGGTCGCCATTGTCCGTTCCATTTCCTGAAGCGGCGAAGTTGTTTTGCGTCAGGGAGGAAGAGGTCGTGTTGGGGGCAGGAAGCTGCCGGAGGAGATTGATGGCTTGCGGAGAAAGCGCTGACACCGGGATGGCGTTTGGAGCATACGCGATCGGAGTACCGCCAGAGACGGGATATCTGTAGACCGAGCCGGAGGTGATGTATTCGCTGAGGTTGCAGGTCGTGCTTCCCGCTGCGAGGCAGGTATTACGCACCGTATTCGTCGGGACAGATTGTAAGAAGCTTGCCCCGAGTCGCTGGCGGAGGCCCTGGTAGTCGATGAAGAAAAAGGCCTTGTCCTTTATGATTGGTCCCCCGAGCCTGCCGCCGAACTGGCTATAAAGCGTGCCGGGTATGAAGCGGTTTGTAATGGGATCGCGTAGAGCCTGGGCGAAGGGATCGCGCGCCTCCAGCGCATCGCTATGACGGAACCAGAAGGCGTCGCCATGGAACTTATTGCTGCCCGATCTGGTGCTGGCGCTGATGATGCCGCCGGCTGCTCCGCCGAACTCCGCGTCGTAGTTCTGGGTGGTGACTTTGAGTTCTCCGATGGAGTCCAGGGTGGGGTTGATGACAATGATTCCAAGTACGGGATCGCGGTTGTCGGTCCCGTCCAGCAGGAAGCCCTGTACGCCGTAGTTTGAGCCATTGGAGTTCAGAGCGAGGCCGCCCTGGGGGTTCTCGGGGCCAAGGATATTGAACGAGGAGTGCTGCATGCCGGGGGTGAGTAGCACAAAGGCGGTGAAGTTGCGAGTGAGGTTGGGCAGTTCCTGGATGGAACGTTCGTTAAGGACTTCCGACACCTCGGCACGGTCGGTCTTCAGGGCCGGGGCCGCCGACGTGACCGTGACGGATTGCTGAGAGCCCTGAATCTGAAGGGAGACATCCACTTGCTGGGAGGTCCCGGCGTGAAGCTCCACACCTTCTGCGTGGCCGGGCGCAAATGCTCCGGCTTCGACTTGGACTGCATAAGTATCGGGAATCAAGTTATCTACCCGCCAAAATCCCTCCCCGTTGCTCTGGACAACATTCTGGGTTCCTTTGGCGACATCGGTAACCGTCACTTTAGCGTTTGGAACAACTGCGCCGGTGTTGTCGAGAACGGTTCCAAAAAGCGACCCGTAGATCGCCTGTGCGTGCCCAAACCGCCCAAACAGCAACATCGCTGCTACGAACATCCCGTAGCACCGCTGTCTCATAAAAATTTTCATCGTCAAACCTCCGAATAACGGAATCCAAATGGGTATCGAAATCTCGCTTCAGGACTTGGCAAGTGTTGCTCCTGCGCGAGATAGTTGAAAGATGAGTTTGAAACGAACGATGGTTTTCGTCCGTTTTTTGACCCGCCTAAAACAATGCGCTTGACCATGACGGTTGACTACGGAGTTCACCGTGATTTGACCGTGAAATTGGACGTGAAATGCAGAAAAACAGATGAAAACATTGCCGGAACAACATTGGGAAGCCATTGAATTTGAAGGGGATGTCCGTTGGGAGCTCGTCCAACGCGTGATTGAAAGTCCACATCTGGTTGGCTCGGCTCGTTTGCGGGACTTTTTGCTCCACGTGACCGCCTGCGCCATCCGCGAGACGCCTGAAGACGCCACGGAACAGCAGATAGGAATTCGGGTCTTTCAACGTTCACCAGGTTTCAACTCCAGTGAAGACAGCATCGTTCGCAGCCACGCACGCCTTTTACGACTCAAGCTCTCCGCCTACTTCAACGCCGAGGCCGCATCGGAACCCCTGATCATTGAGATTCCAAAAGGACACTACCTCCCCGTTTTTTCGCCATCCCAACGGGCTAAGTTCGCCAGAGAAATACCTGGCGAGGACTCGGCGAAAGAAGAGTTGCTCGCGCCAGTTCGTGTCGACGAAGCCAGGGACGTCCTGCTTTCTGGGCCAACCCGAATGCCCAAGACCGAGAGGCAGAGGGGTTGGCTGGCTCTCGCTCGGGTTGGTCTTGCTTTATTGCTCTGTCTATCTCTTGGCGTGGTATTTCGCTGGCAAAGGCCGGCCGCGGCAGCTAAACCATTGAAGCAACTGTGGGCGCCTTTCCTGGCAGGGGATCCGCCGCTGGTCATCTATAGCAACGCTCTTTTTGTGGGAGATGCGAAGAGTGGGATGCGATATGCGGCCAACGATGGTTCGGACGGACGGTCTGCAGACTTGGTTGATAACTACACCGGCATCGGCGAACTGATTTCCGTACATGAGCTTACAAAGATGTTTGACTACGAGCACGCTGAGTTTGTGCTCAAACGCAGCCCGTTGGTAACCTGGGACGAAGCCCGGTCGCGCAACCTGATCTTTATTGGTTCGGCTGCGGAAAATGCGTCGCTCAAGCTGCTGCCGTCGACACAGGACTTCACATTGATGGCGACCGCAGACGCAGCGGGAATCGTCAATCATCACCCGCGTCAGGGGGAGCCGCAAGTCTATCTTCGTCCGGAACATCCGCTGACCAAGGACTACGCCATCGTCGCACTTCTACCTGGCGTTCAGCCTGATCACAAGACGTTTGTCTTTAGCGGACTAACCACGCTAGGCACGCAGGCGGCGATGGAGTATGCGTTAGAGCCAGATACTGCTGCAGAGCTAATGCGGCAAGTGACCGTCAAAAAACAAATACACAATTTTGAAGCATTGCTGGAGGTAAGCATCCGAGGTGGAGTGCCCCTCCAGCCTCGTTTGGTCTCGATACGGGTTCATTAGCGGACTGCACCGCTTCGGATCCTTGCTTTCCTTTTTTTCAAGCCGTCCGATCGATGGAGAGGACGGTCTGGTCATCAAGCGGACGCGCCCCTTGGCAGAACCGGTCTAGCGCTGAGAATAGCGCCGCAACCGGATCTGATTGCATCACGTGACACTCAACCCGCGGAAGTCCAAACTGGATGCCGTCCACGTTCTCGGCTTCGCTGATGCCATCGCTCAACAGAATGATGCGATCGCCGACGGCAAGCGTAATCGAAATGGCGTGAAAACGCGCGAAGTCAAGCAGGCCGACGGGCAGGTCTCCATCCGTGATGGTTTCTATGCGGCCATCGGCACGTACGACGAGCGGCGAGACGTGGCCTCCGTTGACGAGCTCGATGTGTGCCTCGCCATTCTCTGAGTGGGTGTAGCGAAGAACAGCCAGTGTTAAATATTTTTCGTTACCAACGCGGGAACAGACAAAGGTATTGACTGACTGGACGGCATCTACGAGTGATATGGTCGCCGTGTTTTGGATGTTGACTTGCGCGTGGAACATGCCCTGGACCATGGATGCGAGAAGAGCGGCGGGAACGCCCTTGCCGCAGACGTCGGCAACGATCGCGACGAAGCCGTTTGGAATGGGGATGACATCGTAAAAGTCTCCACCGACACCGGTGCAAGGAGTGGTGCGTGCGCACAAGCGGGCGAAGGGAAACTCTGGCAGGGTCTGCGGGATAATCTGGCGCTGAATGGACGCAGCGATCTCGAGCTCTTTCCGGAGTAGTGCGGACTCGCGTTCGACTTCAATCATGCGCAGATTTTCGAGTAGTGTGGCTGCCTGACTGGCGATGGCGTGCAGGATGTCGTTGCCGGTGTGGGTAAAATCGCGACTCCCGGAGTGGCTGTCGAGATAGAGCAAACCCAGCAAGCGGCCCGAGTTCTGGCCGCGTAACGGAATGGCAACGACACTGCGAATAGCATGCAGAACAAGGCTTTCGTGTTGCCGGCCTATCTCTTCGGTCACATCGGAGAGGATAAAGTCCAGTTGAGAGTTGGCTGCCTCTCTCACGATAGAGAATGAAATAGTGGGATGTCCGAGAATGGCTTCGCCATATCGATCCTGTGCGCATTCGAGGTGCAAGCCGTCGGCGCTTTCGCCAAGAAAGACGAAGCCGCGCTCTGCAGCAGTGATTCGGATGGCATACTCGACCATTGTCCGCAGCACGTCGTTGATGGCGCCATAGGTGTTAAGACTTTGAGCGGCCTTGAGGAATAGTGACAGTTTCTCGAGATCGCTTTGACTTTCGAAGTAAGAGCCGGTTTGTGAAATCCGCTCAATTAGCGTGCGTACCGTACTCTCCTCGGTATCCTCGAACAATAAGACCCCATGGCTTAGACCGAGATTAATAGAATCCTGCGAGCGCAGGCGTGTGCTGCTGATCTGCATTCCATTGACGAAGGTGCCATGTCGACTACCTGTATCTCGTAGTAGATAGCCGTCAGCGTCTCGTTCAATACAGGCGTGCTCGCGTGAGACCTGGGGATATGGCAGCGAGAGGTCACGATCTGCGCCGCGTCCAAGTGTGAAAGGAGTACTGTCGATGGGAATAACCTGACGCGCGCCATCGACATTGATGACTAACCGAGCGTTTAGTTGGGGAACAGTATCCATGTTTAGTCGATGCTATTGAGGGTGTACTGGATAGTACACCCAGAATGCCGTTCCTCCCCTTTGTATGGTCCATCCCACTAATCCTGGTAGTCATCGAGGACACAACGAATTTGTAATGCTTCTATCGGACTTGCAGCCGAACCTGAGGCATGATTACGAAAATGGAGATAGTTCAGACGGCCATGATCGTATAATTCGGCGCGAGGGCGCGACCGGTAGTTATCTTTAAATTGCAGGGATTGTAATCGGCGAGATGGGTCAACCGGCTTGGCACGCTGCTGGCGAGAGTAGAGCCATCCGGAACTGACCTGACTGCGGGAATTCCCCACAGAACATTCCACGACTCCTGAATCTGGTCCAGTCCATTCGCAGCCGCTTCGATAGCCATATAGGTACTGAGAACTCCGGGGTCGATTTCCAGCCCATGTTGCTGACCTTTCTGAAGCATCCACTTCAAGGTTATGTCGGATAGTCCAGCATCGGGACATCCGCCGCCCACGCTGCTGTGGCAACCGGTGAACCATACCTGCTCGACGATTTGCCCTGGGACGTTGTCAGCAACCCATAAGGTTGGGGGAAATGACCTTCGACGCTCATCGATGGCAAGGGCTTGGTAAGCAGCCTTGACTGAAGTACTTAGTTTTGTATCGAGAAAACCGTAGAGAATAGGGTCTATTCCCCCCACGATGCTGGGTATTCCAAGAGATCCGACTGTGTCCCACACGCCGATCATCGTAATAGTTACGGGACGATTACCATATTTTGTTTTCAAATCTGCGAGCGCTGAAGCACGTTCGGGCGATTGCGGCGCCATACGATACGCGGCAAAACCATCGTCGATCGCCTGTTGCGTAAGAGTCGCCGGCAGTCCACAGCAAGCCAACATCCCTCCAATACTTCTGGCCGTATAGGCACCGCGGCTGAAGCCAAAGAGGAAAATCTCGTCGCCATCGAGGTAGTCATGGGCGATCTTTGTATAACCTTCTTTGACTTTATTGAACAGGCCGGTTCCGAAGGCACCTCCCAACAAACGATCGATGAGGATTCCATCCGTCCCGACACCATCGTCGTAGCGCGGGCATTGGGTTGCGGTAGTCAGCAGTGACTTGTACAGCTTATAAACATTCGTATCTGTATCCGAGACAGCGGTGGTGCTCTTGGGATGACTCCAGGTACCGTCGGCACAGAAGATAATCTTCTTCATCTTTCCTCCTTCCCGACCAAAGCGTAGAGATCGATCATTCCTCGCAATCATAAGATTGCGAAAATAGTCGTTCAACAATCGCCCGTTGAAGATCGAAAGCTCCGATCGAATTCATGAAAACGTTTTTGAGGTTGCCACTATTACCCACTTCTATCTCTTTTTCCTCTGAGGGGCACCCCCCTTGCCCGCGTATAACTCATTTATTTTCATAAATTTACAAGGCATAAGCCGCCGCAAAATCCAGATTACAAAAGGGTTACAGCTAAATTATTCCAAGCAAAGGAGTTGCTTGCTTTTGTGCCTCCAAACGGAAAACCCGGCGGATGCCGGGTGAGGGTGCTGAAAAAGTGGGGTGGAACCGAAAAGCAGACCCCCAGCGGCTAAAGCCGGATTGCAAGTGAAGGATAAATCCGTGCCCTTAAGCAAAACAGGGTTTTTCAGCAGCCTCACCCGGTGGGTGCCGGGTTTTTTCTATCTAGTTAAAGAATAGCAGGTTGGAGATAATAAATACGCCAAGTGGATGTTGTTGTGACATAAGGGGTTCTGAGGTTTTGGGGCTTGACAAGCGAAAATACTGAGGTTTTTGAGGGTCCTCCAGCGTTAATTTTTTTTGATTGCGGCTAGAAATCGATACAGGCTGTGCGATTTGGGTTGCGACGAAGTCTGGTCGGATGACTAGCGGTGGATGTCTAGGGTCAAGTCGAAAATTATGGTCTCGGCCCAGATGGCGTAGATACTGTCAGGATGAGTTCACCTACAGCAGCCGCTCTGGGCGAGGTCGGATTGCCTATGCCGATGCACGAGCTGGCATCGCGCACATGGGATGTGATCGTGGTCGGAGCGGGCCATAACGGACTCGCCTGCGCGGCCTATCTGGCGCGGGCAGGCAAGCGCGTGGTCGTACTTGAAAGCCGTCCGCGTGTGGGTGGGGCTTGTACGATCGAGGAACCTTTTCCCGGCGTGCGCATGTCTCCATGCGCCTATCTTGCCGGGCTGCTGCATCCGTTGGTTGTTTCGGAGCTGGATCTTCCCGCGCGCGGCTTTGAATGGAGCCCCGCGATCAACGGACTCTTCGTTCCCTTTCTGGACGACTCCAGCATTCAGCTCTGGGACGACGACCAGCGGTGCGAAGATGAGATTCGAGGCTTCGCCCCTGGCGATGTCGAGGGCTGGCGCGCGATGAGCGATGTGATTCGCAGGACGCGCGATGCATTGCGTCCCGCAGGCGACGGAGATCTTTGGATCGGCGAGGCTCCGACGCGTGAACAGATTGACGAGCGGCTTGGTAGCGACGAAGAAGCGCGGCGAATGCTCTTCGACTGGTCGATGGCTGAATTCGTTGAACACTATCTGATCGATGAGCGGCTGCAGACGGCTTACCTTGGACAGGGAGTGATTGGAACGAATGCGAGCCCATTCGACGCAGGGACAGCATCGATCCGGTTTCACCATGCTTCAGGCCGGCTTGGCGGAATGCCCGGAATGTGGGGCTATGTAAAAGGCGGTATGGGCATGGTCTCGTTCTACTTCTGCGATGCCGCGCGGGAGGCGGGAGCTGTCGTTGCAACCGGTGTTCCTGTTGCGCAAATCCTGCCTGGCGAAGGTGTCGTCCTTGAAGGCGGCGAGCGTATCCATGCGGCAGTCGTGATCTCGAACGCTGACCCGCGGCAGACGCGGAAGCTGCTTGGAGCTGCAGCCGACCCTGGATGGAGCGCGCGGGTCGACGAGATTCCGATCGAGGGATGCACCGTAAAACTGAATGTGCTGCTGCGTGAGCTGCCGGACTTCGCCGCCCGCCCAGGGAAGAATGAAGCTCATCACTATGGACAGATCAATGCACCGCTCACGAAATCCGAGTGGAAGGCCGGCTTTGCCGCAGCACGGCGAGGCGAGTTGCCGGAGCATTTGTGGTGCGAGGTGTACTTCCAGAGTGTGCACGATGCAACCGCGGCCCCAGCCGGATTGCACACCATGAGCGTCTTTGCGCAGTATGTTCCGTACAAATTCTCGCGCGGGACGTGGGATGAACGGCGCGACGAAGTTCGCCAACTCGCACTTGGATCACTCGGGCGATTCTGCTCCAACATGGACAGCGCGGTAGTGGATGCGCAGGTCTTGGGTCCTCCGGATATCGAGCGAAAGGTGGGCCTAACCGGTGGTCACATTTTTCAGGGTGAATGCCTGCCTTCCTATATGTGGTCGAATCGGCTTTCTGCGCGCACTCCGATGGAGGGCGTCTATCTCTGTGGAGCCTGCACGCATCCGGGTGGAAGCGTGATCGGCATCAACGGGCACAACGCCGCGATGTCCGTGTTGAAGGACACGGAAAATATTTAGCTTCGGGCTTGCGAGACTCAGGCGTGCTTCGCGCAGATGTCTACTACGCCCGCGATAGATATTGAGGGCCATACGATGCTCTGGTATGGCCCATTCGCGAAGCGTATTGCTAATCAATTGCCTGTGCCATGATCATCCGAACGGCCGGGGCCAGAGGAGCAGGTTCCAACCTCGTCTCCATGCGCTACGTGCGAGCTTGCAGCGTTCTTCGAGACCGAGATGGTGAGCCCTTTGTGGCAGAGGTTGATCTTGTCGGGGATGTTGATGGTTACACCCTCATCGTGGCTGGGCAGTTTGCCGTCGCCAACGAACAGTGTCAGCGTATAGCTGGGAGTATTGGCGAAGTCGATGGCAGAAGCATCTGCCACGATGATATTGCCAGTGTTCGGGTCGATTGTGAACTTGTAAGCTCCGGTGCCTCCCTTTACCTGCCAGGACTGCAGCGTGTCTCCGGAGTCCGGATCGGTGGCGGTTACAATTCCAACGTTGTTAGCCGTGTCTTCGCCAAGCGTGAAGCTCTGGCCGGGAGCGATGACAGGCCGTCCGTCGTTCATATACCGAGCCGCCCACTGGGCAAAGGTTGGCCAGTCGGGACTGTCGGTGTGTCCGGGAGAGTGACGCCGGTAGGCAACCGTGCCATCTGTAAATGCGACGTCAAACGGTGGAGTGCCTCCTACCGCCTCCGCTGGGCCGCAGGTCACGCAGGTACTTGCTCCAGGTGATCCGGGAGAGGTGAAGGGTGTTCCCGCCGGAATAACCTGACCCTTCCATCCCAAGAACTCCCACGCCGGCGAGGCATATTTGCCGGTAAGGAACATACCTGTCGGGTCCTGCCATGCATCGCCATTGCCCTGCGGAGTGTCTGTTCCTCCATTCGTCATCACCGCGCGAGGCGCGATCAAAGAGATGGTGGAGTAGACGTCCACATCCAGGTACTGCACTTTGCGGGGGAAGGTGTGAGCGGGATCGCCATCGTAAGGATGAATCGGACCGGCATAGGTCATGCTTCTTCCGTTTACCCAGTGATATTCGGAGGTGCTGCTGGTGACGAAGTCGAGAGTTTCGGCTCAATCTTCGCGTAAGGTCAATCCCCTGCCATTGCCATGTCGGGCTGGCTATCGGCTTGACCGCGAAGCGATCGTTCAAAGACTGCCAGCTGGGCCTCAATATCTCTCTCGGTAGTCCGACGCTTGACGATGTCTTCGCGATAGCGGCGGAGAAAGTAATCGATCGTCTCGACTCGAATGCGGATTGAGCCGGAGGGTTTATTTTCGTCGAGGTCTTTGAACGAGAAATATGGGGTTCCCGACCGCTCGATGATGCCCTCGATCACTCCATAGATGGGAGCGTCGTGGCCGCACTTGAAGCTGGAGACCTCGAGGGCGACCAGGTTGGGATGACGTGCTGTAAACTTCGCGGCCCACACCTTGTGATTGGTGCTGGTGGAGTAGCGGTTCTTCCAAACGTCGCTGATATCCAGCGGATGGGTGATCAGGCCGGCGCGCACCTCTTCCCCGAAAAGACGGTCGAGCAGATCCTCGTCGAGCGGCAGGGTGCTTTGTGAGAAGACGGGATAACCCAGCTTCTGGAACTCCTCCATGATCTCGTGGTTCAGGCCGGGATCGTGATGATAGACGCGGCCCAGCATGACGATACCGATGCGATCCTCGCGCTCCAGTTGGTCGAGCGTCTCTCGCGCTTGTCTGCGGATTTCGGCTTCGCATTCGTGGAGAGCACGGAAGGCGACAGCAATAGCCCTGTCATTTTCTTCGCGGC
>WNFD01000172.1_pt1 | contig 60155 bp, 65 predicted proteins | sample 5400491 | NCBI WGS metagenome assembly WNFD01 (sample SAMN13153343, study PRJNA577476) | soil metagenome | isolation source: 120 cm saprolite under Douglas fir tree site 2 hole 2 replicate 2 | place: USA:California | collected 2015-04-18 | reverse complement strand
CGCGGGCTGGGTCGCGCTCTCCGCGGGAGATCACGCGCTGGCACGGCGCCTGTACGCGGAAGCCCGGTCGGTAGCGGGCGAGGCCGGGAAGGAAGCGCGATCCCCGGCTGAGGAGGCCGAGAACCGCGTGCTGACCGCGCACGCGCTCACGAACTCGTCGATGCTGGCCAATTATGTGGCACGGACCGGCCCGGACCGGGGTCCGGCACGGGACAGTCTTCGGCTGGCATGCCAGGCAGCCGACGTTGCGCATCGCGCACCCGCGCCGCGGCTGCGTGCGCAGATCGCGTTCCGTCACGCCGTGGCTGCGTCGCTGCTGGGTGACAAGGCCGCGTTCCGGTCGGCGATCACCCGGGCGCGGCGTGAGCTGGACCAGGCTCCGCGTGCCAGCGAGCCGGGCTGGGGCGGGCTTGTCGATGAGACCCAGATCACCGGCGAGGAGGCTGTGGGGTACGCGAACCTGGGTGAGTTCGCGCGCGGGGAGAAGCTGTTTCACCCGGTGCTCGGCGATGGCGGGCTGTCGCCGCGCAGGCGTGCCAACTATGGCTCCCATCTGGCTTTGTCCCTGCTCGGTCAGGGTGCCCACAAGGACGCGATCGCCGCAGCCACGACGGTGCTGTCCGTGTTTGAGAGCGGGGTCACCTCTGGCCTTGCGCTGAACAATCTCCGCCCGGTCCGCATCGCGGCAAGGAGAGCCGACGACGAGGAATTCTGCACCCGCTACGACGCGGCCGAGCGAACCCTAACCGCCGTGTAGTTCCTGCTCGTCTCCAGCAGCCGTCGTCGTGCGCTCGCCTTCGCATATACCGTCCCCTGCCCGCCGTCCTGGCTGGCCGCCCTGCGCCCCGGCGGCCGGATCGTGTTCGTCATTGCCGGCACCCAGCTCGTCGTGTGCGCCGACAAGCGGCCAGACGGCGGCGCCAGCGGCCAGGCCGACGCCTACAGCGTCGGCTTCATGCAGGCCCGAAGCTCCGCCGCGCTCGATCCAGACCCCGACCCGCAGCCCGCCATGACCGCGGGAGCCAGCCGCACGGGACGGTACCCGGTCCTAGACGTCGAAGGCTCCTGGGACCTGCGATCCGCTTTCGGCCTGGCCGCCCCCGGCGTGTACGCCCGCTTCAGCGAGCGGGCAGGCCGCCGACGTGCGGCAAGGCGGCCCCCGGTGCCTGTGGGACGAGCTGGAAGACGTCCTGGACCAGCGGACGCCGCAGTGGTCCTTCCCCTGGGTCACCGGATCTGGGCTACGGCTCCGGAGATCGCGGCCTGGTAGATCGCGTCGATAACCGAAACGACGTGAGCTGCGACGCGGCCGGTGCAGGGAAACTCGACGGCAGTTCCGAGGAGCCTGGCGGCCAGGGCGAGGAGACTCCCATGCCCCGCCCACGCGTCAGCGACACTGGTGGGGCGGTAGTTCCGTGACCGGCAGTGCGGATCACTACCGGGGCAGACACATATGCCTCACCACTGAGCTGAGCCTTCACCTCAGGGTTGACAGGTCGGTTTTCCGGCTATATAAAAAGCTGAATTTACTCTCAACGACAGGGAGCAAAAGTATCATGATGCTCAGGCAGATAGGCGGGTCTGGATGCGGAAACGGACCTTGCCCCACAGTGTATGAAACCGACAATGACACCATTGTTGTACAAGGTTTCACGGTTGACCCCCAAAAGGCCGGGCTACAGCTTCCGCCAGGCGAAAACGCCGTCGAGATCCCGCGTTACATCCTTGAGCGCGCCCTTCTGGGGAGTTGGCGGGAAGGTCATCTTCCTTAGATTCATCCGGAAGGTCGATGCGCGCACGCCGTCGCCGAGAACAACCGGCGACGGCCTTCCCTGCACTTTATTAAGAAACACCAGTCACAAATCTCGCTCCTACTCGGGGAAAAGGTGAGAACCATGATTCTTAATGCCGAGCAATTCGGTCGGCATTTCGTGGAGTTCAAATCGTCAGCGACCCGCATTGAGACACTGGAAAAATACACGGTCCTTGAGGAAAAAGATAACTTCTCACTTTACCTCACCGGGGCTTCGCCGCCACCGCAGCGAAACGAAGAGTGGGCGGGGAACATCCGCGAATGCGTGGCCAATGGAAAGTACATGGGTCGAGTGCACATCATTTCGAGTACGCTTACGCCTTATCTGCAATTTGAAATTGATTGGTATTATGCGATCAACAGTGCCGCCGGAGAGGATATAAGATTCATCTTCCGTGACGATGTCCCCGATATCACCTATGCAGATACCTGGATATTCGACGACGAAATAGTTGTCGACTTGAGCTACGACAATGATGGGTGCCTGCTCTATATGAACGAGAATGATGATCCGGTAAGGCTGGAGCAGGCTAAGGCTGCATGGGCAGAGTTCTATCGCCGATCATTTCCTCTGCCTGAGCTGCTGGCCAAGGTTCGTGGCAGCAATCTCGACGTGCCGCGAACGTGATTATTGCATGCACGACGTCGCCGTGGAGGTTGGCAGATGCAACACGCACGAGATTCAGGTGTGCGTATCGATTATTCGATCAACGATCAAGCTAATGGTTATCCGACGCGTACCGTTCAGGCCGCTGCGACCGACGATGAGATTGCAGGTCTCGTTCAGTCTGGGTACTTGCTGCGACGGAAGCTTATCGAGCCAGAATTAGCACAAATCTTCGCCGATGCCGTGCGTCGGATCAGCGAGGCGGAGATCAAGGATCCCACTGCAGAATATATGCCAGAGGAGAACATTTACATTCGCTCGCTGCTTGAGAAGGATCCGGTGTTCCATCCGCTCCTGCGGCTGGAACCGGCCTTATCGGTCGCCAGGTCCGTGCTCGGCCCGCAGGTCTGGGTTGATCTTGATGCCCGGATGAACTTTCCTGGCAGGGAGGGAGTCGCCGTGCCCTGGCACATCCATATGCCGGTGGTTCCCAGCCCTCTGCCGAGTTTCTTCTGCTACCCGCACCAGATCCACTGCCTCATCTACCTCGACCGGGTGACTGAACTGGAGGGGGCACTGTGCGTCCTGCCTGGTTCGCATGCTGCAAGCAATCTGAAGATCCCGCTAGGTGACCGCAGCGAGCGTGATGGGCAGGTCCAGTTCTTCTTCGAGCAGGGTGATGCGATCCTGATTCACGGGAATCTATGGCACCGCACATCTCCGTCGAAGCCGTCCGCCGGATTCAGAAGGCTGTTGCTCCTCGGCTATGTCCCATCCTGGATCAAGGGAGACACGGGACGTGGCGTAAAGACCGTACATCAGCTAACTGCGGACATGGCCCGGGGCGCGGATAACGAGTTGAGGGAACTGCTTGGCGAGTTCGAGTGGTGAGCGCCTCCCGATGAGCACCGAACGCGCGCTGTGACAGTCGATGGGCAGCCAGACATGCCAGAGGATCCGCGTGAACCTCCGCACGATGGCACTCACTCCGAACTTTCCGGGACAGCTAGCGAGGTAGTCCAGGCACGGGATATCAGTGGAGGCATACATTTCCACTACAGTCGCGGCTCGCCACGGCTGGCTCCGCAGCAGCTTCCGCGGGGTGTCAGGTATTTCGTAAACCGCTTGCCTGACATAGAGCAGCTCGATGAGATACTTTCCACGCGCCGCGATAAATCAGACATAATCATTGCCTATGTAATCGCTGGGACCGCTGGCGTCGGGAAAACTTCTTTGGCCCTATACTGGGCGCATCGGGTCCGCGACCAGTTCCCCGACGGACAGCTCTACATCGATCTGAGGGGTTACGATCCTGGAGTTCCCTTGACAGCAGATCAGGCGCTGGAGCGATTTCTCCGTGCACTGGATGTCCCTGCGGGGGCCATTCCCAACGATGTGGAAGCCAAGTCCAGCCTTTATCGATCGATCCTCGCCGACCGGCACATGCTGATCATTCTCGATAATGCTGCGACAGTTGGGCAGGTGCGTCCCCTTATCCCGGGTACAGCGAACAACCTGGTAATTGTGACCAGTCGTAGCCGACTATCCGGACTTGTCGTGCGAGATGGGGCACGCCGTACAACTCTGGATATTCTAGCTGAATCCGAAGCTGTCGCGCTTCTCACCGCGACGATGGCGGGCTACAGAATTGGCGATGACTCCGCTGAACTCGCTGAGCTGGCCCGTCTCTGCGCTTACCTCCCGCTTGCCCTGCGCATCGCGGCAGAACGCGCCGCGAGCCGCCCGAGCATGCCACTTAGTGAACTGATCGGCGACCTACGCGACGAGTCGGCTCTATGGGAGGCCCTCTCCACCGGGGACGAGGACGAGGTCAGCGCCGTACGGACTGTGTTCGCATGGTCATACCGGGCATTGCCGGGAGATGCTGCGAGTCTTTTTTGCCTTCTCGGGCTGCATCCCGGCGCCGAATTTAGCGAAGATGCGGCAGCGGCCCTGGCGGGTGGTGAAGCAGGTCATGTCCACCACTGTCTTGACGTCCTGGCAGGAGCTTATCTGCTAGAACATAGGGGTTTCGCCCGCTATCAATTCCACGACCTTCTGCGTGCCTATGCGGTGGATCGGGCACGCTATGAGATTTCCCAGGGCGAGCAGCTCGCCACAGTGGAGCGAATTTGCGCATGGTACCTGTACACCGCATACGCATGCGTACTTGCCATAGCACATGATACAACTCTGCTCTTCTCGCTCGATCCACCTCCGCCCCACGTCACGCCTCTGGTATTTTCCAGCCAGACCGAGGCGGCTCGCTGGTTCACGGAAGAGAAATCCAATCTCGCGGGTGCCGTACGGGCGGCCGCTGAATCAGGCATCCTTGCGCTGACTTGGCGACTTTCCGCGATACTGGAGCGAATTTATGCAACGTACAACCATTTCCAGGACTGGCAGTCCACCTCGCTAATTGGCCTGGAAGTCACGCGCAGGTTGGGAACACGCAGCGGCGAAGCGATCATGTGCGAGAGTCTGGGCACGCTGTCCCGAATGACGATGCGACTTGAGGACGCCGCCGAATACCAGCGAGCCTCGGCGGTGATCAATCGCGAACTCGGCGACACGCTCAGTTCAGGCAAGGCACTCAACGGCCTCGGCTGGGTCTATCTATTCGGCCATCGACTTGAGCAGGCTCGGGCAGAGCTAGTCGACGCCCTGGCCATATTCCGAGGGCTCGGAGACCGATACTGGACCGCGACTGTACTGTATAGCCTTGGCTATACCTATCTTCAGCTCGAACGTCCCGATGACGCCGAGCCATGCCTTGCGGAATCGCTCGCGATCTTCCGCGAACTCGATGACCTACTGTATGAGGCGCTGGTGCTGACCGCATTGAGTCTCCTGGAACGCAGGCGGGGGCAAGCCCACAGCGGCCTCACCCTGGCGCAGAGGTCCGTGGACATAACCCGCGGCATGGCCAACATCCTCTGGGAAGGCACGACCCTGCTCTACCTCGGGAAGGCGCAGCGCGCCGCCGGGCAGCCAGGTGATGCCCTGGTCTCCTATCAGCGCGCCACCGTGATCTTCCGTCAAGAGGGCGACCTGAGCCGGGAGGCCATGGCTGTCGACGGCGCTGGATGCGCCTACCAGGATCTCGGCCGCACCGATGAGGCAGCCGGCTTTCATCGGTACGCGACGACAATTCACCGTCAGCTTGGCGATCACTGGAAGCTCGCGAAGAGCCTCAGCAACCTCGCCGACGTGCTCGCAGGCCCCAACGTCCAAGAGGAGGCGGCCGACTATCGCAGGGAGGCGCTGGCCCTCCTCGCGGACTATCCCGACCGGAAGTCCGCCGCGCTGCGTGCGCGGATCCGCACCGCCAGCCGAGGCTACAGGCCATAGCGCCGAAAATCCGTGATGTGCCGCGCATCCCAAAGCCGACCGCAAAGCTACCGCTCAGATCAGCATGCCGAACGGGAGCAGGTGGCAGCCTCAGCTGGATGCGGAGCCTAGTGCGGCGAGGTCGCCGGTGATGGTGTCGCCGAGCCATGCCTCGAGCTGCTCGTCCAGGTTGGCTGCCTGCGCTGAGCCCTGGTAGACCGGGGCGGCCAGTTCCGTGCGGACAACCGTCATCCGCTGCGACAGCAGGGCGGTCCGGTTAGCCGGAGGGAGAGCCATGACCGGCGCCAGCGCGTCAGGGGCGGCATCGAGCTGGCCAGAGCGAAGCCCGGCGATCGCCAGATCGGCATGAGCGCGCATCCGGCATAGCTGGCTGTAGTCTTCCCCTTCCTCGGGTCCCCTGGCATACAGCTCAGTGGCGCGCTTCAGTTCGGGGACCGCGTCCGCCGTGGTCTGCGGGATCACGGTCAGGGCGAAGCCCGCAACGGCCCGCTGGGTCGCCTGGGAGAAGGTGAACTCACCGCCAATCTCCAGCAGCTCATCGCGGTGCTCATGCGCTCTCGCCTCGTCAGCAGCGGTGATCGCGCGGCGTGCCCCGTCCGCATCGCCAAGCCGTGCCGCCGCCAGAGCGGAATTGACGTGGAGCTGCGCGGCGTTCTGGCCACGGCCGAGATACTCCAGGCCGCTTGGACCAGGGCCAGGGCCCTGCGGGGCCGCCCGTACCAGTAAGCGGTGTGGGCTGCATATGCGCGTAGCAAGGCCATCAGCGGCCGGTGGCCGATCGCCTGGTATGACCGACATAAGAACACGCGCCTCGCCGCGAAGCCGGTCGGCCTGGTCAGCGTGCGCTCCTCGCTCGTACTCACGCGCCGCAGGCTGGCGTTCGCTGATCTCCGCCCGGACAATCTGACTGACTTCCGCTGCGCTCAGGTCGCGCCCTCAACCGTGCCCGCGAAGTACGCCAGGCGCGGTGGCACGGGGCGGCTCAGGCGTGGCGGCGCGGGGATTTCTCGCGGCGGATCGTGGCCAGCAGCACTGACGCGAGGCCTGACCCCATCCCGAGGATGATGACGGGGAGCTGGTAGCTGCCGACGGCGCCGTGCATGAGGCCGAGCAGCAGCGGGCCAAGGGCAACGCCGAATGACGTGAACAGATTGGCCTGGGCGTACCGGCGGGGATAGTCCGCCAGCCCGAACGAGTCGAGCAGCGACAGCGGCAGCAGCACGACCGTGTTGCCCACGGTGGCGCCAAGCAGAGCGGCGCTGGCCAGCAGCCCGGCCTGGCCGTGAGCGAACGCGAGCGCGACCATGGCGACGGCCTGCAGGGCGGCGTTGCCGATGCAGAAGTTCCGCAGGCCGATCCGGGGGAGTACCGGGATGCCGAGGAGCCGCCCGGCGACGCTGGTCCCGGCGAGCACCGACAGCGCCACGGGGGCGCCCGGGATGTGGCGCTCGGCAGCGAGGGTCAGCATATGCGTGACCGAGGCCACCTGAGACAGCATCAGGAGCCCGAAGGCCACGCAGATTGTCGTGAACGCGAGGGTCTGCGCGTGCACCGGCACGGTGCCCTGTCGCGCCCGCTCCGCGACGATCCCCACTGTGGCGTCACCGCCGGACTCCGCCGCCTCGGCCGACCACCGGGCATCCGCCCGCGGGTCCGTCGGCGACCGGACCGCGAGCACCGACAGGGGAACGATCACCGCGGCCAGGATGACGGCCATGCCGATCGTCGCTGGCAGCAGTCCTGCCCGCGCCACCCAGGTCGCCACGAGGGGCGCCGCCAACGCGCCGCCGACGGACAGGCCCGTGGTGCCGATCGCCATCGGCCGGCCGGGAGCGGAGCCGAACCAGCGCATCACCAGCGTCGACGCGGGGATGACCGAGATGCCGGCGGATCCCAGCCCGTAGACCGCGTATACCACCCACAGCTGCCAGGCCGCCCGGCTCAGTCCGAGGAGCGGCAGCGTCGCGACGCACACTACGGTGCCCGCGCACAGCGTCAGCCGCACGTCACGGCGCTCGATCAGCCGGGCCACCAGAATCCCGCCGGCCCCTGACGCCAGCATGAAGACCGTCGACCCGATCGAGGTAACCGCAAGCGACAAGCCTCGGTACTCGACCAGATAGCGCGCATAGGTAGACAGCGAGTAGAAGCCGAAGCCGGCGCTCAGCGTCAGGCACAGGAACGCCGCACCGACGACGACCCAGCCATACCATGGCCTCGCGACCAGCGCCGGACGCCCGCGGTCGGGCAAGGCAGGAGCAGCGGAGCCGCACGGAGCAGCGGAGCCGCACGGTTCGGCGGTCACATGGACGTCGCCCGGCTGCCCCGGCCGCCATCGGGAAAGTAGCGGATCATGTTCTCCTGGCTGAACGACGCGACAAGCCGCCCCTCGCGGGTGAACACGTGCCCCTCGCCGAACGTCCGGCCGCCGCCGCCGTGCACAGTGTGCTGGCTCAGCAGCAGCCACTCATCGACCCGGAACGATTCGTGGAAGGTCAGCGTGTGGTTCAGCACGCCGGTCGACAGGGTGTCGTGGGCCGTGCCAAGCCCCAGCCCTTCGTGCGGTCGCAACGCGGCTGGGATGAGGAACGGGTCGGTGAACCACGCCGAGATCGCCTGGTGCACAGCGCGCTCGTCCGTGCCCGGGTCACCCCAGCGCACCCACACATCCAGCCCGGCCGGGCCGGCGACCGCCAGAGAGCTGAGGTCGGCCCCGTCGACGATGCGGATCTCGGCACCTTCCGTGCTCATCACCTTGACGGCGTCGAGCCCCTCAGGGCCGACTACGGCCGGGGCCGGGGCCGTGTGCCGCAGCACGTCCGGCTCCTCGACGTCGAGCAGCACCAGTCCGCCGCACAGCGTCCGCTCGCCCTGGGCCACCGCCACGTAGGCACTCGCCATGGTGCGGCCGGCATGCAGCGGCTGTACCGAGATCTGCACGGGCTCACCGACACGACCGGCACGGGCAACACCGCGTGCACGGACCGGACCTCCTTGGCCGGGTCAACCGCCCTGGCGGCCACGATGATCTGGCCGAGCAACTGCCCGCCGAAGATCACGCCGCGCCCTTCGCCCGGCACGTTCTCCGCGTGGTACCGGCCATCTCCGGCCGGTGTCAGCCTGAGCGCCTCGCGTACGGGGTAGCTGCTCATCCGGCGGTGCGGGCGGGCTTGGCGTCGCGGTTCTGCTGCGCCAGGACCCTCGCGCCCGGGTAGCCGGGCCTCGGCAGGCCGAGCACGTGCTGGGCGATGATCCCGCGGAAGACCTCCACGGTCCCGCCGTAGGTCGCCGTGCCCTGCGCATAGCGGTGCGCGTAGTCGATCCTGCCGCCGCCCACCGCGTCCGCGCTTCCCTCGGAGATGAGTGATTCCGGCCCGGCGAGGTCCATCAGGTCGGCCGCGCAGTGCACAAGCACCTCGGCCCCCTTGACCCGCCCCATCGGCCCGGGTGTGCTGAGCGCGGCCTCGATCTGCACGGCCACCATGCCGAGCCGGTAGCGCACCACCGGGTCGTCGATGGCCCGGCTGCCATCGGCCCGCACGCTGGTGGCGGCCCACGCCACCGCGGCGTCGAGCGCCCGCTCAAGCTCGCGGACGAACGTCGTGCCGATGGACACGTCGTCGAGCTTGCGCGCCGCGTCATCCTGGCCGAAGCTGTGCTCCTCATCAAGCGGCCCGCGGAGCACGGACCAGCCGTCATTCACGCCGCCGAGGCGATAGCGGTCCCGGATCCTGACGTCGCCGAAGTAGACGATGTTGGTCCGCTCGTTGCCGAAGGTCCGGATCGGCTGGATCTCGACGCCCGGCGTGTCAAGGGGAACCAGGAACATCGTGAGACCCTTGTGCTTGGGCAGGTCAGGGTCGGTCCGGGTGATGAGGAAGGTGTACTGGCAGTTCTGCGCGCCGGTCGTGAAGATCTTCGAGCCGTTGATCAGCCACTCGTCTCCGTCGCGGACCGCGCGCACCTTGGCTGCCGCGATGTCCGATCCGCCGTCCGGCTCGGTGTAGCCGAGGCAGAACCGGACGTTCCCGGCGGCCACCTTCGGCAGGATCTCCGCGACGAGGCCGGGCTCGCCGTACTTCTCGACAGAGCCGACGACGAGCCGGGTGGTCCCAAGCGTCACCCACGGCATCTGCGCCCGGGCTGTCTCGAGTTCCAGAATGCGCGCCCGGACCGGGTCGAGGCCCGCGCCACCTCGCTCGGCCGGCCAGGCCGGCATCAGCCAGCCCTTCTCGCCGAGGGCGAGGTGGACGCGCTCGTTGAACCCGTTTCCGGTCACCCGCTCCTCGTCGAGCACATCCTCGGTGACGTGCTCAGCCATGAAGGCTCGCACCTCTTCGAGGAACGCCTGCTGCCCTGCGTCCAGCTGCACTCGGCTGAAGTCCATCGTCTATTTCCCTGCCGTCATCGCTCGGGCCGCGACCGAATCTCCGACGGCGAGCACGTCCCGTGCCGGGTCGCCCGCGAGGACGCTCCAGCCCTTGGCCCGCAGGAAGTAGAGGCTCGCGTCGGCCTCGACCGTGAAACCGAGGCCGCCCTGCATGTGCGCGGCGGTGGTGGCACCGTGGGTAGCCACCTGCGCGGCGTAGGCGAATGCCGCCGAGGCCAGCTCCGGACGTGTCCCCGGCTCGTTCTCGAGCACCCACGCGGCCCGCCGGGTCAGGTTCCGGGCTCCCGAGATCCCGATCGCGACATCAGCGAGCGGGAACGAGACGCCCTGCAGCGACCCGACCGGCACGCCCATCGTCTGGCGGGTCCTGGTGAACTCGACGGCGATGCTCAGCGCGCGCTCGGTGAGGCCGGCGAGCGCGGCGGCGGTCAGCAGCTTCCACTCCGCGCGGGCGGTCTCATGCAGCGCCACGGCGGCCGGCCCGTCGGCAAGCTCGCGCCGCGCGCCGGACGCCAGCTCCCACCAGGCGAGGGGAGTGCTGCCCTGGGTGCGCACGAGTGGCGGGGGCTCGTCGGCGTGCACGAGAACCAGGGTGCTGCCGTCGAGCGCCAGGACGGCGCGTGCGATCGCGCCCCCGGGCACCAGCTGGCGGGAGACGCCCGGCTGCATCGCCACGGCCAGCACATGGTCTCCCCGCGCTGCGTGTGCGATGACGTCAGCCGGTGCGCCCGGCGAGGCCGCCAGTGCACGGGCTGCGACGGCATGCTCGATGAACGGGACGGGGGCGAGCGCCGCCCCGGCCTCCTCGGCGATTCCCGCGAGGTCGACGAGGGTCGCGCCGTCACCCCCGGCGCTCTCTGGCAGGCCCATCGAGGCCGCGCCCATCTCCGTCAGCTGCCGCCAGAGCTTCTCGTCATAGCCCAGCGGCTCGGCTGCGCGAACGCGGCTCGCGGCGCACTCGTTGGTGAAGAACTCCCGGAACGCGTCGCGAACCGACTCCTGCTCGTCGGTCAGCGAGTAATCGGCATAGCGGAGTTCGAACCGGTCCATCGACCTCACCTAATATTTCGAAGGTTAACAAAATATCTATATCAACTGGCAGGCGGCGTCAAGAGGTCCGCCAGCTCCCGGATCGGGCGATACTGGGATCGTGACTCAGGCAGACGCCCTGCCGGTGACCACCGGCCCGCTGCCTCCGCGCCCGCCGTCCGGGCCGGTCGAGCTCGCGGGAGTTGACCGTTCACACCGCAGTGTGCTGGAAAACCTCGGCCAGCTATACCGCCACGATCTATCCGAGGCATACGGGCACCTCCCCAACCCGGACGGGACGTTCAACAACCGCCGCCTCGACCTGTTCCGCACAGACCCGGAGCGCCGAGCCTGGCTCATTAACGTCGCGCTGCGGCGCACCGGAGTCGGACGGGAAGCCGCGCGGCAAGTCCTCGCCATGTTCCCGGGACGCTGGAGCATCGCGTTCCAGACCTACAATCCCGGTGCGCAGCGCTTCTGGTCGCAGGTGGCATCTGACGCGGTGGGCGACGCCTGGCGCACATACGACGACCCGCCACCAGCGGGCCGGCCGCCCGACACCTGGATCACGTTCCAGACGTGGCCAGGGCCGCCTGCATGACCGTTCGCTGAGACCGGACACCCGGCCGCGTTCTTGCACGTCCAGATTTATCCCGAACGGGCTTCGCAGTTAATGGCACCCCCCACCCACCGCCCCTTCCCCCTTCATTGGCGCGTCAGCCGAGCTGCTCGATGAACGCGCGCAGCTGGCGGATGTTACGGCACTCGAACACGCCGTCGCAGAACGTCGCGTACTCATGCATCACGGAGTCACCGCTGTCCCATGCCGCGACCGGCTCGGGGTTCAGCCAGTACAGATGACCCGCGCGACCCGCGATCTGGCTGACAGCAGACGCGCGCGGCGCGTGGTAGTTCGTCCGGGCGTCCCCGAGCAGCAGCACGGTCGTGCGGCTCCTGAGCTCGTTGCCGTAGCGCTCCCAGAACGTGGTGAGCGCGTTCCCGTAGTCGGACCGGCCGTCCAGCCAGACGCCGCGGCCCTCGGCGTTGATCCGGCGGGCGACCTCCGCGATGTTCCCGGATTCCTCGAAGATCCGGGTCACCTCGTCCAGGCCATCGACGAACACGAAGCTGCGCACCTTGCTGAACTCCGAGCGCAGCGCGTGCGCCAGCTGAAGCGTGAACGCGGCGAACGTCGACACCGAGCCCGAGATGTCGGCCAGGATCACCAGCTCCGGCTTGGCGGGCCGGGGCCGCCGGAAGACCGGCACGACGGGGATGCCGCCGGCCGACATGGATTCCCGCACGGTGCGCCGGAAGTCGAGGGCGCCCCTGCGGTGGTGACGGCGCTTCCTGGCGAGTCTCGCCGCCAGCTTGCGGGCCATCGGCGCGACGATCACGCGCAGCTCGGCGATCTGGCCGGCCGAGGCGGTGAGGAAGTCCACGTCCTCGGGGAGCGGCGTGCGCAGCGTCCGGGCGACGGCGTCGGCGCCGCGGTCGGCGACAAGCCGGCGGCGGATCTCGGCCTCGACCTCTTGCCGGAATCGCGCCAGCCGCCGTTCGTAGTCCTCGGCACGCAGCCTTCGATCGAGCTCGCTAACCTGCTCCGCGCGGTTGACCGGCGGCTCCGCCACGAGCCGGCTGAGCAGCTGGTCCGGCCCGACCGCGCGCATGGTGCGGACCATGTAGTAGGTGCCGGCGACCGCACGACCGGGCTGGATGCCGGCATGACGGCTGACCATGATCGAGGCAATCGGCCGCAGCAGCATCGAGTCGTCCGTCCCGAGCGCGGTAAGCAGCAGGTTCCTGATACCCGCGTCGTCGAGCGAGTCGAGCACGCCGCCCGCTCCGGTCGCGCCTGCCCCGCCGCCCGGCCCGCCGCTGGCTGGCCCGGGCGGCTGGCTGGCCTCGCGGCCGCGCAGGCCGAAGTACAGGTCGAATACGGCCTCGTAGGCGCCCTCGTGCTCGCTGTCCTTGACGAGCGCGGAGCCGAGCGCGGTCTTCACGGCATCCCGGTCCACGAGATCGACGTGCCGCAGCGCGTCAAGCGCATCGATGTTCTCGGACACCGAGATCGGCAGGCCGACTCGCCGAAGCTCGGCGATAAGGCCCTCGACAGCGCTGATCATCAGGATCTCACCGACGGCCCGGGCCCGGCTATGGTGGCCCGGTGGCCGCCGATCCGCCGGTAGTTCTCGTTCATGGTCTCGGCTCGTCGTTCGTGCACAACTGGCGCGCGACCGGCTGGGTCGACCTGCTCGACTCCGAAGGCCGTCCGGTAACAGGGGTGGATCTGCCGGGTCACGGGACGATGCGCGAGCAAGATCCGCGCGCCGTCAGCCCGGCGCAGGCCGTGCTTGCCGCGGTGGGTGCGCACGGGCACGTCGACGCGGTCGGCTTCTCGGCCGGCGGGCACGCCGTGCTCGCCGCGGCGGCCGCCGCCCCGCGACGATTCCGCAGGCTCGCGGTGCTTGGTGTCGGGAACCCCGCCGCGCCGGGGGCGTCCGCACCGGCGGCGGACGTCATCGCGGCCGGGCTCGAGTCCGGCGAAGAGCCGGACGATCAGGCGGCTCGCGTGATCTGGCGGCTGACAGGCAGCGCGGGCAATGACCGGCTCGCCGTTGCCGCGTTCCTGCGCGCGGGTCACCCCGCGGTAACGCTGGCGGACCTGGCCCGCATCGACGTCCCGACGCTGGTCGTCCTGGGTGACAAGGACTTCGCCGGCCCCGCGGACGAGCTGCTCGCCGGGCTGCCCCGCGGCGAGTTCGTCAGCCTCAGGGGTGTCGATCACTTCGCGACACCGTCGGACTACGGCTGCATCGACGCGGTGCTGAGGTTTCTCGCCCGCCCTTGAATAAAGCAGCGTCATGACGAGAGGCCGCCAAGCTCCTTCAGCGCGAGCTCGATGTCGCTGTGGTGCTTGAGCAGGATGGGCAGCGTCTGTGCGATCAGGTCGCTGTCGATGTGCTCCGCCCCGAGCACCATGAGCGTGCGCGCCCAGTCGAGTGTCTCCGAGACCGACGGCTTCTTCTTCAGGTCGAGCGAGCGTAGCGAGCGGACCACCCGGGTCAGCTGGTCGGCCAGCGTCCCGGCGATCCCGGGAACGCGCGCGAGCACGATCTCGCGCTCCCGCTCCGCCGACGGGTAGCCGATATGCAGATACAGGCAGCGGCGCTTGAGCGGCTCGGACAGCTCGCGGCTGTTGTTCGAGGTGAGAAACACCAGCGGCACGCCGCGTGCGGACAGGGTTCCAAGCTCGGGGATCGACACCTGGTACTCCGAGAGCACCTCGAGCAGCAGTGCCTCGGTCTCGACGTCAAGGCGGTCGACCTCGTCGATGAGCAGGGCGACGGGATCGGCCGCCCGGATCGCCTCGAGCAGCGGCCGGGTCAGCAGGAACCGCTCGCTGAACAGGCTCTCCTCGAACTGGCGGCTGGCGGCCTCGCCGATGCCCTCGTCACGCATCTGGATGTGCAGCAGCTGCTTGCGGTAGTCCCACTCGTAGAGGGCCTTCGCCTCGTCCAGGCCCTCATAGCACTGAAGCCGGATCAGCCGGGAGCCGGTGATCCGCGCGGCGCACTTCGCAAGCTCTGTCTTCCCTGTGCCGGCCGGTCCCTCGACAAGCACCGGCTTGCCGAGCCGGTCGCTGAGGTGCACGACACTCGAGATTGTGCGGTCGGGCAGGTAGCCGGCCCCCCGCAGCAGCTCGTCTACCTGGTCCGCCGACTCGAACCGGTAGCTCGCCGGAGTCAGCTCGGTCACGTAGGCCCTCCTTGACGTGTCGTCGAGCGACTAATAGTTTTAAGAACATCGAAACTATATCCCTCTTCTGGGGTGCCACCCCGTAGCTGTGAGAGGAGCTGCCGGAAGTGCTGAGGATCGTCGCGCTCGTCAAGTACACGCCTGAGCTGACGGGCGACCGGCGCTTCGCCGCCGACTTCACCATCGACAGGCCGGCCGCCGGAAGCCGGCTCTCAGAGCTCGATGAGCATGCCGCCGAGCAGGCGCTCCGGCTGGCTGACGCCCGGCTGGCTGAGGATGGCGAGGCGGAGATCACCTACCTGACCATGGGGCCGCCAGGGGCCGCCGAGGCGCTGCGCAAGGCCCTGTCGATGGGCGGCGACAAGGCCGTCCATGTCACCGACGACGCGTTGCACGGCGCCGACGCGCTTGCCACGTCGCTCGTGCTGGCCAGGGCTGTCGAGCGCATCGGCTTCGACCTGGTGCTTTGCGGCATGGCATCGACCGACGCCGGGATGGGCGTCGTCCCCGCGATGCTGGCGGAGCGGCTCGGGATCCCGCAGGTCAGCCTTGCCGGAAGCCTGTCGCTTGACGGTGACAGGGTATCCATCGAGCGCGAGGGCCAGGCCGCCACAGAGACGGTCGAGGGCACGCTGCCCGCCCTGGTGAGCGTGACCGACCGGACCGGAGAGGCGCGCTACCCCTCGTTCAAGGGGATCATGGCGGCGAAGAAGAAGCCGGTCGAGACGTGGTCGCTGGCCGACCTCGGCATCGACGCGTCGCGTGTCGGGCTCGCGGCGGCCCATACCAGGGTTCTCTCTGTGACCCCCCGCCCGCCCCGTCAGTCCGGCGAGATGGTCAAGGACGACGGAGACGGCGGCGTCAGGCTCGCCGATTTTCTCAGCGCTCAGAAGTTCATCTAGGAGGGGGCTGCCATGTCCAACGTCCTCGTGGTCGCCGACTCACCGGACGGCTCGGTGCCGAAGCCGACCCAGGAGCTGCTCACGCTGGCTCGCAGGCTTGGCAGTCCGGTCGCCGTCGCGCTCGGCGCGGGCGCCGGGGCCGCCGTCGGCGTCCTCGGCCAGTTCGGCGCTGTGCGCGTCTATGTCGCCGACGACCCGGCGATCGAGGACTACCTCGTCCTTCCGCGGGTCGAGGCGGTGGCCCAGGTCGCCGCGATCCTGCGGTCGGAGGGTGACCTCGCCGCGGTGCTGATCACGGCGACGCCCGAAGGCAAGGAGATCGCCGGCCGGCTCGCGGTAAGGCTCGACAGCGGCCTGATCACGGACGCCGTCGACGTCAGGCCGGGGCCAGATGGGTCCATCGTCACCGCGCAATCGGTATTCGCCGGGTCCTGCGTCGTCGAGGCTACGGTTGTCCGCGGCACTCCCGTGGTCGCGGTGAAGCCCAACGCGACGACGCCAGAGCCGGCTCCCGTCACGCCCGAGGTCGGGAAGCTCGCCGTCGCTTTCTCCGAGCTGGCAAGGACCGCCCGGGTGACGTCGCGGTCCGAGCGCGCCGCCTCCGGGCGCCCGGAGCTGGCCGACGCGACGGTTGTGGTGTCGGGCGGCCGCGGCCTCGGCGGGTCCGGGCACTTCGGCTTGCTCGAGCGGCTCGCCGATCAGCTAGGGGCGGCGGTAGGCGCGTCGCGCGCGGCGGTGGACGCGGGGTGGTATCCGCACAGCAGCCAGGTCGGCCAGACCGGCACGACGGTCTCGCCTCAGCTCTACCTCGCCATCGGCATATCCGGGGCGATACAGCACCGGGCCGGCATGCAGACGTCGAAGACGATCGTCGCGGTCAACAAGGACCCCGAGGCGCCGATCTTCGAGCTGACCGACTTCGGCGTGGTCGGTGACCTGTTCAGTGTCGTGCCGCAGCTGTCGGGGGAGATCGACAGTCGCAGGGGCTGATGTATCGCGGAAGGAATCTACATGGAGTTCAACCTCACCCCCGAGCAGCTCCTCCTCCGGGACACGACGAAGGAGTTCCTCGCGAAGGAGACGCCGCTCACGAGAGTCCGTGAGCTGGCGGAGAGGTCGGTCGGCTTCGACCGCGACTGGTGGCGGCGCGGTGCGGAGCTTGGCTGGACCTCGATGCTCGTCAGCCCGGCGATGGGCGGCGACAGCATCTCGGGCTACGGCCTGATCGACACGGCGATCATCGCTGAGGAACTGGGACGGCTCGTCTCGCCCGGCCCGCTCGTGGTCGCCAACGTCGTCGCGAGCACGCTGTCCGAGGCCTCCACCGCGGCGAGCCACGCTGACGTCATCGAAGCGCTGATGTCAGGCGAGGCGGTGGCCAGCTGGGCCATCTACGAACCCGGCCGGGGCTGGGATCCTGCTGGCATCGCGCTGCGCGCCGCCGTCGATGGAGCCGACTACGTACTCAACGGTGTCAAGGACCGTGTCGAGTCCGGCGACCAGGCTGATTACCTGCTCGTAACCGCCCGGACCGACGAGGGGCTGACCCAGCTGCTCGTGCCCGCGGCCACCCCTGGCGTGACGGTGACGCCGACCGGGAGCCTCGACCTGGTGCGGCGGTTCGCGCAGGTGCGGTTCGACGGCGTCCGCGTCCCGGCGGCAGCCGTGGCCGGCACCCCGGGGGACGCCGGCGCCGCGGTCGAGCGGCAGCTGCACGTGGCCGTCGCCCTGCAGTGCGCCGAGATGGTCGGAGCGGTCGAGCGCGTTGTCGAGTTCACGGTCGCGTGGGCGTTCGACCGCTACTCATTCGGCCGGCCGCTGGCGTCGTACCAGGCGCTCAAGCACCGGTTCGCCGACATGAGACTGTGGCTGGAGGCGTCCCGCGGGACGGCGAGCGCGGCGGCGAGGGCCGTCCAGAACCGCGGGGCCGATGGCGCTGAGCTGGTCAGCGTGGCGAAGGCATACGTCGGCCAGCGAGCGACCGACATCGTGCAGGACTGCGTGCAGCTGCATGGCGGCATTGGCGTCACCTGGGAGCACGACATCCATCTGTACCTGCGGCGGGTGACCGTCGACCGGGCCACCTGGGGCACGCCAGCCGAGCACCGCAGGCGTCTCGCCGACATCCTCGAGGTCTGAGAGAGGGCTGGCCATGACCGAGCAGACGAGCGTGACCACGGACGGCATGGAGGCCGTCGAGTCCTTCCGGCCGCGCGCCAGGGAGTGGCTCGCGGGCAACCTGCCGCGGCTGCCCGAGGCCAGCGCCGGCGCGGGCGGCGAGGAAGGCGGGATGACCTTCGACGACGAAGCCTGGCTGCGCGCCCGCGAGTTGCAGAAGCTGCTCTACGGCGGCGGTTTCGCTGGCATCTGCTACCCCAGGGAGTACGGCGGCCTGGGGCTCACGCCCGCGCACCAGAAGGCGTTCACCGAGGAGGCGGCCGGTTACGAGATGCCGCTGCTGCTCAACATCCCGACCTTCTCCATCTGCGCGCCGACCATCCTCGACATGGGCTCGGAGGAGCAGAAGCGCGCGCACCTGTCCGCCGTGATCCGGGGCGACGAGGTGCTCGTGCAGTTCCTGTCCGAGCCCCGCGGCGGCTCGGATCTCGCCGGCGTGACGACGAGGGCGACCCGTGACGGTGACGTGTTCGTCGTGACCGGGTCGAAGATCTGGAGTTCCGGCGCGTACGCCGCGGACTACGCGCTCTGCCTGGTTCGCACCGACTGGGAGGCGCCGAAGCATCGCGGCCTGACGATGCTGCTGATGAAGGTGCACCAGCCAGGCGTCACGATCCGGCGGATCAAGCAGGTCAACGGCAATATGGAATTCTGCGAGGAGTTCTTCGACGACGTCGAGGTGCCGGTCTCGAACGTCGTCGGCGAGATCAACGGCGGCTGGGCGGTCGCCTCACGGCAGCTTTTCCACGAGCGCAACGCCGTCGGCGGCGGGTCACCGTATGTCAGCGGCGGCCATGTCAGCGGCGGCCATGTCAGCGGCGGCGGGCGCGGTCCCCGCCGTGGTACGCCGGCATCGGCGCTCAGGGAGCTGGCGCACCGCACCGGTCAGTCGGGCGATCCCCGGGTGCGCGAGCTGGTAGCGGAGTCGCACCTGCTTGCGCGCGTGCAGGAGCACCTGATCGACCGGGTCGTCGCCGGGATGCAGGCAGGCCAGCTGCCGCCGGCCGCCGGTGCGATCATCCGGCTGTTCAGCGGCGAGAGCGCGACCCGCCGGGCCGAGATCGGTCTGGAGATCGCCGGGTCGCAGGGCATCGCCGGTCCATCAGAAGGAGAGACCGGCGACCGCGAGTTCGGTGACGCGTTCCTGATGCGGCAGGCCGGCTCGCTCGGCGGCGGCAGCACCGAGATGGCGCGCAACATCATCAGCGAGCGCATCCTCGGTATGCCCCGCGAGTACGCGGCGGACCGGGACGTGCCCTTCAGCCAGGTCCGCCAGGGGGCCTGACGGCGCTCAAGCGGCGCGGGCGGCCCGGCGGCGCTCAAGCGGCGCGGGCGGCCCGGCGGCGCTCAAGCGGCGCGGGCGGCCCGGCGTCGGCCCGTTCACGCAGCCTGCCAGCTCCTAGCCCTCCGGCCGGGCTAAACACCGCCCGCGACTTTGACGAATCCCTGCCCGCCAGCATTAGCCTGCTGCCGCCACTCCTGCCAGGCTATTCTATCAGTCCGCTCATTATATTTCCTATCATGAGGGTTATTCAAAAGGCGAAAGCCTTCAGACCGTGATCTTGCCAGGCCGCGCGGCCCCGCCCCGGTCCGGCACTGCATCGCCCAACTACAGCAGTGGTCCATTCACACACACCAGACTGCGTGAATGGACCACTGCTGTAGTTCGCTGCCGACCGTGGCGAGGGTCGCCAGGCTGCTGATCTTCATCGGGGACTACTTTTGAATAACCCTCCATATCGCTTTAATTCGGTTACTTATATTACGCACAGAGTGCCCGGAATAATCCTCCTTGCCGATCCAGAAAATGGTTAAAGATGTCCGCCAGTTACTGGAAATCGTCGTCGCACTCGGTTACTATCGAACTAGTCATCGAGCCAGATGAGCGGCCGGGCCAGCGGCGCCGACCGGAACGACATCCCCGGCATGCAGCCGGCGCTAGCGGTACCTCACGGCCAGCGGCCAGTCCATCCGCCCGGCGCGGCCTGGCTAGGGGCTGGCCGCGCCGGTGCCGTTATAGCCGCGGCCGGCCAGCACGTCCTCGAGGGTCATCGCGGGCCGGATCGCCGGAAGGCTCACGGTGCGCCGGTGCATCAGCTGGAGCAACACGCCGCCTGCTTTCCGCGGATGGACGAATAGCTGGTAGGACAGCTGGTCGATGCCGAACGGCTGGTACCCCCGTGCGGCGATGTGCTCGAACGCGGCGTTGATGTCGTCGACAAGGAACGTGACGTGGTGCAGGCCGCCGGCCGGGTGCCCGCGGAAGAAGCCGTCGAGGAATGCCGAGCCCCGCAGCGGCTCGATCAGCTCGACGCAGGGCATGCCGCCAAGCTCGAGCCTGACCGTACGCCAGCCCGCGTCGGCGTTGTCGGCGCCGATCGTGAACCTGCCCCCGAGAGTGTCCCGCCACAGTGGGAGCAGGTCACGGATGCGGCGCGTCGCGATCGCGAAATGGTCGAACGTCGCGCCGAGCGCGGCGGCCAGGTCGATGTGGCCGGGGAGCGCATCAGCGGAGGCGGACCTTCCAGCCACGTTCAAGCGCGGGGGTCTCCGGGAATATCGCGGGTGGTCCAGCGGAACGGGACGCCATGGCTGGTGGCCGGATCCGTAAGCAGTGTCGACTCGTCGCGGTCGAGCGTCTCGATGCCCTTGGACTGGAGGTACTTCTCCGCCTGATCCAGGTCGGCTACCCGGAACGCCGCGGCGTGGTGGATCTCGCCGTTAGCCTCCATGTCGCTCGCCGCGACCGTGCCGCCTCGGGCCGGGGTGGCCAGCTCGATGATCGTGTCGCCCATCAGGACGTAGGAGTTGCGCGTGCCGGTGAGCTCAGACTCGTCCTCGTGCAGCAGCGTGCCGCCGAGAACGTCGGCATACACGTGCCTGGCCCGCTCAGCGTCACGCGTGAGCACGGTCGTGTAGGCCAGCCGTTCGAGCCCGAGGGGGTGGCTCGTCGCCCACCACGTCGGGTCCCAGTCCGGGCTGAACCGAGGATCGCGTTCTTCGAGGAGGGTGCCCTCGCGCCGCATGAACTCAAGCTGGGCGATGGTGTCCCTGGGATGGGTCATGATCGCCGAACTGGCTGGCGGCCGCTCGTCCGTCCGTACCCCGCCTTCGATGTAGACCCGCACGCCATTGTCGGTGCAGCGCTGCCAGATCTCGCCCGCGTCGTCGGTGTACCAGGCGATGGAATGCCAGTGATTGCCGAAGCGCCGGTAGAAGCGGCCGAGCGGCATCTCCGCCCAGCCTTCGACGCGGAACGCCGGGGCGAGCGGCTCGATGACGCAGTCGGCCAGGACGACGAGCGAGGCGTCCCGCTTCTCGCCTTCCATGTAGTTGTGGTCAAGGAACCCGCGCCGCACGCTGAAGACGTCGTCGTACCACGCCTCGAGCGAGGGCAGATCGCCGGTCATGTGGATGATGTGAAACAGCTTCCCGATCGCCACTTGGCTCCCATCCGAGGTGTGTCCGACCCCTTCGCATAAAACTTTGGTAGTCATAAAACTATCGTTTGGGGCTGTGCTGTCAAGGAGCGGTCGTGTCAGGGAGCTGCGGCGGTGCCCGGCGGGCTAGTCTGGCCTGAGCGGGTGTTCAGGCCAGACGCGGGTGTTCAGGCCAGACTCAGGCCGGGTAGCGAGGGAGGGCAGGCTCGTGACAGGCGAGTGGTTTCGGAGCATGGCCCCCGGGGGTGAGGGGGATCTGCCGGTGATCGATACGAGCGTGCCGCACATCGCGCGGGTCTACGACTACTGGCTCGGCGGCAAGGACAACTTCGCCGCCGACCGGGAGGCGGCCGAGCGGGCGCTCGCGGCCAGGCCCGGCACCCGGACCGATGTCCGCAACAACCGGGCCTTCCTCGGCCGGGCCGTGCGGTACGCGGCCAGGGACGAGGGCATCAGGCAGTTCCTCGATATCGGTACCGGTATCCCGAGCGCGGACAACACCCACGAGGTCGCCCAGTCCGTCGCGGCCGAGTGCCGCGTGGTGTACGTGGACAACGACCCGATCGTGCTCACCCACGCCCGCGCCCTGCTGACCAGCGCCGCGGGTCCCACCGCCTACATCGACGCCGACCTGCGGGATACCCGGAAAATCCTCGAGACGGCCGAGCGCACGCTCGATTTCGCCCAGCCGATCGCCGTCATGCTGATCGCGATCATGCACTGCATCCCCGACGAGGACGATCCGCGTGAGATCGTCAGGACACTGCTTGACGCCGTGCCTTCCGGCAGCTTCCTCGCGCTGTCCCACCCAGCCATTGACCTCGAGCCAGAGAAGGCGGCCGCGGTCGCCGCGAGCCTCAACCAGATGATGGCCCAGAAGATCACCTTCCGCACCCACGAAGAGGTCTCCCGCTTCTTCGACGGCCTGGACCCGGTAGAGCCGGGAGTGGTGCGGATACCCCAGTGGCGGCCCGACTCGCAGCTGCGCGCCGCCACTCCAACGATCATGTGGGGCGGCGTCGGCCGGAAGCCGTAGCCGCCTGAACCCGTAGCGGATGGTCGTTCACGCCAGCCGGCCGGGAATGGAAGCCAGCCGGCGGGTGATGCTCAACGCCGTCGTGTGCACCGCGGGTCCCACCCTGCGGAGGTTTACCTTGCCCGCCCACCCGCAGGCGGACACGGCCGCGATCGGCGTGCCGTGGCTGTCGCGGATCGCGGCGGCGGCGCAGACGATCCCGTGACCTGACTCCTCGTGGTCGTAGGCGATCCCTGCCGCGGCAATGCGTCTGAGCTGCCTGCGCAGCTGCTGCTCCGACGTGATGGTGCGTGGACCGACAGGCACGAGGCCGGCCTCGATGCCGCGCCCTGCCACGGTCTCGGGCGCGGCCGCGAGGAGCGCCTTGCCGACGCCGGTGGCATGGGCGGGCAATCGCCCGCCGACTCTCGAGGGCAGCCTGGGGGCGTTGTGGTTTCGCAGGATCTCGATGTAGACGACCTCGGAGCCGTCGAGGATCGCGAGATGGATGGTCTGGCCGGTGGCTTCCCGAAGATCGGCCATGAACGGCAGCGCGACCTCGCGGACGGAGCGGCGCCGTGACGCGTGCTCGCCCCATTCGAACAGGCGCAGGCCGAGTCCGACCCTGACGCCGTCGCGTTCGAGAAATCCGTGCTCAGTCATGTCCCTGACCAGCCGTGACACGGTGGCCTTCGGGAGATCGGTGCGGCGGGCGAGCTCGTTGACGCCGAGGTAGGTGTCCTCGGGGCCGAAGGCGGCCATCAGCGAGGCGATGCGGCGGATGACGGACGTCGGCTCACCCGCGGGCGCCGGAGTGTTCCGCTCTGCGGGACTCACGGCTTGAAGTGTGCCCGCGGGAAGGGCACTGTGCAAGATGACAGTCCAGCGACCCCAGGTTTGCGAAGGCCGGCCCATGACCGAGATCGACGTGGTTTCCGCCGCGAAATCCCTGCTGGCCGCGTACGACGATCGTGTCGCCATCGCGCCGCTGACCGAGACCTATCCCGGGCTGACCGTGCGGGACGCGTATGCGATCCAGCTGCAGCAGGTCCGCACCTGGACCGACCAGGGGCGCCGCGTCCGGGGGCACAAGGTCGGGCTCACCTCGGCGGTGATGCAACGCCAGTTCGGGGTCGGCCAGCCCGATTACGGGCACCTGACCGACGACATGTTCTATCTGGAGTCACTGCCGATCCCCGTCGACCGCTTCATCAGCCCCAGGGTCGAGCCGGAGACCGCGTTCGTCTTGAAGGCAGCTCTTGCCGGGCCGGGGGTGAACGTCGCCGACGCGATTACGGCGGTGGACTACGTGCTCCCCGCCCTGGAGATCATCGACTCACGTATCCGCGACTGGAAGATCACCCTGGCGGACACGATCGCCGACAACGCGTCATCCGGAGGCGTGGTGCTCGGTTCGGCGCCCACTCCGCTGACGGAACTGGATCTCCGTCTCGTCGGGTGCGTGGTCTGGCAGGCCGGACAGGTCGTGGGCACAGGAGCGGGCGCCGCCGCGCTCGGCTCGCCGCTGAACGCCCTGGTCTGGCTGGCCAACACGCTCGGCCCGCTTGGCGTCACCCTCGAGCCGGGCTCGGTCATCCTGCCCGGCTCGATCACCGCGGCCATCCCGGTCGTCGCCGGTGATTCGGTGACCGCGACCTTCGCCGGCCTCGGCAGCGTCACCGCCCGCTTCTCCGCCACGAATCCCGCCTAAGGACGCCCCTATGACCACCGCTGCCATCGTCGGGCCCGGCAACATCGGCACCGACCTTCTCGTCAAGCTCCAGCGCGCCGGCGACATCGACGTGCGGTACATGGTCGGGGTCGATCCCGCTTCCGACGGGCTCACCCGAGCGCGCGAGCTCGGCGTGCACGCCAGTGCCGGCGGGGTCGACTGGCTGCTCGCGCGGCCCGAGCTTCCCGACTTCGTGTTCGAGGCAACCTCGGCCAGCGCCCACCTGGCCAATGCCCCCCGCTACGCCGAGGCGGGAATCACCGCGATCGACCTCACCCCGGCCGCGGTCGGCCCGTTCCTGTGCCCGGTGGTCAACCTCGGCGAGAACGCGCATGCGGACAACGTCAACATGATCACCTGTGGCGGCCAGGCCACCATTCCGATCGTCCACGCCGTCGCGCGGGTCACCGAGGTTCCCTACGCCGAGATCGTCGCCTCGATCTCGTCGCAGTCCGCCGGACCAGGAACGCGCGCGAACATCGACGAGTTCACCGTGACCACCGCACGCGGGCTGGAAACCGTCGGCGGCGCTCAGCGGGGCAAGGCGATCATCATCCTGAACCCGGTCCAGCCGCCGATGATCATGCGGGACACCGTGTACTGCGCGATCTCACCCGACGCCGGCCGCGACGCGATCGCGGAGTCCATCCACCGCATGGTGGCCGACGTCCAGCAGTACGTGCCCGGGTACGCCCTCAAGGCCGATCCGCAGTTCGACGACCCGGCACCTGGGTGGAACGGCCTCGCGCGGGTCGCGATCTTGCTCGAGGTTCGCGGGAATGGTGACTACCTCCCGGAATGGGCGGGCAACCTCGACATCATGACCGCCGCCGCGGTAAGGGTCGGCCTGCTGCTGAGCGAGACAAGGAAGGTGGCGGCCCGATGACCACCGGCCTGGCCCCGGTCCGGCTGACCGACACGACGCTGCGCGACGGCAGCCACGCCGTCGCGCATCAGTTCACCGGGGCACAGGTGAGGGACATCGTCGCGGGGCTGGACGCCGCGGGGATCGCCGTCATCGAGGTGACCCACGGCGACGGGCTCGCCGGGTCGTCCTTCAACTACGGCTACAGCGGCACCGATGAGATCGAGCTCATCGAGACCGCGGTCCAGACGGCGACGCGGGCACGGATCGCCGTCCTGCTGCTGCCAGGTCTCGGCACCGTCGAAGACCTCAGCCGCGCGCGAGACGCGGGCGCGTCCGTGGCGCGCATCGCCACCCACTGCACCGAGGCCGACGTGTCGGTCCAGCACTTCGGGGCGGCCCGCCGGCTCGGCATGGAGACCGTCGGGTTCCTCATGCTGGCCCACCGCACCACCCCCGGGAACCTCGCGGAGCAGGCCCGCATCATGGCCGACGCGGGATGCCAGTGCGTCTATGTCGTGGACTCCGCGGGCGCGCTGCTTCCCGACGGCGTCGCGGACCGGGTATCCGCGCTTGTCAGCGAGCTTGGCGCGGACGCACAGGTGGGCGTGCACGCCCACCAGAACCTCCTCCTCGGCGTCGCCAACTCGCTGGCCGGCTATCAGGCCGGGGCGCGCCAGGTCGACGGGACGCTGTGCGCACTCGGCGCCGGCGCCGGCAACGCGCCGACCGAGATCCTCGTCACCGCCTTCGAGCGGCTGGGCGTGCCCACCGGCGTCGACCCCGACGCGGTTCTCGCTGTCGCCGAGGAGGTACTCAAGCCGATCGCGGCGCGGCTGCCGGTCACCGACCGCAACGCGATCATCCAGGGCAGGTACGGCGTGTACAACTCGTTCCTGCTGCACGCCGAGCGTGCCGCGGCGCGCTACGGGGTGCCCGCCCACCAGATACTCAAGCGCGTCGGCGAGGCCGGTTACGTCGGGGGACAGGAAGACATGATCATCGACGTCGCCATTCAGCTCGCGGCGGGCCAGCTCGAGCCGGGCAGGGCGGGGGCCACCGCGTGACCACGTCACCTCCGTCACTGCTGCGGAGCCCGTTCGGAATATGACTAGGGAAACCGCGGCAGGACGTCATGACCAGCCTTGGCCGCGTCAGGTCCGGTCGGCGTCAGGCCCTGCCGGTGTGTTCCAGTGCCCTGCGAGCGCCGGGCCGAGCTGGTCAGCGTACTGGTCGAAGACGGCCGCGAGGGGCCCGATGCCGCCGCCGCCGCTGGTCCGCCAGGCGCGGGTGGCCCTGAAGACCAGCGCCCCGAACACGGTTGCAAGCACGCGGGGCCGCAGGTCGGTGCCCGGGTCCACGTTTTCCCGCTCGGCGAGCGCGCGGGTGGTCTGGTCATCGCTGTGCACATAGCGCAGCTGCGCGGCGAGCAGGGAGGGCGTCCCGCAAGTCAGCCAGCCGCGCACACCTGACACCCCAGAAGAACGAGCACAGCCCCCCGGCAGCTTGCCGTATTCTCACCCGGCCTGGACACGCTGCCGCCACGGGGGACAGGTCAGCTCGTCCATTTCAGCGGGAGCTGCGGCAGTAAGCGGATGGTGTGGCTGGCTGACCAGGCGAGCTGGCGCTCGCCTACGGCTAGCGCGAGGTTGGGCAGCCTGTGCAGGAGGGCGCCGAGCGCGGTGTCCAGTTCCAGGCGCATCAGGTACGCGCCGAGGCAATGGTGGATGCCGCGGCCGAACGACAGGTGGTTGTTGGGATCGCGGCTGAGGTCAAGGCGGTGCGGGTCATCGAAGACGGCATCGTCACGGTTGGCCAGGCCGAACGCGACAGCCGCGGTCTGGCCGGGTGTCATGCGCCGGCTCCCGATGTCGACCGGGGCGCTGGCCATGCGCGGCATGCCGAGGGTGATAGAGGGACTCCAGCGCAATAATTCCTCCACGGCGGGCGCGAGGACGCGCGGATCGCCGGCGAGCAGCCGTAGCTGGCCTGGATGGCACAGCAGGCTGAGCACGGCGCTGGTGATCTGCGCGCTGGCCAGGAGGTGGCCGTCGAAGAACAGCGACGAGGCGAGACCGGTCAGCTCGCCGCCGGTGAGCGGGGCGTGCTCCCGCATGGCGAGCAACTCGGCTAAGATCCCGTCGCCGCCGTGGCGGCGAATATCGTTCAGGGCTTCGGTGACCCCCCTGTGCAGCGCGACCTCGGCGTTGTACGTCTCCTGTGCGGTCATGCCCGGCCGGCCGGAACGGGCCAGCGAGAGGGCGCGGATCGTCTCGCGGGCCCGGACGGGCACGCCGAGCAGGTCACAGTGCACGGCGAAGGCGAACGGGGCAGAGAAGGAGCTGACCAGATCCGCCGGCGGACCGGCCGCTACCATGGCGTCGATCAGGTCCGCGGCCCGCCGCTGGATACGCGCGCGTAACTGCTGGACCGCCCGCGGCGAGAACATCCTGCTCACCACGCCGCGGACGAACGTGTGCCGAGGCGGGTCGAGCTCGGTGACCGACATCGCCGACGCGGGACCGACCCGCTGCTGGCCGGCCGCCGCTGCCCGGCTCCACCGCGGGTCCGTGAGGAACACGCGGGCCTGCTCATGCGCGGTTACCAATAACACGGTCCTGCCGTCCGGCAGGACCGCGGCGCCCGGCGGGAGTGCCATGTCCGGCTCGATCGGCCCGGTGAGCATGGCAGGATGCCGCGCCTGCACGAAGGAGAGCCCGCCGATGCCTGTCGTCACCAACACCGCGCATCGCCTCCTCGCGGACCTGGCGCCGCTCCTGGCGCGCTCGGGAAGGGCCGTTTCCTCAGCCTACGGGCACGACGGGCGGAAGGGCACAGGTCGGCCTGGGTGAGGCACCAGCGGTGACCGCAGCGGTAGCGCTGAGATCACCGCTCGGTGCCCTCCGGCCACTGGGTCAGGCCGGACTCGGCCGAGAAGAGGGCCGGGGCGCCGCCGGTGTGCCAGAACACGACCGGGCCGCCGAACGTCTCCTCGCACACCGCATGCAGGGCCTTCGCTGTGTACACGGGGTCGGCCATGACGCCCTCGGTCCTGGCGAGCAGCCGCAGCGCGCGGTCCCCTCCCTCGGACGGAATCGCGTAGCCCGCGCCCAGGTAGCCGTCGAGGACGTGCGGCCCTGCCGCCGGGCCGGGGACGCCGAGCAGTTCGGCGGTGCCGCGGATGAGCCGGCTCACCTCATCGGCGAGCGATCCGGTGATCTTGGCGACGTCGACGCCGACGATGCGTACGTCGTCCCCGGCCAGGTACCTGCCCAGCTCCAGGCCCGCCTGGGTTCCCGCCGAGGAGGACGCGTGCACGATGGCGGCCGGCCGCAGCCCGGCCGCCTGGCACTGTGCCCGCAGCTCCAGGTACGCCGCCGCGAACGCTGCGGCGCCCAGCGGGACGCTCCCTCCGACCGGCATCAGGTAGGGGCTGGCGCCGCGCGCACTGGCCGCGGCCGCCACCGCGCGGGTGGACGCGTCGAGCCCGGCCCAGTCACTCGTGCCCGCGAAGTGCAGCCGGGCGCCGAGAATGACGTCGAGCACGAGGTTGCCGCTCGGGCTAGCGGGGGGCCGGCCACCGAGCACGAGCTCGCAGCCCATCCCGAGCATGGCGGCGACGGCCGCGACGGTGCGAGCATGGTTCGACTGCGCGGCACCGACGCTGACCAGCATGTCCGCGCCCTGGCGCCGGGCATCGGCGGCGAGCAGCTCGAGTTTGCGGATCTTGTTGCCGCCGAGGCCCACGCCGGTGAGATCGTCGCGCTTCAGCCACACATCCTTGCCGAGCGCCGCGGACAGCCGTGGCGCGGGGTGCATCGGCGTGGGGAGAAGGGCGAGCCGCTCGCGGCCGTTCATGAGATCGGCCAGGACGTGCCCATCGCGGGCCAACTGCGGGCCGTACCGCTCCAGCCAGGTCACCGTGCTCGCTCCTCCTCTAGCCGCGCGCAGCGGCCGCTCTTGTCGACAGTCAACACGCTGTAACGGCTAGGCCGGGAACCCGTCCGACAGGATGGGCTGACACGGGAGGGAAGCCTCACGCGGGTACTGGTGGCTGAGGATGAACCGATGCTGGCGTTCCCTTTAAAAGAACTCAAAGATTTAGCCTAACGGGAGCGCCGTGGCAGCCTTGCGCAACGCGCGCATCGAAGGTACCGGAGCACAGGCAGCCGCCGCTAGCAGGGACATGCCGTGGAGCGAGCGCACCCTCGTCACGGCCGACGACGACCGCCTCTTACGTTACCGCTTCACGTATGGCGCCGTCGCGGGACTGCTAGTGTCAGAGAACGCCCAGCACGCCAGGCTGCCCCTTTCCAGTAACGTGACAATCACATAGATACCGAGCCCGAAACGGAGGATCGAAATGCTGGCCAAGACAGCACATCAGATACAGCAACAGGAAGATGACCAGTTACTTCCGGCTGACGCTGTTTCATTCCTGGAGCTGGAAATCACTAGCTTCTGCCAGCTTAAATGTACCCATTGCTATTCCGAGAGCGGCCCGCATGGTGGCCGTGGGACAATGACCACTCCAGACTGGGAACGGGTTATCGATCAGGCGGCAACGCTGGGAATAGGGGCGGTTCAGTTCATCGGCGGGGAACCCGCCCTGGATCCTGATCTCCCCCGGCTTATTCGCTATGCGCTCCGTGCGGGCCTGAAAGTGGATGTGTACACCAACCTTGTCCATGTCACCCCGGAACTGTTTGAGCTATTCAGCGACCCCGGTGTCTCGCTTGGCACGTCGTGGTATTCCGCCGACCCGGACAAGCACGCCGAGGTGACGGGCAGCCGTGCCAGCTACGCGCGGACCAAGGCCAACATCATCGAGGCGGTACGGCGCGGCATACCGGTACGAGCCGGGATCGTGGAGGTTGTCGCGGGCCAGGACATCGCACAGGCGGAGGCTGAGCTGCGCGCCATGGGCGTAACCAGCATGCATGCGGATCGTGCCCGGGGTATCGGGCGCGCTGCCGGCGGCCGTGAGCCGGTCATCTCGGAACTGTGCGGGCGGTGCGGGCGCGGACGGGCCGCGATCGGGCTGGATGGCCAGGTCACCCCGTGCGTACTGGGACGTTTCCTGGTGACGGGTAACGTCCGGGAGGATCACCTCGGTGACATCCTGGGCGGGGAGCGCTGGCGGCAGATCGTGGCCTCGGTCCCGCCGGCGGGTGCCTGCGTGTCCTGCCAGCCCGCCGACAGTAACGACTGCGATCCCTCCCGGAAGCCCTGATGGACTGGAAACCTCACGCTGACCGGCTCGCCAGCGTGGTTACCCCCGTGGTGTCACGGTGGCGGCCAGCGATCGCCGCCGTCCCCCGGCACCTGTTCGCCCCTCGCTGGTGGACCTGGGCGGCACCTGGCGCGGGCTTCTACATCGATACCTGGGAGCTGCGCGACGGCCCCGCCGACCCAGCCGGATGGATGCACGCCGCATACAGTGACCGGTCGATGGTGACCCAGGTCGGCCCGCTGCACGCCGACCACGCCCAGCCAGGCGACCAGCCGACCGCGCTGCCCACATCCTCGGCCACCCTCCCCGGGCTGATCGTCCAGATGTTCCGCCACGCTCACCTGTTCGACGGTGCTGACGTCCTTGACGTCGGCACGGGATCCGGCTACGGCTGCGCCGTCCTGACCACCCGGCTCGGGGAACAGCACGTTACCAGCGCTGATGTTGACGAATACCTGACCAAGGCCGCCAGTGAGCGCCTGGACGGCATCGGGCTTCATCCCGCCCTGATGACCTGTGATGCCACCGGCCCGCTCCCGGGGACGTACGACCGGATCGTGGCCACCGTGGCCGTCCGGCCCATCCCGGCAAGCTGGCTGGCCGCCCTGCGGCCGGGCGGGCGGCTGGTCACCTCTATCACGGGCACCAGCCTGATCGTCACCGCCGGCAAGACGCCCGATGGCGGTGCGGCCGGGCGCACCGAATGGGACCGGGCCGGGTTCATGGACACGCGGTCCGGCCCGGACTACCCGCCCGGCCTGCTGGAGCAGTTCGCCGCCGTCCGCGACGCCGAAGGGGAGTCCGTCACCACCGGCCGCTACCCGGTGGTGAAGGTCACCGAAGCGTGGGAGCTGTACTCCACGCTCGGCGTCACCGCGCCCGGCATCCAGCACCATTACACCGAATCAGGCGACGGTCAGCGAACCGCCTGGATGCTGCATCCCGACGGGTCATGGGCACGCGCCGCCGGCAACGGCGATGACCCGCCCGCCGTGCACCAGGGCGGGCCGCGCCGCCTGTGGGACATCCTTGATGAGATCCGCCGTACCTGGCTTCGTGACGGTTCCCTGCCTGCCTACGGTGCCAGGGTCACCATCACCCCAGACGGCACCATCCAGCTCAAGCGCGGGCGCTGGCAGGCAAGCATCCCGCAGCCCGGCTGACGCAGCCTGGCGACGGGGAGCCCGCGGTCAGTGATACGACCTCGTCACCTCCGCGTCTCGCTCGAGCCACTCGCCGAGGTGTGCCCGGAGACCACTGACGGCCACATCCATACCCATGCTGTACACTCTGGCTATCGTCGATCTGTACAAGGCCCGTGGCGGCCTGCGCAAACGTGCGCCCGGCGTTCGCCCTGTGTGTCACCGTCACCGCGCTCCCGTTCGGTATCTGCTGTTGCTTTCGCGTGGCTTGGGCTGACGTGGGCATTCTGGGAGACGTCCCCGGATAACCTGGCTGCGGCTGCGCATCGCCTCGCCCGCCAGGCGGCCTCGGCTTCGCCCATCGGGGTGGACGGGGGGCCCTTGACGAACGGCCAGATCTCCTCGGCGATAGCCCGCCAGTCGGCGGTGGCGGACAGCTCGCCGAGCAGCGCGAACAAGCCGAGGTTGATGCGCTGGAGGATCACGTACGACTGTGGCACGCTCATGTACCTGGCCACCGGGTTGCGCACGTCGAAGAAACGGCGCACGACCGCGGACGCGTATTCCCCGGTGATCGTCAGGGTCCCCGGCCTGCGGATGGTCTCGTAGAAGACGCCCAGGTGGCTGACGACAGTCTCAGTGCTCAGCGGCGCGTTCGGGAGCAGGAAACCGGCGTCCTCAAGGCCGCCGCGGAAGCCTTGAGGATCATTGTCGACGCACAGCTTGCGGGCCATCTGCATGAGCGGCCGCAGCTCGGCCGCGGTGAAGTGCTTGACCAGCCCGAAATCAAGGAAGGTGACCCGCCCGCCGCCGTGGAACAGGTAGTTGCCGGGATGCGGGTCGCCGTTGAACGCCTGGACCTCGTACAGGCTCCTGAAGACAAAGCGGTAGATCGTCTCGGCCGCCAGATCGCGTTCGGCCTGAGGCCAGCCGGCCAGCTCAGCGAAACGAGCCCCGCCGGACAGCTCGCTGGTCACAACCCGCCGGGTCGACAGCTCGCTGATAATCCCTGGGACGTGGATCGTGGGATGACCCTCGTAGTAGGCCGCCATGAGCCGCTGGTTGTCAGCCTCACGGCGGTAATCAAGCTCCTCACGGACGCGATCACTAAGCTCGGCGAGCAGCGCGTCAACATCCTGGCCCGGCGCGGTGACGCGCAGCATCCGGCGCAGCAGCGCGACGTTGCCAAGATCTGCCGCCATGGTCTCCGCGATGCCCGGATACTGTACTTTCACCGCGACCGCGCGCCCGTCGAGCGTGATCGCGCGGTGTACCTGCCCGATCGACGCGGCGGCGACGGGATCCGGATCCCACCTGCCGAAGGCCCGTTCGGGCGGCATGCCTAGCTCTTCCTCGACGACGCGGGCGGCCAGCCCGGCGCTCATCGGCGGGACGCTGTCCTGCAGGCGGCTGAGCGTCCGGCGGACCCCTGGCGACAGGCCGTCGTCGATGTAGCTGGCCATCTGGCCGATTTTCATCAGGACGCCCTTCATCGCGCCCAGGGTCGCCACGACGTCCTCGGCGGTCTGCAGGGCAAGGTCGTCGCGCAGCCGCTCCCTGTTCTCGCCGGCGGTGGTGAACAGCAGCGGCGCGCTGCCGGCATAGCGCATTCCGCCGCGCACGGCGAGCCCGGCGGCCGCCAGCCCGCGATCGAACCGCAGCCGCCCGAGCCGGCGGCGCACCATGATCAGGGCCAGGGCCGCGCCCGCACCGCCGATCATCAGCCCGGCAAGGCCCCTCTTCATGAATGCTGTCTTCACGCGCGCTGTCTTCATGCGCGCTGCGCGGCGCGTGTCCGCAGGGTGATCTGCTGCCGCGCCTCGAGCACGCCAGGCTCGCCGAGGAAGACCGCGTCGAGGACGCCGAGCGCCTGCCTGATCTCCGTCTGGCGGCCAGGGGTCAGGGGTGGCGCGGCAGGGTAGCCGTACATTTCCCGCGCCCACTCCGGCAGCGCGACGATCGCGCCCTCCCTGACGTCCTGCCAGATCTCGGCGATGTCGTCGTCCAGGCCAGGCGGGTCGAGCAGGTAGGCCATCGACTCCCGCGCCGCGGGCGTGGCGCGCAGCTCGGGCCGGACAGCCGAGATGTATCGCTGGAGTTCCGCGACGCTCGACGGGACCAGGGCGCCTGGCACGCCGACGAGCTCGGCCGCGACCACCATCTCCGCGACATAGCGGTCGCCGTCCTCGGGTGACAGCGGCGTCCCGAACAGCCGGCCGGCAACGATGGCGGACTCGACAAGAGCGACGTGCACCCACAGCAGCAGCGCGGGATCGCCGGCCGCGTACGGGCGGCCGGTAACCGCGTCCACGCCACGGACATGATCATGGATCCGGCGCACCCTGGCCGCGGCCTGCTCCGCCGCTGCCCGTTCGCCGAAGCTGATCGTGGTGACATACGCCGAGGTGGCGGCCAGCCTGCCGACGGGATCCAGGCGCCAGCCGCTGTGCTGATCGACGCCGGCCATCGCGAGCGGATGCAGCGCCTGCATCAGCACGGACCGCAGCCCCGCGACCGGCGTCGCCAGATCGGTGCTCACCCGCCACGTGACGCTAGCCGGCCCGAAGAGGCCGTCGTCCGCGGCGTGTTCCGGCACGCCGGACACATAGGCCGCCGCCGAGCGCGCGACCAGGCCCGCCGCGGCAGCGTATGCGTCCGCCGTCACAGGAACACCCGCGGCGCGGCGTCACGGCGCGCAGCACGGCAGCCCAGGCTGCCCGCAACACAAAAACCCATACCAGACAAACTACCCACTCCCGCCGCACCGTTTCCGAGCGCTCCGGGTATCCGGCGGATCTGGACGCTGATGAAGTGGCCTCCGGCGAAGCCGGCGGCGTTACCGTCCGGTGACGCCGTCGATGCTCTCCCTGAGCAGGTCGGCGTGACCGTTGTGGCGTGCGTACTCGTAGATCACGTGCACATACATCATGCGCACGGAGAATGCCTCGCCGCGTACGTCGAAGGTGTCGCCGAAGTCCAGGCCCCTGACGGCTTCATCGGCGAGGAGCCATTCGGCCTGCAGGCGCTCGATGTCGGCCCTGGCCTCCGTCGCCTCGGCATCGTCGAAGTCGGCGTCCTTGCCGCGGGACGGATCGTACATAGGCTCGACGGGCTGTCCCGCCGCACGCTGCCGGAACCAGATCCGCTCGACCTTGGCCAGATGCCGGACCAGGCCGAGCAGGGACAGACTCGACGACGGGACTGGCCGGGCGGCCAGCTGCTCGCCGGTCAGGCCCGCGCAGATGTTCAGCAAGGTGGCGCGCTGCCAGCTGAGGAAGCCCTCCAGGATCGGCCGGTCCTCACCCGTGAGCGGCCCGTCAACCGGGCCCGGAGCCGGTGCAGTCCACGTCATCCGCCCAGCATGACAGGGCCCCTCGCCGGTCCCATCGCGAAGGATGACTTTTTATATTCCGAACGGGAGCGTGATGACAGTCCCGCGACCGTCATCACGCTCCCGTTCGGAATAAGGATCTTTCTCTGGGTCATTGCGAATATCCGCCTCCGCCCGACGGGGATCCCTGGCGGCGAGCCACGCATCATTGCATCATGATGAGGTGAAGTTATACTCCTAGCATGCGGACTACGATCGACCTCCCGGAAGACCTGCACGCTCAGGCGGTCGCGATCGCCAGGGATACCCATCAGTCGCTGAGTCAGGCCGTTGCCGGGCTGATCCGCCGGGGACTTGGCTCGGGCAGCGCAGGCGAGATAGCGAGAAGCGCCCGCACCGGCCTCCCTGTCGCGCACCTCGGCAGGACGATCACTAGCGAGGACGTGCGGCGGCTAGAGGACGACGATCAGTGACCGTCCTCCTCGACGCGAACGCGCTCATTGCCCTGCTCGTCGACGATCATGTTCACCATGGTGCCGCCGAGAACTGGTTCGTCGGCATGAGCGGCAATTTCGCGACCTGTCCGATCACTCAGGGCAGCCTGATACGACTGCTCATCCGCGAAGGCCAGTCGGTCAGCGCGGCACGAGAGGTCCTCAGTGGCGCCTCCGCCGATCCGCGGCATGAATTCTGGCCCGACGATGTCCCGTACACCGATGTGCCCACCCAGGGAATCGTCGGTCACCGTCAGGTGACCGACGCTTACCTGGCACAGCTCGCGCGGGCACACGGGTCCCGCCTCGCTACGCTCGATCAGGCGCTGGCCAGGCTTCACCACGACGTAGCCGACCTCGTCCCGGATAGCTAAACAGTCGAAGGGCTCGCCGAGGGCGGGCAAGCTCGCTGGTCACCCCCGGCGGCGAGCTCGCGGCTCCGGGAGCCAGGTCGAATGGTCAGCGCGGTCGCTCCGCCGCGCGGAGCTGGTGCAGTGTCCAGCCCCGGCCCGCCGGGTCGAGCGGCCGGGTCAGCGTGGTGAAGATCTCCGCGGCACGCCGGTAAGATATCCGGGCCTGGCCGGTCACCGGGCAGGCATCGGCCGACGCGGCCTGCGCCGGTGCCTTGCGGCGCCGGGGCCTGGGGTGCGATCCTGGCCTGCTACGGCGGCGGCGCGATCCTCGGTGGCCTGCTCGCGCTGGGCCGCCGACCCCGGCGCCCGCTGCTGGTCAGCACCCTGACCTCGCTCGGCTTTCCGCTCCCGCCGCTCGCGCTGGCCCTGCACCTGCCGGCGGCGGCGGTGGCAGCCGGCGCGCTGCTGGCCGGGCTGGGCTGGGCCGTGGGCAGCGCGTTCTCGACCACCGTGATCCAGCAGCAAGTGCCCGCTGAGGCACTGTCCCGGGTCGGCTCGTTCAACATGGTCGGCGCGTTCGCGTTCGGACCCGTCGCGTTCGCCGCGGCCGGCCCCGCGGCCGCCGCCTTCGGTGCCCGCGCCGTGCTCGGCTTCGGCGCCGGGTGGGCCGCCTTCGGTACCCTCGTCGTCCTCGCCGCCCCCTCCATTCGCAGCCTGACCTGGCAAGACACCCCCCCGCCAGCCGCCGGCTCAGTCACCCTCACCACCGGCACCCCGGGCACCCCCACGCCCGGCCCTCCTGCCACCACCGGCACCCAGCCGTCCTGACCTGCCACCATGTATCCGTTGCCCGGGCGTCTGCTTCGATGCCGTTCGTCCCTGGGCATGCACACGTCCATCACGATCAGTCTGGGGCGAGCTGCCGTGCCCGGGCCAGCGCCTGGCGGGGAGCGGGGGAACTGCCGATGGTCATCGACCGCGACCATCCGCAATGAGCAGAGATGAACGCCGAGCAGCAGGAACGCGCCGACGATTCGGCGCCGGATAGCCTGGCTGGCGTCGGCACGCTGGTACCCCTCCAACCGTTTTGGCCGGAGGGTACCTATGTCTCACGTCAGGCACGGGGCTCTAGTCAGCTGGGCGCAAACTGGCCATGCAGTAGTTGCCGGAGCAGCCGCTTTATCGTTGCCAGCTCAGCCATCACGGCGGCGTGACAGGCGTCAGCCATGGCGACGAGCTGTCGCGGTATGGAGCCGCTCGGCGAGCATGACGCGATGAAGGCTCAGCAGTGGAGACCCTGCGCCATCTGGTGTTCGTGCACGACTCGTGGTTCCGCCGCTGCTGCCTGGGGTCGGCCGAGCCGTTCACCGCGATAGGGCTGGCGTGCGAGTTTGTCCCTGACCAGGAGGAGCAGGGCCTGGATCGGGCGGCGGCCCCGAGCCTGGACGAGGTGCTGGCCGTGCGCGACGTGCAGGGCGCCGAGCTGGGGCGCTGGCTGTCGGCCGTGACGCCCGATGAGCTGTCGGCGCCCGCGCCAGTGCCGGCGGGCCGGGGCTGGCCGCCGTACGCCAGGGGGAAGTCGGTGCTCGAGTGCGTGCACGTGGTGCTGGACGAGGAGTGGGCGCACCACGGTTTCTGCGTGCGCGACCTCGATCTGCTCGGGTGCCCTCGCCCAATGCCGTGTCGTAACCGGGGCGCACTTGCCGACAGGTCGACCCACCGGAGTGCCATCGACAGCCCGGAATCAGGTCTGTCTGCACGTCTGAGCGGGCCGAGCCAGACTGCCTGCGCGCCCCGCGACCCCCCAAATGCCGGGTCGCTGGTAGGACTTGGTTCGATCCGCTGCTCCCTGTATCCCTCACGGTCATAGAACGCTCCGGCGCGCTCGTTGGCGGCAAAATGTTCGATATACAACCGGTCAACATCGGGCGGCAGCTGCCTGATGAGGGCATCGAGAAGCTGCGGGCCGAGCCCACGGCCTCGATGATCGGGGTGAATGTAGAGCTTGTACACCACGTGGTCGGCAGGTGCCGAGGTCAGGCGGACCGAGGCAGTGCCCGGCCCGTCAGCGGTCGGTGGCGGCACGAGGCCGCCGGGCAGCGTGACGCGGTCAGTCGCACGCGATAAACCCGGTGACGCCGGTAGTGATCCCCGCGATGATGGCCAACGTGGAGGAGGTCGAGGTCGTCATCGCCCATCACGAGCGCGCGACCCTGCGCGTCGGCGACGTATTCCTGAAGATCGACGCTGATCAGACCCGTACCGACGTCGAGGTCGAGGCGATGGCTATGGCGCCGGTCCCGACCCCGGAGATCCTATGGCGGAAGCCGCCCGCGCTCGCGCTCGCCGCCCTCCCGGGGACGGCACTCGGCCACCTCGGCGAGCCATCTACCGCGCCGTCGGCCGCGTGGGCCGCGGCGGGTGCCGCCGCCCGGACGCTGCACGACGCGCCGCTGCCGCCATGGCCCGGCCGGAGCCTCGACGAGCTCGCATCGCGCCTCGACGGCGAATGCGAGTGGCTCGTCGCCAACGACGTCCTTCCCGCCGACCTGGTCACACGCAACCGCCAGCTCGCCGAGACTGCGCTCCGGCCGTGGACACCGGTGTTCATCCACGGCGACCTGCAGGTCGACCACGTCTTCGTCGACGGTGACGAGGTCACCGGCGTCGTCGACTGGTCCGAGGCGTCCCAGGGCGACGCGCTCTTCGACGTCGCCATCCTCACGCTCGGACACGAGGAGCACCTTGGCGACGTCGTCGCCGGCTATGGCACCGACGTCGACCGCGACCTCATCCGCGCATGGTGGGCGATGCGATGCCTGACTAACGTCCGCTGGCTGGCCGAGCACGGCTACGGCTCGCCCGAGGAGTTCCCCGAGGTCGCCGTGCTGCGATCACGGCCGTGAGGCTGCACAAGCCCGCCGGCCACCGGTGCCCGTTCTGCTGCGATCGCCGGATTCGGGTCGGAGCAGGCGTTGCCGTCGGACCTGGGCAAGCGAGAGCCCGAGTTCCTTCAGCGCAATGATCCGGCTAATCTGTCCCAGCCGGGCTGCCGAGTAGCCGCGGTACCCCGTGTCCGGATCGACCGTCGCGGGCCGCAGCAGCCCGATCTTGTCGTAGTGCCGGAGCGTGCGAACCGACACCCCACCGAGCCGCGCGAACTCGCCGATGCTGAACATGGCACGAGCATGCACCCCTCACCCTGCGAGAGAGTCAAGACCATTCCGCGCATGAACCCAAACCCGCACCGCGATCTTGATGCAGACCCGGCCCGGCCGCGCCTCCCGTGCAGGGCGCCAGGCCGCATCCAGACACCCGCCCTATCGGCATCCAGGCGATGGTCGAGCGCGCAGGAGGCCAGGCCGAATATTCATGCATCGCCAACACTGGGTGTGATCGCTTCTGCCGCGAGTAGCGCTGCCGTACGCAGCTAGCTGAGGCAGAGCCGTACGAAGCCGCAGTGCCCAGGACCGCGCCCGCGGCGACGGTCAGGAGATCGCGGCCTTTACCAGCTCTATGACCCTTTTCTCCACTACGGGGCTCCACGTCTTAAGTGCGTACGACACTGGCCACATGTCGCCGTCGTCGAGGTTCGCCGCCTCCTGGAAGCCCAGGGTCGAGTAGCGGTAGTTGAACTTGCCAGCGTCCTGGAAGAAGACCACGACCTTGCCGTCCGCGTTCGCGTAGGCGGCCATCCCGTACCAGGTCTTCGGCGACAACCGGGGGGCGGCTGCGGTCACCGTCACATGCACGCGCTCGGCGAGCGCGCGATCCTCCGGCGTCATTCCTGCGATCCTGTCGAGGACCGCCTGCAGGCCGTCGGCCTTCTTGGCGCCCTTCTTGCCCTCGGCGCGCAGCTCGGCGGCGCGCTCCTTCATCGCGGCGCGCTCCTCGGCGCTGAAGCCGCCGGACTCGGCGCTGGCATTCTTCCCAGGCATTCGCGGGCTTCCCTTCTTGACGCGCAGGGGCCCGGCGTCATGCCGGCCCTCCATCGAAAGGCTAGGGTTTGGCCACACCGTGGCGCTTCTCGATTCCTGATCGGATCGGCGGCCCAGCCGATGCGCTCAAGTGGCGGCCTCCTTCACTTACGGAACGTCCGGATCTGCCGCGAGGCGCGCGTAGTACGTCTATCCCCAACCGGATAGCAAGTCACTGTAAGGTTACATTCCGTTACATCGCGCGGATCGGTAGAGGTGTATCGGGAGTTGGATCGAGGTGTGGTCCAGTTCTCGATCGAACTCATTCCGGGTCAGGCACAGTGGAGCAAGACCAGTGGCTGAACCTGGCGCGAAGCAACCGCTCGCGCCGACCGCCCGGGGCGCCGTCGCGCCACTGGCCGCACCTGGCGGCGTAATAGGTGCACGGTGCGACCAGCACCCCGTGCCCGGTGAGCACGCGGCAGATCGGCCCGACGCCAAGGCACCTGCCTGTCGGCTCGTGTCGCAGAAGCCCCTGGTGGTGGCGGTCTCGCGGTCAGTGTCGCTCACTCTATGGGCTGGCGGGCGATGGCGGACGGTTCCCGTCCGGCGAACAGCCAGCCCCCTGCCGCAGCGATAGCTGGGAGCCCGGCGAGGATGAGGATGAGGTCCAGCGCGGGCACGTGGCTAAGGCGTTCGCTGAGCTGGCTTCTGAAGTAGGCGAGGGCGGCAAGGTAGGCGACGGAGGCGCCGACTAGCGCGCCGAGCAGGCCGAGGCCTGCGGCGGTGGCTGCGGTGATGCTGCGCCGGGTCCTGCTGGTGGCCCCTGTGGCGGTGAGGATTCTCAGGTCCGCGGCGGTCTCGCTGCGGACCAGGCCGACGGTCAGCGCCAGTACGCCGAGGGCCAGGAGCATGCCTGCTGCGGTGGCCCAGGTATCGAGCTGGGACAGCGACGGGTTGTCGTTCTTGGTCTGGATGGTGAGCCCGAGCGCTTCGGCTCGCTGGCGGGTGCCGTTGATCTGGGCGGCGGTGAGCGGTTGCCGGGCCTGGATGAGCCAGGCTGCCGGGTAGGCGCGCAGCCGGTACTTGCGGACGGCGTAGGTGGTGAGGACGAGGTTCGGGTCCGCCAGGTCGGCCGGCAGCCCGGTCAGGGTCTGGATGGGCGGGTGGGCGGTGCAGCTGGCTGGCGGACACGCATTGCTGAACGTGCAGCCGAAGGGGAGCTGCAGGGCGGGTGCACCCGTGAGACCGGCGCGGGAGGTGAGCAGGACCGCAGCGGGTTCGACCTGGCTGGCCTTTATGCCGTAATGGGCGAGCAGCTCGGGGGTGGCCACGTAGGGCTGGCCGACGTCGGTGCCCCCGTCGGTGGTCTGGAGCAGCATCCCCGTTGCCGTCTCCAGGGTGAGCACGTTGCCGGTCTGGAGGGAGGTGGCGATGTCGCGCACGCCGGCCTGGTCGCGGCGCAGCGCGGTGGCTGTCGGGTGCTGCTCGCCGGAGGGGGCGCACAGGTCCTGGGTGAGCCCCCCGGCTGCGGCGCCGGAGGGCGTGTAGATGACGAGCTGGTTTGATGGCAGGTTCGGCCCGAAGTAGTCGACGGGGTTGGAGTAGCGGGCGGCGGCAAACAGGCAGATCAGCACCGCGATCAGGACGGTGACGCTGATCGCGGACAGGGCCGCGCCCGAGCGTGCCCGGTAGCGGGCCAGGCCACGGAGGGCGAGGCGGACGGCGACCGGTGCGCGGCGCCCCATGGCGGCCAGGGCGCTGATGCACGGCGGGCTGGCGAGCACGCTGCCCGCCGCGATCGCCACCAGCCCCCCGGCCAGGTGCAGCGTGTCGTTCAGGCCTGAGGCGCCCCAGCCGCCGGCGTAGGCGAGCAGGTAGGCGCCGGCCGCGAGGAGGAGAAGGCCCGGGATTGCCGTCCGGTGCGCTGGCCCGGGGCGGGGCGGTCGGCCGGAGAGGGCGGCGGCGACAGGGATCTGGGCTATGGCACGTGCGGGACGCCGGGCCGCCCGTATCGCAGTCAGGACGGCGAAGACCATGACGACGGCGATCACCCGCCACGGCAGGTTCAGCTCGTCGACGCGGTGACCGGCGCTGGCCTGCAGACGCGGCGCGTAGGCAAACCAGAGCAGCAAGCCGGTCACGACGCCGGCGAGCGTCGCGAGCGCCCCGACTACCGCGCCGCTGGCGGCCATGACAAGGCGGACATGGCGGTCGGTGGCGCCCAGGGCGCTGATCATGCCGAGCGCCCGGAGCCTGCGCTGTGCCAGCACCGTGAAGCCGGCTACTGCGATCATGCCCACGAACAGCAGCCCGAAGATCGCGAGGACGAGCACGATCACCGCCGGGCTGAACCCGCCCGATTCCGGCGGCGGCGTCTGCAGCGTCGCCTGCCGGGGGAGGGTGAAGGCGGCCACGCGTGAGGGCGTGGCGTCGAAAAGGATGGTGACGGAATCCGGGGCCGGGAGCTGCCCGTGGGCGACGAGGGCGAACTCATCACGCAGGTTGCCGGGGTTCTCCACCAGGCCAACGACCTGCCAGACGCGGCCAGCGGCATGCCAGTGCCCTCCGATGCCGGTGTCATAGAGGGAGGCCGCCTGCGGCGTCAGCGCGACCTGCCCTGCGGCAGCCGGGTAGCGGCCCGCGATCAGCGAGATCGTGGAGTGCCCGAACGGGCCGTTCGGGTCCTCGGCGCGAAGCCCGACCGGGCTCACTGAGCCCGTGGTGAGATTCTCCTCTTCCACTACCTGCACCGACGTGGCAGGCGGCGTACCGCGACGCGTCTTCCGGTGGGCGGCAGGTGCGGCGCTGATATGGGAGGTGATCGAGGCGATGTCGGCGGCGAGGTGCGGGTCGCTGCCGGGAAGGGTGATCGCGTACCGGGCGCCGCCGAAGGCGGCATCCGCTGGCGGCGGCGTGTTGGTGGCGATGCCCGCGCCGAGGATGGCTGCCGCCACCGCGACGGTGATCAGCGCGAGGACGATCAGCTGCTGGCGCCATTCCCGGCGGACCAGGCGCCAGGCCCAGCGGGCCATGGCGCGCCGGGCCGGAGCGCCGCCGCTGGGCGGCCGCCGTCGGGCGGCTGACTCAGGTGCTCTCGTGGTCATCGGTCCGCCTCCGGGCGCACGTCGCCTCCTGAAAGCTGATCCGGGTAATGACCGGCGCGGCCGGCCAGGCCGAGCTGTTCGAGCGCGTCCATCCCCGCTGCCCGTGCCTTTCTCGCCGGGACACCGTCGAGTTCCAGCGGCAGTGACACGTTCTCCGCCGCGGTGAGCCCGGGGAGCAGGTTGTAGTCCTGGAAGACGTAACCGATGGCGCGGCGCCGCAGGCGTGCCCTGTCGTTGCGGGACGTCTGAGAAAGCGGTGCTCCGCCGACGAGCACCTCGCCTTCGTCCGGCTCTTCGAGGCCGCCGGCGATGGTGAGCAGGGTCGACTTGCCCGACCCGCTTGGCCCCATCACCGCCACCATGGTGCCGGATTCCAGGGAGAGGCTGACGTGGGCGAGGGCCGTAACCTTCGCAGATCCCTCGCCATAGGACTTCGAGACATTCGTTAGCTCAAGAACGGTCATGGCTCAAAGCGTGCGGTGGGCAGAAGCCGGTATCTATGGGTCGCGCACCCGGATCGGGGGTTCGGCTAGCCCCACCACCGGCCCCGTGCAGGCACGAGGGTCATCGGCGCTGCCGGTGCGTATCGTTGCTGGCGTGAGCCGCATGGCAGGCGATGAGCAGGACCAGGACAGCGGGGGCCCGGGTCGGCTCTGGTCCTGGATCGGCGAGGGCGTCATCGCCTCCGCCCGCGGGCTGGCCCTGTGCGCACTGCCGCTGGCCGGGGCCGGGCTGGTGCTGGCGCTGGCTGCGCCGCTGGTTTTCGCCGGGCTCGGTGCCGGGTTCGTGCTGAACCCTCCCCCGTGGATGCCGCCAGGCCTGCGGGCGGCTCCGTTCGCCGGGGTGGCTGCCAGCCTGCTCCTGCTCCCGTCCGCCCTGCTGGCCATGCGGCGGCTGGCGAACCAGGCCAGGCGGCTGGCCGGTGCGTGGTGCGGCGTGCCGATCGCCGAGCCGTACCGGGCGCTGCCCGGCGACCGGAAGCTGAGCAGGCGGGTGCGGCTGGGATGGCTGCTGACTGATCCGGCGACCTGGCGTGATGTGGCATGGACCACGGTGAGCGCAGGTGCCGGCTGGCTGCTGGCCGTACCCGCCGCGCTCGCGGCCTACGGCCTGATCGGCCTCGCCGCAGGCCGCATAGTGCCCCAGATCGCGCTCCCGCCCCCCGGCATGCTGAAGAACACGCCTGCGGCGCTGCTCCCGGCAGGCGTCGCGCTCGCAGCACCCGGCCTGCTGGCAGCCCCGTGGCTGCTGCGCGGCTACGGCCGGGCAGCCCGCTTCCTGCTCGCGCCGGCCAGGCAGGCCGAGATAGAACGCCTGGCCGAAGCGCGCTCGCAGGCGGTCACCGCCGCGGAAGCCGGGCGGCGCCGCATCGAACGGGATCTCCACGACGGGCTCCAGCCACGGCTGGTGTCACTGGCGGTCGATCTCGGCATTGCCGAGGCCCGGTTCGGGAAGGATCCCGACAGCACCCGCTCGCTCCTGGCCCGCGCTCACCAGGACGCCAAGACCGCGATCGAGGAACTGCGCAGCCTCGTGCGCGGCATCCACCCGTCGGTGCTCGACGGACGCGGTCTCGATGCCGCCCTGTCGGCCCTGGTCGCCAGCTGCCCGGTTCCGGTCAGCCTGCGCGCCGACCTTCCCCAGCGCCCCGATCCCATCAGGGAGGCAGCCGCCTACTACGTCGCCGCGGAGGCCATCACCAACGTCGCCAAGCACGCCAGCGCCCGCAGTGCCGCGGTCACGGTCGGGATGCAGGCCCGCAACCTGCACGTCGTGGTCGAAGACGATGGCAGCGGAGGTGCCCGCCTCGAGCCAGGAGGCGGCCTGGCCGGCCTGGCGGCGCGGATCAGGTCAATCGACGGCACCCTCACCGTCTCAAGCCCGCCAGGCGGTCCTACCCGGGTCGAAGCGGTGATCCCGTGCGAGCGGTGATCGCCGACGACAGCGTCTTGATGCGCGAGGGGATCACCCGCATACTCGCCGAGGGCCAGGTCGAGGTGGTCGCAGGGGTCGGCGACGCCCCATCCCTGCTGGAGGCCGTCGAGAACTGCAAGCCGGAACTCGCCATCATCGACGTCCGCATGCCTCCCACCTACATCGACGAGGGCCTCCGGGCGGCGATCGAGATCCGCCACCGCTGGCCAGCGGTCGCCCTGGTCGTGCTCTCGCAGTTCGTCGAGGAACGCTACGCCAGCGAACTCCTCGCAGACAACACCGACAAGATCGGGTACCTGCTGAAGGACCGGATATCCGACGTCGGGGAATTCATCGAGGCACTCCAGCGTGTGGCAAACGGCGGCACCGCACTCGACCCGCAGGTCGTGCGCCAGCTCCTCGCCCGCAGCCGCAAAGCCGACCCGCTCCGGCGACTCACCTCGCGGGAGGCAGAAGTGCTCGCACTCATGGCCGAGGGCCGATCGAACACGGCCATAGCCGAGGCATTCGTGGTCTCGGCGCGCGCCGTAGAAAAGCACATCGCCAGCATCTTCATGAAACTCGAACTTCCGCCCGGCACCGAGCAATACCACCGGCGCGTCATGGCAGTCGTGCGCTACCTGAACTCGTAAGCAGCGCCGTGACCTCGGTTCGAGACCGGCAAGGAGCCCGACCACGGCGGCCAAGCACCCCACCTGGCAGTGCGGGTGTCCGGAACACCCGTCTTCCGATCCAGGTCGACCGCCAGTGTGAATGGCATCATTATCTGCCGTGCAAGTCATAACCACACAGGTTAGGCACTCGGCTCCTGTTTTCGAAAAGGAGCCGGTTACATGGACGAGGACAACGACGGCAGGTTCCCCGGCGACAGCCCGGTGGAGGTCCGCTACGCGCGCTCGAAGCAGGAGGAGCGGGGCGACCGGTCTGCGTGGCCGTGGCTGCCAGGCTCGATTGTAGAGCAGTGCGGCCCGGATGAATGGTACGTGTGCGTGGAGGTCCGCGAGCTGGCCGTGCTGCACGACGGGCGGCGGGCGCCGCGCGGGACGGCGAGTCGGGATCTGTATTACCCGTGCTGTTTCCGGGACAGCTCGGAGATCCGGCCGGGAGCAGCACTCCGCGGGCAGGCGGCTGGCGCGCGCAGCGGCGGGGCCACGCAGTGACCGGCGACCGGCTCATCCGCCTGGCGGCTGCCGCCGTGGTCTGCGCGGTGGCCTTCTTCGCGGCGGTGGTCAGCTACTCCCATATTTACGGCCTGGGCCGCGTGCACGGCCAGGACGGCACGGCGGCCCGGCTGCTGCCGCTGAGCGTGGACGGCCTCATCTTGGCTGCCTCGCTGGTGCTGCTGCATGAGGCCCGCAACGGCCGGGATGCGCCGGGGCTGGCCCGGCTGATGCTGTGGCTCGGCATCGGCGCCACCGTCGGCGCCAACGTCGCCTACGGCGCGGGATACGGGCTGCTCGGGGCATTGATCTCCGCCTGGCCGGCGGTCGCGTTCATCGGCGCGGTGGAGATGGTGATGGAACTCGTGCGCCGTGCACGCGCGCCACGGAAGGCCCCTGGTGCGCCAGCCGTGCCGGGCGACGTGGGGCAGGCGGTCCGGGCGGCGTATGCGGCGTCGGTCGCGGCGGGCGAGCCGCTGAGCCAGCGTGCCATGGCGGAGCGGTTCGGCCTGTCGCGGCGCAGGGTGAGCCAGCTCGTTACCGCGGTCACCGTCGGCGGCAACGGGCACGCGCCAGCTGGGAAGGAGGCATGAGGGTGAACCGGTACGGCGCGATGGCCCGGCGTCACTGGGCGCAGTGGCTGCCCGGCCGGTACGCGGCGGTCAGCGACCCGGACAGCTTCTTCACGACGCTGGGCGAGGACGTGGCCCGGCAGGTCGAGAACCTGACGGAAGAGCTGGCAGGTGACGGCCGACCAGGCGAGGGGTACCTGGTCAGGGTCGGTCGGCTGAATGCGTCCCGCACCCAGGCGGAGGAGATTATCCTGCCGGAGCGGGTCCTGCTGGCACCCGAGCCCGCAGCCAGCCAGGACCCGCAGGAGGATGACCAGCCGCTGGCGGGCGGGCAACGGCCGCTTGTGGTGAACCGCAGCAGCCAGCTGTGGGCGGAGGTGAACGCCGAGCAGCAGGAACGGATCCACGGTCCCGCGTGAGACTGGCGTGACCTGCGGCCTGGTCCACGGGGCTGGGCGCGGAACGAGCGGACCCCCCGTCACCGGGGTGCACGGTGACGGGAGGTCCGCTTAGGGCTCAGCTTGAATCAAGGTCTTCGGATGGCGCATCATGATCATCGGGTGTGGTAGGCGGGTGGAGGCTATAGTTCCATTCGCCATGCCATGGGTCCCGGGTGAGGTGGCTCTTCTCCAGCTCCCGCATCTGCCGGTCGCCGATCTTGACGCTCTTAGGGCAGGTGCCCTCGTAAAGCCGGGCCTGGACTTTCACCGGATGACTCAAGCCAGGTCACAATTGGGCACCTAGCCAGATAGTTAGGGATAACTTGCTCAATGGATACCATCGCTTAGCCAGCGGGATCTGGTCGCTGACCCAGGTCGATCAACTGTCCGGACCTCGGTACTCTGACCAGCCATGGACAACCGTGACACCATCCTGAGTGCCCAGTTCCCGCAGAGCATCGCTGTCGTACAGTTCGTCGAGCTTGACTTGCGTGATCTCTCGGCCAACGTGCTGATCGGCCGTCGTGGTCAGCTTCAGTTCACGACGAAGCTGGTCTTCAAGGCTGGAGACGTCTTTCGCCAGGATCAGTCGGTCTTTCAGTTCTGGGCAGATGTGCGTGTGGCAGGACAGGATGGCGCGCCGCTGCCGAACCTCGGGCGAGCAACCATCCCCGAACCTGTCTTCTTCACGCCGCTCCCACCGGACAATCCCGTTCCCGTGCGCCATGATCCATGGACCCGCGCGAACGATCACCTCATGCTCGGCGTGGACTTCCGCCAGCTCGACGAGATCGAGCACAAGCGCCGTGGCGGTTCGCTGACCTTCACCGTCACGGTTGGCGGGGTTGTCTACCATGGTGGGCGGATCGCGACTCTCCACCCGAGCAACCACCAGCTCACCTACGAAGTCAGTGCGAGCACCTGGCTACAGCTCCTCAACCAGCTCGGTTATGGCACCTACATGAATATCGAGATCCCGATCACCGGACTTGCCAGCCTGACCGGTGCCCCCCACGCGGCAGTCCAGGCGCTTCAAGAAGCGTTGATCGCCTTCCGTCGTGGCGACTATGAAGAGGCGGTTGCCGACTGCCGACCAGGACTCGAAGCACTGGAGCAAGCCGACAAGGGCAAGTTCAGCACGAAGCCCTGGGAGCGCACCGCCAGCAAGGAGGAGCGGATCTACTGGCTGCAACGCTCGCTGCTCAGCCTGACGCATGTCGCTCATCACCCGAACGATCCAGCGTTGGCCCGCGTTAACAGCGCTCCTGGGCTGCCGCAGTGGGAACGTACCGACGCCGAGTTCGCCATCAGTACTCTTGCGGCTCTGATCCGACAGCGGGCGGCATGATTGCTCAGCGGCGTGTGCCAGCCGAGGAACCGCGGGCTGATCAAGCAGCGCAGGTCGTGGTATCGCTGGAGCCCGAAGTCTCGATCATATTTCTACTTACAAGTAGTTTATGGTTTCGAACGCTCCAGGCGTCCAGCACGTTGGATCGAGCGCGGTATGTGCGCATCGCGCCCGCTGTAGGAGTAGATTGACGGACACCGTACCGGTCTTGCCGACAGATCGCTAATGATTCTCGGACTGCGCGCAGCACCTACTTGACTCGTGACATCACAGATTGCTTTATTGTAACTATGAAAGAATCTATTATCACGCATTCCAGGGCTCGAGGTTTTGCCGAAGCAGATGATATTGTGCTGAGCAAAACAGCACGCACTCGCATCGTCTTTCGCGCGGGTATACATGCAGGTGGTGTCCGCGGCCGTGTCATTCGTCAGAAGATTAGTGCTGACGACACATGGAAGGAGATTAACGAAGTCAACTTCAATAAACTACCTGCGGACTGCGGCGTCTCGATTGAACTAGACACTGAGGCCACCACCAAGCTGCACTCAAAGCTGTCGCAATTGTATGAGCTTCAGAAGCGCGGCGTCGAGGCTGGTGACCAGAGATATGTGATTGCCAAGGAAAACGAAGTCCTCATTATTGATGACCTGAACAAGGCCGAGGCAATACAAGGGCTGCTCAATCAAGGACACTCCGAAGAGTTCTGGCAAGCCCTCAGCCGGAGCAATCCAAACCTTGCTTCCCGGTTGGCCGCCGCAAAGATTCAGTTTGACCGACAGGAAGTAATTAAAGAATTCGAATCATCACTAGCAGTACACCCAGACAATGAAGGATACTGGGAACACTTCTTTGAGGATCATCACTGGATACTGCAAAGCGCCTTCTCGGCTCCCGTCTTCATACTGAGCGGTGAGACGTATCTCGGTGGCAAGATGCCAGTTGGCCGACAGGGCAAGGGTGGCGTGGCCACCGACTTCTTGATTGCCGACGACACCACCAAGAGCTTCGCGGTCGTGGAGATCAAGACCCCCAGCGCGCACCTGGTGGGGCCGCGCTACCGAGGCAGCGATGACACTGGCCACGACAACGAGGTATACGCGATGCACGCCGAGCTATCCGGCGGGATCGTACAGGTACGAAATCAGATTGCAGTCGCAGTTGAGCACTTTCAATCCGTGCTGTGCAAGGGTTATGAAGACAAGATAAACCGAGTCCACCCCAAGGGCGTGTTGGTGATTGGCACGTCCGCTCAGTTGAGCCAGCGCCAGAAGGACTCCTTCAACCAGTTTCGCCACGCCCTACACAGTCTGACTGTAATCACATTCGACGAGTTGCTCATTCGGCTAAAGCTACTGTTCGGCACTGAAAAAGATGAGGCTGACGACATACCATTGCCCCCTGAGCCAATGGATGAGGCATTCGACTGGGAAGAGGAGCCTGACTACACTGAAGACTTGCCGTTCTAGCTTGTCGAGCAGCACCCGCTGCCAGCTCCCTGGCAGCAGTAACTCCTAAGTCAGAGAATATGATCTGTTCCCGGCCGCGAAGGTATCGTTTACCAACACTACATCTTCAATGCAGAGTTCTGGGTCGGAGTACGTCCTCGTTGCATATCTCCCTCCGTTAGCTGCACCGCAGAACCTCAATATATACGCTGATACGCGGCCAGAGAAGGGATCATTATGACTCGCAAGGACGTTATCGAGAACCGGCTGAGCACACTGACCGCCGATTTCGGGCGCTATGTAAAGGCGTACGACCGGCTCGTGCCCTTCACTGGCGAGCAGCTCACCGCCCACCGGGCGACCATTGCGCTTCGCCACGAGGCTGGCAACGTCCGGATGGCCATCGAGGATGGACGGTTCGTGTCGAGCTTGCGCCGCACCCTGCTCGCCTGGGGAGTCGGCCGTCGAGCATCACATCTCGTACCCGAGGGCGACTTCACCACAGCACTGCGAGCAGCCCTACCCCAGCTCGAAGAACTCGAATCCCTGACCATCGGCACTGATCTACCCAGCGACATTGCCGACCAGCTCTGGCACGCGATCGATTCGCTCGGAGTGGTTACCAATCAGGCCAAGCTCGTGGCTGGTACCAAGACGCTCCATCACCTCCTCCCGGATCTAGTCGTGCCCATGGATCGCGCGTGGACCGGCACGTTCTTCCGGCTGCACTTGCCCGAGTGGCAGGATCGAGCGAGTCAGCGCAGAATCTTCCGCCTCGTCTACGACCAGCTCACCGCTCTGGCGCGGCAGGTGCACCCTGAGCGGTACGTGACGGATGAGGGCTGGCGCACCAGCCGCGCCAAGATCCTCGACAACGCCCTGATCGGCTTCTGTAAGCTTGAACTCGGCGGCGGCAACCTGGTCGTTGAGCACGCCGTGAACGAGATCACCCTCGACGTGGCGGGATACCCACCCGCCAAGAACGAGGCACTCTCGATGCTCGGCGCGGGTCACAGCCACGCGCTGCGGGTCCGGCTGTTGCTGGAAGCAGCGCACCAAGCCCTCAAAGAGCAGGCTTTCGTTCCGATCGACGGCGGCCACTTGGCACTCGACGTGACGGTCCACGCGCCGATAGACCAGCCCGCTTGGGACGCAACCAACTACCTCGGTGGCATCGGGGATGTGCTGGAGGACAAGTCACGCCGCGGTGCGCTCGACCAGCTCGGTGACCTCGCCGCAGTCTGGCTCTACCGCAACGACCGCCAGATCAAGGAGGTCACCTATCGCGAGATCGAGTCGGGAAGCGCGGGCTACACAGTTACGGTACGTGCGCTCGGCCGATAGGTTGCGTATCAGCAAGATTCCCTTAGTTAAGGGACCTGGCCCGGGACGCCCCGTGCCCGCGGTGGCGCGTGCGCGCCAGGGTCCGCGAGCTGGCCACGCTCCAGGCAGGCCGGTCCGGGGTTTATGGCAGGTCAGCCAGGGGTCCATGTACGGTCAGTCCAGAGGCTCGCGCTACCCGGGACTGGGACGGCCCGGCCGTGCACGTGATGCGCAACGGCGCTGATCGCTTGCGGTTTCGATGCGGGGAACTGTCATCTCTGGGGGACGGCCCTGGAATTTCCCGCAGACCGTCGGCGATGGGAAACGTGTGCAACGCCTGAGAGCGGGGTTCCTGGCCGCGGTTGCTGCTGCTGTGTCATTGCTGGCGGGCGGCGTTCATGGTCCGGTCGTGCGTGACCTTGCGGTCGCGGCGGCTGCGTCGGTCGCCGGGCTGGCTTCCTATGCCGCTCTGCCGTTTAAAAAAACTCCTCTGGCTTCCCATATGGAAAGTTATCCAGCCTCGGCGTGAGCTGCGGCCAGAAGGCGCACGCAGGCATCGCCCGATCCGGGCAGTGCGGGCAGGCCGTCAGGCACGCCCGGGATCATGTCTGCCGTTCCGCCGGGGTTTCCGGGTTCCCGGCGGGCAAGGGTTTGCATCCGCGTGCACCACGTCGTGCCGGGTGGTCCGATAAGCACGGGCGGACGGAAATCCGTACCGCTCAGACGGCCACGTCGTGGTCAGTGTCAGAACAACCCGGATCCCTTGGCTGTCCTGGCAAGCTGCCGAGCCCGCGCGTACAGCTCGTCGCGTATGTCCGTCGGCGGGCTGAACCTGTCCGCTTGAAGGAGGAGGAACCGCTCGGCGGCCTTCTTACGGGCAAGGGGTGAGCTGGCCTGCTGGTATGCAGGGCTGGCCAGGAACTCCGCGGCCAGCTCGCCTAGTCGGCCGGGGGTAATCTTGGTCGTACTGCGCCCTGGCCATTTCGTGTGCCCGCTCGCATGCCTCGCGGACTGCTTCCCAGACGACCCAGCTATCGGTGCCCGGGGGATGGCGTTCCGGGCGAGCCGCTGCCGGTCACCTCGCGGGGAGGCCCGGAACTCCGGATCAGCCAGCACCGGGGCCGCCGCATCGCTGGCCAGCCGTGCCCGTTCCCCCTCGCTGAGCTGGTCCGGCTCGTCCATGCCAGGTCCGCGCCGCGACGGGTCGCTGTCGGTGAGTTCCTGCCATTCGAGGTACCAGGCCGTGTGGTGTTCCCAGAAGTGCACCAGGCCGTTCGCCGCGAACGCGACGCTGACCTGGCCGGTCTTTCCCTTGTGCCTGATCAGGTGCGACGGCGGGTCTCCTGGCTGGTCATCGTCGCCGCCGGGGCTGAACGGCACGGCCCGCAGGTAGAGCATGCCGCCGCCGAGCTTCTCCGCCAGGTCGAGTGCATCCGGCCCGAGGCAGACCTCCGGCCCGTAACCCTGCTCCGGGACGGCAGGCACGATCGTCAAGGCGGCCCTGGCCGCGAACTCAGTGACCGCCGCGGTGAGTTTCGCGAGATCTTCCATGCCCCGGCAGGGTAGTCACCGATGCTGACATTCTGTTACTGACCGAAGTCGTGGCGTGTCCGCCCGCCGCAGGGACTGCCGCCGGGAGGTGGGGAGGCAGGCCAGATCCGGGCGGACGGGCGAGCGCGGCGGGTGAGGAAGAAATGGCGGAACGTGCATTGAACGGCCATGCGCGGGCGCGCGGCACGGCGTGACTTCCAGGTAATCGATATTCATCCGGTAATCGCCACAGTCCGCCGATGTTCGCGGATGTTCACTAATTGCATAGAGAGCGCAGCCGTATACAGCGACAGAGCTGCGCTGATTAACCGAGCGACGAGGCTTACCGCCATGCTGCGGGCAGCCATGAGAAGGCCATTTAACTGGCAGTATCCTTCGTCAGCGACGGTCTTCCACCGGCCGGACCGCAGAACGGATCACGTTTCCCGGGGGTGCTGAGAAGGCTACCCGGAAGGCTGGAAGCAAGATATTCACTATCGTTCCCTTAACTGTGGACCGGACGCGGTCCGCGGAGGCATACTGGCCTGCCCAGGCCATCCGGTAAAAGCAGTGAATGGCATCGGGGGCGGGCAGCAGAAATGATCAGCGGCAGGGAAACGAGGCCGTACGGGTGCCAGGAACGGGGAAAAGGGTCATGGTCAGCGCGCAAGGCGGGCGGCGGTCCCGGCAGATGGCGGGGCGGGTGCGCAGCGTCAGGTTCGCCCTGACCGAGGAAGAATTCGACGAGGTCGGCGCCGCCGCAGAGGAAGCCGGGCTGGCGAAGGGCGCGTACGCGGCCCAGGCGACCCTGGCCGCGGCCAGGGGCCTGCTGCGGCCCGCGGACTCCCCGGCCCGCCAGGCGCTGGCCGAGCTGATCCGCGCCGCCGGGCTGGTCCGCCGCATCGGCGTCAACCTCAACCAGGCGGTGGCGAAGCTGAACGCCACCGGGCAGCGCTCTGCCGATCTCCTGCCCTACGCGGCAGAGAGCGTCCGCCGCGCCGAGCGCCTGGATGCCGCGGCGGAGGACGTGCGCAGGCGGCTGCGGTGATCGGCAAGGTGCTCTGCGGAGAGCGGCCGGAAGTGCTGATCCGCTACCTGTACGGACCCGGAAGGCACAGCGAGCACACCGACCCGCGCATCGTCGCCTGATGGCGCCACCCGGCCGAGCTGGAGCCCCGCTGCGCCCCGACGGCCGCCGCGATTTCCGCTGGCTGAACGGGCTGCTCGCCCAGGGCCGCACGCGGCCCTGGGCGAGCGGGGCCTGCGCCAGCCAGTGTGGCACTGCACGGTACGCGCCGCCCCCGTGACACCGATCAGCCTGCACGCAACCCGGGAAGGAGGCGCACGCCCGACGACCCGCACAACCGGCCGCGGCGCGAACCCGCGTAAGCCCCGTGCTACGCCGCAGCCGCGCACGCCCTGTGCCGCGCGGCCTGACGACAATGCCGAGCTGGACGCTTACATCAAGCAGGTTGTCGACAGCCTGCCACCGCTCACCGACGAACAGCGCGACGTACTCGCGCTGATCTTCCGTGGCGCTGCCCGCGAGTAATCCCTGCGGCTGCGCCCCGCCGCGCCGATGGCGGGCGGGGCGCAGCCCTTACCCTCCACAGTGCAGGCATGCCATCCATCAGGGTGGCCTCGCCGTGGCGATGAGACTGCCGCGCCGGGCATCGATCGGACGCTGGAGGTCCGGACCTATGTAGGACCGCGTAAACATCCCCCGATGAGCGCATGTGAGACCGATGACAGGCGGATCGCCGCCGCGCGGATGCTCCTGAGCGAGCTGCCCACCGTCGCAGATCTCGTCGGGGGGCGGCTCCGCAGCCCAGGACCAGCCCGGATACTGGATCGGCCAGCTGAAGGCAGCGCTGGAGACCGGCCTCGCGGTCATCGGCACGCGCGAGCCCGATGCGCGCAGAGGGATGCGGCGCGAGGAGCTACGATGACTGACCGTTCATGCAGCGCTCATCAGCGCAGTTCGTCGGCCAGCTCCGCTACCCGCGTATCCGCGGGCCAGCGCGCGGCCATCTGGGCGTGCAGCTGGATAAGCATCCCGCGGAGGCTCGCTGAGCGGGTCTGCCGGGCGACGGGGACGACCTGCCGCGCGTCGGCGCATGCCTGGGCCACGTCCCCGCCACGCACGTGCACGGCGGCGCGGTGCACAAGGTAGGCGGCTGCCCACTCCGAGCCCGCCAGGTCCGGGCCAAGGCTCCGGTATCCGCGCGTCAGCGTTTCGATGGCCTGGGCGCGGTAGCGGTCGATGTGAGCGAGGTAGCCGAGGGCCGCGCCGCGCATGCAGTCGAAGTACGCGGGCGTGGCCCAGTACGACCACCGCGCTGGCCGGCCCTGCGCGGCCAGGTCGCGGGCCTCTTCGAGCTTGCGTTCCGCTGCGGCAGCGTCGCCGGTCATGGCGTGCCCGCGTGCCTCGATATCCGCAGCGAGGGCGCGCTCGCTCGCGGCGGCACGCGGATCCCGCTGCGCTGCCGAGGCCAGCCCGATCATCGGCCCGGCCTCGCCAGAGAGCCACGCCGTCCACCCCAGGTTGTGCAGGACTGTGGTGGTCATCGTCGCGTCGCCCGCCTCGGTGGCCAGCTCCAGCGTCTGGCGGCACAGTGCCCTTGCTGCCGGGAAGTCACGGATGCTGATGTGCAGCCAGGCGGCGAACTGCGACCACTGCATCGCGACGTCGATCACTGCGGGACGGAGCGGCCCGCGCGCTCCCGCGACGAGATCCTCCACGGCGGCAAGCTGGGCCGTGACCGGCTTGATCACCGCAGCGGACCCCAGGGCGTCTTCCGTCTTGCGCTGACCGGCGAGCACGGCGGCGAGTGAGTCGACGACAGCCTGGTCGACGGCGCGCGGGTGACGCTGCGACCACGCCAGCCGGTCCTGCCCGTCCGGGTCCAGGGCGCCGAGCAGGGGCGGCCCGGCGAACGCGGCGAGCCCTCCCGTGAGGACGGCACGGCGTCCGGGTTTCGCGAGCGCCATCAGGGCACCGCCTCCGTGGAGTACCTCATCGATCCGGGTGGCCATCCTCAGCGACGGCTGCTGTTTCCCGCTGGCGTAGCGGCAGATCAGCGAACGGTCGCACGGTACCTGGGGGGCTAAGGCGCGCTGGCTGATGCCGCGCTCGGCCATCAGCGCCCGCAGCGCCGCGGCGAAGTCCTCGTGCATCGTGCTCACTCCCCCCGGCCCTGTGACGAGCCTGTGACAGAGCCGGTGACAGGCGCCCATAACAGGCTTCTACGGTACCCACCACGGCGCGCATAGTAACGCGCATCGGTCCCGCGAACAGCGGGACCATCCAGTGCGCGAACGCCAGTCCGGCCCCTTGACCGCCTGCTCAGGAGGCGACCCGATGGCAGATAATGCCGCACAATCACCCGTCCCCGGCCCTCACGGGCCGTTCGGGTCCGAAGACGACGCCAGGGCCACGGTGCGGCGCATACGCGCCGCGATGAGCGTCCCTGCCGGACCCGGCTCCGCGGGCTGCCTGAACCATGCGCTGCTCGAATCCGCCTGCGCGCAGGCCGGTGTCGCGCTCGGCGCGTTTGACCACCGCATCCTGTCGTGGCTGTCCGGGCACGAACCCGAGACCGCCGTCACGGTTGCCGGGTGGATTGCCCGCGCGCACGCGGCCTGGGACGGGCCCGCCCTGGTCCTGGTCCCGGGCGGCCGTGAGCCGTGGAAGCTGTACGCGCCGGGTGAGGCCACGGAACCAGTGTGCGAAGGAACCCTCGATCAGGTGATGAGCGCCGCGCGGCTCATCGAGAGACCGCTTGTCATCCACGACCCGAGCGGCCCCGGCTGGGAACGCTCGTCTTGAACGGCGCCGGACGCCTCGCCGCGCACCGCGACCGGTGGGTCATCTGCCACGGGGTCAGCACCGATTTCACCCCCGCTCGATGGGTGTGCGCGGTCAGGCGCCGCCCGCCGTCGCTGCCCCTCGCTGAAGGGCAGGTCATCGCCCTGGACGCGCCGGATGAGGACGCGCTCGCGGACCTGCTCGACGGGCAGGCGCTTATCGATCACCGCACCGAGCATGCCCGCGTGTTCCCGCCGACCGCGAAGCCCCTGCTGTCCGGGCCGCAATCCGATCCACCATCACCGCCATCACCACACCTCTGTAAGGGGAGGGGAACTCAGCCATGGGCACTGCGCCGCAAGGCAGTCCCGCAATCACCGTGGGCACCGCCGCCCTCGGCCCGCTGGAATCGCTCCAGGGCGAACTCACCAGCCGCGGCCTCACCGCCATCTTCGTCCCCCGCGTGGAGGGCCAGCCGCCCTGATCGAGATCGCCAACCCCGCCACCCGCGGTGCCGCGGGCATGCGTGAACACGTCGCGTGGTACCGCGGCGAGTTCTGGTGGTCCTGGGGCGAGCAGCTGGCGGCCGGCGGCAACCCTCGTCCGCTGCCGACAAGATCGCCCAGGTGCTGGCTGTCAACACGAGCTAACGAGCTTGCGCGGGCCGCCGCGCAAGGGAGGGAATCCCGGTGCCTCGCTCACACGTGGCGGGCGGCTCCCGGGGCACCAGCCTTCTGCTTCCCCGGCCGGGCCGGTGCCCCCGGAACGACTGTGCTGGCGCGGGAGCGGGCGGTTTCGTACGGTCCCGTCCCAGGGTAGATGAGCGAAGCCCGGAAGCGTTCCCCCGCCAGGACGACACAGACCGGGGGACAGCGATCCCGGGATCGCTGTCCCCGCCGCAACGCCGTGCCTAGGAGCGAGGGGCACGGCATAAGCAGGGCAGCTGGGCTCAAAACCGGTCTCAGGCGGCGGGAGCATCCCCGCCCGGGACAGCCAAGGCAGGGGTAACGGCGGCTTCGTACACAGGGCCGCCCAGGTCTCGAAGTCTCCTCCCTGCGCCCGGTACTCACAGAGACCCGTGCGGCCAGGCGGACCCTCGGCCGCCGCCGCCCCAGCCCGGCCGCGCGGCCCCGTCACGACAACACCTTGAGAGGACACCACGCATGACAACCGCAGACAAGATCGCAGCCGGACAGGTCAATCTCCCTGCGCCCGGTACTCACAGAGACCCGTGGGCCAGGCGGACCCTCGGCCGCCGCCGCTCCAGCCCGGCCGCGCGGCCCCGTCACGACAACACCTTGAGAGGACACCACGCATGACAACCGCAGACAAGATCGCAGCCGGACAGGTCAATGTGCCTGAGCTGGCACCCGGGGCCATCGCCGCCGGCGCGCGGATCGACGCCCTCGACCTGGAGCCCATCGTCTTCAAGATGATGAGCCCCCATCCCGGCGTGACCGGGCTGAGCCTCGCAGAGGCCGACCAGCGCATCGCCGGATACCGGTGCTTCCTGAAGCTCTGCGCCTGGTATCCCGGCGAGCCCATCGTGCCCGCCACGGATATCGATGATGCCTGGCATGCTCACATTCTCGACACCGGGAAATACGCGGCCGACTGCCAGGTGGTGTTCGGCGCATTCATGGGCCATTTCCCGTATCTCGGGCTGCGCGGCGAGGCCGACGTCCTCGCGTGGAACGCGGCCTATGCGCGTACTCGCGAGCTGTTCAGGCGCCACTTCGGTGCCGGGCTGCCCGCCGGGGCCGCCGCCGGGGCATGCGGCAACGGCGGCGGCAGCACCTGCCAGGTGGGCGGGAGCATCTGCAGCAGCGCGGTGCCGTGCGACAGGTCCATGACGGACACCGCGGACCTGGTGCGCCCGCGCCCTGACCGCAGCCTGATCACCGCGTAGCGCAACGGCACATGACCTGCGCGGCCGGGGCGCACCCCCGGCGTCTGCCGCTCCAGCCCCGGCCGCGCGGCCATCACCACTGCAACTGGGGAAAGGGCACACCCCCCGTGAGCAGCCCAGGTAGACACGGTTGCCTGCTTGCACGGGGAAGAAAGGCTGAGGAGACATGACAGACCCGGACACCGGGACGGGTGACGAGCCGACCGCCGGGAACATCCGGCCGCCCGCCCGGCTGCCGCCGGACCCGGTGCGCTTCACCGGCCGCACGGCGGAACTGTGCGCGCTGGACCTGATCCTCGCGGATGCCGGATCGGAGGCGCTGGCGCTGCCCGTGGTCACCGGACCCAGGGGGTCCGGCAAGACATCGCTGGCCGCGCACTGGCTGCATCAGGTCAAGGGACGCTATGACGGCGGCGCCTGTACGCCGATCTGGGCGGCCACCTGCTTGATACCCCGGTAAGGCCGGGCGAGGTACTCGGCGCTTCCTGCGGGCACTGGGGATGCCGCCCGGACGGATCCCACCCCACCTCAAGGAGCAGGCGGCACTGTGGCAATCGCTCACCGAGAGACGAGCGCTGGCCCTGCTGCTGGACAACGCGGCCTCAGCGGCCCAGGTCCGGGCGCTGCTGCCAGGCCCGGGCCCCAGCCTGGCGCTGGTGACAAGCCGGTGGCGGATCACTGGCCTGTCCGCCGACGGCGCGCGGTTTGTCGAGCTTGGACCCCTGGATGAAAAGGTCGGCGGCCGGTCCCCGTAACCGCCCGCGCAGCCCGGGACAGCAGCAGGAAACGAGAGGGGCAGCAGTGGCGCTCAGCCAGGCATGCGCGGCACATGATCACCGCATGTGCGCAGGCGGCGCAGCCGATGACGGCGACGGCACCTGCCGCCGGTTCGGCAAAGGTGACAAGCCGCCGCAGTGGGAGCCGTTCCGCCCGCTCACCGTCCACGCCGAAGCCCCGGGGTACCTGCCGTGGTGAAGCACCGGAGTGCAGAACGCGGAGTGATCGACCAGTACGACTCATCCGCGCTGCTCACCCTCCTGGACATCACACCGGAGCAGTACCGGAAGGCGGCGCTCACACTCGCCCGCCACGCCCGCGACGCCGACGACCTGCGGGAGCTGCTGTACGCGGCCGGGCTACTCCACGACCCGGACGTGAAGCCCCGCCCCATCTACTAGAGGCCCCCGGCCCGCGCTGTGCCAGAGGCTGCGCGGGCCGGGTCAGGGAAAGACCGCACCAGGAGGGAGGACACGATGACTGCCATAACCGCCGGCGCCGCGCAGCCGGAACGCGCACGACGCTGGGAGCGCGCCAGGAAGTGGATGATTGCCGCGCTGCTGCTCGCGCTGTAAGGCACGCGGCCCCGTAAAGAACGTCCACGCGGTCCGGAAGCACACCTCACGCCGCTATCACCGGGCAGGGTATTCGGCCCCGGGCCGCGCGGGCGCTCACCCTCGCGCCGCTGACCGGCGAGCAGCGTGACCTGCTCGCGCTCATCTTCCGCAGCAATCGCACACGTAGGCCCGCACGCAAGCGCGCCCGCCCGGCCATGCGGCAGGTCGAGTACTTCAGGCTGGGGAGGGGACCGTGCGTCCCAGGAGAAGTGCGGCGCGCTGACGCAGCGGTCCGGAGAGCGCGAGGTTGTCGCCGCGGGCGGCGCCGTGGAGCAGTTCGGTGATGACGACGAGTTCGGCGAACCGGCCTGCGGGGGTGTCGAGGATGCAGGCAAGTTCCCTGCGGATGCGGGCGGCGACCGGGGGCACCAGCAGGCTGTAGCTGTGGAGTGTCGCGGCGTCGTAGCCGGCCGGGGCCAGGCCCCAGCCCTCGAAGTCGAGGACGCGCAGGGCGGGCGCGCAGATGTTGGCGAAGTGGAAGTCGCCGTGGGCCGTGGTCCAGGGGCACGGGGCGGCGGTTCCGACGGGGGTGCCGAGCAGCCGGGGCATAGCGTGGTCGAGGAACGGCTGGCGGACGTTGAGGCGGCGGGTGGGGACCGCGGCGATTTCGCTGAGCGCGGCTCGTACTTC